>OFDC01000008.1_pt1 | contig 328826 bp, 336 predicted proteins | sample 1520941 | NCBI WGS metagenome assembly OFDC01 (sample SAMEA94258168, study PRJEB24077) | hot springs metagenome | biome: Aquatic biome; feature: Water | place: India | collected 2012-12-06 | depth 5 m
GCCATCGGAGCAAAACCACCCATCAGCCGGTTAACCAACGTCCCTGGGCAGTACACCTAGTCGAGCATCGCGACGAGCTCATTGAGAGATTCGTAGACGACAGCGGAACGGATGTCTTCACGTGAGCCCGAGAGATGGAGTTGCTTAGTGAGAACCTCAGTCCCCACAGCAAACCCTAGGTAGACCGTGCCGACGGCGTGACCGTCCTGTGGATCAGGGCCGGCCACTCCCGTCGTCGAGATCCCGATAAAGGCGGGTTCCCCTGCAACAGCAAGGCGGTCGCGAACCCCTGCGGCCATCTGCGCTGCCACGTCCGGGTGCACCGCGCCATGCGCCGCGAGGACGCCGGCGTCCACCCCAAGGAGGGAGTGCTTGAGTTCGGTGGCGTAGGCGACGATTCCGCCGCGGACAACGGCCGAGGCGCCGGGTGTGCGAATGAGCTCGGCAACGAGCATCCCACCTGTCAAAGACTCGGCTACAGCGATCGACTGGTGCCGAGCGACCAACCGGTCGATGACAAGGGCACCGAGCTCGGCGGTATTCATGCCGCGCGGGGACGCGGTCGCCACGCCGCGACGAGGTACTCGATGCCGCTATAGACCGTGAGGGCGAACGCGATCGCCATAGCGACCCCATTGACCCAGGGAACCCAGTTGCCAAGGAGCGGGGCGAGTGGGAACAGGAAGAGCGACACCGCGATCGCTTGCACCACGGTCTTCATTTTGCCCGCGATCGACGCCGGGATGACGCGATCACTGAGGGCGATGAAACGGTAGATCGTGATCCCGAACTCGCGCACGAGAATAACGATTGTCACCCACCACCACAGTTCGCCGAGAAGTGAGAGCGCCACGAGCGCACCGCCGATGAGCACCTTGTCGGCTATCGGATCAAGGATGATTCCGAGATCTGTGACGAGATTGCGGCTGCGAGCAAGATGACCGTCGAGGCTGTCGGTGGCAATGGCGAACACGAACAGCGCCGCTGCGATCCAGCGCAGCAGTCCGTTTTGCCCGTCGTCGGCAAGAAGGAGCCAGATGAAGACGGGTGCGAGCAGGATGCGCGCCACCGTGATGATGTTGGCGATGTTCCCGAAGCTGGCCGCGCTGTCGCCCTTGCGAAAAACGCGACCCCGCATCGGGTTCGGGCGCGTCACACGATCCTGCCGGGGCTCCGAATCAGGATCCACGTAGTCACTCCCGATCGGTCAGCGTCCAGGCGTCTTCGTTCGAGTCGCCGTCCACCACATCGTATCCGCTCAACGATTCCTCGACGGCGTCGCGCGGAGCCGGTGCAGGCTCGTCGCCGCCGCGCAAGCGGGCGAGCACTCCCGGCAGCTGCTCAGCCGTCACGAGCACGTCGCGCGCCTTCGAGCCTTCGGAGGGACCGACGATCTCGCGCGATTCCAGCAGATCCATGAGTCGTCCCGCCTTAGCGAAGCCGACGCGCAGCTTGCGCTGGAGCATGGATGTTGAACCAAACTGTGTGCTGACAACGAGTTCGGCGGCCGCGAGCAGCAGCTCCAGGTCGTCGCCGATGTCGGCATCGATCTGCTTCTTCTCGGCGGCCGCAGCCACGTCCTCACGGTATTCGGGGCGCGCTTGCGAGATCACGTGCTGCACGACCTCGGCGATCTCGCCCTCGGAGACCCACGCGCCTTGCACTCGAATGGCTTTCGATGCACCCATCGGCAGGAAAAGCGCGTCGCCCTGCCCGATGAGCTTGTCGGCACCGGGCTGGTCGAGAATGACGCGAGAGTCCGTCATGCTCGACACCGCGAAGGCGAGTCTCGACGGCACATTCGCCTTGATAAGACCGGTCACGACGTCGACGGAGGGACGTTGCGTCGCCAGCACGAGGTGGATGCCCGAGGCGCGCGCGAGCTGCGTGATTCGCACGATCGAATCTTCGACGTCTCGGGGCGCGACCATCATCAGGTCAGCGAGTTCGTCGACGACGACGAGGAGATACGGGTAGGGCGTGAGTTTTCGCTCACTCCCGGCCGGCAGCACGATTTCCCCCGCTACCACCGCCCGGTTGAAGTCGTCGATGTGGCGGAAGCCGAAGCTCGCCAGATCGTCGTACCTCATGTCCATCTCCTTCACGACCCACGCGAGCGCCTCTGCCGCTTTCTTGGGGTTCGTGATGATAGGCGTGATGAGGTGCGGCACGCCCGCGTAAATGGACAGTTCTACCCGTTTGGGGTCGATGAGCACCATTCGCACCTCGGCGGGCTTGGCCCGCATGAGCACCGACGTGATCATCGAATTGACGAAGCTCGACTTACCCGAGCCGGTGGAACCAGCGACGAGTAGGTGGGGCATTTTCGCCAGGTTGGCCACCACGAATCCGCCTTCGACGTCTTTGCCGAGACCGATCGTCATGGGGTGCTCACTCTTAGTGCTCGCACCGGAACGCAAGACGTCGCCGAGCGACACGATCTCACGATCCTTGTTCGGGATCTCGACTCCGATCGCGCTCTTGCCCGGGATAGGCGACAGGATCGTGACCTCGTTGCTCGCCACCGCGTAGCTGATGTTGCGCGCGAGTGCAGTTACCCGCTCGACTTTCACGCCTGGGCCCAGTTCGAGCTCATAGCGCGTGACCGAAGGCCCTCTGCTGAAGCCCGTGACTTGGGCATCCACCTGGAATTGGTTGAGTACCTCGGTGATGGCAGCGACTACCTCGTCGTTGGCCGCGCTACGAGACTTCGGCGGAGTGCCCGGGGTCAGAAGCGAGGCTGCGGGAAGGCGATAAACCGCGGTCGGACGCTTCGCCGCGGGCTCGTCAAACTCGCCCGCCTGCCCCTTCTCGCTCGCCTTCGACGAGAAGCCCGGCAGGAGATCCGCGATATTCTCCCGTGCTTCGTCGTCGCGCAGCCCGGTGGCCGCAGGCTCGACCTCGCCTGTGAAGCGCTTGACGGCCTCCTCGGCGCGAGCGAGCTCGCTGATGAGGTCGACGGGCATGAGGGTGCTGTCTTTGGCGATGACCTCGGTCTGGTCGACGATGTCGGTCGGCTGGTCACGTGAGACCACGGGACTGTCGAAGGCCTGCTCGGCACTACGACTGGCCTTGTTGCGGCGCCACCACGGAATCGACGCCGGATCTTCCTCCAGGCCCAGATCGCTCATCGTGCCGAACTCGAGCGAGTCGTCCTTGGAGGCCTTCGAATCCGCCTTGGGCCGGACATCCTCCAGCTGTGCCCCGAAAAGGTAGGCGTAGAGCTCGCGGAGTCGAGACCCGATACGGTTCGGCGGGGTCTTGGTGATGATGAACAGCGAAAGTACAAGCAGGATGACGACAATCGGGGTGGCGAGGGCTGTGGTGCCCACCAGGATGAGGGGACCTGCCAGTACCCAACCAAGCAGTCCGCCCGCCCGCGCGAGCGCCTCCATGCCGTCCGTGGGTGCTGGTTGCCCACCGAAGATGTGGCACAGAGCGCTGACGGTAACGATGAGCAGTGTGACCCCGATGCCGATACGTCCGTTGTCGTGCACGCTCGAGGGGTGGCGGAAGAGCCAGATCGCGAACAGCAACATGATGACAGGCAGGGCGAACGCGACACGGCCGACGAGACCGCCAAAAGTGTAAGCGTCGAGTGCGATCGCGACGGGGTCATTAGGGTTGAACCACTCAACGATGGCTCCCACGACTGCGAGCACGAAGATCAGGAACGGCACGCCATCGCGACGCTCGTCCTTCGCGAGAGTTTCCTTGCCCAGCACCCGGAAGGCGGCGCCGGTGGCGTGCGCGAGGCCCATCCAGGCCTTCGTGAGGGGACCGTCCTCTTCGATGACGACCTGCTTGCCACGGGGCATTCTCTTCGTCGGCTGGGTGCCGCGGCCGCGGGCCGTGGACGTGCGTGATCGCGACGTCGACCTGGTGCTCGTAGCCATGCGTTCCACGGTACCCGCGGGTACTGTCCTAGCCCGGTAGGTGCAGAGCGGGTGTCGCCCGAGATCAGCGACGGCAACAGAAGCAGCGCGAGAACGGCGCGCCCCGCTAACCGCGTGCTAGCGTCACGCCTCGATAACGACGGGAATGATCATGGGTCGACGGCGGTGCTGGGTGTTGACCCAGCGACCGACCGTGCGCCTGATCACCTGCGCGAAAGCGTGGGTGTCACGGGTACCGTTCTCAGCAGCATCCGCGAGCGCCTGCACGATCTGCGGCAGGACCGCGTCGAATACACCCTCATCCTCGGCGAACCCGCGTGCCTGGATCTCGGGACCGACGATGACCTTGCCGTTTTGCGGATCGACCGCGACAAAGATGGAGATGAATCCCTCTTCGGCAAGGATACGACGGTCCTTCAGGTCCGCGTCCGTGATCTCACCCACGCTCGAGCCGTCGACGTAGACATACCCGAGATCGAGTTGGCCGACGACGGAGGCAAGTCCGTCGCGAAGATCGATGACTGTGCCATCCTCGGCAATGATGGTGTTCTGCTCGGGAACGCCAGTCTCGATGGCGAGTCGCTGATTGGCGACGAGGTGACGATACTCGCCGTGAACTGGTAGCACGTTGCGCGGGCGCAGGATGTTGTAGCAGTAAAGCAATTCCCCCGCCGCCGCGTGACCAGAGACGTGCACTCGCGCGTTGGCCTTGTGCACAACTGTCGCGCCGAGCTTCGTGAGCCCGTTGATGACGCGGTAGACGGCGTTCTCGTTGCCCGGAATGAGGCTCGAGGCAAGGATGACGGTGTCCCCCTTGCCCACCTCGATCTGGTGCTCGAGGTTGGCCATGCGTGCGAGTACCGCCATGGGCTCACCCTGACTGCCCGTGGACATGTACACGAGCTGATTGTCAGGAAGATCCACCGCCTTCTTGGCATCGAGAAGCACCCCCTCGGGCACCTTCAGGTATCCGAGCTCTGCAGCGATCCCCATGTTGCGCACCATCGAACGGCCCATGAGAACGACCTTGCGATTGTTCGCGACTGCCGCATCGAGCACCTGTTGGACGCGGTGCACGTGGCTGGAGAAGCTCGCGACAATTACCCGACGCGGTGCTTTGGCGATGACCGACTCGAGGACAGGCCCGATGTCACGCTCGCTCGGTGTGAACCCCGGGACGTCCGCGTTGGTGGAGTCAGGCAGAAAGAGGTCAACCCCAGCCTCACCAAGACGGGCGAACGCCCGCAGGTCGGTGATGCGGTCGTCGAGCGGGAGCTGGTCCATTTTGAAGTCGCCCGTGTGCAGCACGACACCCGCAGCGGTCGAAATCGCGACCGCGAGCGCGTCGGGGATGGAGTGGTTGACCGCGACGAACTCAAGGTCAAATGGCCCGACCTTCTCTTTCTGTCCCTCACGCACGGTGAGCGTGTACGGCGTGATGCGGTGTTCCTTGAGCTTCGCCTCGATGAGGGCGAGCGTCAGCGTGCTCCCCAGAAGCGGGATGTCTGGGCGCAGCTTGAGCAGGTAAGGAACCGCACCGATGTGATCCTCGTGGCCGTGAGTCAGAACGATTCCCAGCACATCGTCGAGTCGGTCTCGAATAGGAGTGAAGTCGGGGAGGATGAGGTCCACACCCGGCTGGTGCTCCTCGGGGAACAACACACCGCAATCGACGACGAGTATTTTGCCGTCGATTTCGAAGGTCGTCATGTTGCGGCCGATCTCCCCGAGTCCGCCGATCGGCGTGACCCGGAGCGTGCCGGGGACGAGTGGTGGTGGTGCAAAGGCTTTCACTGGCATCGGGTCGAGCCTAGTGCGGCTCGCCGTCCATTAGCGCGTGGTGCCAGCGACCTTGGGCAGCGCTCCGCCCGCCGCAGCGTTGCGATCGGGGCGGAAGTTCTCAAAATCGACGCCCACGATGTCGCGCACGAGATCGATCTCTTCCTCGATCTGCGCTGCTTCTTTTTCTTCCGGTCCCACGAGTGGGAGTCGCACACGTGGGCTCGAGATGCGACCCAGCCCATGGAGGATGTATTTCGTCGCGACTGTGCCCGGAACATGCGTCATGGTGGCGCGCACGAGTGGTTCAAGGGACTTGTGGGCGGCCGTGGCTGCCTTGAGATCGCCCGAGTTCACGGCATCCACAATCTGGCGATACGGCGTGGGCGCGATGTTCGCTGTGACGCCGATGAGCCCCGTCGCCCCGATCGAGAGACTGGGGAGAACGTTGGCGTCGTCGCCTGAGAAGTAATACAGATCGGTCTGGTTGAGCACGCGGCTCACCTCGGCGAGGTCGCCCTTCGCATCCTTGATGGCGAGGATGTTCGGGTGCTTCGAGGCCCGAAGGATCGTCTCGTACTTGATCGGGACTCCCGTGCGCCCCGGGATGTCGTACAGGATGACCGGCAGGTCGGTGGCGTCCGCGATCATGCGGAAGTGTGTGAGGATGCCGGCCTGAGTCGGCTTGTTGTAGTACGGCGTCACGATCATGTTGCCGTCGGCGCCAGCCTTCTCACTCTTCTTCGCGAGTTCGATGGCGTGTGCAGTCTCATTCGAGCCGCCGCCCGTGATGACCTTCGCCCGGCTGCCCGCGACCTTCTTGGCGACCTCGACGAGCTTGATCTTCTCAGGGTCGGTGAGCGTCGAGGTCTCCCCCGTCGTGCCGGTGACGACGATGCCGTCTGCGCCCGCCGTGATCACGTCGTCGATGTGCTTCTCAACGTCGGTCCAGTTCACTTCGCCGTCTGTGTTGAACGGCGTGACGAGTGCAACGAGCACCTGACCGAAGGGATTGGGAGGGGTAGACACGTATTACAGGCTAGCGCGCTCGTAGCTCACGAAGCGGTACAGCAATCCTGAGCGCGACTGGTGCCAGCCCGAGGCGGGGTCGACGGCGATCGCGACCCACGTGTCATCGATGTCGGGAGCGTGGGCATCGCCCTCGAAACGTGCATCGATCTCGGTGACTTCGAGGCGGTCGGCCAGATCGAGGGTCTGACGATAGACCTGCGCTCCCCCGATGATCCATACGGCATCGGATGCCGTGAGTCGGGCGTGCTCGATCGCCTCTGAGATCGAACCGAATGCCTCGGCGCCGTCGTCGCGCCACTGTGGCGAGCGCGTCACAACGATGTTGCGTCGGCCTGGCAAAGGACGGAATCGCGGGGGCAGCGCCTCCCACGTGTTGCGACCCATGACGACGGGATCACCCAACGTGAGTTGCTTGAAATGCGCGAGGTCTTCTGGCACGTACCACGGCATGACACCATCGCGCCCGATGACGCCGTTCTCAGACTGTGCCCAGATAAGGCGCACGGGGGCTGTCATACGGCGACAGCGCCGCGGATAGCGGGGTGATGCTGGTAGTCGTCGACGACAAAGTCGTCGTACTCGTAGTCGAAGATGCTGTCGCGCGTCCTCAGGATGCGCAGCGTCGGGTATGGGTACGGAGCGCGGGTGAGCTGCTCGGTGACCTGGTCGACGTGGTTGTCGTAGATGTGGCAGTCGCCGCCGGTCCAGACGAAGTCCCCCACCTCGAGACCCACCTGGTCGGCTACGAGATGCGTGAGCAGCGCATAGCTAGCGATGTTGAACGGAACACCGAGGAAGAGGTCGGCGCTGCGCTGGTAGAGCTGGCAGGAGAGCGTGCCGTTGGCCACATAGAACTGGAATAGCGCGTGACACGGCGCGAGGGCCATGTCGGGGATGTCCGCCGGGTTCCAGGCAGAGACGATGAGCCGCCGGGAATCTGGAGTCGACCTGATTGCCGTGATCACGTCGGAGATCTGGTCAATCTGGTCGCCGCTCGGCGTGGGCCACGAACGCCACTGAACGCCATAAACCGGACCGAGTTCGCCCGCGGCATCCGCCCACTCGTCCCAGATGGTGACACCCTTGTCTTTCAGCCACGCAATGTTGCTCTCGCCGCGAAGAAACCAGAGCAGCTCGTAGGCGATCGACTTAAAGTGCACGCGCTTGGTGGTGATCAGGGGAAAGCCTCGTGAGAGGTCAAACCGAAGCTGACGGCCAAAGACACTGCGCGTACCCGTGCCCGTGCGGTCCGTCTTGTGGGCGCCCGTCGTGAGCGTGTCCCTCAGCAGGTCTTCGTACGGAGTCGGGATTGCGTCAGTCATCGCGAGAATGCTACCCGTAACGATTCGAAACACTCCCGTTTCTGTGCTGCACCGCGCCTATCGTGGCAGCACTATGAACGCCGCTCTCGTCACGTCCGTGCTCGTCGCGCTCGTCGCGGCGTCCACCGCGCTGGGGCTCGTGTGGCGCGCCAGACAAGGTCGCATCACGCGGGCTGACGGGTTGACGGTGATCCGCGTGGCCGACATTCCGGGAATCCGGCGCTTCGGCCCCGGTGCAACTCTGCTTCAGTTCTCGACCACGGTGTGCGCGCCGTGCGCCGCAACCCACACGCTGCTCGACACGCTCGCTGCGGAGCGGGATGACGTCACGCACATCGACCTCGACCTGACCGCACGGCCAGACCTGGCAAGCCGATTCCACATCATGCAGACGCCGACCACGCTCATCCTCGACCGGCGCGGCGCCGTTCGTGCACGCATAGGTGGGGCGCCACGCCGCGACCTACTCACCGCCGAACTGGACAGGATCGTGGTCGCAGCGTGAGCACGAACAAGCGAATCGATCCACGGGGTCCACGCTTCAGCGCAGGGATTACCGCCGTGCTCCTTCTCATCGTCATCGGTCTTGCGCTCGCGACGCCACTGGGCACCACGATCGCGCAACGCTCGACAGAACCCGCGTTCGTCCTCTTCGCCGTGCTCGTCACGCTCTTTGCGTGGGGCGCGTTCGCGGGAGTGCGACGGCATCCCTACGGTGTGATTTACCGCTCTCTCGTGCGGCCACGACTGAGTGCGCCGGCCGAACTCGAGGATGCCAGGCCCCCGACCTTCGCCCAGGGAGTCGGCTTCACCATCACGCTCGTGGGCGCGATCCTGCATCTTGCGGGTGTTCCGCTGGCCCTTGTGGTCGCCGCGGGCGCGGCGTTCGTCGCGGCGTTCCTCAATGCGGCATTCGACTACTGCCTCGGTTGCCAGATCTACCTGCTCCTCGTTCGGGCACGCATTCTCGGTCGCAAGAAGGGTGCCGCCGCAGCGTAGCCGCGCATAGTCTGGAACCCGACGAAAGGGAAAGAGATATGGCAGTCACGAGCGAAGCAACTACCCTCTGGTTCGGAGACCTGAAGAGCGGATCCGGTACCACCTCACTCGATTCGTCGGATGCCGCCGAGTTCCCCGTCACCTGGGCAGCGCGCTCGGAGGGCGAGTCGGGTCGCACCAACCCCGAGGAACTGCTGGGGGCCGCCCACTCCGCGTGCTTTTCCATGGCTTTCTCAAACGCCCTCGGGAACAACGGCACCCCTCCCGAGAGTCTTCAGGTGACGGCAGCGGTGACATTCGTACCGGGTGAAGGCATCACGGGAAGCCACCTTCTCGTGAGCGCGAAAGTCCCCGGCATCGCTGAAGAAGATTTCCAACGCCTCGCCGACGAAGCCAAGGGCGGATGCCCGGTCTCGAAAGCCCTCGCCGGCATCCCGATCACCCTCGAAGCCAGCCTCGCATAGTGAAGGTTCTCGTCGCGGGCTCGTCGGGGTTCATCGGCACGGAACTGTGTCGCCAGCTGCGGGAGCAAGGCCACGTCGTCATGAAGCTCGTGCGCGGCAACGCCCGCATGATCGGCGAGTATTCGTGGTCACCGGATGACCGCACAGTCGATCCGAAGGCAATCGAGGCTGCTGACGCCATCGTCAATCTTGCGGGCGTGCCAACGGGGCGCATTCCCTGGACTCCTGGCTACAAGCGCAAGATCTTGTATTCCCGCGTGCGCGGAACGCAGACGATCGCCGAAGCGATCGCGACATCAGACAACCCGCCCACGAACTTTCTCAACGGTTCAGCTGTGGGCTACTACGGCGATCAGCCTGGCGTCACGCTAACCGAGGGCTCCCCCAAGGGCTCGGGTTTTCTGAGCGACGTCGTTGAGGCCTGGGAGAAGTCCGCAGCGCTCACCCCCGCCACGACGCGCGTTGTGACATTCCGCACGGGCCTCGTGGTCGGGCGCGGGGGCGCGTTTACGCCGCTTATCGCGCTCACGAAGCTCGGTCTCGGTGCACGCATCGGCAGCGGAAAGCAGGTGTGGCCGTGGGTGAGTGTGCACGACGAGGCGGCGGCGATCATCCATTTGCTTACCTCTACGCTCGCGGGGCCCGTCAATATCGTGGGGCCGACGGCAGCCACGGCGGGCGAAACGACACGAACTCTCGCGCTGGCCCTCGCGCGCTGGCACCCCTTCGTGATTCCAACTTTCGCGCTTCGACTGCTTGGGGACGCCGCCGACGACTTGCTGCTCTCGAGCCAGCACGTCGTGAGCGAACGACTTATTGGTGATGGCTTTACGTTCCGAGATGAAACGATCGAGCAGGCGATCAGCCGGACGATCGTGCAGATCGCTCCAGTGAGATAGCACGTCGGGTGGCCCAGCGTGCCCGCCGGCGATCGCCGCTCGCGTCATAGGCGAGCCCGAGACGCAGCCACGCCCGCCACGACCCGGGTTCGTTCTCCACTTCTTCGCGATAACGCGGGAACTCGTTGTCGGCAGCGACCGGATCTATGCGGCCGCTCGGGAGCCGCGGGAGGTCGTCTACGGGCAGGCCGCCCTCGTCCCGAAGCAGGCGCACGAGCCGCTGGCCGCGCACGACGAACAGAAGTTCAGCGGCGAGCAGCCACGCGCCAATGAAGGGAAGCACGCCGAGCGCAATGCCCAGCGTTATGGCGGCCGGTTGCTGGCTCGTCACGAGTAGGAAGGCATACTGCCCCACAAAAACCAGGTAAAGGACCCCAAGGGCGGCCATGACAAGTGCCCCGATACGTGCGCTCATCGGTCAGCGGAATCCAGTCCGAGATCGAGGAGCTTGTCCAGACCCACGATCACCCCGGTCGCTGACGAGGCCGCCCGCAGCGCCAGACGGATTCCGGCCTCGTAGGCGGTAGGCGCCAGTGTGTCGTGACTGATGGTGAGCACTTCGCCCGTACCGCCGAAGATCACGTCCTGCTTTGCAACGATGCCGTGCATGCGCAAACTGTGGATCGGAATACTCGATACCTGCTGACCACGGGCACGCTGGTCGACGTGGGGAGCCGCGACGGGGCCGAGGTCGGCACGCGCGGCACCCATCAGCTCTGCCGTACGCACTGCGGTACCCGAGGGAGAATCTATCTTCGACGCATGGTGGGCCTCGACTATCTCGATGGAGTCGAAGAACCGTGCGGCTCTGGCCGCGAAAGCCGTCGCGAGAACTGAGCCAACCGAGAAGTTCGGAACGATGATGACGCCGACCGGCTGTGGCGCGGCGGCGACGGTGCTCTCGAGGCTCGCGATGCGATCGCTCGACCAGCCCGATGTGCCAACGAGAACGCTGATCCCGTGGGCGACCGCAAACTCGACGACTGACTGAGACACGGCGGGGATCGTGACGTCAACGACGACGTCGGCCCCGATCATCTCCTCGAGGTCATCGCCTGAGCCGAGCGCCGCGACGAGCTCGAACTCGTTCGAGGACTCGATGATGTGCTGCGTGAGTTGGCCCATGCGGCCTCGAGCGCCGACGACGGCGACTTTCGTGGTCATTCCGCCAATCTATCAACGCGCGCGGAAGGGTACGATCGGCCCGTGCTCACCTTCCGCGCCGTCGCCGTGACCGATCCAGCGGCCCACGCGTTGCTCACCGAGTACTTCGCATACCGCGCATCCAGCTTTCCCGTCGCCGGTGGATATCGCACCACCTTCCCCGATCCGGCGGCATTCACCGAGCCCGCGGGAGTCTTTCTCGTTGCTCGAGAGTTCGGCGAGAATGTGGGCTGCGGAGGCATACGAGCCCTCGGGAACGGTCGATTCGAGATCAAACACCTCTGGGTGCGCCCGCTTGCGCGCGGCAGAGGGCTCGGTCGGCGAATTCTCGCGCGCCTCGAAAAGCGCGCTATCGCGCTCGGTGCGGTCGAACTGGTGCTCGATACCCATTCGAGTCTCGAGGCGGCAGGCGGGCTGTATCGATCGAGCGGCTACGAGAGCATCCCGGCCTACAACGACAACCCCAACGCAACGGACTGGTACCGCAAAAACGTCTAGAAGGGTTGCTCTGCCGGCAGACCCGTGCGTAGTTCGACGGGCAGGTGGCCCAGGTCGTTGTGGGTCACGAGCACCGGCGGCTTCGCACTGCGCACGCGGATGATCGTGAGGCCGCAGTTCGCCTGGTTCAGGCCGAGCCAGCGCCACGCGGGCGCATCGAATACTTCACGAACGAACCACGAGATCACGAAATTGTGTGTGATGAGCAGATCGTGGCGGTCCTCTCGCGCGGGAGCCATGAACTCCGCAATAGCGTCTGCCATCTGCGCTTCGCCCGCTTCGATCTCCGCTTGTGTGACCGCTCCGAAGAACGGTTCGAATGCGTGCGGCATGTCGGGCGTGGGACCAGAGGGGATGCAGTCCATGAGAAGCGCGCTAGGGCGAGACTCGAGTGCGGGCATCCGTTCGGTCATTATCGTCGCCGTCTCAGCTGCCCGTTGGAGAGGCGAGTGCCAAGAGTTCGTGAATGGCACGCCGCTGAGACGTTCCGCGAGGGCCGTCGCCTGCCTCTTGCCCCGCGGGGAGAGGGGACCGTCGGGGAGTCCGTACTCGGCGTCCTGCTGTTCGCCGTGGCGAACGAGGTAGAGGTAATGGGCCATGCGGTGATACCTGCAATTCAGACTGCTACGAAACGGGGGGCGACGGTGCCGCCAATCCCGCGAGGGAGTTCGAGTCGACCGCGCCGACCGCGGCGATCGAGACGGGTCGCGTTACAAGATCGGCGGCAAGTTCCCGCACGCCCTGAGCGGTGACGGCACCGAGTCGGCGAAGCGATTCGTCGAGGTCGACGAACTCACCGAGGGTCAGTTCACTGCGACCGAGCCTCGACATGCGGGTGTCTGAATCTTCGAGTGCGAGGGCGGATGCCCCGCTCAGCTGGCCCACTGCCCGCCGCATCTCCTCGTCCGTGACTCCATCAGAGGCCAGACGGGCGAATTCCCCGAGCATGAGCTCCGTCACTTGCGACGCCTTCGATGGTGAGCATCCCGCGTATATGCCAAAGAGGCCAGCGTCGGAGTAGGACGGGGAGAACGAGTAGACCGAGTATGCAAGCCCGCGCTTCTCGCGGATCTCCTGGAACAGGCGACTCGACATCCCGCCGCCGAGGATCGAGTTGAGGACCGTGAGCGCGGCGCGTCGATCGTCGGCAGCGGCCACTCCCGGTACGCCAAGGATGATGTTGGCTTGCTCGATCGGACGCTGAACGACGACCAGCGGGCTGCCCTGACTTATGGGTCCGTTTGTTGCGTCGCGTCGTTCGACCGGTCTCGACGGCACTGCGAGATCCCACCCGGCGCGCTCGAGAGCCGCGGTGACGCTCCGCACCAGCTCGTCGTGGTCCACAGCGCCCGCCACCGTGATGACGAGATCCTGCGCGCGATAGTTCGCCCGGTAGTGGCTCCAGACCGCCTGTCGCGTGACAGCCTTGATCGTCGCGGGGTTGCCCCCGATCGGTCGGCCGAGCGGATGGTCGCCGAGCACTGCCTCGAAGAACCGCTCACTCGTGACGTCGCCTGGGTCGTCGTCCGCCATTGCGAGTTCTTCGAGGATCACGCCACGCTCAGTCTCAAACTCCTCAGGCTCGAGCAGCGAGGAGGTGAACATGTCGGCGAGAACGTCGACGGCCATGGGCAGATCACGATCCTGCACCTTGGCGTAGTAGCAGGTGTACTCCTTGGCTGTGAGCGCATTGTGTTCGCCACCCACGGAGTCGAAAGCGACCGCGATGTCGAGGGCATTACGCGTGAGCGTCCCCTTGAACAAGAGGTGCTCGAGGAAGTGGGTGGACCCGAAGGTCTCGGGCACCTCGTCACGCGAACCCACCGCGACCCAATACCCGATCGTGGAGCTGCGAGCGCCCGGAACGTTCTCGGAAAGGATGCGAACGCCGCTCGGGAGCACAGTGCGCCGAACCAGGGAGTCACCCGAAGCGGTGAAGGTCATCTGCGCGAGATCGAGCGGGAGTGTGACGGCGCCGTTCATCGGATCGAGCCTACGTCATCAATCACGCCCCAGATTTTGGGGCACTTCAATGTGGACAAACAGACTGGTCTGTCTGTCCCCCCGTGCTAGGTTGTTTCTCGGGCACCCGAAGCCCACGCACAACCGCCAACCCGATGGCGGTCGTGCACCCACCGGGGTGGATCCCCTCCACCTCGTACCCCCGCAAGGAGCGCGCTGTGACCGACGTCGATTCCCCTCCGTCGACACAGCGCGCTCCAGCGAAGGGCCGCATTCTCGACACGGCCAATGAACTCTTCTACGGAGATGGCATCCGAAACGTCGGGGTCGATCGCATCATCAGCGCGTCGTCGGTCACCAAGGCGACCTTCTACAAGCACTACCGCGCAAAGGACAATCTGATCGTCGAGTACATCTCGGCGCGTCACGACGCCGTACGGGCACAGATCGACAGCATCATCACCTCACACCCAACCGCCGAGAGTGCACTGCGTGCGTGGGTTCACTCTGTTGCTGCAGACATAGCGACTCCTGGTTTCCGGGGCTGCCCGTTTATCAACGCCGCAGCGGAGTTTCCCGACGCGAGCCACCCCGTGCGCCGGATCGTGACGAACCACCGCGAGTGGTACGTGGACTCTCTCGCTGACCTGCTCAAGCAGATGGGTCACCCGTTTCCGGGCGATGCCGCCGACGAACTACTGCTCGCCCGCGACGGCGCGGTCTCGGGCGGCTACGCGGGTGACTCGATCGCGGCGACAGCCGCGCTGACTCGCGCCACTGATCGCGTACTCGCGGAAGCGCTCTGACGCAACCCTCCCCGTCACGGTCCGCGGCAGCTCTAGGCTGGGCACGTTCCGTGTCATCTGGGGCGCGGGGCAACCCTCCAACCGAAGGCGAAGTGCATGATCACCGTCAACCTCCTCTTCATCATCACGATCCTCGCGGGAGCCCTCTCGCTGTATGACGGGATCGCGCGCGTCCGTGGACGCGGCGCGAACTCCATTCTCGCGATCGCGGAGATCGTCTTCGCGGCCCTCCTGCTCGTTTCGCTGTTCGTTGCCTTCCCTGCTCCGTTGGGCCTGCTCACGTGGGCGATCCTGCTGCTCGTCACGCTCATACTCGTGCTCATCCTTCGCGGATCAACTCGTCGCGGCGTGTGGGTAGTCACCGTGATCGCCCTGATCCTCACGGCCATCGTCGTGCTCGCCGGGCTGGGCTGGCTCTCGATCCCCGGTCTGTTCTAAGCGCCGATATCAGCGCTGAGCCGACACTTGATCGAGGTCCGCGACCTGATGCCGGGTGAGCTGGATGCTCGCCGCTGCAGTCAGGTCGCGGACTTGCTCGCGTGCGCGAGCAGAAGCGACGGGCGCGACCACGTTCGGTTTCGTGAGCAGCCACGCGAGCGCGACGGACGCGACCGACGCTTCGTGAGCCGCGGCGATGTCATCGAGCGTCGCGAGTATGCGCAGCCCCCGACGGCCTAGCATTCGGGCCACTTCGCTCCCCCGCTCGCTCACCGTGAGATCCGCCCTACGCCGATATTTACCGGTGAGGAACCCGCTCGCGAGAGCAAACCGAGGCATGACGCCAAGCCCTTGCGAGCGGGCGACATGCGCGAGATCTCCCTCGTACTCGCTGCGGTGCATGAGGTTGTAGTGGTTCTGCAGCGCGATCATCGGTGCCACTCCTACTTGCGCACACGCGATGCGCGCTTCGATGAGTCTGTTCCCCGTGTGATCGGAACCACCGAAGTACCGCACGGCACCCGCGCGAATGAGTTCGTCGACCGCCAGCAGAGTCTCCTCGAATTCCACGCTGCGGTCATCGATGTGCAGATATAACAGGTCAATACGATCAGTGCCCAGCCTGGAGAGCGAGGCATGGACGGCCCGCGTGAGCACGCGTGCCCGCAGGCCCGGGTTGTCGGCGCTCTTGCCAACCTTGGTCGCAATGACGATGTCGTTGCGGTTTCGGCGGTCACGCATCCAATTGCCGACCATGAGTTCGCTGCGACCCGCCGCATACGAATCGGCCGTGTCGATGAAGTTGCCACCGAGCGCGAAATACTCGTCGAGGATGGCGTTGGTGCTGGGATCATCCGCCGTCCATCCGAACACGTTCCCGCTTATCGCGAGTGGAAAGACCTCGAGGTCGGAACGCCCAATGCGGCGCCGCAGGCCGCTACTGAGAACTGGCGCGCCGGGGTCATTCGTCATCTCCGCCATAGCGCCCTTCCCCCGGTGACCTCCAGAATATTCTCGACACAACGTTATGGGCGAGGTATTCGTCTCAGTAGTTAGACCGACCACAAAGGAACGACGACATGACGACCGATCAGCTTCCCATTCGCAAGCCCCGTATGTGGCTCATCATCGGAGCGGTACTCGCGGCCCTGGGAACCGCGATTCTCTGGCCGCTTCAGCAGGTCGGTCAGGTGTGCATCCTCATCTACCCGGCACCTCCCGGCTGCGGATCCCCCATTCCTCCCGTGGCCCCCCTCGTGGGGATCGGAGTTCTCATTGTGCTGCTCGCGGTTATGTTCATCGTGTATTTCACGCGCCCGGAGCCCCGACGCGTGCTCGTCGTGCTCGCGGTCGCAATGATTGCGGTCATCGGCCTCACCTGGGCAGTGGTGTGGCTGTCTCAGACGGGTATCTGGGACCCGTATCAGCCACCCGTCGTCATCGACTAGTCCCCCGGCCGTCGGGATAATGAGTCGATGAGCAATCATCCGAACTGGCGACTGCCCGATGTTCCCTCCTTCCGCCTCGTGAGTCCAGACTTTGCGGATGGCGAGACCCTGCCGCAGTGGGCCAGATCGGGAATCGCTCACGCGGGTGGAGAGGATCGTTCGCCGACTTTGCACTGGGAGGGCGCCCCTTCGGGCACCCGAAGCTTTGCACTCACGATGTTTGATCCGGACGCCCCCACCGGGAGCGGTTGGTGGCACTGGGCTGTGTACAACCTTCCGGCCAAACTCACCTCGCTCCCGCAGAACGCTGGTGATCCGGATGTCGGGCTCCTCCCCGCCGGGGCGATCACGCTCCCCAACGAGCTGCGTCTCTCACGATTCCAGGGCGCTGCTCCCCCCGCCGGGCACGGGGAGCACCGCTACTTTTTCACCCTCAGTGCGCTCGATGTCGAGCGCCTGGACCTTCCTGACGACGCAACTCCAGGAATGCTCGGGTTCGTTCTCCACGAACACGTTGTAGCGCGAGCGCAACTCATGGGAGTTTCGGAAACGGTGTGACGATGTCGTGTGGTCAGGAGAGCTGACGACGATACTGCGGAATGCGGCGGCGTATGCGCGCCCGCGCCTTGGAAATCACGACGATCGCGACGACGAGCACGAAGCACGTCGCCATCGCCACCCACACGTACCACGCGCTATCGAGCCAATTCAGTAGATCCTGCATGAACTGATCGAACTGCGTGACGATAACAGTTGGGTAACGGGCCACGCAGCAACAGTAGGGCCTGTACCCCGGCTTCGTGGCGCCCCAGTTTCGGGGGCGCACGTCACGACGGAAATGACAACGGACCCATTCCCGCAGGAATGAGTCCGTCGTCGTGCCCGAATGCCTAGCCCTCTGCGGGAGCCTCAGGACCCTCGGATGCCGCGACCGAGCTGTCGGTGTCAGCGGACTCCGCGCTGTCGTCGACCGGAGCCAGCGAGAGCTTTCCGCGGTCGTCGATCTTCGTGATTTCTACCTGGATCTTCTGACCCACGGCAAGCACATCTTCAACGTTCTCCACCCGCTTGCCGCCAGCGAGCTTGCGGACTTCGCTGATGTGCAGCAGTCCGTCCTTGCCCGGGGTGAGCGAGACGAATGCACCGAACGTCGCGAGCTTGACGACGGTTCCGAGGAACCGCTCGCCGACCTCCGGGTTCAGGGGGTTCGCGATTGCGTTGACGGCCGCGCGGGCTGCCTCTGCCGAGGGGCCGTCCACTGCGCCGATGTAGACCGTGCCGTCGTCCTCGATCGAGATGTCCGCTCCGGTGTCGTCCTGGATCTGGTTGATCGTCTTGCCCTTCGGGCCGATGAGTTCACCGATCTTGTCGACGGGGATCTGCACGCTGATGACGCGCGGCGCGGTGGGCGCCATCTCGTCGGGCGCGTCGATTGCAGCGTTGATGACCGAAAGGATGGCCGTGCGGGCCTCCTTCGCCTGCTTGAGTGCACCGTCCAGCACGCTCGAGGGCAGGCCCGCGAGCTTGGTGTCGAGCTGGATGGCCGTCACGAACTCCGACGTACCGGCGACCTTGAAGTCCATGTCGCCGAGCGCGTCCTCCGCACCGAGGATGTCGGTGAGAGCCGCGTAGCGGGTCTGGCCGTCGACCTCGTCGGAGATGAGTCCCATGGCAATGCCCGCGACGGGCGCGCGCAGCGGCACACCGGCGTTGAGCAGCGACAGGGTCGACGCGCACACGGAGCCCATCGACGTCGATCCGTTGGATCCGAGAGCCTCGGACACCTGGCGGATGGCGTAGGGGAACTCCTCGCGCGGCGGGAGCACGGGAACGAGAGCGCGCTCGGCGAGGAAACCGTGGCCAATCTCGCGACGCTTCGGCGATCCGACGCGCCCCGTCTCACCCGTCGAGTAGGGCGGGAAGTTGTAGTGGTGAAGGTAGCGCTTCTTCGTCACAGGGGCGAGCGAGTCGATCTGCTGCTCCATCTTGAGCATGTTGAGCGTCGTCACGCCGAGGATCTGTGTCTCGCCGCGCTGGAAGATCGCGGAACCGTGCACGCGCGGGATGACCTGCACCTCGGCATCCAGCGCACGAATGTCGCTGAGGCCACGGCCGTCGATGCGGATCCCCTCGGTGAGCACTCGGTTGCGCATGACCTTCTTCGAGACCGACTTGTACGCGGCACTCACCATGGGCGGCACGTCGCCGCCGAGCTCTTCGTTGTCGACCTTGGTCTGGATCGCGAGCTTGACGCGCTCCTTGAGCTCGTCGTCCGCGTTCTGGCGCTCTTGCTTGTCCGCGATCTGGTAGACGTGCTTGAGGTCGTCGTACGCGATCTCGGCGACGGCGTTGTACGCCTCATCCGAGTAGGGCGGGAAGAGCGGGAACTCCTGGATCGGCTTGGCGGCCTGAGCCGCGAGCTCCATCTGAGCCTTGATGAGCTGCTTAAGGAAGGGCTTCGATGCCTCGAGGCCCTGTGCGACCACGGCCTCGTCGGGCTTGGTCGCGCCCGCCTTGATGAGCTCCCAGCTCACCTCAGTGGCCTCAGCCTCGACCATCATGATCGCGACGTCTTCATTGCCGTTCTCATCGGTCACGAGGCGACCGGCGACCGTCAGGTCGAAGACCGCGTCCGCGAGCTGCGAGAACTTCGGGAATGCGACCCACTGGTCGCCGATGAGCGCGAGTCGCACTCCACCGACCGGGCCGTAGAAGGGCAGGCCCGAGATCTGAGTGGATGCCGATGCCGCGTTGATCGCGAGAGCGTCGTAGAACTCGTCAGGAGCGATCGACAGAACCGTGATAACGATCTGGACCTCATTACGCAGACCCTCGACGAAGGTCGGACGCAGCGGACGGTCGATGAGACGGCAGACCAGGATGGCCTCCGTTGACGGGCGACCCTCGCGCCGGAAGAACGATCCGGGGATTTTGCCAGCGGCGTACGACCGCTCCTCGACGTCGACCGTGAGCGGGAAGAAGTCGAAACCGTCGCGCGGGTGCTTACCCGCCGAGGTGGCCGAGAGGATCATCGTGTCCTCGTCGAGGTATGCAGCAACGGCACCCTGTGCCTGCTGCGCCAGGCGACCGGTCTCAAAACGGACCGTGCGCTTGCCGAACGCGCCGTTGTCGAGAACGGCTTCGGCGAATTTGATTTCTGGACCCTCCAAGGGGGGTTCTCCTTTGTTTGTGTGTGGACCGCCCGACGGACGGCCAGTCGCCTGCCCGTGTGGCACGCGACTCGTCAGCACGCTGAAATTTCAGCCGTGGGAGCGGGAGAAGGCAGAAAGGGGCGCGAACCCCCGAGGGGCTCGGATGCGCTTTGGCGTTGCGATCGAGTCGATCGCTGCTCTGGTCAACAGTAGAAAATCGCCGCTCCGCCGCTCTAGCCAATTGCGAGGATCGGAGGTTCACCACCGGTGACCAGCTTCATGCCAGCCTGCTCCGGTACAGAATCGTACCAGTCGGCCCTGCGGGAGCCTAGTGGCGCGCTGACGAGTCAGGGATGCAGGAAGTCGAAGAGCTCGGGTGGCCGTGAGCACCGCTGGTCGATCGCCTCCCAGGTGAGAAATCCGGGTTGAACGTACAGGTAGGGCGTCCAGAGCTCGTAGGAGTAAAAGCTGTCGATGAATTCGTCCCGATCGGGAGGAGGCGACACGACGTACCCGAGCATCTGAAGGCACGGTCCGATGCGCTGCGTGAACCGGTCATAGAGCCACGACACCTGGGCTTTGCTGAATAGCCCCTCTGACGTGGAATCCGATATCTCGAGCGGATACTGCTGATAGCAGACGTAATAGGCCCGGTTGGTGGCGAGTTCCTCGCCGGCGGGAGCGTCGAACATGATGCTCTCGCCGTTCGCCCGGATGCCGGTGAACCCCGCGGCCGTCACGCAACGCTCCATGTACACGGGCCACAACTCATAGGACACGTACTCGACGGGTTCCACGAGAGGTTGGGGCTGCCCGCCGGACATCGACTGCCACCAGTCGAAGTTCTCCTCGGCCCGCAGCTCGAGTATCTCGTCCCGCGTGGGGCCGGGCGGCAGTGGAGTGGGCGTCGCGCACGCCGTAAGAGCGCCGATCATCGCCACCGCAACAACACCGAAGGCGAGTCGAGAATTCACTCAACTATCGTCGCACGGCTCTCACGGTTCGATCGTGGGTGTGGGATCGGCCGGCGGGGTCGAGGGCTCGGGGTCCGGCTCGGGCTCGGGAGGCGTGGGGTCGACATCTGGCGGTACGGTGGACGGCTCCAACACTGGCGACGTGGGTGTGGGCGAGGGTGTCGAACCCGGCACGGGAACCGAGGACTGCGGAGACTGCGGTGGTTGAGGAGACTGCGGCTGGGGCGATCGAGGTGTCGCCGAGTCGGCGTTTGAGCCGGGATCAGCCACGGCGACGGTCGTCGTGTCGACCGGCCTCGCGTCGTGAACGCCGGAGCGAGCCGTGATCTCGACGACTGAATCGGGCAGGGTGAGCTGCGTACCGCGCGCGGTAGTGCCTGCGCCGTAGACCGTGACGCAGCCGAGCGTCGTCGCAAGCACGGCTGCTGCGGCAGCGAGACCGATGACGTGACGAGGGATGATGCGCCGCGGTGTCGGCTCGAGGGCGAACGGCGCCACATCCGAGGTGTGCCGGGCCGCGGCGTCGTGTTCGACGCCCACCCAGGCCACTGCGGCGCTCACGCTGTCCGGGCTGTGGCCCGTGAGCTGGGCAAGATACCAGTCGGCATCGGACTGGGACGGCGCGTCGGAGACGCGAAGGCTGGGTACGCGATCGGGATTCACCAGTCCAGGGTGCGCTCGATGATGCAGATTCGCGACAGGGTAAATATGTGCAGTCGGTCGATCCCCTACGCTCGAACCATGAAGTCGGAGAACGAGAAACCGGACAACGACGAGACGAAGCGCAAGTTCCGCGAAGCGCTCGAGCGCAAACGCAAGGGTGAGCAAGCTCGGCCGGGTCACCTCGATGGGGACTCCTCCATCCAGGGCACCCACGACCGGGCCGACCACAAGCGCGAGTTCCGCCGTAAGAGCGGCTGAGCACTACCCGACCGTCAGTCTCCTCACGACGGCGTCGGCGAGGAGACGGCCGCGGAGAGTCAGCTCGATGCGCCCGGCGATCGCGGCTCGGGCATCCACGAGTTCGTCGGCTATGAGTCCGGCCACAGCGCGACGCCCAGCAGCGGCGAGCGAGTCGACCGGGAAGCCATCGCGCAACCGCGTACCCAGGAGCACAGCCTCGAGTTGACGGGTGGACTCGTCGAGTAGCTCGCGGCCGGCGGCGGGTGATTGCCCCGCGGCGATGCGGTCGCCATAGGCGGCGGGGTGCTTGACGTTCCACCATCGCACTCCCCCGACATGGCTGTGAGCGCCCGGGCCCACTCCCCACCAGTCGTGGCCGAGCCAATAGCCGAGGTTGTGTTCGGATCGGTACTCGTCGCGCGAGGCCCAGTTCGACACCTCATACCATTCGTATCCGGCAGCCGCGAGGCAGGCATCCGCGAGTTCGTACATGTCGGCCTGCAGGTCGTCGTCAGGCATTGCCACCTGCCCGCGCCTGATCTGGGCCGCGAGCTTGGTCCCCTCTTCGACGATGAGCGCGTAGGCCGAGAGGTGGTCGGGCCGCTCGGCGAGCGCGGCTTCGAGTGAGCTCTGCCAGTCGGCGAGCGTCTCACCGGGCGTCCCGTAGATGAGGTCGAGAGAGACCTCCAGCCCCGCCTCGCGCGCCCATCCGACGACGAGTGGAATTCGCCGCGGATCGTGGGTGCGCTCGAGGGTTGCGAGAACGTGCTCGACGGCCGACTGCATTCCGAACGAGACTCGGGTGAACCCTGCGGCCCGTAGTTCGCGGAGGTACTTACGATCGACCGAATCGGGGTTTGCCTCGGTCGTGATCTCGGCCGCGGGAGCCAGGCTCCAGGTCCCGACGATCGCATTCAGTATCTGCCCAAGATCGCCCGCCTGGAGCATCGTCGGGGTTCCGCCCCCGAAGAAGACGGTCTCCACCGGCCGTTCGGGAACGCCTGCGTCGCGCAAAACAGATGCCGCGAATCCCACTTCCGCGATTGCTTGCGCCGCATAGTCGGCACGCTTGGCACCGCGGAGTTCTTCACTGGTGTAGGTGTTGAAGTCGCAGTACCCGCACCGCACTCGGCAGAACGGGACGTGCACGTACACCCCGAAACGTCGATCGCCTGCCGAATCGGCGACCGATGAAGGTAGCGCACCGTCAAGCGGAGCCGGGTCGGCGAGGGGAAGGGCGCTCGGCATCAGCGGCGGACGAGGTGGAAGACGCGGATGCTGCGGTGGGCAGTCTTCTCGTAGTCGCGGTAGTTCGGCCATTCGCTCTCGAGGTACGGCCAGAGGGCATCCGCCTCGGACTGACTCAGCATGCGCGCCCGCACCGCGTGAAGCGTACGGCGGTAGTGCACCTCAGCTTCAGGGTGCGCGAGGAGGTTCGACGTCCACGCTGGATGATGCTCGAGACCGAAGTTGCTGCCGCAGATATACCAACTGCCGTCCGTCTGCGGGAAACAGATGAGGGGCGACTCGCGACGTTGCCCCGTCTTCGCGCCGATCGTGAACAGCATGAGCGATGGCATGGCAGGCGAGCTCAATTTCCACCGGCCCCCACTCACGGAGAAAAGCGCCCTATCGAGGGGCGGCACGATCGCCCGAAGCACGTGTCTGGCCGGGGTGCGGGTGAAAGCTGCGGTGATCGCGCGACCGGTACGGTTCATGCCTCAGTCGATCGGAACGGAGAGTGAACGCAGGTAGCGCCTGGTCATGACGGACTGCATCACCCGCAGCACCGGGTAGAGCATCCACCACCGACGCGAACTCGGGTGCGAGAAGGAGCGGATCGTCATCCACACGGATCCGTCTTCGGTGCGATCGATAACGAAGGACTCCTCACCGCACTCGGGGTGGCCGGGGAGAGTTCCGACAGCGAACCCCCTGCGGACCTCGTCGTCGATGATGTAGATCACGCGCACGGGTGAGGTGATCCCCATGGCGATGAGCTCGGCGGAGTCTCCCGCGCGCAACATCTCGTGCCCCTCGGAACTGTAGACCTGCTCGGTTCGCGGGGTTGACGCCGTCGTCAGCGGCCGAACCCGAAAACCCGAACGGCGCTGGATGCCCCAGCTCATGACCTGCTGTCCCGCCCACTCCCAGCGAGCGTCGCCGTGGCCAATTCGGGTGCGCGCCTGCATCGCCCGGAAACCCTGTGGTGGGTGGGTGAGGAGATCAGCCGCCTGGGTTGCCCCGACCGCCGCGTAGGTCACGGGGACCTCGGCGGAGAGAGCGGTGGAGCGCAAAGACATCCCGCCAGTCTGACAGACGGCTGGCCTTGTCATGCCCGCCGTTACTTCTTCTTGACCTCGGTGTCCCCCGTTAGGGCGGCAACGAACGCCTCCTGCGGAACCTCCACTCGGCCCACCATCTTCATTCGCTTTTTGCCCTCCTTCTGCTTCTCGAGGAGCTTGCGCTTGCGGGTGATGTCGCCGCCGTAACACTTGGCGAGCACGTCTTTGCGCATCGCCGAAATGTTCTCACGGGCGATGATTCGCGCGCCGATCGCCGCCTGAATGGGAACCTCGAACTGCTGGCGAGGAATGAGCTTCTTGAGACGCTCGGCCATGAGGGTGCCGTACGCGTACGCCTTGTCGCGATGCACGATCGCACTGAACGCGTCGACTGCCTCACCCTGCAGGAGGATGTCGACCTTCACCAGGTCGGCCTCTTGCTCGCCGCTCGGCTCGTAGTCGAGGGACGCGTAGCCGGCGGTCTTGCTCTTCAACTGATCGAAGAAATCGAAGACGATTTCACCGAGCGGGATCGTGTACTTGATCTCCACGCGGTCTTCACCGAGGTAGTCCATGCCGATGAGGGTGCCTCGACGCGACTGGCATAGCTCCATGATCGTGCCGACGTAGTCCTTGGGTGCGAGGATCGCGGCACGCACCATCGGCTCGCTCACGTGGGCGATCTTCGTGCCGGACGGGAATTCACTCGGGTTGGTGACAGTGAATTGCTTCTTGTCTTCTGTCGTGACCTCATACGTGACACTCGGGGCGGTGGAGATGAGATCGAGGCCGAACTCGCGCTCCAGCCGCTCCGTCACGATCTCGAGGTGCAGCAGTCCGAGGAATCCACATCGGAAGCCGAACCCGAGCGCGACCGAAGTCTCGGGCTCATAGTTGAGGGAGGCGTCGGAGAGCTTGAGCTTGTCGAGCGCCTCGCGCAGCACCGGATAGTCACTTCCGTCGATCGGGTAAAGCCCGGAGAAGACCATCGGCTTGGGATCGGTGTAGCCCGCGAGGGGCTGTGTCGACGGTTTCGCGGCGTTCGTCACGGTGTCGCCGACCTTGGACTGACGTACGTCCTTCACTCCCGTGATGAGGTAGCCGACCTCGCCGACGCCGAGCCCCCTCGTGGGCGTGGGCTCGGGGGAAGAGACACCGATCTCGAGCAACTCGTGCACCGCGCGAGTCGACATCATCTGGATGCGTTCACGCGGGCTGAGCTTGCCGTCGATCATGCGAACGTAGGTGATGACGCCGCGATAGGAGTCGTAGACCGAGTCGAAGATCATGGCACGCGAAGGTGCGAGGGGATCACCCTGGGGCGCAGGGATAAGCTCGACGACACGGTCGAGCAGGTCATCCACCCCCTGTCCCGTCTTGCCGCTCACCCGCAGCACGTCCTCGGGTTTACCGCCGATGAGACTCGCGAGCTCCTTGGAATACTTCTCGGGGTCGGCGGCGGGAAGATCGATTTTGTTGAGCACAGGGATGATCGTGAGGTCGTTCTCGAGCGCGAGGTAGAGGTTCGCGAGTGTTTGGGCCTCGATCCCCTGCGCGGCATCGACCAGGAGGATGGCCCCCTCGCAGGCCGCGAGCGAGCGAGAAACCTCATAGGTGAAGTCGACGTGCCCCGGAGTGTCAATCATGTTGAGAGCGAACGTCTTGCCGTCCAGGGACCAGGGCATCCGCACGGCCTGGCTCTTAATGGTGATGCCGCGCTCGCGCTCGATATCCATGCGGTCGAGGTACTGGGCGCGCATGTCGCGATCCGCGACGACGCCCGTGATGCCGAGCATGCGGTCGGCGAGGGTCGACTTGCCGTGATCGATGTGCGCGATGATGCAGAAGTTGCGGATATGCGCGGGGTCGGTCGAGGCGGGCTCGAGTGCCTTGCTAGCTCGTGGACTCAACGCGTGCCTCTCAATAAAAATGTGTCGGCCCGCTGGGCGGGCCGACACAAGTTTACGAGATCGGTCTACTAGAACATGTCGCCCGCGAACAGCGGAGCGAACGGAAGAAGGAACGCGAAGCCGGCGAGGCCCGCCAACCCCCAGAAGATGCCGATACCGGAGACAGCACCGGTGACGATGCCCGCGATAGCGAAGTTCTTCGAGAGGGGCTCCTGGCGCAACGCGAGAACACCGAGCACGATCGCCGCGATACCCATGATGAACTGGAATCCAGAAATGATCGAAGCGATCCCGAGCACGAGGCTCACGATTCCGAGGGTGCGCACGGCAGGAGCGGCCGCGAGGGTTGCTGTGGCGTTCGGGTAGGTCGATGCGGGAGCGTTGGTGCCGGCATCCGCGGAGGTGTCAGTCGTGGTGTTCATGCCATAAGGCTAGGAATAGCACCGGTGACAAGGTAGGCGGCTAACCCCCGAATAATGCGACGGACAGCCGCCCTACAGTCGGGTGGTCGGTGGACGCGGCTAGCCGGTAATGGTAATGTTGACCCTTGGCTTCCGCGCAGTCCCGCTTCAGGAGCTCGCGAGTAACGTTCCCCTCGTCTAACAGAAGGCATCACCGTGGCAAACATCAAGTCGCAGATCAAGCGCATCCTCACCAACAAGAAGGCTCAGGACCGCAACAAGTCCGTCAAGAGCGAGGTCAAGACCGCCGTGCGTGCGACCCGCGAGGCCATCGCCGCTGGTGACAAGAAGAAGGCAGCCGACGCGCTGACGCTCGCGAGCAAGAAGCTCGACAAGGCCGCGTCGAAGGGCGTGATTCACAAGAACCAGGCGGCGAACCGCAAGTCGGCCATCGCCAAGCAGGTCGCCGCGCTGTAGGCCCCGGCCTCCCTCCATCATCGAAGGCCCCGCTCCGGCGGGGTCTTCGCCGTTAATGCGCGCGAGCCGTCGGTGCGCGTGTAGCCCACCTCCATTAGCGCGTCACCCGTGGCCGCGAGCACGCGCGCACGTGTCCGATCCGCCTGGCTCCAGCGGAGTTCGGACCGATACGCGCGCGCGGCCATCACCACGCCCTAGGAGCCGCGAGACCTCTCGCCTAGTGCCCCTCGCCGCGCGTTGCGATAACACCGATCATGCGCTCGAGTGCATACACCGGATCGCGGCCGAGTCCCTTGATCTGCTCGTCGGTGTCGGCGAGCGCCTCGATGGATGCCCCAATGCCGCGATCGCTCCACCCGTGCAGGTCGCGGCGGGCCCTATCCACTTGCCAGGGCGCGAGACCAAACTTCGACGCCAGCTGGCCTGCGGGCGCATTGGTTCCGGAGATCTTCGCCATGGTGCGCAACTTCGATGCGAACGCCGCGACGATCGGCACTGGATCGGCCCCCGAGGCGAGTGCGTGGCGAAGTAAGACAAGCGCCTCGCCGCGACGGCCCGCGATCGCGGCATCCGCCACCTTGAAGGCGTTCGTCTCGATTCTTCCGGAGTAGTACTTCTCCACCGTCATCTCGGTGATCTCGTCGCTCGCGTCAGCGAGCAACTGCTGGCAGGCGGCCGCCAGTTCCGCGAGGTCGTCGGCAAATGCCGACACGAGCGCGCGGACTGCACCACCTGTGACGCGACGGCCAGCAGCGGCAAACTCCGCGGCGGCAAACTCCGACTTTTCGCTGTCTTTCTTGAGTTCGAGGCACTGGATCTCGATTCCGCCACCACGGCCTGCGCGAATCGCGTCAAGAAGCTTCTTGCCGCGCACTCCACTCGAGTGACGCAACACGAGATAGGTGTCGGCCGCGGGAGCCTCCAGGTAGGCGAGTGTCTCCGTGATGAATGCGTCGGTGCACTTCTCGACATTGGCGACCCGAATCAGGCGCGGCTCGTCGAAAAGCGAGGGACTGGCGAGGGTGAGAAGCTCGCCGGGCGCATACTGGTCGGCTTCGAGGTCGTTGATTTCGATGCTCGGGTCTTCAGCGCGCAAGAGCTCGCGCAGGTCGCGGGTAGCCCGGTCGGCGAGGAACTGCTCTGACCCGCTCACCAGGATGACGGGCGCTGGCCGCACCTTGTTCCACGGCAGCTGCGGAATCGAGGTCTTGGGGGTTGCCACGCGTTCAGCTTAACGGCGTGCACGGACAGCGGCGCGGGGCACCTCATCGTTCCGTCTAGGTATTGCGACGGATTGCACATTTCGGGATCGGGGAGCCGTCCCGTAGCTTCACTCTGTGACCCAGCGACTTCCGTATTTCCGCACGACACCCATCCCCTACACCGCCGTCACCATGCGCGACGAGTTCTGGGCACCCCGCCAACGGACGGTGAAGTCAGTCTCCCTCCCGTGGGCACAGAGCAGATTCGACGCCGATCCCACCGCCGAGGCAGGCTCCGCAGTCTCCTCGCCCGACGGGCGCCACGTCGGGCATGGATACCTCGACGGCATGAAATTCATCGAAACGATGGCCGCCATTGCGCGGTTGTGGAAGGACCCGGAGCTCGCGACCACGGCCGCCGCCTGGAGCGATCGGTTCACGGCTGACCAAGAGCCCAATGGGTATCTCCCCTACCTCTACCCCGCGGAACGGCAGTACGGACGCTGGCACGTCGACTGGTACTCGCACGAACTGTACGCACTGGGTCACTTCCTCGACGCGAGCATGGAACTGGCCGACGCGACCGGCGACGAGCGCTACCTCGAGCCCGTGCTCGCGGCCGTCGAAAACGCGACGGCCGAACTGATGGACCTCAACCGTCCATACGGAATCGGGTGCGCCGGACTGGAGCCAGCTCTGATCCGTCTCTACGAGCGCACAGGCAACCCGCGCCACGTCGAGTTCTGTCGCTGGCTCGTCGAATGTCGTGGCCGCCACGAGGGACGCACGAGCTTCGGCCCGTACGCGCAGGACCACCTGCCCGTCGAAGACCAACGCACCATCGAGGGTCACGCGGTGCGTGCGGCTTACCTTTACGCGGGCGTGGCTGGTCTCGTCGGAGCAACGGGCGACGAGCGATACCTTGAAACACTGCGAGCGGTCTGGTTGAACATGACCGAGCACAAGATGTACCGGCACTCGGCATCCGGATCGGTCGGCGCCGGCAACGAGGGATATCTCACGGAGCCGGACTTGCTTCCTCTGGACGACTGCTACGGGGAGAGTTGCAGCGTGTACGGCAACATTCAGTGGGGCCATGACATGTTCCGGCTCACCGGGGATGCGAGCTACCTCGATGATATCGAGCGCATGTTGTACAACGCGTTCGCTGGATCGTTGAGCTTCGTCGGTGACTCCTACAACTACGAGAACCCGGCCGAGCAGATTGTTGCGGCGGTTCGACCCGACTGGCACCCCGTGCCATGCTGCCCGCCCAACATCCTCAAGCTCATCACCAAGGTCGGCGGACTCATCTACTCGGTGGACGATGACGGGGTATTCGTCAATATGTACGCGGCGTCGGAGACCGACCTACCGATCGCGGGCTCGACCCGCATCGCGCAGACCGGAAACTACCCGTGGCACGGCGCCATCGCCATCATCGTCGATCCAGCCACCCCCACCTCGTTCATCGTTCGATTGCGGATTCCGGCATGGGCGCTGACCCATTCGATCGCGGTGAACGGGATGCCAATACAGGTTCCCGTCGTCAACGGCTGGGCCGCGATCGAACGCACCTGGGAGAAGGGCGACACGATCGACCTCGACCTGCCCATGGAGGTTGTCCGTACGCGCATGCCGGAGCGGTTCGTCGGTTACGACGGCCTCGTCGCCATCGAGCGTGGCCCCATCCTCTTCTGCCTGGAGCAGCAGGACGTGCATGGCAGTCTCGAACTGACGATGTTGACCGATGACGCCGAACTCGTTCCGGAGCACCGACCGGAACTGCTCGGAGGGATCACCGTCATCAAGACGACCCTGACGCGCAAAGACGGGCTCATGTATCGCCGAGACCCGCTCAACGTGGGCAACAACTCGTCGCCTGGGGCTCCCGCCATCCTTATCCCTTACGCACTGTGGGCTAATCGGCGTCCCGGCGGCATGCGCACCTGGCATCCGACCGCCGAGAAGCCGCTCGACTACGCGCCGGCAGCACCTGAACCCGGCAACAACGCGACCCGCGCGGAGACCCGCGGCACCTAGGGCGGACCGCGAGTCCACACCGCCGCGCCGTCGTCACCCTCGGGAGCGATGAGGATCAGGCCGTCGCGATCGGTTCGAACGACGCGTGTGCCCGCCCGCTCGAGCAGGTCGAGCGCGTCGTCGGTTGGATGCCCGTAGCCATTGCCCTTTCCGACACCGACGATCCCAACGGCGGCGGCGAGCCGCTCATAGAGCCCCTCGTGCTGATCAGCGGAACCGTGGTGACTCACCTTCACCACGTCCACCGGATCGAGGCGGCCGTCGCGAAGGAGCCTCGTTTGCGCTTCAGCACCGAGATCCCCCAGGGCGATGAGTGATAGGCACCTGACTGGGCACGATTCCGCCTCGAATCGAAGCACCACGCTCGCGTCGTTGCCGGGATCGAGGCGAGGTGCGGGCCAGACTGCGGTCCACCGCAAGTCTCCGAGAGAGCCTGCGTCACCGCGCAGCGTGGGTTCGACAACCGCGCCCGCCCGCTCGAGCGATGCGAGGAGAGCCTCGCTCGACGCCCCATCGGGAGGTCCGACAAGCACCCTACCGACACGACCCCGAACCGCGGACGTTCCCCCGACATGATCCAGGTCGAAATGGGTGAGCACGAGGAGGTCGATTCGCGCGACCCCCAGGTCGGAGAGGCACTCTGCGAGCGGCCCAGGCGCAGGCCCCGTGTCGATGAGGGCAACGACCCCCGCGCTGCGCACGATCGTCGCGTCGCCCTGCCCTACGTCACACATGGCGATCTGCCAGTCCGGCGGACGTGAGAGTCGGCTCACGCCGAAGGTCACCAGCGAGATGGCGATGGCCGTCGCGACCGCTGCAGCGGTTGCCCACCGTGCCCATCGGTGGCGAAACGCCAGGAGAGCCAAGACGGTGATGCCGGCGAGGAGCATGGCCCCCGGCCATCCTTCCGGCCACGGCAGCCGAGCGAGCGGTGCCGATGCGAAGAACCCGGCGACGGCGGCGATCCACGCGGACGGCACCCACGCGACCCAGAGCAGCACCTCCCCGAGAGGTGGGAGGAGCGTGAGCAGAATGCACGCCGCGAGGCCGACGACGGTCGCGACGGGCGCGGCGGGCTCCGCGAGCACGTTCGCGACGACGCCATAGGTCGGCACGGCGGGATCGAGAAGGATGAGCACCGGCTGACACGCGAGCTGCGCAGCGAGCGGAACCGCGAGCACGAGGGACAGTCGTGCCCCCAACCACGGTTGGAGGCGGAGAGCAAGTGGGGCGGAAAGCCCGATGAGGCCCGCCGTGGCGAGCACGGACAACACGAAGCCGTATTCGCGCGCGAGCCAAGGATCGCCAACGAGCAACACGAGGCTTCCCAGGGCGAGCACCGGGATGCCCGCGACCTGCCGACCGCCCGCAACGGTCACGAGCACCACCGTCGCCATCACCGCAGCGCGAAGCACGCTCGGTTCGGGCGTGACGAGCACCACGAATCCGATGAGCACACAGAGTGCCGCGGAGATACGCACCCCGCGGCGAATCCCGAGAGCCGACCCCACCAGCAGCACGAGGCCTACGACGATCGCGCAGTTGGCACCCGACACCGCCGTGAGGTGACTAAGCGAACTCGCCTTCATCGCCGCGTCGAGACCCTCATCGACGCGGCTCGTGTCGCCGATCGCCAGACCCGCGAGGAGGTCGCCACCCTGCCCCGGGAGGTTTGCGCACGCGTGCGCAAACCGCGAACGCAGGGAGTTCGCCCAGTCGAGAAACCAGGGTGGCCCGGCGGTCACCTCGAGCCCGGAATCGGCAAACATGAGGTACGAGACCGACTCCCCGGGCGCCGTAGCCTTCAGGCGACCCGACGCGATCACGGTCGAGCCGAGAGCGACCTGCGCGTCCGCGCGATCCACGAAAGCGAGCAGGGGAATCGCGCCCTCCACAACCTCTCCCCCGATGTCGAGACGCGTCACCTCGAGTCGAACGCGCTCCCCTCCGACATGGAGCGTTGCCGTCGTGACACCCTCGACGGTTACGCGTCCGGCCGGCACCGAGTGCAGCGGATCACGCGTGGGCGACTGCACCGCAAGGGAGGTGACGCACAACGCCGCCGCCGCGCACGCGAGCGCGACAGTGGCGAACGCGGGCCGCACGACGCTGAGTGCCGACCCCGCTATCGCCGCGATCCAGAGCGCGATGAGCGTCGGGATCTCTGCGCCGGGCAGCCCGAGCAGCACCGCGCTCGCCAGCCAGGCGGCTACCGCGGGAAGCGCGAGTCGGAGGTCGGTCATACCGTCACGAGCTCGCGCAGCCCCTCGAACGTCTTGTCGCCGATCCCTGATACCGAGAGGAGGTCCTCGACGACCGTGAACGGCCCGTTGGCCTCGCGCCAGGCGATGATGCGCTCTGCAAGGGCCGGACCGACCCGCGGGAGCGTGTCGAGCGCTGCCACATCCGCCGAATTGAGGTTCACCCGGCCATCTCCGGGTGCGCTCGCACCGGGCTGCACCTCCCCGATTGCCAGTACCCGAACCTGCTCACCGTCGGTCACTGGCCGGGCGAGGTTGAGTTGAGTCTGGTCGGCGACGTCGCTGAAGCCGCCCGCCGCCGCGATCGCGTCGACGACGCGGTCGCCCTCGTTCAGCTCGTACAGGCCCGCGCGTTCGACCGCTCCGAGCACGTGAACGAAGATCGCAAATCCAGTCGGGCGAGCGGATGACGACTGCCCCGAGGGTTCGACTAGCTCCGTCGATCCGTGGCTACCGAAAGCGGTGACGAGCACCCCGACCGCGAGGGCCGCGAGCACGAGGACGATCGCGGCGCCCGCGCGCACCCGCACACGGGCGCCGATACGTTCGTTCGGGATCTGCACCCGAGCGACGCTAAGCGCCGCCGCATCCGCCCCGAACCTGAACGATCGGACCGGTGGAGAATCAGCCTCGCGTGGCGATGTTGACGAGACGCGGCTCGCGCACGATGACGGTCACGATCTCGCGATCCCCCAGCGCCCGCGTGACGGCCGCCGACGCGCGGGCGAGCTTCTCGAGCTCGTCACGCGAGATCTTCGGGCTCACCTCGAGCCGATCGCGCACCTTACCGTCGACCTGCACGACCGCGGTGACCGACTCCTCGACGAGGAGGCTCGGGTCTGCCTTGCGCCAGCCTGCGAGCGCAACGGTGGGCTCGTACCCCAAGATCTCCCACATCTCCTCGGCCGTGTGCGGGGCGAACATGCCGAGCGCGACCGTGATGACCTCGACTGCTTCACGCACGGCGGCGTCGCCACCGCCGGAACCCGAATCGATGACCTTGCGGGTGGCATTGGTGAGCTCCATGATGCGCGCCACGACGACATTGAACTTGAGACTCTCTGCGAGGCCGGGGACATCGGCGAGAAACCGGTGGGTCTGGCGACGCAGCGCGGGGTCGCCGGTCTTCCACTCGATCTCGGGTGGGCTCGTGACGTCCTTCGCGAGGCGGAACGCGCGCGCGAGGAACTTTGCCGATGCCGCGGGCGAGACGTCCTCCCAGTTGATGTTGTCCTCGGGGGGACCAGCGAACGCGAGGGTCAGGCGCAGGGCATCCGCGCCGTGCTTATCGACCTCGGCCGTGAAGGTCGTGCCCTTCGGGCTGCGCTTCGACATCTTCTTGCCCTCGCTCAGCACCATGCCCTGATTGAGCAACGCGCTGAACGGTTCGGTGAAACTCACGTACCCGAGATCGAAGAGCACCTTCGTGATGAAGCGTGCGTAGAGAAGGTGGAGGATGGCATGTTCGACGCCCCCCACGTATTGATCGACGGGCGCCCACTTCTCCGCTTCGTCGAGATCGAATGGTTTCGTCGCATCGTTCGGCGAGAGGAACCTCAGGAAGTACCACGAGCTGTCGACGAAGGTGTCCATCGTGTCGGCATCGCGTCGCGCCGGCGAGCCGTCGCGCGGGTCGGGGACCGTCACCCAATCCGTGGCAGCACTCAGCGGGGACTCCCCCCGCGGCTGCAGGTCGAGGCCTTCGGTCGGCGGGAGCACGAGGGGCAGTTGATCCTCGGGCAGCGGGAATAGCTCACCGTCGGCTCCGTGGATGATGGGGATGGGTGTTCCCCAGAAGCGCTGGCGGCTGATCAGCCAGTCGCGCAGCCGGAAAGTACGCGCAGCACGGCCCGTACCGGCATGCTCGAGCTGCTCGATGATCTTCTTGATCGCGTTGGCCTTACTCAAGCCATCGAGCGGACCCGAATTGATCATGCGGCCGTCGCCCACGAGCGCCTTGCCTGTTGACGCCGGGTCGAGCGGAGGCAGGTCCTCGGGCAACTCGCCATCGCGGATGATGGGGATGGCACCCGTGACCGGCGCATTGGTGTCGAGCACGACCCGCACGGGCAAGTCGAACTTGCGGGCGAAGTCGAGGTCGCGCTGGTCATGAGCCGGCACCGCCATGACGGCACCATGCCCGTAGTCGGCGAGCACGTAGTCGGCAGTCCAGATCGGGATGCGTTCGCCGTTGGCGGGGTTGATCGCGTAGCGCTCGAGCGGGATGCCGGTCTTCTCGCGCGTTGCATCTTGACGCTCGATCTCGGTGTTCTTCTGCGCCTGCACGAGGTAGTCGGCGAACGCGGCCTGCACCTCGGGGGTCGAACCCGCGACGAGCTCTGCTGCGAGCTCGGAGTCGGGAGCAACGACCATGAACGTCACGCCGTACAGGGTGTCGGGACGGGTCGTGAATACAGTGACAGTGCGGTCAAAGCCCTCGATCTCGAAGTCGACATCGGCGCCGATCGATCGGCCGATCCAGTTGCGCTGCATCGCGAGCACCTTGGGCGGCCACGACCCCTCGAGTTGATTGAGGTCGTCAAGCAGGCGGTCGGCGTAGTCGGTGATCTTGAAATACCACTGCGCGAGCTTCTTCTTCACGACCACGGCGCCGGATCGCTCGGACGTACCGTCGGGCAGCACCTGCTCGTTCGCGAGCACCGTCTGGTCCACGGGGTCCCAGTTGACCCAGCTCTCCTTGCGGTAGGCGAGCCCCTTCTCGTAGAGCTTGAGGAAAAGCCACTGATTCCACTTGTAGTACTCGGGATCGCTCGTGTGCAGCACGCGGCTCCAGTCGAACGAGACTCCGTACCGCTCGAAGTTGGCCTTCTGCTCGGCGATGTTCGAGTACGTCCACTCGACGGGGTTGGCGCCCCGCTGGATGGCCGCGTTCTCGGCTGGGAGGCCGAACGAATCCCAACCGATGGGGTGCAGCACGTTGAATCCGCGGAGGCGCCAGTAGCGCGCGACAATGTCACCGAAGGCGAAGGCCTCGGCATGTCCCATGTGCAACTCCCCCGAGGGGTAGGGGAACATGTCGAGGATGTACTTGCGCGGTCGGGTGTCCGCAGGATCATCCGTTGCGAAGGGTTTGAGCTCGTCCCACACCGACTTCCACTTCGCCTCGATGGCGGCGATGTGATAGTCCGGGGCCTCGTCGCGCGGGTCGACGGATTCGTGCTCGGTCAAGGGATTCCACTTCGTTCGAAAAACGGCGAAGTACCAGGGTATCTAACCCGCACGGACCCCGAGCACGCTCAGCAGCGCCGCAGCCTTGAGCTGCGCCTCGGCAAGTTCCTCCTCGGGCACGGACAGTGCCGTAATTCCACCGCCAGCACCGACGCTCGCCCCCCGGGGATCGATCACAATCGAGCGGATGACCATCGCGAGGTCGACCGAACCATCGAGTCCCACGTAACCAAACGCTCCCGAATAGATTCCCCGCGCGCGTCGCTCGAGCGACTCCAGCACGACGGTCGCTGCGTACTTCGGAGCACCCGTCATCGATCCCGCCGGGAAGCACGCCTCGATCGCGTCGATGGATCCGAGCCCTTCGGCGAGCTCCCCCCGAACGGTGCTCACCAACTGATGCACCTGCGCATAACTCTCAACCGCGAGCAGGCTCGTGACCTCGACCGAGCCGACCCGAGCGATCCGACCTATGTCGTTGCGCATCAGATCGACGATCATGATGTTCTCGGCGCGCTCCTTGTCGCTGGCCTGAAGATCTTCCCGCAATCGCCCGTCATCGATGTCAGTCACGCCGCGCGGGCGCGTTCCTTTTATCGGCTTTGACTGCACGACACCCTCGGGCGAAACAGTCAGGAATTGCTCGGGCGTGGCACTTAACAGGGCGACCTCCCCCACAACGAGCAACGCGCCATGGTGAGTTGGGCTCGATGCCCGTAGGGCGAGATAGGTCTCAAACGGGTCGGGCGACACGGTGACACTCGCCTCGGTAGTGAGGCACAGCTGATATGCCTCTCCGTCTCGGATGACCTCCTGGCAGGCCTCGACCATGCGGATGTACTCGGAGTCTGCGTACGCCCACGTCGCCGCAGTCGGATGAGGGCGAGCCGGTGGACTGGTGCGTGGGCCTCCCGCGGCCCACAGCGCCTCATCCACCTCTCCACGGAACTTCTTGACCTCGTCGAGTGCCAGCAGGGTCACCTCGCGCGATGCGTGATCGAACGCGAGGCACCGGTCCACGAACATCCACGCGGCGTCGGGGTATCGGGAGCGATGTGCGACGGGCACGCCCATCGTCTCTGCCCGCAGCTCGTAGCCCAGCCAGCCGACCCAACCCAGGCGGAAGCCCGGCGGTGCAGCGTCGGTATCGGCATCCATCGACTGGTCTCGCAACCAGTCGAGAACTCGACCCTGGAAGTGCGTCGTCACCGATGTTGCCACGCCGAGGTAGCTCACACCCGTCAGCGCGTTCGGACCGCTGTCGAGCCAAAAAGCAGCGTCAGCACCTCCACACAGAGCCACCCAGGCCTCGACGGGATCGACCCACCGACCGAGGGGAGCCGTCTGCACGCGGGGACGCATAACCTAAGCCTATGAGTGTGCAGTCGATCTATCGCTGGCACGAGGGAGCGCTGGAGCCCCTCGAGTACTGCGACATGACACTGACTGCGATCGAGGCCGCTGACTCTTGGCTCGTGAGCGACGGGCTCACGCTCGGCCTCGACCTGCACCGCACCCGGTTCATGACGTCGATCCCTCGGGGGCGCTACCTCGAACTAGACGTCGCAGCCTTCTGGGAGGCCGCGATCGCACTGATCCCTCGAGAGGGTGCCTGGTTCCCGCGGGTTGAGCTGCATTCACGACTCGGTGGGCCGCGACTCGTCTTCCGACTACGCAGCGCCCCCGATCGCGCCCGGTCGGCGGTGCTCGCGACGGCGGCTCGCGACACGCGTACCGTGCCGGGAGTCAAGGGTCCCGACCTCGATCGAATGCTGTCTCTCCGTACGAGCGTGCAGAAGCTCGGGGCGACGGAAGCCGTCATCCTCACAGCCGACGGCTATGTCATCGAGGGCGCCTATAGCGGCCTGCTGTGGTGGCGGGGAAACATACTGTGCTCGCCCCCGGCATCGTTCGAGCGCGTCGACAGCGTCACAGCGCGCAGTGTGGTCACCCTCGCGTCAGCTCTCGGACACGATACCCACGAAGAGGCGGTGACCCCCGCGGAGCTCGACGGCACCGAACTGTGGGTGCTGAGCGCGTTGCACGGCATCCGCATCGCCACCGCATGGATCGATGGACCCGCGCTCGCAGAGCAGCCCGGGCGGCTGTCGGCGTGGCGCGCGCGACTCGACTCGCTGCGCAGGCCGATATGAATATCTGGATGATGCTCGCCGAGGTTGCGAATCCGATTGACGGGTTCGCGACCTGGTTGAACGGCGCCTTGAGCTGGATTCTCGATGTCGTGCAGTCGGTGCATCCGGTACTGCGTACCCTGCTCGCCGGGGTCGGGATCATGCTCGAGACCTCGATCCTCATCGGACTCCTGATCCCCGGCGACACTGTCGTCATCGTCGCCAGTACGGCTGTGGCGAGCCCGGTGGAATACGCAGCGCTCGTGGTCGCCGTCATCGTGGGCGCCCTCGTGGGTGAAAGTGTCGGTTTCGCGCTAGGACGTTTCTTCGGCCCGAAGATTCGCGCCTCACGCCTCGGTCAGCGGATTGGGGAGCGTAATTGGGTGCGCGCGGAGAATTGGCTGGATCGACGCGGCGGAATCGCGGTGTTCATCTCGCGCTTCTTGCCCGTGCTGCACTCGGTGATCCCGCTCACCGTAGGAATGAGCACCATGAGCTACCGCAAGTTCATGGCGTGGACGATTCCGGCGAGCGTGATCTGGACCCTCGCCTATGTCTCGGTGGGTACCTTCGCCGCGGGCAGTTTCCGCGACCTGCTCGATCAACTCCACTACGCGGGCTACATCTTCGTCGGCGCGATAGCGGTTTTCCTCATCGCCACTCTCGTCGTCAAGAAGCTGCTCGAGCGAGCTGAAGCCCGGCACATGGACAAGCCCGGCGACGGGGACGCCAACACACCCGGCTGACCACGGCCGCGTTAGCGGACGATCGAGCGCAGCCAAACTCGACTGCGCTCGATCACCGTGATGTTAGATCAGGCCGTTCTCCGTGAGCCACTGAGTGGCGATGTCCGCGGAGGACAACTGGTCGACCGTCGACTGCACGTTGAGCGCGACGAGACCCTCCGGCGTGAGCTTGGCGCTCACGGCGTTGATGACATCGGCAATGTCATCGGCGACTTCGACGTTCACGAGCGGAACGACGTTCGAGGCGAGGAACAGCCCCTCGGGGTCGTCAAGCGTCACGAGGTTGTCGGTCTGGATACGGGGGTCTGCGCTGTACACGTTCGCGATGTTGATCGTGCCGGCAAGAAGGTCCTCGACGGTCGTGTCACCCGTCGCCGAGAATCCGACCGTGACGCCGTACTTCTCACTCAGGCCCTGAGGACCGTACGGACGCTCCTCCAGCTCGGCGTTGCCACCGAGGGTGAGAGGCGTCGTTACCGCCGCGAGATCCGCGAGGCTCGACAGGTTGTTTGCCGCGGCGAAGTCAGCCGTGACGTTGTAGGAGTCCTGGTCAGTCGCGGATGCCTGGTCAAGAACCGTGAGGTTCTCGGGTAGGGAGTCCTTGAGTTCGGCGTAGACGTCGTCCGACGTTGTCGCCGTGGTGTCTGGGACATAGAACTGGAGGAGGTTTCCCGTGTACTCGGGGAAGAGATCCACCTCGCCGCTCTCCAGCGACGGAAGGTACGCGTCGCGCTGGCCGATCTGGAACTTACGCTCCACCTCGAATCCAGCGTTCTCGAGTGCCTGAGAATAGATCTCCGCAATGATCTCGTTCGAGTAGTAGGCCTGCGATCCCACGACGATCGCGGTGCCCGACCCCTCGTCTGTACCCGGCTCCAGCGGGTCACCTGATGCGCACCCTGACAGGGCCAATGCCACCCCGACCACGGCTGCTCCGAGAGCGAGCCGGCCCTTGTTCCTTGCTGTGAACATATCTATCCTTTTCCTTCTTCGATGGGTGTTTCCATCACCGCACGACGCCGGAATGACGACGTGCGGACATCTGCGACTCGACCCGCGGTGACCCCCCGCGGCACCGCGACGTGCTGCAGGAGGGCGAACAGCCCGTCGAGCACGAGCGCGAGCACGACGATGACCAGGGCAGCCCCCAGCATCTGGTCGAACTGGCGAAGCGCGAGACCCTTGATGATGTAAAGCCCCAGTCCGCCGAGACCGATGTAGGCGGCGAGCGTGACGGTAGCCACGACCTGGAGAGCCGCCGCTCGAAGCCCGCCGATGAGCAGGGGAAGGCCGAGCGGGATCTCGACGCGGGTGAGAATCTGCCACTCCGTCATCCCCACCGCCCGAGCGGCATCGATGACGCGGCGATCGATCTGTTCGAGACCGGAATAGGCGCCAGCGAGGATAGACGGGATGGCCAGGAGCACGAAGGCGATGAAGGCCGCGAGGGGCTTCTGAGTTACGCCGATCACGAGCACGAGCAGCAAGATGAGGCCAAAGGAGGGCAGGGCGCGCGCGGCGCCCGAAATTCCGACCGCGATCTCGCGGCCGCGTCCCGTGTGGCCAATGAGATAGCCCACTGGGACGGCGATGATTGCCGCAATGATGACGGCGACAAAGGTGTAGAACAAGTGCTCGCCGATGCGGATCTGCAGTGCGTTTGCACCCTCGAACCGGTCCGGCGACGCGATCCAATTGATGGCGTCAATGAGGAGGTTCACGCGGGACCTCCCGACATCGTCGCCACTGGCACGCGCTGGGTGCGCGAACGCGTGCGACGCGGAGCCCAAGGCATGAGCATGCGCCCGATGAACACGAGGAGGGCATCCACGATGAGGGCGATGACGACGACCATGATGACCCCCGTGAGGATCTCGGGGATGATGCGACGCTGGAACCCATCGGTGAAGAGGTAACCGAGACTCCGTACCCCGATCAGGATTCCGACCGTCACGAGGCTGATGGTGCTTACGGCGGCGACGCGGAGGCCCGCGAGAACCACGGGTCCGGCGAGCGGGAACTCGACCGCCCAGAAGCGGCGCCAGCTACCGAAGCCGACGGCGGTCGCCGACTGCCTGATTGCGGGATCGACAGAGGTGAGGGCATCCGAGATCGACCTCGCCATGATCGCAACGACGTAGATCGTCAGGGCAATGGAGAGGTTGAGCGAGCTCAGAAAACTTATGCCGAGCAGTGGCGGCAGGATCACGAAGAGCGCGAGCGAGGGGATCGTGTACAGAAGGCCCGCGACGGTGAGCAGCAGCCCGCGGGTGAGCTTGAAGCGGTAGGCGACGAACCCGAGCGGGATCGAGATGACGAACCCGATGAGGATCGGAGGCACGGCGAGCGCGAGATGCTGGAGGGTCAATTGACCAATGAGCCCGAGGTTACCGAGGACCCAGTTCACGACTCGTCGCCCGCGAGCACACCAGCGGCCCGTCCCTCGCTGTCGACGAGGATGGTGCCCGCGCTGGTCTTCTTGATAGTGAGCGCACGCTTACCGTGTCGGATGCCGATGAAATCTGCCACGAACTCGCTCGCCGGGTCGGACATGATCTCTGTCGGGCTACCGACCTGCGCGATCTTGGCCCCCTTCTCGAGAATGACCACCTGGTCGCCGAGGAGGAATGCCTCGTCGATGTCGTGGGTCACAAAGACGACTGTCTTGTCGAGGTCACGCTGCAGACGGATGGTCTCCTGTTGGAGCTCCGCACGAACAATGGGGTCGACAGCGCCGAACGGCTCGTCCATGAGCAGGATGTTGGGGTCGGCGGCGAGCCCGCGGGCAACACCGACGCGCTGCTGCTGACCGCCCGAGAGCTCACTGGGGTAGCGCCCCGCAAGATTGCGATTGAGACCGACGGTGTCGAGCAATTCGAGAGCGCGCGCACGAGCCTCTTTGCGGGCAACTCCGTTGAGTACGGGCACCGTCGCGACATTGTCGATGACCTTGAAGTGCGGCAGCAGCCCGGAGTTTTGCATCACGTAACCGATGCTGCGACGCAGCTGCACGGGATTTCGATGCAGGATGCTCTCCCCGTCGATCTCGATCTCACCGGTGCTCGGCTCCACCATCCGGTTGATCATGCGGAGAAGGGTTGTCTTGCCGCTGCCCGAGGAACCCACGAGAACCGTCGTCTTGCGGGACGGGATAACGAGGCTAAAGCCCTCGACCGCGAGCGTACCGTCAGGGAATCGCTTCGATACCGAGCGGAATTCGATCATGCCGTGCGGTCCCGTCTTTTGGGGTCTCCGCGACCGACTGCGCGCCGGTCGCTCCGATTTCAACACTATTCGGAGCCTCCGGCATTTCCGGGGGGCTTGATTTATTGACTGACAGGCCCGAGATGGTCGACGAGCATTGCGAACACGATGTCGCGTCCCGCGACCAGGAACCTCTCGTCACCCTGCGGGTCTCGCGCGAAGGCGCGTGCTGCGAGTGCATCGGATACCTCGATGGCGGTTTCGAAGCGGAACCGCAGTTCTGGTGAGTCGGGGATTCCGAAGCGTGCGATGAGTCCGTCGAGCAGGTGGTCGGAGACGATCGCGTTGAAAGGGCGATCGTTGGGAGCCGGTCGCAGGTCGATGACATCGCCCACTCGCAAACCGCGGAATCCGGGCTCATTGCGGAACGCCTCGACGAACACGCCAAAAGCGCTGGAGAGTGCTGTGAGCCAGTCCGGGTGGGACTCGTCCAACAGTTCGTCGGTGACCTTTCCCAGAACTCGATCGAGGTTGCGCGCGCCGAGCGCCTGCAGCAAGACGATTCGATCGGGGAAATAGCGGTAGACCGTTCCGATGGACGCACCGGCGCGCTCAGCGACCATCGCGGTAGTCAGCCGCTCGAACCCAATCTCATCCGCGATGGCGGCGGCGGCATCAAGTAGCGCCGTCAACCGAGCGGTACTGCGGGCTTGGACGGGCGCGTTGCGTAGCGGTACGCGCGAGTCGACCGGCTTCTCGATTGTGTCGTTCATGGCCATCGGGGCTCCTTCGTTGGCCCGATTCTACGCTTCTGAAACTGTGGGGAAATCTCTCTTGTCCACAGAGGGGTCGGTGGTTGCTGAGAAGATCGGACTATGTGTGGAAGATTCGTCGTGGCCGGCGCGGCAACCGACCTCGTTGCTCTGTTCGATGTCGATCTGCCTGCCGCGAATCTGCCCGGCCCCTCATGGAATATCGCCCCGACTGACCCGATTTCGATCATCCTCGACACCATTCCTCGAGAGGATGACGCGGATGAGCCCGTGCGCCGCATGGAGGCCGCTCGCTGGGGTCTCGTGCCCGGGTGGGCTAAGGATGTGAAAGTCGGCGTCACGGCGTTCAATGCGCGTATCGAGTCCGCGACCGAGAAGGCGTACTTCGCGAACGCCGTGAAGAAGCGGCGAGCTATCGTTCCCGCGACCGGCTACTACGAGTGGCGCACGGTAGACGGAGTCAAGACGCCACACTTCATCTACCTCCCCGACGGCGAACTCTTCGTTTTCGCGGGACTGTATGAGTGGTGGCGCAACCCTGCAGAGTCTGAGGACTCATCCGACAAATGGTTGCTCTCGGCATCGGTGCTCACTCGCGATTCGGCACACGACCTCGCGAGCATCCACGACCGCATGCCTGTCTTCCTGGCACCCGAGCTCATCGACGAGTGGCTCGACCCGCACAACGAAGGCGACACTGAGCTGCTCGACGAAGTCTCTGCGGGTGGCGTCGAGCAGGCGCGACGAGTCGAGTTTCACGAGGTCGGTCGCGCGGTGGGGAATGTACGCAACAACTCACCGGAGCTCATGCTGCCCTCCGCGTAGGGTGGTGGAATGGCCCGCACCACCACACCCTCCAGCGCGGCCGAACCGATCCTGCACCGGGCGGCCCGCATCGAGGATGCCTTCCACCGGTGGCGCGAGCGATCGGGGCGGCGCCGCGGACTCATCACGACAATCGTGCCGTATGCCGGCTACGGCGCCCCGGGATGGATACGTGTGCTGTGTCGGGTCGTACTCGCGCGCGACGGCGGCGCGCGGCCGCGCGCGGAGAAGGTACGCGGGTGGCGGAGCTTCTTCAGCATCCCGGTGACCGACCGGGACGTCATCGTGACCGCCAACGGCGTCGACTTCACGGTCGAGGCCACCCGAGGCGGAATAGTGGATGCGACAATCCCGGTCGACTTCGAGCCCGGCTGGCAAACGATCACGCTGCGCACAGCCGATACCGACCCCGTGACGGCGCCGATCTTCATCGTCGATCCGCGTACGCAATTCGGAATCGTCTCCGACGTGGACGACACCGTCATGGTCACAGCTCTTCCCCGCCCCTTCCTCGCTGCCTGGAACACCTTCGTGCTCGATGAGCACGCCCGCACCCCCGTCGCTGGCATGGCGGTGCTCTATGAGCGCCTCACCCGGTCGCACCCGCGTTCTCCCGTCATCTACCTCTCGACGGGCGCGTGGAACGTCGCCCCAACTCTGACGCGATTCATGAGCCGCAACCTCTACCCGAAGGGACCGCTCCTGCTCACCGACTGGGGACCCACTCACGACCGATGGTTTCGCAGTGGCAGGGAGCATAAAGCGACGAGTCTCGAGCGTCTCGCACGGGAGTTCCCCACCATGAGATGGCTGCTGATCGGGGATGACGGTCAGCACGACGAGTCGATTTACGGGGATTTTGCGGCTGCGCACCCCCAGAACGTTGCGGCCGTCGCTATACGCCAGCTGTCCACGGGAGAGGCTGTACTCGCGGGTGGCCGAAGCAAGGCCGCAGCGCGCGAGGAAGGCTCGGAGGTGCGCTGGTTCTACGCACCCGATGGCGCGGGTCTGGCCGAGCAACTCGCGGCCGCCGGCCTGCTGTCGAAGGAGAAGTAGTGCCCCTCCCGATCGAAGACTACGCGTTCATCGGCGACTGCCACACCGCAGCGCTTGTCGGACGCAATGGCAGCATCGACTGGCTGTGCCTCCCCCGGTTCGACTCCCCGTCGACGTTCGGGGCCCTGCTCGGCGACGAAGACCACGGGCGCTGGATGCTGGCCCCCACGCATCCGCAGGCGACGTGCACGCGCGAGTATGAGGAAGACACGTTCATCCTCGTGACGACGTGGACGACGCCGACGGGGCAGGTACGCGTGACGGACGCCATGCCGCACGGGGATCGGCGCGCTGACGTCATCCGTCGCGTCGAAGGTGTCCGTGGAAGCGTGCAGATGCACGTCGACCTGCGCGTGCGATTCGGCTACGCGGATGCCCTCCCCTGGATTCGACAGAAACCCGAGAAGGGCGATCACGCGCTCACTGCCATCGCTGGGCCCGACGCGGTCGTCTTCCGCGGTCCCGCACTCGTCGCGCGTGATCACACCCACACGGCTGACTTCACCGTCGAAGCGGGCGATGTGGTTGACCTGACGATGACCTGGTTCCCCGCCCATCGCTCGACCCCAGCCGCACCTCGGGTCACAGAGCACCTCGATCGCACGCGCCAGTGGTGGCGGGAGTGGGCCGCCGCGGCAAACGATGTTCCCGTCTATACCGCGCACGTGCGGCGCTCACTCCTAGTATTGAGGGCTCTCACTCACGAGGACACGGGCGGCATCGTCGCGGCCGCGACGACAAGTCTCCCCGAGGCATTTGGCGGACAGCGCAACTGGGACTACCGCTATGTGTGGCTGCGCGACGCGTCGCTCACTCTGCACGTGCTTCTCGATCACGGGTTGCACTCGGCGGCGAACGCGTGGCGCAACTGGCTGCTGCGAGCCATCGCGGGTGATCCCGCCGATGTGCAGATCATGTACGGCCTCTCGGGGGAACGGCGGCTCGAGGAGTGGGAAGTTCCGAGCCTGCCCGGCTACGACGGCGCAGCTCCCGTGCGCGTCGGCAACGGCGCGTACACCCAGTTTCAGGGTGATGTCTTCGGCGAGGTCATGATCGCGCTGCAGGCGGCGCGCGATGTCAAAGCTCCCCACGAGACCGATTTCTCGTGGCCGGTGCAGCGCGCCCTCATGAGTTACGTCGAAGAGCATTGGCAACGCGAAGACAACGGCATCTGGGAGATCCGCGGGCCCAAGCGTCACTTCACCCACTCGCGAGTCATGCTGTGGGCCGCCGTGGATTGCGCCATCCGCGCCGTGCGCGAGCACGGGCTCGATGGGCCTGTCGAACAGTGGGAACACCTTCGGGACGAGATCCGCGACGAGATCGAGTCACGAGGCTTCAATGCCGAGCGCAATACCTACACGCAGTACTACGGCGGTGCGGGGGTGGACGCGTCGCTCCTGCAACTCGCGCAGGTGGGCTACCTCGCCCCCGACGATCCCCGCATGCTCGGCACGGTCGCCGCCATCGAGGAGGAACTTCTGCAGGACGGGCTGCTGCTGCGCTACCGCACAGAGAGCGGAGTCGACGGCCTGCCGGCGGGCGAGCATCCGTTCCTCGCTTGTTCGTTCTGGCTCGTCGAGCAGTACGCGCGCTCGGGGCGCCTCGCCGACGCACAGACACTCATGGATCGGCTGCTGTCGTTCTCGAATGACGTGGGACTTCTGAGCGAGGAGTACGACGTGCAGGGTGCCCGCCACGCGGGCAACACACCACAAGCGCTCTCCCATCTCACGCTCGTGCGCGCCGCCGACGCGATCGCGCGCGCTCTCGACCTTCCCCGAAACGGGGGCGCGGAGTCACGTTGACGCGATATTGCCACGCTGCTAGTTTGTGATTGCTGGCTTGTTTGTCCTCCATATGGAGGACACGATAAGCGGGCCTCATACCCGACGAGGCCGGTTCTCACCCGAAGGGAACGCAGCAGATTGCAGCGAAGACGCTGACGCCCTCGCTGATGATTCGCTTACCCGATCGCCAGCATCGACACGGGTCGTCGGCGGCTCCCGCAATACTGGGACCATGGTCACCGCCGGTCGCCGAGAACTGACAGCCCTCAGGTTGTCCGCCCAGGCGATCGGCGGTGAATCCCTGCTCGACTCCCCCGGCGCCGTCGTGCATCACCTGCTGGCGTTGCAAGCCCAGGACTACCCCGGTGCCCTGTGGTCGATAGCCCTCCGCTGCGGTGCAACTCTCACCGACGTCGAGCGTGCGATCGCCGACAAACAGATCGTGCGGTCGTGGCCCATGCGCGGCACGCTTCACTTCGTGCCTGCGGAAGACCTGGCATGGATGCTGCGCATCTCGGCGTCCCGGCAGGCGACGTGGTCCGCCAGCCGTCGCTCCGCCCTCGGCATCACCGACCACGACCTCGACCGCGCCCGGGAGATCGCCACTCAGCTCGCGAGCGGTGGGCTCGTGCGTCGGGACACCCTGCTCGCAGGATTCGAGGCGGGAGGAATCAGCACGCAAGCTCAGCGCGGCTACCACCTGATCTGGAATCTGGCGCACGACGCGCTACTGGTCCATGGCCCCGTCGACGGCACCCAGCCGACGTTCGCCCTGCTCGATGAATGGGTTCCCTCGCCCCGACGGCTGGAGGGCGATGAAGCCCTCGGGGAGTTTGCGGCGCGCTACTTCGGGGGCCACGGGCCCGCGACGGAGAGGGATTTCGCCTGGTGGGCATCCCTCACCCTCCGCGATGCCCGCACGGGTATCGCAATCGCGGCGCCCGAGAAACGCGAGATCGACGGGGTCGTCTACTTCAGTTCACCTAATGTCCTCCCCGCCCGCAACGCGGTGCACGCGCTTCCGGGGTTCGACGAGTTCATGCTCGGCTACCAGGACCGCTCTGCTGCGCTCCCCGCGCGATTCGCCAACCGCATCGTGCCTGGCAACAATGGTGTCTTTCTCCCGACAATCGTCACGAACGGCCAGGTGGTCGGAACGTGGCGGCGCACGAGTCGCGCGAAGTCCACCGTGATCGATGTCACCGCATTCGAGCATCTCTCCGCGAGCGCGCGCGGCGGCGTCGAACGCGCGATGCAGCGGTACGCCCGTTTCCTGAACACCGAGGTCGTCGTGCGTGGGTGAGTACGCGCCTTACGCGGTGACAACGGAAGCTCGCGACTGGGGACTCGTCGAGACCCGCCTCAACACCGACATCGGCACGACAATCGTGCGCCACGCCGCTCACCGCGAATCGCCGCGCGCCACCGTTTTCCTCCACGGCGCCGCCGGCTCGTGGACAACCTGGACCCCCGTGCTCGCCGCAGCGCGAGCGCGCGGCGTCACGATCCCAGACCCCGTGCTTCTCGACCTGGCCGGATGGGGTGACGGCACGGCCCGCCCCGACGCAACACCGACCATCGAGTCGGTGTGCAACACGGTCATCGCCGCACTCGACGAGCTCGGCTACTCCGGGGCCGACGTGGTCGGTCACTCGATGGGCGGCTTCATCGCGATGAACGTGGCGGCGGCGCACGGCTCGCGCGTGCGCTCGATCGGCCTCATTTCGACTACGGCCTGGTCGGTGGTCGAGAGCGTGCATCATCCGCTCGGCCGACATGCGCCCCTGCCCGGCTTTGTGGGTCTCCGGTACGTCATGCGTGTTCTCGCAGCGCTCGGACCCGCCGGAGGGCGCGTGGTGAGAGTGCTCGGGATGCTGGGTGCTGCGGCTCGCGGTGGCTCCGCTCTTTCGTCACCCCTGGCGCCTTCCGACATCGGTGATCGGGGCTCTCGAGCGGGAGGTGCGTCCGCGCTCCTTCGTGAGAGCGCTCGCCCTCGTGCGGGGGTTCGACGCGCACGCCGCCTGGGGTGGTATCAGCTGCCCGGTGTGGGCTGTGAGCGGCGACCGGGACGTGCTGGCCCATCGCGACGACCTGACGCGACTCGAGAGCCTCCTCCCGCAGGCGCGAACCACGACGATCGCCGACTGCGGACACTTCGCCACCGTCGAGCACCCCGACCAGATCGTTGACCGCCTCGTGGGCTAGGCGGGGCGTGTTTCAGGCCGGTGCGAGAGAACGTGGTTCGCAATCCCCGTGCGCGAGGTCACATGCAAGCGCGCGAAAATCGCGACGATGTGCTTCTCGACCGTCTTCTCGCTGATCGAAAGCCGTGACGAGATCGTGCGGTTGGAGTACCCCGCTGCGACGAGAATGGCGACCTGCTCTTGCCGAGCCGTGAGTTCGGTGAGTGTGCCCACGCCCGGCGAGCGGCCGAGGCTGGCGGGGAGTGCTGCTCGTGAACCCACACCCAGCGCTGCGAGCGCCCGAGACAGGTAGCCCTGCACGGTGCGTTCCGAGAGAAACAGAGCGTGACCGATGGCCCGGTTCGAGAATCCCTCGGCGGCGAGCAGCGCTACCTGTTGCTCTCGTTCGGATAGCGACGACCAAGCGTCGTCGTGGGATGGCAGGTGTCGACCGAGACGGGAGAGCTCGCGCGCGCTCCAGTTGCGTACCGCAACCGCACCGAGGTTCTGTGCCTCGAGCGCGACAGTCCGTAGCTCAGAGACGGCCCGATCGGTGGACCCCGCGGCCGCGTGCGCGCTCGCGAGCAGAACGGCGGATCGTGCGGCATCCAGTCGCCCACCCGCGACGAGCGCCCTTGCTGCGGCAACCGCTGCGTGCTCGGCAGCCGTGTCGGCGCGCCCAATCGCCGCGTCCAGTCGCGAGAGGGTGCGGGCAACCGCCGCGACCGCCATGTCGTTGCCGCCGAGAGGCATCGCGCGTCTTCCCCAGGAGCGCGCCGCGGTGAGGTCCCCTCGCTCGATGGCGTCGGCAGTGAGAAGCTCGTACCCGTACGCACGATCGACAACCTGCAGGCGCGATAGGGACGGGCTGCCCCCCGCCCACAGGATCATGGTCGCGGCCCGGCCGACATTCTCGACGGCCGACAGCGCGTAGGCGCACAGCACGTGAGCACCGACGGTGTACATGGTGGCCCGATCCCCCTCGGCCTCGACGAGGGCGGTGAGGCGCTCCGTCTCGGCCCGCTCCTCGCTCTGCGCGGCGAGGTAGGCGAGCGTCGCGTTCGCGAGCGAGCGGGTCGGCACTCCCCTCGCGAGATCGGCGGCCACCGTGGCTGCCGCGTGAGCGGGGTCGAGCATGCCCTGGAAGGCATACGACCGCGCGAGCGCGATGAGTCCCACGACTCCCGTCTGGCCAGGCACGGAGCGTGTTCGGTACGACTCGCCGAATTCCTGCGCCGCTCGCAGCTGGCCGGCGGCCATCGCCGCCTCGATCGCAAGGTAGCCCGCAATCGTCGCATCGTCGCCCTCCAGGCCGAGGATGCGATCCCGGAGCGCGATCACCCGCGCGACGGACTCCGCGGGATCGAGGCCGGTAACGGCGAGCGTCGCGTAACAGTGGACGAACGCGGCAGCGGTGGCGGGGACTGCGGCGAGATCGGCGTCGCCGCGAACGAGCTCGAGAGCGGCATCCACGGTTTCGACGGCGTCGATGAACCTGCCCTCGACGAGGTGGACGAAACTCGCGACCGCGAGAAGGCGGGCACGCTCCGCCCGGTCTGGATTGGCTTCACGCGCCCGATCCAGACTGAATCGAGCCGCCGTCCCCTCGCCCGCGAGCAGCAATTCGAGTGCGCGGGCGGCATGGGACATGGGGTGATGCTAGTCCGCGTGGTTGGCGCGCAACCAGGTGAGCGATCCGAAATCTTCGGGGCTCAGCCCGTAACGCTCGGTGTCACGCGCGATCATCGCGCGAAGTTCCTGCACTTCGGCACCCTCGCGCAGGATGATGTCGATACCCGCGGGAGTCACGAGCGACTGCGAAAAATGGATCGCGACAACGTTGCCGTCCTCGCTCGAACCCGACACAGTCCAGTGACTCTTCGCAACCTTCAGCAAACCCTTGCCGCGCCAAACGAACTCGCCGTGACGCCATGTGTCTTGGCCGACGATGCTCTTGCGCTCGCCCTCGGCGGTCGAATACTCCACCTCGTCTGAGAGCACGAGAGGGGAATCGCTGATGAGTCCGTAGGTGAAGTTCGGCTCGAGCCGCTCCCCCGTCAACCACATCGGAAAGTTGGTCGCGGCGATCGTCCACCTGCCAGGGAGGAGCTGCGCCAGTGACGCCTCGTCGAGAGTCTGATTCACCGTTCCAACCTAATAGCTCTCACCCGGCTCAGTGCGCAGCCAGAGTCACCGTTACCATGACGGGATGATGCGTTATCTCGCCCTTTCCACGCATCCGCTTCCCGCCCTCGCGGTCTCCGCTATCACTGTCATTCTCGGATTTGGCGTCGGGCTCGAACCGTGGCGCCTCGTGCTGCTCGGGATAGCGATGCTCGCCAACCAAGCGTCCGTGGGTCTCTCGAACGATTGGCTCGACGCTGAGCGAGATCGAGCGGTCGGTCGCACCGACAAGCCGGTCGCCCTCGGGCTCGTCTCTGCGCGCGCCGTGCGCATCGCGGCCTTTGTCACGGCGGCCATCGCGATAGTGCTGACCACCCCGCTCGGCGTCGCGGCAACAGCAATCCACGCGATCTTCATCGTCTCGGCGTGGGGCTACAACCTCGGGCTGAAGTCGACGCCGTTCTCGGTCGTGCCCTACGTCGTGAGCTTCGGGCTGCTGCCCCTGCTTGTCACGCTCTCTCGCGCCGAACCGGCGCTCGCGAGCGGCTGGGCGCTCGGCGCCGGTGCGCTCCTCGGAATCTGCGCTCACATTGCCAACGTGCTGCCGGACCTCGAGGACGATCGAGCCACTGGAGTGCGCGGCCTCCCCCACCGCCTCGGCTCACGCACGTCGGGCGTTCTCATCGCCGCGACGCTCGCCGGGGCGGCCGCATGCGTCGTGCTGGGCATCGGCGGCGGTGGTGCGCTTCAGCTTGTGGGACTGGGGCTGAGCATCCTGCTCGCCATCGCGTGCGCGACGCTCGTCGTCACCGATCGGGCCCCCCGACTCGTTTTTCGGCTCATCATCGCGGCCGCGGTCGTTGACGTGGTGCTGCTCGCGCTCGCCGGTCCGCGTCTGATCGTCTAAGCGACGGGAGCCGCGTCCGTCGCCTGCCTCGCCGGGGTGCGGATACCGAGGAACGAGACGATACCGCCCGCAAAGAAGAGCGCTGCCGTGACGATGAGCACCCGGTGGAAGCTCTCGACGTCGAGGGTGCCCGCCGTGATAACCCCGAGTAACGCGATGGTGATGAGACCCGCGATGCGCGCGACGGCGTTATTGGTCGCCGAGCCGATGCCAGCCTGCTCGGCCGGCACCGCGCCGAGGATTCCCGAGGTGAGCGGAGCGACGGTGATCGAGATGCCGAGAGCGAAGACGAGCACGCCGGGAAGCACATCGGTGAGGTAGTTCGGGTTCTCGCCCAGGAACAGGAACAACAGATAACCGATCCCGGCGACGATGGGTCCCACCGTCATGAAGATGCGGGGGCCGTAGCGACCGCTGAGGCTCCCGAACAGCGACGACAGGAAGACGTTGCCGAGAGACACCGGGAGGAATGCGAGCGCGGCGAGCGTCGCGGGGAAGCCCGCAATTTGCTGCAGGAACACTACGACGATGAATCCGCCGAGGGACAGAGCGCCGTAGATGAAGAGGGTCGCGATATTGCCGGTCCAGAAGTTGCGGATGCGGAACAGGCCGAGAGGCAGCATGGGATGCTTCGCACGGGTCTGCCACCAAATGAAGACTGCGAGCGCCACGAGTCCCAGAGCGAACGGGAGGTAGATGGCCGGGTGCCCCCATCCGAGGTTCCCCGACTCGATGAGCGCGAACACCGGACCGCCGAGGCCGAGCACCCCGAGCACGGCACCGAGGTAGTCGACGGAGACCCCCGGTCGACGGGCATCCGCCTGATGGAGAATCGCGAGCAGCCAGAGGGTCACGGCGATGGGGATGACGTTGATCGCAAAGACGAGACGCCAACTCAGGAAGTCGACGAACAGTCCGCCGAGCACGGGGCCGGCGAGGAAAGCGGCGCTCGTCCACGCCGTCCACAGCCCGATCGCCTTGGACTGCGCGGCATCCCGGAACGACGACAGGATGAGGGCGAGCGAGCTCGGCACGAGAAGGGCGCCCGCGATCCCCTGCAGAGCGCGCAGAACGATGACGAGCTCTGCCGTCGGTGCTACGGCGATCGCGACTGAGGTCACGACGAAACCGATCAGGCCGACCCGCAGGATCAGGATGCGACCGAAGACGTCGGACAGCGAGCCCGCGAGCAGGATGAGCGATCCCAGCGTGATGAGGTAGGCGTCCACGATCCACTGCTGCACCGCGAGACCGCCGCCGAGCTCCTGACTCATCGCCGGTAGCGCGACGTTGATGACCGAGCCGTCGAGGAAAGCGACGAACGATGCGAGGATCGCGATGGTGAGGACGAGGCGCTGGTCGCGAGTCATGGTGTCATTCAACACTCGCTACGGCCGATTCGATTCCCTCGATCACGCGCGCGTCCCCGAGCAAACGAAAATGGCCGACGAGGGGATACTCGACGTTCGTCGCACCCTCGAGGCGCGAGCCCCCGGGAATGTGGGGGTCGAACCTGGGATAGAGGCTCGTGATACGCGAGTTGAGCGCGAGGTTGCTCGCGAGAGTCGTGATCGTGACATCGCGCGGGTCGAACGCGCGGATGGTGCGCACAGGCACCAGCCGCGCGAGGCTCGAGCCACCGAACGGGGTCGCTACGGCCACGAGGGCCGCGACGCGATCCGTCGTCGCCATGAGCTGCTTTCCCACGAGTCCGCCCTTGCTGTGCGCGACGAGCACGACCCCGCGGAGGTCGTGCTCCTCGAGGTAGCGAGCGGCGAGGACGGCGACATCCACGATGGATGCCCGGTTGTAGCCGATCTCGCCCACGACGTGCACGGGATGCCCCGCATCGTTGAGCCGGTGCCCGATCCGCCGCAAGAAGTACCACGGCTCGTACACCCCCGCGAGGAGCAGCACGGGCGCCCTGTCCCCTCGCTCGAAATCCCGCGGAACCCGCGAAGAGAACAGCGCACGCAGCTGCCACCACGCGACGAACCAGTAGTCGAGGTACCACCCCCACAGTCGGGCGATCATCGGGCGGCGAGCCCGTCAATAAGGCGCGCGACACTCACCGGGTCGGTGTACATAACGACGTGCGGCCCATTCACCGTCTCGAATGTCGCCCCCTGAACGAGAGCGGCGACCTCGCGCGCCCAGGCTTCCCCGACGATGCAGTCCTGGTCACCGCGAATCACGAGAGTCTTCGCCGTGATCGCGGGCAGCCGATCTTCGATGCGATCGCCGAGCAGGTAGGGCATCTGCTTGAGGCCGTACGGGATGCCGCAACGGAACAGGTAGTCCCCCGTGGCAATCAGCCTGACCCGCCACGGTTCGCGCAGGCTGTCTCGAAGGAGAAGTCCGATCGAGCGCCAGAAGGTGCGCGCCGCCGGTACGAGTGTCGGCGCCATGAGTACGAGGTGATCGATCACTCCGGGATGATCCACCGCGAGCCGGCTCGTCACTTGCGAGCCCCACGAGTGACCCACGAGCACCGGGTGATCCAGTTCGGTCGCCGACAAAAACTTCGCGAGCACACCCGCGTGGTCGGCGATCGTGACGTCGCGCTTCGGGTCGGGAGCGGCCCCATAGCCGGGGAGATCGACGAGGTATACGGTGCCGCGCTTCGCGAGCTCCGCTGCTGCGGGCCCGAAGTAGCGGGAAGAGACCCCGATTCCGGGGACGAGCACGAAGCTTGGACCCTCGACCGCCGGCCCGGGAAAGCGCTGCACGACGATAGTCAGGTCACCGAACGCCTGACGACTCGTGAAGTAGCGGGAACCGTTGATCGTGCGTACGCGATACGAGGACTCGCTCCGCGGCAGCATGCGTCGGCGGAGGCGGGCCATTGCGTCAGTCTAGGTCGGGCAGAATGAGCGCATGTCCACCACATACCAGCCGGGTGTCTGCAACATCGGCCCCGCGGAGATCCGAAGCCGCCAGCGGGCGGGAATCGGCGGTGCCATCGTCACCGTGGTCGCACTCGTCGCCATGGTGGTGTTCGCCATTCCCGATGGGTGGCGCTGGCTCATCGCCCTTCCCGCCGGGGTCGCAGCGATGGGATTCCTGCAAGCGGCATTCCACTTCTGCGCGCGCTTCGGCATGGCCGGCCTATTCAACTTTGGAGAGGTGGGCCGGGAGGAAGCCGTGTACGAAGCGGAGTACCGACGCGCGGACCAGCGCAAGGCCGCACTTATCTCGGCGCTCTCCCTCGGCATCGGAGTGGTCGTCGCCGTGATCGCAGTACTACTGCCCTAGCCCGTCACAATCGGTCCACCGCGGTCACGCGCACGACCGCGATCCCCTGCTCCGCCGACTCGGAGAGATCAACGGTCGCGGAAATGCCCCAGTCGTGGTCGCCCGCCGGGTCGTCGAAGATCTGCCGCACGATCCACTCGTCTGGCTTCTCGGTGATCATGATCATCGCCGGCCCACGTGCATCGCCGCCCGTGCCGAGCGAACCGTGCTCGTCGAAGTAGTCGTCCATAGCGTCCGCCCACGAGTCTGCAGTGAAGCCCGCGGAGGAATCGAGTGCGCCGAGCGCCTCCCAGTTCTCGAGCGCCGCGAGCTGCACGCGGCGGAACATCTCGTTGCGAACGAGCACCCGGAACGCTCGCGTGTTCGTGACCACGGAGGCCGGGGCCGGCGGCACGACGGGGGCGGTCGGATCGTCCGAGGGGTTGATCATGGCCTCCCACTCGTCGAGCAGGCTCGAATCGACCTGGCGCACGAGTTCGCCGAGCCACTCGATGACGTCGAGCAGCTGCTCGGTTTTCGCGTCGTCGGGGATGGTCTGGCGGGCGGCGCGGTACGCGTCGGAGAGGTAGCGCAACACGAGTCCCTCGCTGCGGGCGATACCGTAGAACCCCACAAAGTCGGCGAACGTCATTGCACGCTCGAACATGTCGCGCACGACGCTCTTGGGACTCACCGTGAAGTCGCCGATCCATGGCTGAGTGGAGCTGTACGTCTCGAATGCGGCGCCGAGCAGTTCCTCGAGAGGCTTCGGCCAGGTCACCTGGTCGAGCAGCTCCATGCGCTCGTCGTACTCGATGCCCTCAGCCTTCATCGCCGCGACGGCCTCGCCGCGTGCCATGAACTGCTGCTGTGAGAGCACTGGCCGCGGATCGTCGAGAGTCGACTCGAGTACCGAGATCATGTCGAGCGCGTACGTTGGCGACTCGGGGTCGAGCAGCTCGAAGACCGCCAGGGCGAACGGCGAGAGCGGCTGGTTGAGTGCGAAGTTGGCTTGCAGATCGACGGTGAGATGGATGCCGCCGTCCGCGGTCTGCTCGACGACGCCCGCGGTGCGCAGGGTTCGGTAGATCGACAGGGCGCGGCGGGCGAGGGCGAGTTGGGACATCCACGTCTCATGGCTGTCGAAGATGAGAGACCGCACGTTCGAGAAGACATCGCCGCCGCGCGCGATGACGTTGAGAATGATGGAGTGGGTGATCTGCATGTGCGAGCTGAGTTGCTCGGGGTCGGACGCGATCATGCGTTCGAAGCTCGTCTCACTCCAGGAGACGAACCCCTCCGGAGGCTTCTTGCGCACAATCTTGCGAACCTTCTTGATGTCGTCCCCCGCCTTGGCGACGAGCTTCGCGTTCTCCGCTTCGTGCTCGGGCGCCTGGGCAACAACGGTGCCCGCCGTGTCGTACCCGGCTCGCCCCGCGCGACCGGCGATCTGATGGAACTCCCTGGCCGTGAGTTGGCGCATGCGGGTGCCGTCGAACTTGGTGAGGGCGGTCAGCAGCACGGTGCGGATCGGAACGTTGATGCCCACCCCGAGGGTGTCGGTGCCGCAAATGACCCTCAGAAGCCCCCGTTGGGCTAGCTGCTCGACGAGGCGGCGATACTTGGGCAGCATGCCCGCGTGGTGCACGCCGATTCCGCTGCGGATGAGGCGACTCAGTGTGCGCCCGAACGCCGTCGTGAACCGGAACTCCCCGATCGCCTCCGCGATTTCGTCGCGCTGCTCGCGACTGATGACCTTGACACTCGTCATCGCCTGCGCGCGCTCGAGGGCCGCGGCCTGCGAGAAATGCACGATGTAAATGGGTGACTGGCCGGTGTGAAGCAAGTCCTCGACGGTCTCGTGCACAGGGGTGAGCGCGTACGAATAGTGCAGGGGAACGGGTCGATCCACGCCCGTGATGAGACTCGTCTCGCGGCCCGTGCGGCGGCTCAGGTCATCGGCGATCTCCTTCATCGGTCCGAGAGTCGCCGACATGAGCAGGAACTGCGCGCGCGGGAGCGTCAATAGTGGCACCTGCCAGGCCCAGCCCCGGTCGGGGTCAGCGTAGAAGTGGAACTCGTCCATGACGACCTGGTCGACGGAGGCATCGGCACCCTGACGCAGCGCGATATTCGCGAGGATCTCCGCGGTGCAGCAGATGATCGGGGCATCCGAGTTGACCGAGGAGTCGCCCGTGACCATCCCGACGTTCTCTGCGCCGAAAATGTCGACGAGGGCAAAGAACTTCTCGCTCACGAGCGCCTTGATGGGGGCCGTGTAGTAGGTTCGCTGACCCTGTGCGAGTGCGACAAAGTGGGCCGCAATGGCCACGAGGGACTTACCGGTGCCGGTCGGGGTCGACAGGATCACGTTGGCTCCGGAGACGATCTCGATGAGCGCCTCGTCTTGCGCGGGATACAGCGGCAGGCCGCGGCCCTCCGCCCACTCGGTGAACGCCGTATAGGCGGCATCCGCCTCGAAGGGGCGCGGCGCCAGGTCGAGAAGCGAACTCACGCGGGACCGTGTGCGGCCGCCACGCGCGCGTACACGCTCTCCACGTAGGCCCAGAACCCGTCGACGTCGAGCGAGGTCGCGACGAGGGCGTTCGGGATGGGCGGATCGAAGTCGACCACCGTCATCCCCGTCGTGAACTCCCCGGTCGTCTCGATGTCGACGCGCGCCGGTCGTACTGTGAACAGGTCGGGTCGCGCGACGTACGCGACGGCGCACACGTCGTGAACGGCCTGGCCATCCCAGTCGGGCACCTTCGGGTTGAAGTAGAACGTCGCGAGCGGAACGATGAGTTCGTCGGCGAGCGCCCCGAGACCCCTGAAGCGCTCGATGACCTTCAGGTTGGCCTGGGCCTGCAATGTGAGGTCCAGACCGATCATGACGACTTGCCAGTCCGCGTCGAAGACGATCCTCGCGGCCTCGGGGTCGGCCCAGATGTTGAACTCGGCGGCGACGCTCGCGTTCCCGCGTGTGTACGAGCCGCCCATGATCGTGAAGGATGCCGCCCACCGGGCGATCGCGGGTTCCTTCTCCAGCGCGAGCGCGATGTTGGTGAGTGGACCGGTTGCGACGAGGTGGATCGCGCCCGGGGATGCCCGCAGCGTCTCGATGATGAAGTCGACGGCGTGCCGCTCGTCGAGCGGGAGGGTGGCCTCCGGCAGCACGACATTGCCGAGACCGCCTGCACCGTGCACGTGGGAGGCATCTCGGAGGGCACGCGTGAGGGGCTCTGCCGCGCCTTCCGCGACCGGAACGGCGTCGAATCCCAAGTATTCGCGAAGCTGCAGGGCATTGCGCGTCGTGTTCTCGAGCTTGACGTTTCCGCCGACGGTGGTCACCCCCACGAGGGAGATGTTGGGGTCACCATGCGCGAGGAGCAGCGCGAGAGCGTCATCGAGTCCGGGGTCGCAATCGAGCAGGATGGAGTGGGCCATGGGTCCACCGTACAATCGTGTGTGCCTTCAGCCGACTCCCCCGACCGCGATGCCGTTCCGAGTGGAATCGATCCGGCAGAACTCGCGGTAGCGCTTAAGGTTCTCGCCCAGATGGCCGAGGTCGATCAGGAACATCCGGATTTCGTGACGGTGCGTCAGGCGACCGCGAAGATGTTCAAGGCCGTCAAGAAGGAACGACGCCTCGAGAAGCGCGCAGGAATCGCCGACGCCGACAAGCGCGTGATCGCCGCGACCGCAACTGGTGCCCCCGACCGCATCGACGACGAGACGCGCGGTATCCCCATCTCGACGCGCACCACCACCCCAAGCGCCGGCACACTCATCAAGGCGCGGGCATGCTACATCTGCAAGCAGCCTTACACCATCGTTGACGCGTTCTATCACCAGCTGTGTCCGGATTGCGCGGCGATGAGCCACGAAAAACGAGACGCCCGCACCGATCTCACGGGCAAGCGCGCTCTACTCACGGGCGGCCGCGCGAAGATCGGCATGTACATCGCTCTGCGCCTGCTGCGCGACGGTGCTCACACGACCGTCACGACGCGATTCCCCCGAGATGCGGTACGACGCTTCACGAGCCTCCCCGACTCCGCGGAATGGATCCATCGCCTCCGTGTCGTCGGAATCGACCTGCGTGATCCCGCCCAGGTCATCGGGCTCGCCGAGTCGGTCGCCGAGCAGGGCCCCCTCGACATCCTCATCAACAATGCCACCCAGACGGTACGGCGCTCCCCGGGCGCATACCAACCGCTCGTGGATGCCGAACTCGCGCCTCTCCCCGATGGACCGCTCCCCGAACTCGAGACCTTCGGGCACACCAACGATACGCACCCCCTTGCCCTCGCGCGATCCGTGGCGGCGCACCCCATCCTCGCCGCTGCGGCGGCGAGGGCCGAGGAACTCACCGAGCAGGCCATGTCGGCCGGCAGCTCTTCTCTCGAACGCCTCGCGGCCGGAACGGCGATCGACGCGGGTGGTCTCGTGCCCGACCTCGACGACATCAACTCCTGGACCCAACACGTGCAGCAAGTGGACCCGCTCGAGATGCTCGAGGTTCAGCTCGCGAACACGACGGCGCCGTTCATCCTCATCTCAAAGCTACGTCCGTCGATGGCGTCGTCCCAGGCCCGTCGAAAGTATGTCGTGAACGTCTCGGCGATGGAGGGCGTGTTCGGGCGCGGATACAAGGGCCCTGGTCATCCGCATACCAACATGGCGAAAGCGGCCGTCAACATGCTCACGCGGACCAGCGCGCGCGAAATGTTCGAGACGGATCGCATCCTCATGACGAGCGTCGACACGGGATGGATTACCGACGAGCGACCACACCCGACCAAAGTGCGGCTCGCCGAAGAAGGCTTCCATGCTCCCCTCGACCTCGTCGATGGAGCGGCGCGCGTGTACGACCCGATCGTGCGCGGCGAGGCGGGCGACGACGTGTTCGGGGTCTTCCTCAAGGACTATGCGCCGGGGTCGTGGTGACTGTGATCGACCTGCGAACCCTTCCCGCGGGCACGCGAGTTGTCGTGCGTCACCGCCTCGACGACGGAATGGCGACGGATGCCCTGGGCTGGCTGCACGTCGCCGATGACACGCACTGCGTCGTGGCAACCAAGCGCGGGCTCGAGACCATCGAGCTCGCGCGCATTATCGCCGCGAAGGAAGTGCCGCCGCCGCCCCCACCACGAACGCGCTAGCCCAGGCTTGAACCCACGCGGCGCCGGTACCATGGGCGTGTGACCGACCCAGCGAGTCTCCCCCGCCGTGGCACAGGTTCCGTCGACGATCGAATCTTCGCCGCAGCGCTCGGCATCCTTCGCGGCAGAGGGCCACTCGCTGTGAGCGTCGAGGCGGTCGCGACGGCTTCCGGCGTGGCCAAGACCACGATCTACCGTCGATTCGAGAATCGGGAATCGTTGCTGACTGCCGCTATTACGTCCGCGGCGACGAATGTCGACTACCCGACCAACTTGTCGGCACGCGAAAGCGTCAGATGGGTGCTGCGGCACGCGCGCGACACCATCGATCACGTTGTGGGGCGTGGCACCGTCGCGGCCGTGATTATGAACGAGGATCCTCAGTTCACTCAGCTGCTGCTGGGGATGATCCGAGCCACCTCGACGCCACTGCGCGACGACCTACGACGCATGGCACTCGCGGGCGAGATCAATCCACACGTCGACGTCGAGCTCGCAATGAGTGTGCTCCTGGGCGTTGTCGTCGCCGAACTTATCCGGGGCCGACCCACCGACGATAAGTGGGTCGACTCCGTACTCGAGCTGCTCTGGCCTGCGTTCGAGGCCTAGCGAGACTATTTCTTTGCGGCCTTTGCCGGGGCCTTCTTGGCGGTCGATGCCTTGGCTGCAGGTGCTTTGGCCGTCGCCGACTTGGCTGCAGGCGCCTTGGTCGCTGGCGACTTGCGAGCGGGGGTCGCTTTCTTGGCCGACGGAAGGATCTTGCCCGGGTTGAAGTTGTGCGCTGCGTCGTTCGCGTCGAACAATCCGGTCATGATCTTGACGCCCTCGGCGGAGATGTCCTCCTCGAGCCACGCCGAGTGCTCCGTGCCCACGCCGTGATGGTGCGAGATCGTCGCGTCGTTGTCGACGAACGACTGCTGGATCGCGTTCTTGACGATGTTGTATTCGGCGATCGGATCCTTGTCGAAGACGAAAGCGAAGGTGAAGTACAAACACGCTCCCGAGTGATATGAGTGGGACATGTGGGACATGATCCAACCCTGTACACCCACCTGGTCGTATGCCTTCTGAGCCGCCGCATAGACGGCGTCGTGCACCTGATTGAGCTTCGACCACGGTGCAGCCGTTTCGGAAACGTCTCCGGCGGCCCCCATGTCGAGCAGGAAGTCACGCAGATACGGGGTGTCGAACTTCTTCTGGTCGTAGAGGATGCCCGGGCCGGTCCCGATGATCGTGAGACCACCATTGGCGCGGATCATCTTCTCCACGAGCTTGCGCTGACGCTTGGCGTGCTCGGGGCTGCCCTCGTAGGCAATGAACGAGATGCAGATCTGGTCGAGCTTGTCCTTGCCCCACTTGCGGCCCATGATCCACGGCAGCACCTTGCCCGCCATGAACTTGTCGAGGCCCTTGCGGTCCTTGCTCGTGGCGAGCGTGAACGCCGTTTCGCGGGCGTCGCTGATTCGCGTGATCGACGGGGCCGCGTCCGACTCGGAGATCTGCTGCATCGTCTTGATGCCCGCCTCCCAGTTGGGGAAGAAGTAGGCGTAGACGTCGCGCTTCTCGGGAATGCGGTGCACCTGCACCGTCACCTCGGTAATGACGCCGAGGCGCCCCTCGCTGCCGAGAATCATCTCGCGCACGCTCGGTCCGCTCGACGTGCTCGGCAACGGGCGCAGCACGAGCGTGCCACCCGGGCGCACGACGCGCATGCCGCGCGCAATATCGGCAATATCGCCGTACTTGTCGGATTGCATGCCCGACGAGCGCGTCGCGACCCAACCGCCGACGGTCGAGTGCGTGAAGCTGTCGGGGAAGTGGCCAATGGTCCAGCCGCGATCGTTGAGCTGCTTCTCGAGGTCGGGACCCTGGGCACCAGCCTGGATGCGCGCGAGGCCGGACTCCGCGTCGATGTCCAGCACCTCACGCAAGCGGCCGAGGTCGAGCGAGATGATGGTGCGCTTCTCCTCGGGCGCCGGCTCGAGGCTGCCCCCGATGTTGCTGCCGCCACCGAACGGGATGATGACGGCGTTGGCTGCGACGGCAGCATCCACGATCTTCTGAGTCTCTGCCTCGTCTGCCGGGTAGACGACGATGTCGGGAACGCGCTCGATCATGTTGCCGCGGATGCGAACGAGATCCCGCAGGCTCTTGCCATAGGTGTGGATGACACGAAGCATGTCGTCGGTCGAAACGTTGTCCGCCCCCACGATCCCTGTCAGCGTCTTGAGCAGGGCCGCCGTGGCATTGCTCTTGCCGACCTTGAGCTTGTCGAACGCGGGCTCACCCGCACGCTCCGCGGTGAGAAGGTCGAGTCCGACAGCGAACTTCACGAACGGAGCGAAGCCCGGTTTGTCTTCGTGGTGAAAACCGACCCCGTCTACTCCCCAGCCCCACCACTTCATGTGCTTGACGTCAGCCAACCTAGGTTCCCTTCTCGGCGTGCGCGGGTGTGTTCTCGAGCTGCACGGATGCGTAGAGCTTGCGGATTTCGTCCTGGAGCCGAAGGGTGAAGGCGTCCGCGGTTTCCCCCGGCTGCTGCATCATCGGCGCGCCGAATACTACCGCGATCGGATAGCGTCCGCGCTTGGGCCAGTTGACGCCGCGCGGCATTGCTTCGCTCGCACCGACAAGGGCGATGGGTAGGCACGGCACCTTCGTGGCGATCGAGAGTGCCGCGGCACCCGACTTGAACTTCGCCATCGCGCTCGTGCGCTGTCGGCCGCCTTCGGGAAAGATCAGCAGCGGCACGCGACGCTCGAGAAGCGAGCGGGAGGAACCACTGCGTTTGCCCTCAGAGTTGCGCTCAATCGCAAAGGCGTTGAAGAAGAGGGTCGTGAGCCATTTGCGCCACGTCACGTCAAAGAAGTAGTCGGCTGCAGCGCCCGCAGCGAGGTAGCGCGCGTGCCGACGCGGAAGCGCCCCGATGATGAGGGGCGCATCGAGGTGACTGGAGTGGTTCGCGATCGCGATGAACGGACGGTCGAGGTCGGCGAGTTTGTCCGTTCCGTGCACGGTCACCCGCACGAGACGCCACACGAGCGGCTTGAGGAGTCCGCGCTGCGCAACGAATCGCACGTTGGCTACGCCGGGCGACGTGAACCTGTCCATCAGCTTCTCTCGGCTTCCACAACGGTGGGTTCGGAGCCGGAAGCATTTTTGGATGAGGAGAGGGCGCCGGAAATGCTGCGCACGACGCCCCGAGGCAGGTGGCGGGCAAACCACCCGAGCACGCGGTAGCGAACAGTCGGTATGCAGATGACACGACCGCGGGCAGCGTCGCGCAGTGCGATGCGGGCAGTGAGCTCGGCACTCGTCCACAGCCACCCTGGAATGGAACTGCGACGACCGCCTTCGGCCGCGTGCCATTCGGTCTGCACCCACCCCGGCAGCACCGCCGTGACCGTGACACCCGTGCCGCGCATCTCGACGGCGAGCGCCTGGCTGTACGAGGTAACCCAGGCCTTGATAGCGGAGTACGACCCCGTGGTGAGAAGGCTCTGGAGGCTGGAGATGGTGATGATCGTTCCAGACGATCGAGCGCGCATGGATCGCGCCGCTGCGGCCCCGAGCACGAACGTGGCGCGACACATGACGTTGAAGGCATGTTCGTGTAGTGCGGTATCCGTAGACGTGAGCGGAGTGCGAACCGGGGCTCCGGCGCTGCTCACGAGCATGTCAATGGGGCGGTCCAGGTCGTCAAGCCGTGCAGCCACCCGTGCGACGTCGCCTGATGCGCCCAAGTCGGCAGAGATGGTCTCAACGTTGATGCCGTACGCGGCATGCAACTCACTCGCGCGGGCGACGAGCCGCTCAGAATCTCGCGCGACGAGCACGAGGTCGGTACCGCGTGCGGCCAACTGGCTGGCGAACGCGGCGCCGATGCCGGAGGTGCCGCCCGTGATGAGAGCCGTTGCCATGGGGGATACATTACGCTACGGGCACCGTAGCGACAGTTGGGTAGACTCTGGTGACCCCGTCCCGCATATGAGGAGCACAACGGATGCCGGAACACCGCGAGGCGTCCGTGGAAACCGCTAGTTTCCCGGCCCCCGACTTCGATGTTCGCGAGTTCGCGCGCACCGCTGCAGGTAGCCACCGCGACAAGCTCAACGTCGGCGTATATCGCTCCGAACCGCTCTCGGCTGAAACACTGCGCGTACTCGCCTATCTGCAGATCGTCGAGCGCGCCACCATGACTCATCTGCGTGCCGTGCTGGTCACCGCGACACACAAGGATGCTCGAATCACCGCGTTTCTCACGACGTGGGCGTTCGAGAAATACTGGATCGCCGACGCGCTCGAGCAGATCATCCTTGCGCATGCCCCCGAGGGCACCGAGCCGGATCGTGCGCCATTTCGCACACCCGTTGAACGCACCATACGCGAGTCGATCTTCGCCAACATGGTCGGGGTGCCGATGATCGCCGTGCACATGTCCCTCAGCACCGTGGACGAATGGCTCACGCAAGCCGCCTACGCGCGCATCGCGGAACTCGATTCGCATCCGCAACTCGCGACCACGCTCGCGACGTTCGTGCAGATCAAGTCCCGCCAGCTGCGCTTCTTCGAGGCCCAGGCGCGCTTTCGACTGACCGAGTCGTCTCGAGCGCGCAGTCTCACGCGGCGCCGCCTCACGAAGACGCCGTGGCCCATCGGCGCCACGGCCGAGCCTCGCGCAGAGACCCACTTCTTCTTTACCTATTTGTTCGCAGACGCGATGGGAGTGATCGACGAGATCGACTCGCGCGTCGACACCCTGCCCGGTCAGTCCGGGCTCGCTCTCATCCGGAAGGCCGCCACGGCATGACGACCGCCAAGATCCTCACCAACGAACACATCTTCCTCACGGGAGGTACGGGGTTCGTCGGTCAGGCAATCCTCGAGCGACTGCTGTCGTCGCATCCCGGTACCCGCATCTCTGTGCTTGTCCGCGGAAAGGGAAGCCAGACGGCAGAGGCGCGACTCGCCAACCTGCTGCGCAAGCCCGTCTTCAAGAGCTGGATGGACCGCGTCGGCGAAGAAGAGGCCCGTCGCCAGTGGGGCGAGCGCGTCAACGTCATCGACGGCAGCCTGAGCCGCGTAGGTGAGCTTCCTTCTGACCTGGACGTGGTGATCCACAGTGCATCGACGGTGTCGTTTGACCCGCCCATCGATGAGGCCTTCGACACGAATGTGGGCGGCGCCCATGGCGTCTACGGAACGATCCTCGCCAGCGGCAGCGACCCGCACGTCGTGCACATCTCTACCGCTTACGTCGGCGGAATCCGCAAAGGCATCGTCCCCGAGGCGTCGCTCACACACGAGGTTGATTGGCGCGCGGAATATGAGGCGGCCAAATCGGCGCGCGATCGCGTCGAACTCGAATCCCGTCGGCCAGAGGCCTTGCGTGAGCAACTGGCTGCCGCGAAGGCCCGCCATGGCAAAACAGGACCGCAAGCAGTAGCAGCGTTCGCCGAGACTGCCCGCGCGGAGTGGGTTCGCGAACGACTTGTCGACTACGGTCGCATGCGCGCGGAGAGCCTCGGCTGGACCGATGTATACACGCTCACCAAGGCCTTCGCGGAGCGCGCGGCCGAAGAGTTGTGGTCGCAGGCCGGCCATCGATTGTCGATCGTGCGACCCTCCATCATCGAGAGTGCGCTCCACCACCCCTTCCCGGGCTGGATCGATGGGTTCAAGGTCGCCGACCCCCTCATCATTGCCTACGGTCGCGGGCAGCTCCCCGACTTCCCCGGTCTGCCCGACTCGATCCTCGACGTCATCCCCGTCGACTTCGTCGTCAACGCAGCGCTCGCGGTCGCAGCGCGTCCCGCCAAACCCAACGACGCCAAGTACTTCCAGGTTGTCTCGGGCAAGAGCAACCCGCTGCCGTTCCACCGAATGTACGAGAACGTCAACACCTACTTCACGAACAATCCCTTGCCAGATGAGAAGGGCGACATCAAGGTTCCTCGCTGGCGCTTCCCCGGTGGTCAAAAGGTCGAGAACGCGCTCCTGAAGCGCGAGCGCCAGGTCGTGCGCGCCGAGAAGATCATCGAACGGCTCCCCACGACTCCGCGCACGCGAGAATGGCTCGACACGGTGTCGAAGGGCAAGCACGGTCTCAAACAGCTACGCCTCTTCACCGACCTCTATCGGGCGTACGTGCAGACGGAGATCATCTTCGACGACACTCAAACTCGGGCGCTCCTGCACTCGCTGCCCAAGAAGGTGCAGAAGGATGAGGGATTCGACGTCACAGAGATCGACTGGGAGCACTACTTCCAGAACATCCACTTCCCCGCCGTCACGACGCTGACCCGCGCGTTCGGTAAGCGACCGTCCGCGAAGGCTCGGGCAACGCGGGCACTTCCGCAGCGAACCGATGTCGTCGCGATCTTCGACCTCGAAGGCACGGTGCTCGAATCGAACCTGGTGAAGCAGTACCTCATGCTGTGGTCCAACACGGTGCCGCGCAAGCGAGTAGCCCACGACCTTGCGAACTTCACATTCTCGTTGCGAAAGTACTGGAGGGCCGAGCGCCGGGACCGCGGTGAGTTCATTCGCACCTTCATGCGCCGCTACCAGGGCTTCAAGGTTTCCGAGATTCAGGATGAGGTGCGCGGCAGCTTCGGTAAGGCGATGCTGCGCAGAGCGCTTCCGGATGCCCTTCGTCGAGTGCAACAGCACCGCGAGGCGGGCCACCGCACGATCCTCGTGACCGGCACGATCGATCTCATGGTCGAGCCCTTCCTCCCCTACTTCGACGAGGTCGTCGCGGGACGAATGCACGAACGCGACGGGGTGCTCACGGGCTTCCTCGCAGACCCGCCCCTCGTCGACGAGGCCCGCGCAGCGTGGCTGCGTCACTACGCGGCGACCCACGATTTCGACCTGACCCAGTCATATGGGTATGGCGACAGTCACGCCGACCTCGTGTGGCTGCAACTGCTCGGCAATCCGACGGCGGTTAACCCGGATATCCATCTCTACCGCCACGCGCAGGAGAAGCACTGGAACGTGGTTGACTGGACGCGTCGGTCGACGCCCACCTCGATTGACGATGGCTCCGAACAAGAATCACAGACCATCACGGAAGGAGCAGGGACGGCCTGATCAGTCTGTCCCGCGGCATCCATGGCATTTGATATCGACAACTACACGAGCACGTCGAAGAGTGTTCAGTGGCAGGACCTCGACTTCGGTGATTTCGAGACCAACCCGCTACCCGAGTCCACGCTACGCAGCCTGCGCTACATGTGCGATATCGAGTACCACACGGTCTGCTACCTGAGGGACTTGCTCGTAACCCCGTCGCACAAAGAGGCCGACGTCAGCGCCTTCATGACGATGTGGAATCGCGAAGAGTTCTGGCACGGTGAGGCTCTCGCGGCTGTGCTCGGGGCCCACGGCATCACCGTCGACTTCGACGAGCTCAAGGCCACCCGACTCAAACTGGGATGGAAAGACCGCCTCGACCCGATCAAGCAGTCGCTGCTCGGCAACATCGTCGGCAAGGATTTCATCGCGGTTCACATGATCTGGGGCGCGGCAAACGAATGGTCGGCCGTCGCCGCCTACAACCGACTCGCCGAGCTCGAGCAGCACCCCGTGCTTGCCGTGCTCCTCAAACGGATCGCCAAGCAGGAAGCCCGACACGTCGCCTTCTACGCAACACAGGCACGTGAGCGGCTGTCGCGTAGCAAGAAAGCGCAGGTGCTCGCACGCTTCGCCCTGAAAAATGCGTGGGGTCCTGTCGGGTCCAGCGTGCAGGAGCCTGCCGAGGTGACTCACGTCATGAGCCATATCTTCGCGGGCGAGGAGGGTCTACGCGAGATCCGAAAGCTCGACGACCACATCTCGAAGATGCCCGGTCTTGAGGGGCTCACGATCGTGGAATCCTCAATGAAGAAGTACGGCGTCGCAGCTCCAGCAGCCGCTTAGCGCCGAATCTCGACGAGCAGTATCCAGGCGTTGAGTATGGATCCGACGAACGCAAGTACAACGGCGCCCGCGACTCCGTAGAGTCCCGTCGCGATTCCCGCGATGAGCATGACACAACTGACGACGACGACCGCACCGGGCGTGACGGAGACGCTGGACTTGCCGATGACGCCCGCCTGCGGATCCTCTCGGTGGTTGCGCACAATCTGCACGGTGGACTCGATCCCCATGCCGAGGGCCACGAGGCCCACAAGCAAGCCGATGATCCCGAATGCCGCAATCGAGATCCCCGGAACGAGCCCGATGATCGAGAGCACCACAACGATCGCGAGGTTGGCGATAGTCGTCCCTGCCCGCGAGGGCAGCGAGCGAAACTTCACGATCGTCTCGATGTTGACCGACATCGCCACGATGATGAGACCGACGAGTGCAGCGGAGGCACCGGCAGTCGCGACGAAGAAGTCTTTCCAGAGGGCGATGTCCACGGCAACACCCTAGTGCGGTGCAGCTCAGCTCTCGCGCTTCTCGGCCCATGGGCTGCTGCTAGCGTGTACCCGTGGGTGTGCGTATCGAACGAGTCGACTTACCGGGAATCGGCGTGCGCAACGACGTCATCACTGGTGGGGGTCGTCGGGTGAGTGTCGTATCCCACCGAACGGGTGAGCGCGATCTCGCACTCTTCGACGCCGATGATCCTGACGCGAGCACAGATTCCATACCACTCACGGATGATGAGGCCGCTGCTCTCGCCGAACTCCTCGGTGCATCACTGAGTATCAGCCGCCTCGCGAGCCTAGGCGCAAAGGACATCGGCCTCTACACCGAGGAGATTTCGCTTCCCCTCGCATCGAAGTTCGTCGGGCGGCCGATGGGCGACACCAAGGCGCGCACACTGACCAGTTCGTCAATCGTCGCCATTGCCCGCGGCACTGAGGTGATTGCCTCCCCCACTCCCGACGTGCTCTTCGAGAGCGGTGACGTCATTGTCGCCGTCGGCACCCGCAAAGGCCTCGACAAGCTCGCCAAGCTCATCGATCGCGGCCCGAGCTAGACCGCCCCATGCACGAGACGACCCTGCTGCTCATCGAAGTCGGCGCGCTCCTTCTCGTCCTGAGCATTCTGGGTCGTGCAGCTCTGCGCTATGGCGTCTCACCGATTCCGCTTTACCTCATCGCGGGTCTGGCTGTGGGCCACGGCGGCTTCTTCCCGCTCGATGCAAGCGAGAGCTTCTTTGAGGTCGGCTCCGAAATCGGAGTCATCCTGCTGCTGGCCATGCTCGGACTCGAATACTCCCCGACCGAGCTCATGAAGAGTCTGAAGCAGTCACGCATAGCGGGAGCGCTCGACGGGGTCCTCAACGCGGTTCCCGGCGCCGCATTCGCGCTCGTGCTGGGGTGGGGACCGGTCGCCGCGGTCGCTCTCGCGGGCGTTACCTGGGTGTCGTCATCCGGAGTCATCGCGAAAGTGCTTCGTGACCTGAGACGCCTCGGAAACCGTGAGACCCCGACGATCCTCTCAGTGCTCGTGATAGAGGACCTGGCGATGGCCTTCTACTTGCCGGTGCTTTCGGCGCTCGTCATCGGAGCCGGGCTCCTGCAGGGTGCGACAACGGTCGTTATCGCCGTGAGCGTCGTCGTCGTGATCCTCTTCCTCGCCTTGCGCTTCGGAAAAGTACTCTCCCGACTGTTCTCGGCGAACGACGCAGAACCCCTCCTGCTCGGTGTGCTGGGTTTGACAATGCTCGTTGCTGGCCTCGCCGAGCAGGTGAGCGTGTCGGCGGCGGTGGGCGCATTCCTGGTCGGGATCGCAATCTCTGGCCAGGTCGCCCACAATGCGACCGTGGTGCTCACACCACTGCGGGATCTGTTTGCGACCGTGTTCTTCGTCTTTTTCGGCATCGCGACGAATCCCGCGGACATCCTGCCCGTTCTGCTCCCAGCCTTCGTCCTCGCCGCTCTCACAATCGCAACCAAGACCATGTCCGGCTACCTGGCCGCCAAACGCGCCGGCATCGGAGTACCCGGTCGTTGGCGAACGGGTCTCACGCTAACCCCACGCGGCGAATTCTCGATCGTCATCGCGGGACTCGCTGTGGGTGCAGGGGTCGAACCCTTGCTCGCGCCACTTGCAACCGCGTATGTGCTCATCACCGTCATCGCGGGCCCCCTCCTTGCCCGCATACCGGACGCCCAGTGGTTCAAGGATGCCGTGCGCCGTCGTCGACTCACGCTCGAGGCGCGTGCCGCCGCAGGAGTCGACGCCTGATTCGAGGCGCTGCCGGGACAGCGGGCAAGGCTCCCCTTGCGCGGGACGCCAGAGCACACAAGTAAGGCTTCGCCCTCCCGGGCCACAGGGCACATGGCTAAGGCCCCGCTTTCGCGGGGCCTTAGCCGTGATGGTGGATCCAAGGGGATTCGAACCCCTGACCCCCTGCATGCCATGCAGGTGCGCTACCGGGCTGCGCCATGGACCCCAACAACTTGACTAGATTACTACATCGGCGACGATGTCATCGCCACCACGCTACTCTGCCGGTTCGGTCGCAGCGATCTCGAGCGGTATTGTCGGGCAATCCTTCCAGAGGCGTTCGAGCGAGTAGTACATACGGTCTTCCTCATGGAAGACGTGGGCGACGAGGTCGCCAAAGTCGAGAAGGATCCACCGGCCCTCGGTGCGCCCCTCGCGTCGAATCGTCTCGACGCCGGCGTCGATCATACGGTCCTCGATCTCACCCGCGATCGCCTGCACGTTGCGCTCGTTGCGCCCGGACACGAGAAAGAAAACGTCGGTGAGTGGAAGCGGGCCGGAGACGTCGAGCGCAACGGGATCGACCCCCTGCTTGGAGTCGGCAGCGAGAGCCGCAATGTCGAGAAGCTCGCGGGCGCGCGCTGATGCAGTCACATGATCCTCAGGTGGGTGGAGCGAAGAGTGCCAGTCACGGTCTAGAAGACGTTGAAGGCGAAGGCCGCGATCAGGAGCCCCGCGACGACGACTGCCATAGACGAGGCGGCGATGAGCAGTGCCGTGAGGGCGCGGGTGCCCTTCGGTTTCTGCGTGTGGGTCACGCCGTGACCCGACGTGTTGTGGGTGCTCACCGCACGAATCGCCCGCACGGGAGCCGAGTCGGTGGAAACCACGTCTGCGTCGTTCATATCGAAGAGCGAGTCGATACCGCCGTGCTCGAAACGGTCCGACGTGCCAGAGGACCCGAGGCTGTGCGGCAAGTCGATCGACCCGGTAAGCATGATCTCGCCGGTGCCCGTGAGAGCCCCGCGGATGTCGCTGCCCAGGGGCACCGACGGCAGAACGAGCGCACTCGTGGTGACGCTCCCAGTGCCGATCGTGCGGTTGAGGGTGTTCTCGTAGACCTGCGACTCGTCGTCCAGATCCGCCTGCGTGGACCAGTGACCGACGGGAGGCGTCCACACTCCCCCGGTGCCAGCTACCTCCGGTGTCGCAGTGCTCGGAGCCGGCGGCTGAACGGAATGCTGGATCGGATCGGAGAGCGTCTGTTGTGCAAGCTCGGGCTGCACCGGCTCGGGCTGGGCGAACGTCTGCTCGACGGGCTGCTCGGGCTGTGCTGTGAGCGAGTCAAACTCGGCAATGGCGTTCGTCAGCCCCGTGTTGACGTGCGGTTCGGGCGCGCGTCCAAAACTGAACAGGTCGTCGATACCATGGGTCGGATCTGGTCGTGGGTCGACCGGAGGTGGCGTGACGGGTGCCTCTTGCGCGATGGGCGGGAGTGTCGGACCTGCTGGCGTGGGCTCAGCGTGCGTCGACTGCAACAGGGCGAACGGAAACACGGACTCTTCGTGCGTGTCGACCGGTTCGGGAGCGTGGGTTGCAGGGGCAACTGGTTCGGAAACCTGGGGGAAAGCATCCTGTACGGGCCCGGGCAGCATCGGAGGCAGCTGCGCCGCCCCAGGCTGAGAAACGGGCATCGGCTCGACGAGCGGGGGCACAAGGGGTGCCTGCTGCATCGCGGTAACCGACTGAGCGGTCGCCTGGAGCGCAGCATCCTGCTCGGCCTGGAGCATTGCGCGCATCTCGCGACGCGAGAGCGTCTGCTCGGGAAGATCGTCGACCGCTTGAGAATGCTGGGGCTCCACGCGACCCTGAGTGTGATAGTCGAGGTCGGTCGGCGTGCTCGTGGGTGCCTGCCACACGGGCTCGACCGACGGTGCCGCACGGCGAGCCTCAGGGCTGATGTCTCGAACCCGGTATGCCGGCTGCTCGGCTTGCGGCATCGCCTGGGTCGGCGGAAGCTGGGTCACCGAAGTCGGAGCGAAGGTCGGTCCGTCATAGGTCGGCACGGGCTGGCGTGACTGGGTCGTGTACGTGAGGGGCTCGGCGGCAGTGCCCGGCGCAGCCGGGGCTGCGCGACGGCCCGGCGCGGGCTGCTCCGGCGATGCGGGAGCGGAAGATATGTGGGCGGAGCGGCGGGACGTCGTGTCCCACATGTCGACGGGCGCGGATGAAGCGGGGTAGGTCTGCGGGGAAGGCGGCTGCTCAGTGGTGGGGAACTGGGTGAATCCGACCGTGGATTCTGCACTCTCACTGCGCTCACTCTGCCGAGCCACCCGCCGCGAGTGCGGCTGGGGGTCTTGGAATGTGGTCATTGTTGAATACTCCGATACAAGTGGTGCTTGGCGATGTACTGAACGACACCATCGGGAACCAAATACCAGACGGGGAACCCCCGACTGACCCTGCTTCGACAATCCGTGGAGGATATCGCCAACGCCGGCACTTCTAGCGAGCTTACGCCCTGCTCGGGTAATCCACTAATGGCCAAGGTGTGACCTGGCCGTGAAACTGCTACGAAATGCGCGAGATTCCAGACGTCTTTGACGTCCTTCCACTCCATGATCTGAGCGACGGCGTCGGCGCCCGTGATGAAGAACAGGTCAGCGTCTGGGCGGGATTTGCGGATGTCCTTGAGGGTGTCCACCGTGTAGGTCGGGCCATTGCGCTCGATGTCGACGCGCGAGACGGTAAAGCGCGGATTCGCGGCCGTCGCGATAACGGTCATGAGGTATCGGTGCTCACCCTCGGTGACGGTGCGCTTCATCCAGGGCTCGCCCGTGGGCACGAAGATCACTTCATCGAGATCGAACTGCTGCTGAACCTCGCTCGCGGCGACGAGGTGCCCATTGTGGATCGGGTCGAAGGTTCCACCCATCACCCCGATACGGGCACGTCTCTGTGCTTGTTCAGCCATGCCCGGCTACTAGCTCAGTGACCCGCGCCGTGGGAGTCGTGGCTCTGGGAACCCGTCTTGTGGCTGTGCCGGTTGGAGACGTCACGGTAGCTCCACGTGACGAATCCGAGGACGACGAAGAAAGCGACGGCAATCGCAGCGAAGGCCCACGCAGGCATGATCAGCGGGGCGAGTTCCTCGGTCTCGGTCAGAACCTGGAGAAGCAGCGACATCATTTACTCCGTTCGAAGGGCTGTTCCATACTATCCGCGCACCTGCCCACTGCCGCGCACGATCCACTTGGTGCTGGTGAGTTCAGGCAGCCCCATCGGGCCGCGCGCATGAAGCTTCTGAGTGGAGATACCCACTTCCGCTCCAAAACCGAACTCGCCGCCGTCCGTGAACCGTGTAGACGCGTTGACCATGACGACCGCCGAGTCCACCTCGGCGAGGAACCGCTCGGCTCGCTCTAGATCGTTCGTGATGATGGACTCGGTGTGGTGGGTGGAGTAAGTGCGAATGTGCTCGAGTGCGGCATCCAGGTCGTCGACGACCGCGACGGAGATGTCGAGCGACATGTGCTCGGTCGACCAGTCATCCTCGGTCACCGGCACGGAATCGGCGAACATCGCGCGCGCTCGAGGGTCCGCATGGATGGTGACGCCAGCGTCCCTGAGACGACCAAGCACCGACGGCAGCAGTCGCTCCGCTGCGCTCGCGTGCACAAGAAGAGTCTCGAGCGCGTTGCAGACGCTCGGACGCTGGACCTTGGCGTTGTGGACAACCTCGACCGCCGTCTCGAGTGGAGCGGACTCATCGAGGTAGACGTGGACGACGCCCGCTCCCGTCTCGATGACGGGAACTGTCGACTCCGCGACGACCGAGTTGATGAGATTCGCGCTGCCGCGCGGGATCAGCACATCGACAAAACCCCGTGCACGCATGAGCTCGGTGGCTCCTTCGCGGCCGAACTCGTCGATCGTTTGTACGGACTCGATGGGCAGACCAGACTCCGCGAGGGCCGACTGGATAACCTCCACCAGCACCCGGTTGGTGTTCTCCGCCGCAGAGCCCCCACGAAGGACCACGGCATTGCCGCTCTTCAGGGCGAGCGCGGCGATATCGATCGTGACATTGGGTCGTGCCTCGTAAATGGCACCGACGACGCCGAACGGCACGCGCACCTGGCTCACGTTGAGACCGTTGGGTAGAACTGAGCCGCGGATGACTTGACCCACGGGGTCCGTGAGGCCGACGATCTCCAACACCGCAGTGGAGAGCGTGGCGAGCCGCTTCTCGTCAAGGCGTAGCCGATCCTGCAAGCCATCGCTCAGCCCGTTTTCGCGACCGTTCGCGAGATCGAGCTGGTTGGCGGGAAGGATCCGGCTCTCATTTCGCATGATCGCATCGGCGATCGCCTCGAGGGCACGGTTCTTCTGGCCAGCTGTTGCGGTCGCGAGAACACGTGCAGCTCCGCGGGCGGCGGAGAGCTTGTCGGTGAAGGCGGGAGCGAGAACGATGTCAGGCACTCTGCGAGCCTACCGAAGCAGCCTCGAACCAGGTGCCGAGATCGGCGCCGGCGAGGGCATCCGCTACCGACCCGGTCGAGGTGAGAAGCACGGGGATTCCCGCTGCTGCGGCGACCTTGGCCGCGGCGACCTTGGTACCCGCTCCTCCTGTGCCAACCCCCGCAGCCCCGATGTCCCCGAAGGTCACCTCGGCGAGGTCGTCATCGAACGCTACGGTCTCGATTTTGCGAGCTCCTGGCTCTGACGGAGGCGCCGTGTAGAGCGCGTCGATGTCGGACAGCAACACCAACACGTCGGCCGCGACGAGCACCGAGACGAGCGCGGCGAGGCGGTCGTTGTCGCCGAAGCGAATCTCCTGCGTTGCGACAGTGTCGTTCTCGTTGACGATCGGGAGAATGCGCAGCCCGAGCAGGCGTTCCATGGCGCGCTGGGCGTTGCTTCGGTGGGTCGGGTTCTCCATGTCGCCCGCGGTGAGCAGAATCTGACCCGCGACGATGGAATAGCGATCGAGACTTTCCTGATACCGGAAGATGAGCACGTTCTGCCCCACCGCTGCAGCAGCCTGTTGCGTCGCAAGATCCGTGGGTCGGCCGTCGAGCTTCAGGTACGGGATACCGGTCGCGATGGCACCGGACGACACGAGTATGACCTCGGATCCCCGTCCGTGGGCTGCGGCAAGGGCATCCACGAGGGCACCGATCTGGCCCACATTGGCACCGCTCACCGAAGAAGATCCGACCTTGACCACGATTCGTCGGGCGCGCGGGATGTCCGCACGCGACGTGACACTATTCGCCACCCTCTTCGTCCTTCCTGACGGCGAATCCTTCGTCGTCAACCCACACGCCGGCCTCGCGCTCCGCTTCAAGTTCGGCGCGAGCGGCCGCCTTCGCGTCCATCCGCTCCAGGTAGCTCTGACGGCGCTCCTTGTAGGTGGCACGGGTGCGTTCTCCGAGCCGCTCGTCGGTGCCACGCGGGCTCGAAATGAGCTCGGCGGTAGACGAGAGGGTCGGCTCCCAGTCGAAGACACGACCTGCGATAGTGACGGATGATCCGGGCACGGCGCCGTGCTTGAAGAGTTCGTCCTCCACCCCGAGTTTCGCGAGACGGTCAGCGAGAAAGCCGACGGCCTCGTCGTTCTCGAAGTCGGTCTGGTAGACCCAACGCTCGGGCTTGTCGCCGAGGATCTCGAAGGTATCGCCGTAGGTACCACCGACGACCTTGACGGTGAAGTCCTTCTCATCAACTGCGCGTGGACGCATGACGATGCGCTGCGCGACGGGCTCGAGCGCCTTCGCCTCGCGGTCGGCACGCACAAGATCGGCGAGGGCGAAGGAGAGCTCTCGGAGGCCAGCTCGTGACACTGCCGATACCTCGAACACCCGGTAACCGCGCGCCTCAAGGTCCGGACGCACAAGGTCGGCAAGCTCGCGACCCTCGGGGATGTCGACCTTATTGAGTGCGATGAGCTGGGGGCGCTCGAGCAACGGCACCTGCCCCGCGGGCACGGGATATGCGGCGAGCTCACCCAGGATGACGTCAAGGTCGGTCAGCGGGTCACGCCCTGGTTCGAGAGTTGCACAGTCGAGAACGTGAAGCAGAGCCGTGCACCGCTCGACATGCCGCAGGAACTCGAGCCCGAGTCCCTTGCCCTCGCTCGCGCCCTCGATGAGTCCGGGAACATCGGCGATCGTGTACCGTGTCTCCCCCGACTCGACCACGCCGAGATTGGGGTGAAGGGTCGTGAAGGGATAGTCGGCGATCTTGGGCTTCGCGGCACTCATCGCGGCGATGAGGCTCGACTTGCCCGCTGACGGGTAGCCCACCAGGGCGATGTCGGCGACCGTCTTGAGCTCGAGCTTGATGTCACCCTCGAATCCGGGGGTGCCGAGGAGAGCGAACCCGGGAGCCTTGCGCTTCGTGGTCGCGAGCGCAGCATTGCCGAGTCCGCCCTGACCGCCGGGGGCGACGACGAGACGCATGCCGGGAAGGGCCATGTCCAGGAGCTCTGTGCCCTCGGCATCCTTGACGACCGTGCCAACGGGAACGGAGAGCACGAGCTCGTGGCCTGAGGTGCCACTCTTGTGATCGCCCTGACCAGGTTGTCCGTGTTCCGACTTTCGGTGGGGCGCTCGATGAAACCCCAGCAACGTCGTGACCTGCGGATCGCTCTCCAGCACGATGTCGCCACCGTTGCCCCCGTTGCCGCCGTCCGGCCCCGCAAGCGGCTTGAACTTCTCGCGCTTGACCGAGACGCAGCCGTTCCCGCCGTGACCCGCAAGCAGGTGGAGTGTCACCTGGTCGACGAACGTCGCCATGATGTTCTCCCAACTTCTGAGCTTAAAAGCGAAGAAGCGAGCCGAAGCCCGCTCCCCGCCGGTTGAGTTGCGGCTCAGCCGCGTAATACCTAGTCTGCTGCGACGATGTTGACGACCTTGCGGCCGCCCTTCGCGCCGAACTGCACCGAACCGGCTGCGAGAGCGAACAGCGTGTCGTCACCGCCACGGCCGACGTTCACGCCGGGGTGGAAGTGCGTGCCGCGCTGACGAACGAGGATCTCGCCCGACTTGACGACCTGGCCTCCGAAACGCTTGACGCCGAGGTACTGCGCGTTCGAGTCGCGACCGTTACGAGTGGACGATGCGCCCTTTTTGTGTGCCATGTGCTCAGCCCCTACGCGATGCTGGTGATCTTGATACGAGTCAGCTCCTGGCGGTGGCCCTGGCGCTTCTTGTATCCGGTCTTGTTCTTGAACTTCTGGATGACGATCTTGGGGCCGCGCTCGTTACCGAGCACCTCCGCCACGACCTTGATCTTGCCCAGCGCCTTGGCGTCGTGGGTGATCTTGTCGCCGTCGACGTGGAGCACGGGGGCGAGCTCGACGTTGCCGTCTTTATCGGCCGCGATGCGGTCGAGAACGACGATCGAGCCGACCTCGACCTTCTCCTGACGCCCTCCGGCGCGCACAATTGCGTAAACCACTGTGGTTTCCCTAACTTTCGGAAGCTGTTGGTGAAATCTCGCGGGCTCAGCCCAGCAGACACCAAGGAACAACAATAGTCGACAAATTGGCCCGCGGTCAAACCTCGTCGATCAGGCCCGAGAGCGGTTTGCGGGGCGGGTTGTCCTTGCGCCATACCCACAGAAGAACGCCCGCGAGAACGCCGAGCGGAAGGTTGGAAACAAAGGTGCCGAGCGCGCTCTGTAGCGACCGCATCAGGCCGTCGACGGCGCCTGCGCCATCGAAGCCGAGCGGGAGTCCGCGCACCGCTCCGCCGATGGCGATGAGCGCGAGCACGATGAACACCACCGTGCTCGCGATGCCCGTAGCGAGCACCGCGCGGGTGATGACGTGGCCGATACGCAGTTCTTCGGCGATTGGCGCGACAATCCAGAGGCTCACGAAGAATCCGACCGCGAACGGAATCGCGACAAGGGCGGCAGCACCGAGGGTCGAACTCCACAACTGAGGGGAGTTCTGAGTGGGGTACTGCAGAAGCCCCATCACGACGACGAGGGTCTGCGCGAGGGCCAGGGCGACCATCGCGGTACCTGTTGCCAGCGCTGTGACCGCGGCCACGAAAGCACCATGTCGACGGACGATTTGCTGCATGGTGATCGGCATGGCCTCCACCCTACGCGCCTAGAATCGGGCCATGACGGTGCTCATCGACCAGCCCATCTGGCCAGCGCACAACACCACCTGGGCGCACATCGTGAGCGACACCTCCCTCGACGAACTGCATGAATTCGCCGAGCGCGCGGGCATCCCCCGACGCGGCTTCGATCTCGACCACTACGACGTTCCCGCCTATCGCTGGCAGGACCTCGTTGATCTCGGCGCGGAGCCGGTCGGAGTGCGCGAGTTCGTCGAACGGCTGCAGGCCAGCGGCCTGCGTGTCGCGCAACGAGATCGCTAGCGACCGCCGTGAACTACTCGCTCGGAGATTCGTCTGACGCCGGCGCGCTCACGATCTGTCCTGCGCTACCCGCGCGCCGCGAGACGCGCGAGCGTCCCTGACCGGGCTGCTTGGGCTCAGGAAGTGCGTCGAGCACGGAATCGAGGATCTGCTCGGCGTCGTGGGTCGAGATCTTACGTTCCCGGCGCGGTGCCTTCGCCACGGGGATGTCGAGGATGGCGAGGGGCGCGTCGACGGACTCGGACTCGGGCGACCGCGTGTCAGCGAGATCGACGGCGGGTGCATCCACGTGCTCTGCACCCTGCACGGGAATCTCGGTGGTGTGCACCGTGGATGCCGCGACGCGAGCGAGGGCATTGCGAACGTCTTCCGTGATCGCGTGGGTTCCCGCGCTTCCGACGCCGTTCTTGACGCCCGACTGCGCGTTCTGACCACCGCCCTTGCCTCGACCGCGACGACTGCTGCCCTGCTCGGACTGGCCGCCGCCGGACTGTTGGCGGTGCTTCGTGACGGGGTCGTGGTGCACGATGATGCCGCGGCCCGCGCACACTTCACACGTCTCGCTAAACGTCTCAAGCAGCCCCAGGCCCAGCTTCTTGCGGGTCATCTGCACGAGTCCGAGCGAGGTGACCTCGGCTACCTGGTGCTTCGTGCGGTCGCGGCTAAGGCACTCTACGAGGCGGCGCAGCACGAGGTCACGGTTGGACTCGAGCACCATGTCGATGAAGTCGACGACGATGATGCCGCCGATGTCACGCAGGCGCAGCTGGCGAACGATCTCCTCGGCGGCCTCGATGTTGTTCTTGGTGACCGTCTCTTCGAGGTTTCCGCCTGAGCCGACGAACTTGCCAGTGTTGACGTCAACGACCGTCATGGCCTCGGTGCGGTCGATCACGAGCGAACCACCCGAAGGCAGCCACACCTTGCGGTCGAGCGCCTTCTCGATTTGCTCGGAAACGCGGTACTCGTCGAACGAGTCCACCGAGTTTTCGTACCGCTGGAGTCGGTCGAGCAAGTCGGGGGCGACGGAACGCAAGTACGACTCGATCGTCTCGCGCGCGTCATCCCCTTCGATGACCAACTTCTGGAAGTCCTCGTTGAAGACGTCGCGCACGATCTTGATGAGAAGGTCGGGCTCGGAGTGCAGCATCGCGGGAGCCTGCTGCGTCTCGACCTGGTGACTGATCTGCGCCCATTGACTCGTGAGCCGGTTGACGTCGAGGGTCAGCTGCTCTTCAGTGGCGCCCTCGGCGGCCGTACGCACGATGACGCCGACGTTCTCGGGGAGCACCTCCTTGAGGATCTTCTTGAGACGCGCGCGCTCGGTGTCGGGGAGCTTGCGGCTGATCCCCGACATCGATCCGTTGGGAACGTAGACGAGGTAGCGACCCGGCAGGCTCACCTGGGAGGTGAGGCGGGCGCCCTTGTGTCCGACGGGATCCTTGGTGACCTGCACGAGCACGCGATCGCCGGGCTTAAGGGCGAGCTCAATGCGCCGCGCCTGGTTTTTGCCATCTCCCTCGGCAGCGGCGGCATCCCAGTCGACCTCACCCGAGTACAGCACCGCGTTGCGCCCGCGACCGATGTCCACGAACGCCGCCTCCATGCTCGGCAGCACGTTCTGTACCCGACCGAGGTAGACGTTGCCGATGAGACTCGCGTCCTGCGACTTCGCGACATAGTGCTCGACGAGTACGCCGTCTTCGAGAACGGCGATCTGGATGCGCCCAAACTTCGAACGCACGACCATCACGCGGTCGACACTCTCGCGGCGCGCCAGGAACTCGGACTCCGTGACTACCGGACGGCGCCTGCCAGCGTCTCGACCATCTCGACGGCGCTGCTTCTTCGCCTCGAGACGGGTGGAACCCTTGACGCGCGTGGGCTCGTTGCTCGGCGCGGGCTCGGGGCGCGGCTGACGCACACGCACGACGGTGTTGGGCGACTCATCACCCGGACGGGCATCCTCACCCGAACGGCGGCGGGAGCGACGACGTACGGTGCCGGACTCGTCATCCGGGCGATCGCCACCGCGCGGCTGTCCGCCACCGCGGGGCGGCAAGGGCGGAAGCGGCGGGAGGTCGGGGGCCTGGAACAGCAGCGAGGTCGTCGGGCGCGACGGAGGGGCGTGCTCGGGAAGCGCGGACGCGACCGGCTCGTCGGCGATCGACTCGGCAGCGATCGACTTCTTCGAGCGGGAGCGCGTGACCTTGGAGGCGGCACCGTCGGCCGCCAACGGGGACTCCGCCGGTTCCTCGGCCGCCTCACCGGATGCGACGTGGCTCGACGCAGACTTGGCCGCGGATCGCGCGCGTTTCGGCGGAGCAGCGGTCTCGCCGGGTTGCTCGCCCGCAGCAGGAATCGGCGGTGCGGCATCCGTGGGCACTTCTGCCTCGGGCTGCTCCATAGGCTCCGCTGACTTGCGGCCAAACAGTCGTGAGCGCTTCTTCGGCGCTTCTTCGGTGTTTTCGTTTGTCACCATCGCTGGTGTACTCCTCGCCCGGGTGGGCGACCGCGCCACCCACCGGGTACTCTCTCGTGCGCTATCCCGCTGTCACCCTGGGACCGCTACCAATTCTTCACGTTCATTCGCACCGGGCCGGGAGTTCGTTGACGTCTCGGTCTCGCTGTGCGCTTCGTCCGGCAACGGCCGGAAAGCCTTCTTTGGCGTCGGTTCGAGCGCGGCTCGATCGACTACGGGCAATTATCGCACGCATTCTCGGTAGAGCGTGATTAGCCCGTGCAATAATCCGACCATGACTGACGCCGTGGCCGTGCGCCGCCCCCTTCCGCTCGCGATCGTGCTCATCGTCACGGGCGTCGTCGGCTGGTACGCCGCCTTTGCGCTCACCCTCGACAAGCTCGCCGTACTCGCCGATCCACAGGCCGACCTGGACTGCAATTTCAGCCTCATCGTGCAGTGCGGCGTCAACCTCGGCTCGTGGCAGGGACAGATACTCGGCTTTCCGAACCCCATCATCGGACTGGGAGGATTCGTCGCACCCATCTCCGTCGGCGTGGCCCTTCTCGCGGGCGCGCGGTTCGCGCGCTGGTTCTGGGTCGCCTTCAACGTCGGCGTGCTGGGGGCGTTTGCCTTCATCCTCTGGCTCGCCTATCAGAGCATCTTCAACCTCGGCACCCTGTGCCCATGGTGCATGCTCGTGTGGTCGATCACCATCCCCCTGTTCTGGACAGTGACGCTCTCGAACGCCCGAGAAGGGGTGTTCGGGTCTAGGCTCCAGCCGCTCGGCGAGAAGCTCTACTCGTGGGTGCCTGCGATCACCGTCGCGGGCTACCTCGTCATCGCCATTGTCGCGCAGCTGCGCCTCGACCTCATCACCTACCTGACGGTGGGCTGAACTCTAGAACCAGAGGGAAAGCTCTCGAGCAGCCGATTCCGGTGAATCACTGCCGTGCACGAGGTTCTGCTGGACCTTGAGCCCCCAGTCGCGACCGAGGTCACCGCGGATCGTTCCCGGAGCGGCGGTCGTCGGATCGGTCGTTCCGGCGAGTGAGCGGAAGCCCTCGATCACTCGGTTTCCCGCAACACGGATGGCAACGACGGGACCGCTCTGCATGAACTCGACGAGAGGCTCGTAGAACGGCTTACCCTGGTGCTCCTCGTAGTGGGCCGCGAGCAGGTCGAGATCGGCCTGCACGAGCTTGATGTCGACGAGCTGGTAGCCCTTCTGTTCAATTCTCCTCAGGATTTCCCCGGTGAGGTTGCGCGCAACCCCGTCGGGCTTGACGAGTACGAGTGTTTCTTCCACGCTCACGGCGTTTCCTCCAGTGTGTTGGGATATTGGGAATCGAATCGTGCCTTGGCTCGGTCGAGTTGGCGGCCCTTGACGAAGCAAAAGACCCAGATCGCGGCAAATCCGAGTCCGATGAAGTACATAACAGGAAGCAGGATGCCGGTGGCCACGAGAGCGACCTGCAGTAGCCATCCGAACCAGACGCCCCACTCGTAGCGCACGAATCGTGCTGCAAGCACGAGCAGCAGAATCAGACCGATCCCCCCGCCGAACGCCGCACCCGGCGGCAGCGCCTTCAGGCCGAAGGCCGTCAGCATAACGAAGAAAACGAGCACGGCCTCCAGCCCGAGCGCAATGCTCAGGAGGGATTCGCTGGCCGATCGAACGCGCTTCACTTCCAGCCCTCGGACTCTGCGAGCGCAATCGTTTCGCCGACGAGAGTAATCGAACCCGTCACGACGACCGCTCGACGCGGCTGTTGCGCCGCCCACTCCCGCGCATCCTGGATCGCAAGCTCGACGCTCTCGAACTGGAAGGTTGCACCTTCCTCTGTGAGGTCGTGCGCGAGCTCCGCGAGCTCCTCGTAGGAGATGGCGCGGTCGGAACTCGACTGGGTGATGTGGAAGCGGGTAGCAACAGGAGCCAACGCCTCGACAATGCCCCGGGCATCCTTGTCACGGAGCACGCCAAGAACTACGGCGACCTCATCGAACGTGAAGTAAGTGGAGAGGGCGGCGGCGAGCGCCTCAGCGCCGTGCGGGTTGTGCGCCGCATCCACGATGACGGTCGGTTCGGTGCCCACGAGCTGCAGTCGTCCCGGCGAGGTCGCAGTGGCGAGCCCCTCGGCGAGCACATCCGCCACGAGTCCCTGGCCCCCGCCCCCCAGGAAGGACTCGACCGCAGCGATGGCAAGGGCGGCGTTGTGGCCCTGGTGGTCGCCGTAGAGCGGCAGGAAAAGATCGTCGTAGCTGCCCGCGAGCCCACGCACACTGATGAGCTGGCCGCCGACGGCAACCGTTGCGCGCGTGAGGGCGAATGCATCACCCTCGACCGCGAGCGTCGACTCTGTGAGATCAACGGCGCGTTCGAGCTCAGCGAGCGCATCAGGGTGCTGGATTGCGGAGACAACATTCGCGACCGGCTTGATGATGCCCGCCTTCGTGCGCGCAATCTCTGCGACGGTGGTTCCGAGCCTCTGCGTGTGATCGAGGGCGATCGGGGTGAACACCGCGACCTGTCCGTCGCCGACATTGGTCGAGTCCCACTCCCCGCCCATCCCGACCTCGATGACGGCGACGTCGACGGGCGCGTCCGCGAACGCGGCGAACGCGAGCACCGTGAGCGCCTCGAAGAACGTGAGCGGTTCATCCTCGTTGGCAATGAGCTCGGCATCGACCATCAGGAGGTAGGGACGGATGTCGGCCCAGTTGTCCGCGAGCGCTCGATTGGTGATGGGGCGTCCGTCGATCACGATGCGCTCGTTGATTCGCACGAGGTGCGGACTCGTCATGAGCCCCGTGCGAAGACCGTACGCGCGCAGGATCGACTCGGTCATGCGGCTTGTCGAGGTCTTGCCGTTGGTACCCGTGATGTGGATGATCGGGAAACTGCGCTGAGGATCTCCGAGCAGCTCGACCGCCCGTCGCGTCGGCTCGAGACGCGGTCGCGGTGCAGACTCGCCGACGCGCGCGAGCAATTCGTCATACACACGGTCGGCGTCGCCCTGATACTCGACGTCTTCGAGCTCGTACTCTCGGTCTTCCTCGTCAGACATTCACCGCTCCCGACTTCCCGATGTCGAGGACAAGTACACCAGCATTCGCGTACTGCCCGGACTTCAGGGTTGCACGCTGCGAGCCGACCGCGGAATGCATCGCTGAGGCGGATTCGGGGGCAGGTGTGACCTCGAAGGTCGTCTCGATCGCGAGCGTCTCCCCCGCGATCATGGCTGAGAAGGCCTTGAGGGCAGAGATGTCGCGTTCCGACTCCCCTGTTATCGCCACTGTGATGCGATCGCTGACGTCCAGTCCTGCGGCCTTCCTGGTGTCCTGGATCGCACGGATGATGTCGCGTGCGAGCCCCTCGTCCTCGAGTTCCGGTGTCGTGTGAGTGTCGAGAATGACGAACCCGCCGGTCGGCAGGAAGGCGATGGCGCTTTCGTCGGACGCGGCCTGGAGCTCGAGTTCGAATTCGCCAGGCTCGAGCGTCTCGCCGCCGACGGTCACGACGTCACCAGACACCGACCAGTCCCCCGCCTTGGCGGCCTGGATGATCTCCTGCACTCGTTTGCCCACACGCGGACCGAGGGCACGTGCGTTGACGGTGAGCCGACGAGTGATGCCGAAGGAGTCGAGCGAGCCCGCTTCGAGCGCAGTGAACTCGACCGCCTTGACGTTGAGTTCGTCGCGGAGGATGTGCGCGAAGCCCTCGAGTCCCGCCGCTTCACTCACAACCGTCAGGAGCGAGAGCGGGAGACGGACGCGCAGTCCCTTTGCTTTGCGAAGGGCAAGGCCGGATGAAGCGACGTCGCGTACGCGGTCCATCGTCGCGACGAGGGCGTCGTCCGCGGGGAATGCCTCGGCATCCGGCCAGTCCGCGAGGTGCACGCTGCGCTCACCCGTGAGACCGCGCCACACTTCTTCGGCGACGAGCGGGGCGAGAGGTGCCGCGAGGCGCGACAGTGTCTCGAGCACGGTGAAGAGGGTGTCGAAGGCATCCGCGTCATCGCCGCCCCAGAAGCGATCGCGTCCGCGGCGCACATACCAGTTCGTGAGCACCTCGGCGAAGTCGCGCAACTGAGCAGCGGCCAGGGGGCTGTCGAGGTTCTCGAGCTCGGCGGTCACGTCGACGATGAGCGCGCGCGTCTTGGCGAGCAGGTACCGGTCGAGCACATGGGTCGAGTCGGTACGCCACGTCGCGGTGTGGTCGGAGGCGTTCGCGTACAGGGAGAAGAAGTAGTACGTGCTCCACATCGGAAGGAGGAACTCTCGCACTCCCTGGCGAATCCCCTCCTCGGTGACGATGAGGTTGCCACCGCGAATCACGGAGCTCGACATGAGGAACCACCGCATGGCGTCGGCCCCGTCCCGATCGAACACCTCGTTGACGTCGGGGTAATTTCGCAGGCTCTTCGACATCTTCTGACCGTCGCTGCCGAGAACAATGCCGTGGCTGATGACGTTCTTGAATGCCGGTCGATCGAAGAGGGCCGTTGAGAGCGCGTGCATGACGTAGAACCATCCACGCGTCTGCCCGATGTATTCGACGATGAAGTCCGCCGGGTTGTGTCCGTCGAACCACTCCTCGTTCTCGAACGGGTAGTGCACCTGCGCGAAAGGCATCGACCCGGAGTCGAACCACACGTCGAGCACGTCTTCGATGCGCCGCATCATCGACTGGCCCGACGGGTCGTCGGGATTGGGCCGCACGAGGTCGTCGATGAACGGTCGGTGAAGGTCCGGCTCGCCGTCGGCATTCAGCGGAAGCCGCCCGAAGTCGGCCTCGAGCTCCGCGAGCGAGCCGTAAACGTCGACGCGCGGAAAGTCGGGGTTGTCGCTCTTCCACACCGGGATGGGGCTGCCCCAATAGCGGTTACGAGAGATCGACCAGTCGCGGGCGTTGCCGACCCACTTGCCAAACTGCCCGTCCTTGACGTTGTCGGGCACCCAGGTGATCTCCTGGTTCAGCTCGCTCATGCGGTCCCGGAACTCCGGGACGCGCACGAACCAACTCGACACTGCCTTGTAGATGAGTGGGTTGCGGCAGCGCCAGCAGTGGGGGTACGAGTGCTCGTAGCTCGCGACGCGCAGAAGGCGACCGTCGGCGCGCAGCTTCTGCGTGAGGGGCTTGTTCGCCTCGAATACCTGCAGGCCCGCAACATCCGTCACAACTGGCAAGAATCTGCCGCCATCGTCTACTGAGAGGATGAGCGGGATTCCCGCAGCGGCACAGGCAACCTGGTCGTCTTCACCGTACGCGGGGGCTTGATGCACGATGCCTGTGCCCTCACCGGTGGCGACGTAGTCGGCGACGAGGATCTGCCACGCGTTCTCCATGCCGGGCGCGTCCGCGTAGTAGTCCCAGAGGCGCGCATACTGCACGCCCTCGAGCTCACTGCCGAGGATGGTGCGGGTCACCGCACCCCGAGCGGCGTCGGCCGACTCGTACCCGAGGTCTTTTGCGTAGGCGGCGATCGTGTCGGAGGCGAGCAGGAAGTCGGCGACCCCTTCGGCCGACCCGTCGCCCGCACCGAGCGGCCCGCTCGGGACCACCGAATACTCGATCTGGGGACCGACCGCGAGTGCGGCGTTCGTGGGCAGCGTCCAGGGGGTGGTCGTCCACGCGAGCGCCTTGACCGCCGTGAGGCCGAGCGCCTCGGCCTTGGAGCCGTCGAGCGGGAAGGTTACGGTGACCGACTGGTCCTGCCTCATCTTGTAGACGTCGTCGTCCATTCGCAGTTCATGGTTCGACAGCGGGGTCTCGTCATGCCAACAGTACGGGAGCACCCGGAAGCCCTCGTAGGCGAGACCCTTGTCGTACAGGCGCTTGAACGCCCAGATGACGCTTTCCATGAAGGTGGTATCGAGGGTCTTGTAGTCGTTCTCGAAGTCGACCCAGCGCGCCTGACGCGTGACGTACTCCTGCCAGTCGCGCGTGTAGGCGAGAACCGACTCGCGTGCCTTCGCGTTGAAGGCGGCGATCCCCATCTCCTCGATCTGGTGCTTCTCGTTGATGCCGAGCTGTCGCATGGCCTCGAGTTCTGCGGGCAGGCCGTGGGTATCCCATCCGAAACGACGGTGCACTTGTTTGCCGCGCATCGTCTGGAACCGCGGGAAGAGATCTTTCGCGTATCCGGTCAGCAGGTGACCGTAGTGGGGCAGGCCGTTAGCGAACGGAGGTCCGTCGTAGAAGACCCACTCGGGCGCGCCATCACGGGCATCTACGGAAGCCTGGAAGGTGTCGTCGGACTTCCAGTAGGCGAGCACCTGCTCTTCGATCGCGGGGAACCGCGGCGACGGCTGGACGGGCTCATCGGGGGTGTGACGGGGGTACGACATCTGGTTCTCCTGTGCAGGGGTGCTGTGCTGCACGAGGACGACCCAGGTTCCTCGACGGAACCGGTGCCGCGGTACCACCTCGCTTGACCAGCCGTCGACGTCGGTCGAAAGCCGATCCACTCGATGCGCTGTGACGGGCTTACCCGTTCGGTTCTACCCGGCTTGCGCCGCTCTTCCGAAGGCTCCCCGGTGATGGCCGGATCGATGCTTGTGGAGTCATTCTACGGGGATTGTGGGACCGAACGCGCTACGAGGGAGTTGAGTACGGCTGCGGCCATCCGCGGGTCGTGCAGGGTCACGACGAGAACCCGGCCGTCAGTGCGCCGCACTTCGACCGCCGGACCCGTGCGCAAGATGATGCCGAGGCGACGCTTGCCGCCCCACCGGATCCCCCACCCGCCGAAGTCAACCACTGGTTGCACGTCGACGACATGCGCCGACTCGATGTCCGCGAGTGGGATGACAAAGCGGGGTACGCCCACGGTGGAGACGGCGCGGAACCCACGCGCGTCGATCGTGACTCGCCAGAACAGTGTGCCGATCACAAGCACCAACAACACGAGCATGACAACGACATAGAAGAGGAAGGCGCCGATCGTGGCAGACAGCCACAGGGCGACCGCCCCGCCCGTTACTGCAAGGGCAGACACGATGATGACGGGGATGCCCAGAGCGCGCTGCGGCTCGACGTGCTGCGTCCAGCTCACCCGCTCGTTCGGCGCGAGGTCGAGCACGGGCGCCGACCCCGAGGCGATCTCGGCGAGCGGGGTGACGGGCGGCAGAGCGAACCAGGCAACAACCCCGAGCACAATGCCTGCGCCGAAGGCCACGAGCACGACGGGAAGCACCGAGGGGGCATCCCTCGCGTCTGTAATCCCACGCTGGATGAGCACGGATCCAGTGATGACCCCCGTCACGATCGTCGACAGGAACGGCCCTATTGCGAGCATGAGTCGCTGGTTGCCGGTGAACTGACCGCTCTCCTCGGCAGGGCGCGCGAACAAGTAGGCGAATCCGCTGTATCCGAGCACAACAAGCAGCGGGATGAGGATGGCGAGCCACACGGGTCCGGTTCGGTCAACCTCACCGCTCACCGCCCAGTGCACCGCAATGGGGTCGGGCAGCGCGGGTAACGACAGCAGGGTCGCGACGCTGCCCGCGGCGACGATGACGAGCGGAACGACGACCCCTATGACGATCATTCGGATGCGGTTCATGACGTGTACTCCTCCCGGATGCGAGCGATCAGTGCGGCGAGAGTAAGCCCCTGCCCGCGTGCTTCAGCCACGACGCGAGAGATGTCGCGGTCGAGCTGCGCGAAGTTGCGCCCGTGGGCGGTGACGATTGCGCCTCGACCGCGACGGAGTTCGACGAACCCTTCGTCGCGCAGTAGCTGGTAGCCCCGCAACACGGTGTGAATATTCACGTCGAGCGAGGCCGCGAGGTCGCGCGCGGCCGGTAGCCGCTCGCGGGGACCGATTGCGCCTCCCATCACAGCGGCGCGGATGCTCGACGCGAGCTGTTCGAACAGCGGCACGTCCGATCCGGGGTCGATGGTGATGAGCACGCGGCAATCATATTGTTCTATTTTCAATAGAACAAGTTGGTCACCCGTGACGAGAATGCCGTGTGGCCTCGTAGGCTTACTTTCTTGTGACCATCAACAGTGGCAAAGTGCCAACCACTACAGAATCAACACCCGTCCCGTCCTCGACCCGCACCGCGGCTCGCAAGGCAGTCTGGGCCGCACTCGTCGGCTCCTCCCTCGAATCATTCGACTTCTATGTATTCGCGTACTTCAGCGCAATATTCGCCCCCGCGCTCTTCTTTCCCGAGCTGGATCCCGCGGCGGCACTACTCGGATCCTTCGGGGTCTTCGCGGTCGCCTTCCTCATCCGCCCGGTGGGTGCTCTCATCTTCGGCAACCTGGGTGACCGTATTGGTCGCCGGCGCACGCTGCTCATCACCATCACGGTGATGGGCGTCGCGACGGGACTGATCGGCCTCCTTCCGGACTTCGCCACAATCGGAATCGCTGCGCCCATCCTGCTGGTCCTCCTGCGGCTCGTTCAGGGGCTCTCCCTCGGCGGAGAGTGGGGCGGCGGCATCCTCGTCGCCGTGGAGTACGCCGAACCGAAGCGGCGCGGCCTCTACGCTGCGCTCCCTCAGCTCGGCTCGCCGATCGGTACGGCGCTCACGGGCGCGCTCCTGTTGATCCTGAGCGCCACTATCCCGGGAGAGGACATGCTCGCGTGGGGGTGGCGGATTCCGTTCCTGCTCGCGTTCCCGTTGCTCGCCGTGTCGCTGTACCTCCGCGTGGCGATCGACGAAACGCCCGTATTCAAGTCGATCGTCGCGACCGACCGCCGCGAGCGGATTCCCGTGCTCTCCGCCTTCCGCAAGTACCCCGTAGCGATCGTCGTCGCGATCGGCGCCGCACTGCTCGGTATCGGCTCGTACTCACTCATGAACACGTACACCATCGGCTACGGCGTGAGCGTGCTTGGCTTCTCTTATCCTGATCTGGCTCTCGCGACCCTCATCGGTAGCCTCCTGCAGCTCGTGACCATCCCGCTCTTCGGTGTGCTCGCAAACCGCATCGGATCGGCTCGCAGCGTCGCTATCGGAGCCGCAGGCACGCTGGTGATCGCGTTCCCGATGTATTTCTTGCTGCAGTTCGCTACCTTCCCGATCCTCGTGGCCACCATGATCATCGGCGGCATCCTCCCCACGCTCGCGTGGGCAGGTCTCGGCGGCCTCATGGCCGACATCTTCGGGGGTCCCGTGCGCTACAGCGCACTGTCGATCGCGTACGCGGTGGCCGCGGCACTCTCGGGACTCGTACCGCTCGCGACGCAGGAACTGTCGATCGCGACGGGTGCCGCGTGGTGGCACCCCGGCATTGTGCTGGCTCTGCTCTCGATAATCACCCTCGTGTCGGCGATCGTCGCCTCGCGGTGGTCGACCCACGTGGACGCCGTCGAGATCGTCGAAGAATACGCGAACGCCACTCACTAACCCGTTGCCCGGGCGGGGGACGGCCCCTAAGCTGTCCCTCGTCCGGGGCCTCCCCGAACGATGATTTGTGGGGAGCCCATGAGCGACGACACTCCGACGCAGCGTTTCGACCAGCAGGGCGGCGACGCCCCAACCGAGCGACTGGCCACCCCTCAGACGGGCGAGACCGGCGAGCTCGTGCAGGAGGAGCGCAAGAACCGACGGCTGTTCATCATCCTCGGCATCGTAGGCGGAGTGCTACTTCTGACAGTGATCATCCTGCTCGCCCTGCTCCTCACGCAGAACAACGCCCACTCGACTGGGGCGGCCACCTCGACGCCGTCGGCGACGCCGAGTGCCACCCCGACCGCATCATCCACCCCGTCGGCAACTCCAACGCCGACACCGACACCCACGTCGATGCCGACGACGGACCCGGCGCCGCCACCGCCACCACCCACCAACACAGTCAAGATCGACAAGTTCTCGGGGACGTCCACCATTCGGTGCAACACGCAGGCTCCCGTGGAACCCGACTACACGCTGTTCTTCGAGTGGCGTACCACCAATGCGGCACAGATCTACTTCGGCGTCGCGACGGCGGACGCTTCGACCGGCGCGTTCTTCACCAACCTTCCGCCCAACGGCAACAGCGAGGACGACTTCGAGTACCAGCTGGAGTTCCCGTGTCCCGCTGCGAGCCAGAACTACACCCTCACCGTGATCGGGAACAACGGTGACAAGGTGAGCAAGAGTATCGTCGTCACGAACAACGGAGACAAGCAGTAAGTTTCACCGTGTGAGCACTGTCCCCCTTCCCAAGATCCCGCCGCCCGCGCCGCGTGGAGGCGGCCATCGACTACTCATCGCGCTGGCGATCGTTGGCGGCGTTCTGTTGCTCGCCGTGGTGGCCACGGTGTCGCTGCTGATCGGGCGAACCCTGGGAGCGGCTCAGAACTCCTCAGCACCTCAGACGTCGGCTCCCCCGGCGCCGCGTGCGAGCATGCCGTCGGACGAAACTCCCGCGCCCGGGGATGCGACGCCGCGATTCACGGAGTTCACCGCCGTGACCGAGGTGCGCTGCCCCAAGTCGGGAAAGAAACGCCAGATCGAATTCACCTGGGAGACCGCCCACGCCGTCGAGGTCTGGTACACCACCAGCAACGACGACGCGATCGAGGACGGCTTCATGCAGGTGCCCGTAAGCGGGTCGCAGAGAGATCTCAGCGACGAGCCGCTATTCCCGTGCGGACATCGCGAGTCCCAGGAATACACGCTCACGCTTCTTGGCGAGAACGGCGAGCACGTGAGTACGAGCTGGACCGTCGTCGACCTGAACTGGAAGGGCGGTGACGACGACTGATCCCGATGGCCGGGTGCACCCTCGAGTAGCGGCACGCTCGGCTAGCATTACGTGCACAACCCACACTCAGGCACCTCCTCACCGACTCGGTGCCGCACATATCGAACCGGAGTACGCCATGGCTCAGAGCCTTCCCGACAAGCCCGCCCTCGAAGGCCTCGAAGCCAAGTGGGCCCCCCACTGGGAGACCGAAGGCACCTACCGGTTTGATCGGGATGCCGCACTGACCGGCACCGTCTTCTCCGTAGACACTCCCCCACCGACTGCGTCAGGCAGCCTGCACATCGGTCACGTCTTCAGCTACACGCACATGGATCTCGTAACGAGATTTCAGCGGATGCGCGGCAAGAGCATCTTCTATCCCATGGGGTGGGATGACAACGGGCTACCCACCGAGCGGCGCGTGCAGAACTACTACGGTGTGCGCTGTGACCCGACCCTTGCCTACGACCCGGAGTTCACCCCACCGCTCGAAGGCGGGGAGTCCGCGTCATCCAAGGCTGCCGACCAACAACCCATCTCGCGACGCAACTTCATCGAACTGTGTGAACGCCTCACCGCGGAAGACGAGAAGCAGTTCGAGGACCTCTGGAAGCAGCTCGGCCTCAGCGTCGACTGGAACCTGACCTATCGCACTATCGGTCGCGAGGCCCAGCTCGCGGCTCAGCGCGCGTTCGTGCGCAACCTCCAGCGCGGTGAGGCATACCAGGCAGAAGCTCCCACGCTGTGGGACATCACTTTCCGCACGGCGGTCGCGCAGGCCGAACTCGAAGACAAGGAACAACCGGCGGCCTACCACCGTGTGGCGTTCCACCGCGCGGATGGAACGGACATCCATATCGAGACGACGCGACCGGAGTTGCTGCCCGCGTGTGTCGCCCTCGTCGCGCACCCCGACGACGAGCGTTACCAGAAGTACTTCGGCACGACCGTCACGACCCCGCTCTTCGGAGTCGAAGTACCGGTCGTGGCACATCACCTTGCCCAGCCCGACAAGGGCTCGGGCATCGCCATGATCTGCACGTTCGGCGACGTTACAGACGTCGTGTGGTGGCGCGAACTCGACCTACCCAACCGCACGATCATCGGTGCCGACGGACGGATCATTGCGGATGCCCCTGAAGCTCTGCACACCGACGAGGCGAAGGCGCTCTATGCCGAGCTCGCCGGCAAGACTGTCTTCAGCGCCAAGGCGCGCGTGGTGGAGTTGCTGCGCGAATCGGGCGAACTCATTGGGGAACCCAAGCCCATCACCCACGCGGTGAAGTTTTTCGAGAAGGGTGATAAGCCTCTCGAGATCATCTCCACGAAGCAGTGGTACATCACCAATGGTGCTCGCGATGAGAAGCTGCGCGCTCAGCTCATCGAGGCGGGCCGCGAGATCTCGTTCACCCCTGACCACATGCGCGTGCGCTACGAGAACTGGGTCGGCGGCCTCACGGGCGACTGGCTCATTTCCCGCCAGCGCTTCTTCGGCGTTCCGATTCCGGTCTGGTACGAGCTCGACGCCAACGGCGAGAAGGGTGCTCCGATCGTGCCGAGCGAGGACGTTCTGCCCATCGATCCCTCGAGCGACGTGCCGCTTGGCTACACAGAGGCCGATCGCGGCGTCACCTTCGTCGGCGAGCTCGACATCATGGACACCTGGGCGACCTCGTCCCTCACGCCGCAAATCGCGGGAGGTTGGGTCACCGACCCCGAGCTCTTCGACCTCGTATTCCCCTACTCGTTGCGCAGCCAGGGCCAAGACATCATCCGTACCTGGTTGTTCTCGACCGTGTTGCGCGCCGAGCTCGAGAACGGACAGATCCCCTGGCGGAACGCGGGCATTTCCGGCTTCATCGTCGATCCCGACCGCAAGAAGATGTCCAAGTCGAAGGGCAACGTCGTCACGCCCAAGGGCATGCTCGACGAGCATGGTTCGGATGCGGTGCGCTACTGGGCAGCGTCCTCACGTCTGGGTACGGACGCGGCCTTCGACCCGCAGAACCCGAAGCAGATCAAGATCGGCCGTCGCCTGGCAATCAAGGTGCTCAATGCCGCCAAATTCGTGTACTCGTTCCCGAGCGCGGCGGGTGCCGTTTCGGCGCCGCTGGACATCGATATGCTCGCCGAACTCGGGACGGTCATCACGACGGCGACCGAGGCACTGGAGAACTTCGACCATGCCCGTGCTCTCGAGACCGCCGAGCAGTTCTTCTGGACCTTCTGTGACGACTACCTCGAACTCGTCAAAGAGCGCGCCTACGGAGCAGGCGGAGCTGAGGGGCAGGCGAGCGCCGTCACAGCGCTTCGGACTGCGATCGACGTGCTTCTGCGGCTCTTCGCGCCGTACCTGCCGTTCGCGACGGAGGAGGTGTGGAGCTGGACGCACGACGGATCGGTGCACACCGCCGCCTGGCCGACCGTCGGCGAGACCGGTGTTACGAGCGCACCGACCGGGCTGCTGGGCGCCGTCGGGGAAGCTCTCATCGGCATCCGTCGCGCCAAGACCGACGCGAAAGCGTCGCAGAAGACCGACGTGACCTCGGCGACCCTCGCGGGACCGGTCTTGCTGCGCGACGGGCTCGACGATCTCAAGGCAGTCGGTCGCATCGCGAGCGTCGAGTTCATCGAGGCCGACGAAATCGAGGTGCGCGACATCGTGCTCGCCGAGGTCGCGGAGTGACGGTCACGGTGCGCCCCCTCGAGGTGGGGGATCGCGCCCGCTGGCAGCAACTGTACGCAGGCTACGGCGAGTTCTACGACAAGCCGCTCGACGACGCCAAGGCAAACCTCGTGTGGGGATGGGTGCTCGACGACGCGCACGAGAGCGAGGCGATCGTCGCGGAGCATGAGGGTCGCGTCGTCGCGATCGCGCACTTCCGCGAGTTCGCCCGACCGCTCTCCGGGGGTCGTGCGATGTATCTCGACGACCTCTTCACCGACCCCGGAGCGCGCGGTCTCGGCGCGGCCACGGCACTCCTGGGAAAGCTCAAGTCGATCGCTCGGGAACGCGGACTCGTCATGGTCCGATGGATCACGGCCGCCGACAATGTCACGGCTCAGCGCATCTACGACGAGCTGGCGACCCGCACCCGGTGGGTCACGTACGACATGGAGGTCTGAGGTGGTCGAAATCCGCGACATCCAGGAGAACGATCGGGCACGGTGGGAGGAGCTCTTCCTCGCATACGGTGTGTTCTACCAGACCGACTTCACCCCGGACATCCTCGAGGGCGTCTGGGCTTGGCTCATGGATGATGCCACCCCCAGCTACGGGATCGTCTCTGTCGACTCGGCCACGGGCTCGGCGACTGTCACCGGCTTCGCGCTCTTCCGCCCGCTTCTCGACACCTTCACGGCGCGTCGATCGTGGTTCCTCGACGACCTCTACGTCGACCCCGGATTCCGCGGCTCCGGTGCGGCAACCGCCCTCATCGCGGAGGTGGGCCGTCGCGCGGCCGGTGCCCCTGTGCGATGGTTCACCGGCGAGACGAACCTCACCGCGCAGTCGATCTACAACAAGGTTGCCAAGCGCACCGACTACCTCACCTATGAGATGGAGACCTGATGCAGCTCGGAACCCGATTCGCGGTGGGGGCGACTCCCCCGTCGAATCTGCCGCAGGCCGTCACGGACGCGATCGCGAGCGTCGAATGGTCGCTCGACGGGATCGATACGTCGCAGTGGCGCTGGACGCTCACGTGGCTTGAGGGTCGCCCCGTCGTCGAACTCGACGACGGCACGATCATCCGCATGGGTCACGACGGGGTCGTGACAGTCGTCGAACCGCAGTAGCCTCGAGCGGCCTCGATGAGCTCGCCCAGACGGAGACCGGCCCCGTCGCGACGCGATGCTCTGCACAGGAGGAGGCGCTAGGACGCCAAGTGCTGGTGACGCGTCGACCGACGGGGCCGGGGGTCTGGGGATGCGGCCGCTCAGATCACGCGAGCCAGCATAAGCGCCGCACGATGTTGGCGTCGGGCGTTTTCCCCAGCCTCACACACGACGCGGGCATACTCGTCGTGGGTGAGCATGGTGCGCTGCGACCGCTTACGGGCCCACAACAGCATCGCGAGAGATATGCGCATGACTGCGAGATCGATCCCGTGAGGACGGGTGCGGCGGGTGACCTCGCCTCCGTACGTGATGGTTGGTGCCGTCATCGTTCTCACCTCTTTCTGCTGTCGAAATTACGCCGAACCGCCGACATCGTCGGGGGTCGTTTCCGTGCCGGATTGCTCGGTGGTTTCGTCGCCGTCAAGCACGGGGAAGGCGTTGAAATGGATCTGTACGGGACGGGATCCGACGAGGTTCTTGCCGCGAAACTTGGCGATGAACGGGTCGATGAACCCGTCCCACGCGTCGGAGATCTCTTTGAGCTGTTCTCGGGTCAACCGGACGTTGACGGTGGCGGTGTTGGTCGCCGCGATCCAGTCCTTGGCGAGCACGTCGAAGCCGCGCTCCTGGAAGTCCGCGAGCAGCGCCGACCGGCTGCGCTCCCACTCGCGCAGAACCGTCTTGGTGATGGCCCGGTTTGCGGGACTGTCGGGCAGCTCGGTCGCGTTGAGATTGAGTCCCACCGGCACCCGCTCCCACCAACGTTCCCGACCCGTGCCCCGGTCGGCGACCTCGCGCACGAATCCATGCTTCTCGAGTTGGCGAAGGTGGTAGCTCGTTGCGCCACTCGACTCGCCCAGCCGCTCAGCGAGTCCGCTCGCCGTGAACTGCCCGTACGTCGCAAGAGTGTCGAGGATCGCAACGCGCAGTGGGTGAGCGAGCCCCTTGAGGCTCTCCATGTCGAGTTGACGATATTCGACGGGTGCACCCTGCTCGTCATCCATGGTGCAAACGTATCAATGCAAAGACTTCTTTGCAACAGTCATTTTGCAAAGCAACGTTTGCACGGCGCACGAGAACTCGCGAGAACTTAGGCCCGCGCGATGATCTCGCCGTGCGGCATACCCAGCCACCCCGAGGCCGAATCCGCCCACTCGCGCCAAGCACGACTAATGAGCTCGAGATCGCTCTGCGTCGCGAGCGACTTCGCGAGGGCATCCTGCGCGAACGCCGACCTCAGCACCCGTTCCTCCCACATGCCGCCCCACCACTGACGATCGGCTTCGTTCGAGAAGTTCCAGATCGACGCGCTCGTCGCGACATCTTCGAAGCCTGCATCGAGCGCCCAGGCCTTGAGCTCACGGCCTGCGTCGGGTTCTCCCCCGTTGCTGCGGTGTACACGGTCGTACAGGTCGATCCAGACATCAAGACCCGGCAGCCGCGGGAACCAGATCGTACCCGCGTAGTCCACGTCGCGCGCGGCGACGATGCCACCGGGTTTGGTAACTCGCCTCATCTCACGCAGCATCTCGACGGGACGCGCGACGTGCTGCAGCGTCTGGTGCGCGTGCACGAGATCGAAGGTGTCGTCGGCGAACGGCAGGGCGTAGGCGTCGCCCGTGACGAACTCGAGGTTCGGGCGCTCGAAATCGGCGGATGCCCGCGCAATGACCTCGGGCGCAGCATCCAGCCCCACCACACGCCCTGGCGCGAGCCGCTCGGCGAATTCGACCGTGATGGTCCCCGGGCCGCACCCCACGTCGAGTAGAGACAACCCCGGTTTCACATACGGCTCGAGGTAGGCCGCGGAATTGGCGATCGTGCGCCAGGTGTGCGAGCGCAGCACGCTCTCGTGGTGACCGTGAGTGTAGCGTTCCTCGTTCTGCGGTGCCGTCATGCTTCGAGAATAGGGTGGAGGAATGAGCAATCCCTTCTTCGAGCCGAGCACGCTCCCCTACGGCATGCCGCCCTTCGCCGACATTCGAGACGAGCATTACAGGCCCGCCTTCGAGAAGGGAATGAAGGAGCAGCTCGACGAGGTGCGCCGCATCACGATGCGCCGGGACATGCCCACTTTCGAGAACACCATGATTCCGCTCGAGAAGAGTGGGCAGACCCTCGAGCGCGTGGCGACGGTGTTCTTCACTAAGGCATCGGCCGACTCGAACGACTACACGAACCAACTCGAGGAGGAGATTGCGCCCCTCCTCGCCGACCACGCCGACGCGATTCGTCTGGACTCCCAGCTCTACTGGCGCATCAAGACCCTCTACGACACTCTCGACGAATCCGGTCTCGATCCCGAGTCGCGCTACCTCGTGGAGCGGTACCACACCGAGTACACGATCGCCGGAGCCGGCCTCAACGACGCCGAGAAGGCGAAACTCCGAGATTACAATCAGCGACTTTCGACTCTCACCACGCGGTTCGAGAAGAACCTGCTTGCCGACACCAACGACCTCGCTGTCGTCATCGACGACGTCGCCGAGCTGGAAGGTCTCGAGCCCGGGGAGATCTCTGCGGCCGCGGAGGCAGCCAAGGAGCGTGGGCTCGAGGGGAAATACCTCGTCACGCTCGTGCTGCCGACCGGGCATCCATTCCTCTCATCGCTGACACGGCCCGACGTTCGTGAGCGCATCATGTTGGCGTCGCGCGAGCGTGGCAGCCGTGGGGGCGACTGGGACAACCGTGACCTCGTGCTCGAGATCACGAGACTGCGTGCCGAGCGGGCGCGACTACTCGGATTCCCCTCGCACGCCGCGTGGGTCATCGCCGACGAGACGGCGAAGACACCCGAGGCAGTCGCGACGATGCTGGGCCGGCTTGCGGTACCCGCGGCCAAGAACGCCCGCGAAGAGCAGGCCGACCTCGAAGCGCAGGCCGGTAACACGGTCACGGCCTCCGATTGGGCCTTCTACAGCGAGAAGGTGCGCCAGGCGAAGTACGACGTCGACGAGGTCGCCATGCGACCATACTTCGAGGCCGAGCGCGTACTGCAGGATGGCGTGTTCTTCGCGGCCACGAGGCTGTACGGCATCACCTTCACGGAGCGCGAGGACATCGTCGCCTACCACCCCGACGTGCGCGTCTTCGAGGTACACAACGACGACGGGTCGCCCGTCGGCCTTTACACGCTCGACCTGTACACGCGCGATTCGAAGCGCGGGGGCGCGTGGATGAACTCCCTCATCTCGCAATCCGAGCTGCTCGATCACCCCGTCGTCGTGACCAACAACCTCAACGTGCCCAAGCCTGCCGTAGGCGAGCCGACGCTGCTCACCTACGACGAGGTCAGCACCTTCTTCCACGAATTCGGTCACGCCCTGCACGGACTCTTCGCGCGCGTGAAGTATCCCAAGTTCTCGGGAACGAACACGTACCGCGACTTCGTCGAGTTTCCCAGCCAGGTCAACGAGATGTGGATGCTCTGGCCCGAGGTGCTCGCCAACTATGCGAAGCACCACGAGACCGGCGAACCTATGCCCGCCGAGTTCGTCGAGAAGATCCAGGCATCTGCCGCCTTCAACGAAGGCTTCCAGACCTCCGAGTACCTCGCCGCTGCTCTGCTCGACCAGGCGTGGCACACCCTCACCGCGGACGATTCGGTAGACGATGTCGGGACATTCGAGCAGCAGGCGCTGGCGGATGCCGGACTCGACAACCCCGCCGTGCCCACGCGCTACTCGAGCACGTACTTCGCCCACACCTTCAGCGGCGGATACGACGCGGGGTACTACTCCTATATCTGGAGCGAGGTGCTCGACGCCGACACCGTCGAGTGGTTCAAGGAGAACGGTGGACTGACTCGGGAGAACGGCGATCGGTTCCGGTCGCGCCTTCTTGGCGTCGGCGGTTCGAAGGACCCGCTCGAGGCCTACCGCGACTTCCGCGGCCGTGACGCCGAGATTCAGCCGCTGCTGGATCGGCGCGGGCTCAACTAGGTTTCGATAGGCGCGGCGCGCTACTCGACCACCGACAGCTCGCGCAGCGTGCGCGACTTCGTCGCGAGATCTGGCCCCTGCGGCACCACGATGACCTCGTCGGCCCCCGTCACAATCACGAGGTCGTCGATGCGGGCGCGCACGTGGGTGAGGTCGCCGATCGCCTGCTGCGAGTTGCGCTCGGCGACCCACTCGCGCTCCGCGTCAGACCAGGGGTACGACTCGGCCTGTTCGAGCGTGGGCACGCGGGCGGGGCGCTGGCCCTGGCGCATGCGGACAAACTGCAGACCGTTCGGCAGGGCGAGGCGCGCGGCCTCGGTTGCATCATCCGCCACGAGCGCAGCCACCGCGACCATGGAGTGCGGTTGCTGAAGAATGGCTGAGGGCGTGAAATGTGCGCGGTACGTGTCGAAGGCGACGCGCGTGTTGGGCCCGCCGGCGAAGTGGTGCGCGAAGGCGAACGGGATGCCCATGAGCCCCGCAAGCCGCGCGCTAAAGTCACTCGACCCGAGCAACCACAGCTCGGGCGAGTCGCCAAGCCCGGGAACCGCGACTACGCGAGAACCAATGCCGTTATCGAGGGGCGGGATCGTTCCGAACCACGCGAGAAGTTCGATCACCTGATTGGGGAAGTCGTCGACGGACTCGTGACCAGCACCGCGCCGCAGCACTGAAGTGGTGAGCGGGTCGGTACCGGGCGCCCGTCCCAACCCCAGGTCGATGCGATCGCCGTGCAGCGCCACAAGGGTGCCGAACTGTTCGGCGATGACGAGAGACGAATGGTTGGGCAGCATGACCCCGCCGGAACCAACCCGGATGGTGCTTGTCGCCGCGGCAATCGCCGCGATGAGCACCGCCGGACTGGAACTCGCCACCGCGGGCATGCCGTGATGCTCGGCGACCCAGAATCGCCGGTAGCCGAGTTGCTCGGCGAGCTTCGCCGTATCGATCGTCTGGGCGAGAGCCTCCGCGTGCGACATCCCCTCGTAGACGGAGGCGAGATCGAGTACAGAAAGCGGAGCGGGCATGGGCAGTAGAACACCCACACCCGCTCCGTTATTTCTCAGGGGCTACTGGATCACCCAGAGGGTCGGCTCGGTCGTCTGCACCCAGCTGCTCGTGGGCGTCGCAGACGCTCCATCCGAGAACAGCCACACCAACCCGGGTACGGCTGTACTCGCCCCGCCCGCGCCGGGAAGGAGCACGGACCAGAGAATGACCTGACAGTTGTTGTCGGCAGAGCTCACGACCACGGTGCTCGCCGACGCGTTCACGAAGCGCACCCCGACGCCGTCGGTCTCGAACGTTGCGCCGGGCGCCATGGTCGAACACTCCGACGTCGTCGCAGCAACCGCGGGGGTGGCAGGTGTCGGTGCTACGTCCCCGGGGGCGGGCGGCGTGCACGCCTCGACGTAGGCGCACAGGCCGAGCGCCCGCGTGAATGCCGTCGAGACGTTCGATGGTCCCACCGGGAGGACGGTGATCACTGTGAGCGCCTCGGTCGCCGGTGCGATGTGTGCGATTCCCTCCGTGGAGAATCCCTCCCATGCGGTTCCCGTGAAGATGATCTCCCCGCCACCCGAGGTAGGCGCGGTCAGGGGAACTCCGGTCTCACAATGAATACGCGGCACGCCATAGCGGTCGATCGCGACAGTGGTGCCCTTCTGCAGAATCGCCTGTGTCGGGAACATCGCGCCCGCTCCGTACCCGTTGAAAGTCACGCGCGTGTCCGCGAGCAATACCCCCGCGCTGAGGTTGCGGAAGTAGCTCGCATAGTCAGTCGCGTCGATGCCGGAGCCGAAGCCGAGGGTCGTGTCGGCGTTGAGCGCCGAGGCCCACACCGTCGCGAGCGCGCTATCAGAAGCGAACGCCTCCTGCAGTGCGCCCGTCGCGCATCCACCGAAGCCCAGACCATAGATCTCCGGTGTATCGCCGGAGACCTCCGCGACGCTCATGCTCGCGACAGACTCGGGCAGGTCGGCAGCGGCGGCAGTGCTGATCTCGTCGTACACTGCTCCCCCGGGATCCGTCGGGAGGAACGGGTTCGGCCCGAACTGTCCGGCTGGCACGAGGGTGATCTCCGTCGGAGGAGCCGCGGGCGCCGCCCACGGCGCCCGCAGGTCGCCGCGGACCGCGAAGTACGTTCCGGCAAGCGATCCCACGAGCAGGAGCAGCAAGACCACGAGAAGAGCCACGAGGCCTGCGCCTCCACCGCGTCGAGTGGATGCTGCGGCCACGGTTTCGCCCGTGGAGGCGGTCTCCCGCACCGGCTCAGCCCGAGCTGGCTCGGCCTCGCGCACCGGCTCAGCTTCGACCACGGGCTCGGGGGAATTGGGAAGCACTGCAGTCTTGCCCGTGGTCTCGACCGGCGCGGCTGGTTCGGCGTCACCCGTGAGCGCGTCGATCTCGTCCTGCAGCGCCTTGATCTTGGCCTGAGCTTTCGCTTTGGCCAGCGCATCCTCGAGGGCTGCGATCTCGTCGTCGTGGTTCGTCATTCCTGAGTCCTAGTCTCGGAGTTCGTTCGTCGCAGGGTCGCGATTAGCGAATGGTGAAGGTCGACGGGGCTGCAGGAGCCGACTCGAGCGAGAGCGGCGTCGGCGAGCCGGACGTGATGGCCCAGACGTGGCCCTCGGTTGTGCTCTGCACGTACGACTCGCCAGGGGCGAGCGTCGCGTAATAGATAGGAGCACCTGAAAAGTCGATCCAGTAGACATCGATGGGCTTGGCCGAGGCGTTGACGAACTCGATCGTCGTCGGCGTCGTGGTGTCGGTCGGCGACGCGGGGGCACCGCTCGGCGGAACGGGTGTCCAGTCCGCGGGCACGGGTGCCGCACTGGGTGCACTCGTCGGGGCGGCGGTGGGAGCCGTGGTTGGCGTGAACCCTGCGGGGCCGGGCGCACCACAGGTGCTCGGATCGTTGGGATCACAGAGACCAGCCGGGATGGCGATCGGCGTGCCGCCCGCGGGGTAGGGCACGACCTGGAAGACGTTGATGACGTTCACGACATTGACGATGTTCACGACGTTCGTGATCGCGAAACCTGGCCACGGAGTCCCGGTGACGGTCGGCTTGGCAGCGAGCGTGGTCGCCGGGATGAGCGGGTTGCCACAGAAGCACCGCGTGCGGGGCACCCCGTAACGGTCGACGAGCACTGCGGTACCCGCCTGAAGCACGGCCTGGAACGGTGTGGCGCTGCCGTTGGAGTATCCGTGGTTGGTCACGAGGGTGTCCGTCAGGAGCACGAGCGAGGTCAACTGGGACACGTAGGCGGGGATATCCGAGGTCTTGAGAGGCTGGTTGTTGCCCCATCGCAGGTTCGGATCGGCGTTGAGAGCGGCCACCCAAGCCTGCGCCTTGGCGGGATTCGCACCGAGGAAGGAAACGAGCTGGGCGGGATCGCAGCGAGAGTTGTCGCCCGTTCCGCCATAGAGACCCACCGACCCTCCGCTGACCTGCTTGGCGGGCGCGACGACCGGCTGAGGTGCGCTTCCCGTCGACACGCTCGCGAGAGCGGTGTCGCTGAACGGATCACGGCCTGCCTCGTCGACGCCCTGCAGCACGACCTCACCCGAAGCCTGAGTGATGCCCGGGATCGAGATGAGGCCGCTGAGAGCCATCGCAAACGCCACGATCGAGGCGAGGAGTGCGAGGCCCACCGCGATGATCGCGCCTTTCAGACCTCGACGTTGGGGGCGGGCGGGCACGGCAGAATTCGACACAGAATCACTCTCGTCCGGGTAGGCGCACAGCCGACGACACCGATCGGCTCATGGAATATCTGAACAATAGCTCAAATTCGCGCGCCAGTATACCGAGAATTACTCGCAATTAGTGAGGCTGATTCACTCTAACGAGAGACGCGTCCGGCACCCTTGCGGTGCCACCCCAACCACCCCATGACGAGGCCGCCCGCGAGCAGTCCCCAGACGGCCGAACCGACCCCCGCGACGACAATGCCCGAGACCACGACAAGGAAGGTGACGATCGCGGCGACCCGGTGTTCGGGCTGCTCGAGCGCATTGACGACACTCGTAATGAGGGTTCCGAGCACCGCGAGTCCCGCGACCGCGGTCACAAGTATGGCGGGCGCTGCCGTGATGAGCGCCGCCGCAATACCAGCGCCGAGTCCGAGCGGAATATAGAGCAGCCCGTTCGTCAGGGTCGCGATCCACCGACGGTTCGGGTCGGGATGCGACTCCGCACCTGACATGATCGCCGCCGTGATGGCACCGAGGTTGATGGCGTGACCGCCGAACAGGGCAGCAGCCCCCGAGCCGAGGCCCGTGCCGATAAGGGCGAATCGCGGTGGTGGCTCGTAGCCATTGGTCGACAGCACGACGAAACCCGGGACGTTTTGACCGGCCATCGTCACGATGAAGAGCGGGAGCCCCACGCTCATGATCGTGAACACATCGAAGGTCGGCGCGACGAACGAGAGTCGAGGGGCGATCGCCGCCTCACCGAGCCAATCGGTACCGGCCACCACGACAATGGATACCACGGCGACGAGCATCGCAGCGGGCACCGCCCACCGCGGTGCGAGCCGGTACAGCACAAGCCACACGATGACGATGGGCGCGGCGAGCAGCGGGAGGGTCGCGACCGCCTCGACGGGTTTGAGGCAGATGGGCAAGAGCACCCCGGCGAGCAATGCGTTGGCGAGCGGTTTGGGAATGCGTACGATCGCACGGCCGAGCAACGGCCACAATCCGCACAGCACGACGAGCGCTGCGGAGACCAGAAACGCGCCCACCGCATCGGAGAAGCGCATGCCTGACGTAGCCGAAGCGAGCACGACCGCCGCCCCGGGAGTAGACCAAGCGATCGCGAGGGGAATGCGCAGGACGAGCGCTCCCGCGGTGCTGACAATCGCGATCGCGAGGCACACCGCGAACAGGCCCGAAGCTGCCTCAGCGTCGGTGGCTCCGGCTGCCTGGAGGGCGGCGATGACGAGCACGAATGAGCTCGCAAAGCCGGAGATGGCCGCGACGAAGCCCGCCGAGACAGGCTGGAGAACCGAGGTCGTGCTAATGAGCCGGCTACTCGCGCTACGCGGACTTCTCGGTGGGACGCTGCTTGTGGGGCACGATCGTCGGGGCTGCGTTCTCGAGCACCGCCGCGCGCGTCACGATGACACGAGCGACACCCTCATCTGACGGAACATCGAACATGATGGGTCCGAGTACTTCTTCCATAATGGCGCGCAGGCCGCGTGCACCGGTCTGGCGGAGAACGGCGAGATCTGCGATTGCCTCGAGCGCATCCTGCTCAAACTCCAGGGCGACGCCGTCGATCTCGAACATGCGCTGGTACTGACGCACGAGCGCATTTCGAGGCGTCGTCAGGATGTCCATGAGCGCAACCTGGTCGAGTTGGGTGACGGTAGCGACGACGGGAAGGCGGCCGATGAACTCGGGGATCAGACCAAACTTGTGCAGGTCTTCGGGCAAGACCTCGCCGAACAGGTTGACGTCGTCGCCCTTGCTGTGCAGAGGCGCACCGAACCCAATACCCTTCTTGCCCGCGCGATTCGAGATGATGTCCTCGAGGCCAGCGAATGCACCCGCGACGATGAAGAGCACGTTGGTCGTGTCGACCTGAATGAACTCCTGGTGGGGATGTTTGCGTCCGCCCTGCGGCGGGACCGAGGCGACTGTGCCCTCAAGGATCTTGAGCAGAGCCTGCTGGACACCCTCGCCGGAGACATCACGCGTGATCGAAGGGTTCTCCGCCTTGCGGGCGATCTTGTCGATCTCGTCGATGTAGATGATGCCGGTCTCAGCGCGCTTCACGTCATAGTCGGCGGCCTGGATGAGCTTCAGCAGGATGTTCTCCACATCCTCACCCACGTAGCCGGCCTCCGTGAGAGCTGTGGCGTCGGCCACGGCGAAGGGCACGTTCAACCGCTTCGCGAGCGTCTGCGCGAGATAAGTCTTGCCACACCCGGTCGGACCGATCAGAAGGATGTTCGACTTCGCTATCTCGACGTCATCGATAACCGCGTCCGCCGACGTGATCGTGTTACGGGCACGAATGCGCTTGTAATGGTTATAGACGGCGACGGACAGGGCACGCTTCGCGGGCTCCTGGCCGATGACGTACTCTTCAAGGAAGGCGTAGATCTCGCGCGGCTTCGGAAGGTCGAACTCGCTCGAGACTTCTTCGCCCGCCTCGGCGAGACGCTCCTCGATGATCTCGTTGCACAGTTCAACGCACTCATCGCAGATGTACACGCCCGGCCCGGCGATGAGCTGCTGCACCTGCTTCTGGCTCTTGCCGCAGAAGGAACACTTGAGCAGGTCGGCGCTTTCCCCGATCCGAGCCATGGTGCCAGTTCCTCTCCTGCGTGGATTAGTGGTACCGAGCCTAACCCGATACTCGGCTCGCACCCGGCGTTCACGCCGACAACGTGCATCGGCGCGCCGTGGGCGAGAATGGATCTATGCAGTCACGGGCCGTCCGCGCGGGCCGCGGTACGGCCGCCGCCCTGTTCGCGACGCTCGCCGCATCCGTCTCGCACACTCTGGCGGGGGGTGAGGCTCCCTCCCTCTTCTCATTGCTCGTCACATTCGTGATCGCGACCATGGTGTGTACTCTGCTGGCAGGCCGCACCATATCGCTGACCCGGCTGGCGATCGGCATCGGGCTCAGCCAGGCCCTCTTCCACGGGGTGTTCGTCTCGCTCGGCATCCCCACTCCGGTCGGACACGAGCACACCGTACTCGTGCTCGGTGATTCCCCCGGAACGATGTGGGCGGGGCACGCCGCAGCGGCAGTGTTGACGGTAATCGTCACTCGGTACGCGGAGACAGCGTTCTTCTCATTGGGGGGCGTCGCACGGCTGCTGCTCAGGCGACTCGTGGGGTGCATCATCCCTGTCGACCTGCCCGCTCGGGTGGCCGTCGTGGCGCTCGAACGCACCCCCACCGTCTTCGACATCGTGCTCGCGGCGACGCGACACAGGGGCCCACCCGCGGTCATCAGCGCCTGAGCGCATCCGCACTCCCCCTGTATCCGTTTTAACGAAAGAAGACCATGAAGAAGAAGTTGTTCCTGGGCACTACCGCCGCGCTCGCTACGCTCGCCGTGCTCGGCCTCGCCACCCCGGCGAGCGCTCACGACGTACTCGTCGCATCCAACCCGGCCGCCGACAGCTCCATCGGTGTGCTGCCCGAGACGTTCACGATCACTATGAATGAACCGCTGCTCGATCTCTCCGGAGACGCGAGCGGCTTCGCTATCCAGGTCGTCGACGCCGACGGGGCGTTCTACGGCGACGGATGCCTCGCGATCGACGAGGCCACCCTCGAGATGGGCGCGACGCTCGGCGATCCCGGGCAGTACACGTTCCGCTGGCAGGCTGTCTCCCAAGACGGCCACCCGGTCTCGGGTGAGTTCGCGTTCACGTGGACCGGCGACGGTGGCACCGCCGGGTCGGCCGAGCCGCCCGTGTGCGGCGTCACGGGCGTCGAGCCGGACGCGCCCGAGGTGACGAGCGCGCCGAGTCCCGAGCCCACCGTGGCTCCGGTGGCGACGACGCAGCAGGACCCGATCCGCTGGGTGATCGGCATCGTGGCGGCGCTCGCCATCATCGGAGCGCTCGTCACGGTCATCCTGCGTCTACGTCGTCGAGACTGAGTCACTGAACGAGGGAAGGGCCGCCCCGAGTGGGACGGCCCTTCTCTCATGTGGGGGCGTTACTTGGTGAGCGCCGCCGGAACGTTCTTACGGCTCGTGAGCACCTGGTCGATGAGCCCGTACTCGACGGCCTCCGCGGCGCTCAGAATCTTGTCGCGATCGATGTCCTTATTGATCTGCTCCGCGGTCCGGTTGGAGTGCGCAGCGAGCGTCTCCTCGAGCCACTCGCGCATACGCTGGATCTCCCGCGCCTGGATCTCGATGTCCGACGCCTGGCTCGCTCCCTCAGACCCGGCTGCAGGCTGGTGAATGAGAATGCGCGCGTTGGGTAGCGCGAGACGCTTGCCTTGAGTACCGCCGGCGGTGATGACCGCCGCGGCCGAAGCGGCCTGACCCAGCACAACGGTCTGGATGTGCGGGCGGATGTACTGCATCGTGTCGTAGATCGCCGTCATCGCCGTGAAGGAACCGCCCGGCGAGTTGATGTACATGACGATGTCGCGGTCGGGATCCTGACTCTCGAGCACGAGGAGCTGGGCCATGACGTCATCCGCTGAGGCGTCGTCGATCTGTACTCCGAGGAAGATGATGCGGTCCTCGAAAAGCTTGGCGTAGGGATCCTGTCGCTTGTACCCGTAGGCGGTGCGCTCCTCGAAGGTCGGGAGAATGTACCGTGACTCTGCCGGGCTCTTCGCGGCCGTGCCGAAGGTGAAGTCGTTCATGGTCAGCCCTTCTTTCCGGTGGCGTCGGCATCGGTGACGGAATCGTCCGTGCCCCCGCCGCCCACGACGTCCGATGCGAACTCGCGCAGGTGATCCACGAAACCGTACTCGAGGGCTTCCTGCGCCGTGAACCAGTTGTCGCGGTCGTTGTCGATGAGGATCTGCTCGACCGACTTGCCCGTCTGCTCGGCCGTGAGCTCGGCCATCCTCTTCTTCATGTCGAGGATGACGCCAGCCTGCGTCTGGATGTCTGCCGCGGTGCCGCCAAAGCCGCCCGAGGGCTGGTGCAGCAGAACGCGCGCGTTGGGGGTGATGTAGCGCTTGCCCTTGGTTCCCGACGAAAGCAGGAACTGTCCCATCGACGCCGCGAGGCCGATACCGACGGTCACGATGTCGTTCGGGACGAACTTCATCGTGTCGTAAATGGCCATGCCCGCGGTGATCGATCCACCGGGCGAGTTGACATACAGGAAGATGTCGCGTTCGGGATCTTCCGCTGCGAGCATCAGGATCTTCGCGCAGATCTCGTTGGCGTTCTCGTCGCGCACCTCTGAACCCAGCCAGATGATGCGGTCCTTGAGGAGTTGGTCGAAGATACTTGAGACCAATGCCGGTTGGGCCATTGTTAGCGCTCCGTTTCAGTTATCGCTTGGTGTCGAATCTACTGGAGCGGTCCCGGCGAATCGGCCCTGTTCGCTGGGGGCAGACGGCGGTGTGTTGCTGCGCGACTACTTGTGGTCGTGTCCGTAGTGCTCGTGGTTCGGCTTGCGTCCGTGAGAGTCCGCTCCGGAACCACCGTGCGAGCCCTCGCCCTCGGGCGCTGCGGCCTCGATGAACTCGCTGTCGTCTCCCCCGAGCAGCGGTGCGGTGAACGCCGAAACATCCACCGCCTTGCCCTTCGAGTCGACGACCTTGGCCTTGTCGAGCACGACGGCGAGCGCCTTCGAGCGAGCGACCTCAGCGATCATCGCCGGGATCTGACCGTTCTTGTCGAGAATCTGGATGAATTCGCCAGGCTCCATCCCGTACTGAGCGGCACCCTGAATGAGATAGCTCGTGAGCTCGTTCTGGCTCACCTTGATTTCTTCGGCCTCGACGATGGAGTCGAGAAGGATCTGCGAGCGGAAAGTCTTCTCGCTGGACTCGACGACCTCAGCGCGGTGCACATCGTCTTCGAGACGGTTCTCGTTCTCGAGGTGACGGTGCACCTCCTCTTCGACGAGCTTGGCAGGAACCGGGATGTCGACGGACTTGAGCAGCTCGTCCACAATCTGGTCACGGGCCTGCGCACCCTGACCGAACGCCTTGGAGCGCTCTACCTGGGCTTTGATGTCGGCCTTGAGTTCCTTGATGGTGTCGAACTGGCTCGCAATCTGGGCAAAGTCGTCGTCGGCCTCGGGGAGCTCGCGCTCTTTGACCGAAAGAAGCGACACGGAGATAAGGGCCTTCTCTCCCTCGTGGTCGCCACCGAGGAGGGTCGACTCGAATGTCGTGTCCTCCCCCGCGCTGAGCCCATCGAGGGCCTCGTCAATTCCCTCAATGAGCTCGCCGGATCCCACCTCGTACGAAATACTCGAGGCTGAATCGACCTCGTTGTCACCAATCTTGGCAACGAGATCGAGCTGTGCGAAGTCGCCCTTCTTCGCGGGGCGGTCGACTGTGACGAGTGTGCCGAAACGGCTGCGCAGGTTGTCGAGTTCGTCCTTGACGTCGTCCGCCGAGACCTCGATAGCGTCGACGGTCAGCTTCAGGCCTTCGAGCTTGGGCATCGTGAACTCGGGTCGGACGTCCACCTCGACAACTACCTCAAGGTCGCCTGAGAAGTCCTTGACCTCGGGCCAGGTCTTGATGTCCGCTTCCGGGCGGCCAAGCACACGGATCTTCTCTTCGGTGACTGCCTGGCGGTAGAACTTGTCGAGACCGTCACTGACAGCATGGTTGAGAATTTCTTCGCGGCCGACGCGCTGGTCGATGAGCTGCGGCGGCACCTTGCCCTTACGGAAGCCGGGGATGTTCACCTGCGAGCCAATGTGCTCGTACGCGTGATCGATGCTGGGCTTCAGCTCTTCGGGCGTCACCGAGATGTTCAGCTTGACTCGAGTCGGGCTGAGCTTCTCAATCGTGGTCTTCACGGTGTGGTTCTCCTGTTAGTGGTCGTGATTGTCATGCTGTCGGGGCGACAGGATTTGAACCTGCGGCCTCTCGGTCCCAAACCGAGCGCTCTACCAAGCTGAGCTACGCCCCGCACGATACGCGGTGCAACCGAATTAGCTTACCCTTCGGCGAGAACGATGATTCGGTCGCCCTCGGCGAATGCACGAGAGTCGGTCTTCAGCGGGTTGACGACCACGCCATAGCCCTTCTCGCTGTTGCGGGCATCCGCGATCGTTCGGTAGCCGATCGCCGTCTCACCACGCTGGCGTGCAGCTTCGAGCACAGTGTAGAAGTCGACGCTCGTGCCAGGGGCAACATAGGACTCCACCGGGTTCAGGTAGATCTCGCTTCCGACACTGGAGAACAAGTCGTCGAACACCGCAGTGAGCTTGCGATTCTCCGAGACCTGGGAGAGCACGAGGCTGATGAGTTTATCGCTGACGATGAAGTCATCTGCATTGGTGACCTCGGCGAGCTCGCGGTTGCGATCGTCGAGCATCTCGCTCACGATGTTCAAGTCGGCCGCGGTGCGCTCTTCAATATCGCGCAATTGCAGCAGGGTAATGAGCGTCTTACTGTCGGCTCGCTGCGGATCCAGATGCTTGTAGGCGAGCACGATGATGTGGTCGTACTTCTCCACCTCGAGCGAGTCGAGCAGCGCGCGGGATGTGGCGTCACCGCGTTGGAAAGCGACAGAGATGTTGGAGAACGACGGGAAGTGCGGCTCCTCGACCTCAGCAAGCACGGTCACGGCGGATCCCTTCGACACATACTCATCGAGTTCCTGCAGCATCAGCTGAAGACCGTCGTTGTATCCGAGCACGAGGGTGCGCTCCGCCTGAGGTGGGACCCCGGCCACGGCGCTCACCGAGGTAACGTCGGGAACACCCGGCTGCGCCAACCGGATCGCGCTATCGTCCTCGGCGATGACGATGAGCTGGTCACCCTCCTCGTAGATTGCCGTGTGGGTGGGGTTGAGCTGCGGCACGCCAGCCTTCACCATTCCCATGACCGTGGAGTCGGCGAAGGCGAGTTGGGTCTCGAAGTACGACGTGCCGTAGAGGCTCGGCTGCTCGGTGAAGTAGATCTCGTCGCCCTCGAAGTCGAGTAGCTCCGAATACACCACGCTCAGACCGGACTGGCGGCAGGATTGCACGGTGATGCGACCGATGAGTTCGCCACCGAGTACCCAGTGCGCCTCATCCTTGCCGACCAGGTTCGCGGCCTCGAGGTTCTCGGGATTTTCGAGCTCCCCGACGATATGGAACCGCTCGGGGCCACGATGCGGGTTGTTGGTGAGGGCGAGGGCGGTCTTGATGACGTCGAGGTCGGGCTCCGGGCTGCCCTCAGGCGACAGCAGGATGATGCTGCGCGCGCGAGACGGGTTCGCGACCTCGAGCTCGGTCAGGTCCATCGGGTCTCCGGTGCGGCAGATCACGCGCGTCTTGCCGGTGTTGCCCACCTGCGCGCGAATCTCGTCCTCCATCTCGACCTTGTCTTTGTCTGCTAGCACGACGATGACCGACTTGCCGCGCGACTCGTTCGCGGTACAGATTTCGCTGACGATCGGGAAGACCTTGCTCGACCACCCCAGGATCAGGGTGTGATCGGACTCGAGCACTCTCGAGCGGCCCTTGCGCAATTCCTCGACCTTGGAGTCGAACGCCCCCGAAATGATGCCGATGAGGCTCGCCACGATGATGAGTCCACCGATCGTGATGATGAGCATGAGGATGCGGAACAGCCACCCTTGGTCGCCCCCCATCGTTCCTGGATCGAGCGTGCGCATGAGGCCGCCCCAGAAGATGTCGAACGGCGTGAAGTCTTCACTGAACTGGTTGTACTTGTCTGGGATGAGCGTCAGAACGAGCCACGTTATCGCCCCCACAACGACCACGAGCACGACGGTCGCCACGCCCAAGAGCGCCATAAGGGCGATCGTGCCCTTCGCCATCCAGTTGTCGAACCAGTAGCGGAACCGCTCACCGAAAGTGGGCTTGGTCATGTGTGGCACATCCTCCGGCGTCAGGTACAGTAAATCCCGGACGTCGCGCCTTCACAGGTGTGCTCTGGGGATGTAGCTCAATGGTAGAGCCTCAGTCTTCCAAACTGATTACGCGGGTTCGATTCCCGTCATCCCCTCCAATAACCGGCCCCTGACCAGCGAAAACGTGCCCTGATTTTGGCTCTCCGCTAGAGGCGGTCAGCCCTGCTCCCTAGTGCTCCCTAACAGGGTGTTCGTTTGGCCCCTCTCCCGCGTATCACTGCGTGAAGGAGGTCACAACATGACTCGACCTAGGAACGACGCCGGACAGGTAAGACAGAACAGGTCCGGAAGCTGGTCCGTGATATTCACGAACCCAGACGGTAAGCGAGTGTCGGCTGGATCACACCCGACCAAGAAGGCGGCGACCGCTGCGCTCCGGGACATCCTCTCGGACCTCGCCAATGACCGATGGTTCGATGAGGCGAAGGGGAAGAAGACCGCCTTTGGCGACTTCGCCCGACGTGCCGTCGCCCAGTGGGACATTGCGCCCAGCACCCGGAAGAACTACCTCACGATTCTGCGGACGACGCTCGCCCAGTTCGAGCGGACGCCCCTAGCGTCTATCTCCATCGAGACGGTGGACCGCTGGTGGACCCGGCACGCTGACCATCTCGTCAACAGGCGAAACTCATACTTCGTGCTCAGGAAGGTTCTCCGGTACGCCGTCCGTTGGAGGTACATCCGGGAGAACCCCGCGATGATCGAGGATGCCGGTGAGGATGTGGCTCGACCACGCCCCACCTTTAGCGGTGCCGACCTCATCGCCGTGGTCGAACACCTGCCGGAAGACCTGCGAGCACCGGTACTCGTCGCCTATGGGGCACACCTACGGGTCGGCGAGCTGTGCGGTCTGAACGTCGGCGACTACGACCCCAAGACCGAACAGCTCACGGTGCGACGACAGGCGGACCCGAACGGGAATCTCGTTCCGACGAAGACCGGCAACGTCAAGACGGTACGACCTCTTGGGGTTGGGCTCGACGCCCTGAAGTCTCACTTGGCGACCCGCTCCGCTATCGGAGCCGCCGCAATGTTCCCCGGCGCTCGCGGGGGGCGAATCACGCGGCAGCATCTCCGCACGCATTGGGTGATCGCGACGGCAGCGGCAGGCGTGCCGGAGATGCACCTCCACGACCTGAGACACGTCGGGCTGACTGCGGTCGCCAGAGCTGGAGCGCCGCTGCGTCTTATCCAGAATCGCGGTGGCCACACGTCGGTCGCTGCGGCGATGAGGTACCAGCACGTAGACGCCGATCTTGACCGCGAGATTGCGACGGCAGTAGACCGCATGACTGGTGCCAGCGGGTCGGCATAGCCTGTCCCGTGCGTGGCCGGACGCTCTGAAGGGAGCACGGCATGCCGTACACGAGAGAGCTAGTCCAACCCTTGCGAGTCGCGTTCCGGCGCTGGGAAGTTCGCGCTGAGGAAGGCTCGCCGGTCATCGGTTGGCTGCAAGAGCATCGGATCGGTCGTAGCTCGACGTTGTTCATCGAGGCGACGGCGACCGATCCGTTCGGGGATGTCGTTGACCTTGAATCGAGCCCGGATTGGGATGACCGCCTACAGGCCGTTCTGCGCTTTCACGAGTACCCGGAACGCGAGCTAGGGCGGCACTGGCGACCGCTTCAGTCCCGGCTTGGTGCGTATTTAGCTTGGCTCGATCGGGCCCGCTAATGTCTGGCTATGGGTTACCTCCGTGTCACGTCTCCCAACTCGTGGTGCCCAGCTGGATGCCTCCTACCTCAACTGACCTCCGGCATAGCGGGTCGTGGTGTCGGCATCGGCTCTGTCTACGAGTGTCCTCGCTGCCGCGCGACGTGGAAGCTCGCAAGACACGAGACAGGCACTAGAAGCGCGGCATGGACTCAGCTCACTGAGGGCGCTCCCCGACCCGCGCCTGAGCCCACCATCGTCAGTCCGTGGCTTTGGCGTCTTGTGGCGATCTTCGGGGCGTTAGTTGTAGCCGCGTTCGTGTTCTCGGTGATCTTCGGTTGATGGCTTCTAAGTGATTCCTGCTGCTCGGCGTGCGCGTCGGTTGTGACGCTCTCGCCTCCACGTCTTGAAGGGGTGGCTTCGGTAGTCGGCCTTAACCCGGTCGCGCTGCTCGCGGGTCACTACGGCGTCGTAGGACACGCTCTGCATGAGTCGTGATTGGTTCGCAAACTCGATGATGGCGTCGCGCCGACTCTGTAGGGCCTGGTGGTATCGGGTCGGGTCCGTGTCGGTGCCTTCGGTGAGGCGTCGAGCAAATATTTCGACACTTTGAAAGCCATTCTCTAGTCGCTCCAGACGGCGGAAGTCCTCGGGGCCAAGGATCGTGCGCCACAGATCAACCGGGTGCTTCACGCGAATCTTGTAGAGGTCGCCTGAGGTTGTGCCCTCCGTCATTGAGGCCAGCTCTAGTTCTTTCGCAACTCCGGCCCAAGCTGACATCGTTTCCTCGCGCCGCTGGCGTTTGGCTTTGGCTCGATCCCCAAGCCACAATCCCAGTCCGGGCAGGAAGCCGATCACCGCTCCGAGGACTGCTCCTAACAAGAGGTTGGGCCAGTCGATCATGCACGTGAGCGTATCTCAGCGCACGGGCGGCAATCGGACGTGAAGCGCACCACACCGTAGTCATCGAGGCACACGACGCCGACCGCACCGGGACAAATCTCCCAGCCTGAACCGCAAAATTCTCGGCTACCCGTTTGTCTTCAGAATCTTCTGAGCTTCCACTAGGTACACGGACCTCGCACGATCCAATCGCTCCGTCGAGTTCGCCTCACGCAGCGACAGGCCCGCAAGCGCGGCCACTAATTCTTCAGTCGCATCCTTGATCGCCTGAGGTGCCACAAATGCAAGCTTGCTGGCGACTCGTTGCATCTGGACCATGCCCGTGGTCGAAGTGTCGTGCTTCATCTTCATGCGGATTCGGTAGGCATCCCCGTCCACCATTTCGAGGAGATCATACAGAGCGGCGAACCGCTGCTCGCGCACGCATTTGGCGTGGTCTCGACTGCTCTGAATTAGGTTGCCAATGATGCCGCCCGCGACAGCTAGAACGCCACCGATGACTACGCCGATGATTGTCTCCATGCCGTGAGCATAGAGCGCCCTAAGGTTGTGCCATGGCTGAGCGAACCTCACAGGACAAGCGCACACCCAAGCAAGGTGTAAAGGGTTTCGTTTGCCCGCGCTGCTCCCTCTACGCCGCGCAGACTTGGTATCCACTTCAGCGCGAAGAGTCTGACCCGTGGGGCAATCAACGTTGGTCCCTCGATGCCTACGACACACCGAACCGGGAACAGCACACGGATCGCGAGCTTGAAGACCAGCCCGCTGGAGCCGGTCAATGGACTATGGCGCGATGCACCAGTTGCCTCGATTACACCGTTTGGCGTGACGCCGAACTTATCTACCCGGCTGCCTCGACTATTGCGCTGCCACCTCATCGAGACATGCCGCCCGAGGCCGCCACGCTCTACCGGGAGGCTGCAGCAGTCGCCGGAATCTCTCCCCGCGCCGGTGCCGCACTAGCGCGCGCCACCCTAGAGCTACTACTGAAGACGCTAGACCCGATGGATGGCAAGCAGGACCTAGCAAAGCGCATTGACCATGTTCTGGCTGTCGTGCGCGCGACTTCCTCATTAGGGCAGATGCTCACCGTTATTCGTCATTCCGGGAACAAGAGTCTTCACATTGAGGAACATCCGGACGCCATCATGGTGCAGATTCTCGATCCGGAGCAACCGGGCATTCTCGCTCTGATCTTCCAGTCAATCAATGACCTAGTAGAAGAATTGGTCGCTCAGCCCGAGCGCGTGGCCGCACTATTCGAAGACGTGCCGGAGGACATCCGAAAGCACGTGGGTAAAAGTTACCCAATCTCGAATGATACTCAGCCGCCGAGGTAGTCCACCTGTGCTGCCTGCTCACTCGCGGTGCGGTCGTAGCCCCGGAGGGTGTTCATGTTCTTGTGCTTGGTGACGGCGGCAATCTGTGACTCGGGCACCCCTGCTGCATAGCTCAGGGTGATGTGCGTCGAGCGGAGGGAGTGCGAGCTGTAGGCGTCGGCGGTACCGGGAAGATTCGGAACGATGCCAGCCCGGAGGACTGCCTGACGTACTACGTCGGTGACGGTGGCAGACGGGTTGCTCATCCGGTCGAGCTGTACGCCAGTTCCACGGACGTGGGGGAACAGGGGGGCGCGCTCGTCGGTGATCCCCATGGCGCTGAGGTAGTCAATCCAAGCCTGTACAGCGGCAACGGGATCGAGCGCCTTCGACTTGCTACGCCGGACCGTGATGGTCTCGCCATTGCCCTCCTGATCCGTCTTGGACCAGCGCACGCGGACATTGAGACCGTCCACGCTTAGGGCCTTCGTCACGTCGCCCAGATCGAGGTCGGCGAGAGATTGCGACCGGAGGGCCGTAGCGATCCCCAGAGCGATCAGGGCGCGGTTGCGGAGGTTACGGACAGACCGGGGCCGCAGTGACTTGTAGATGGCGCGGAGGTCTTCGAGGGTGAACGCTTCGGCCTGCCTCTTGGTCGCCGTCTTCTGATGACGGGTTACTCCGGCCATGAAAGCCTTCACTTCGCGGCTGGAGTTCAAGATCATGAATCCGAGCGGTGAGAGGCGGGAGGCGTGATGCTTGATCCCGGCCAGCGTCTTGTTGATGGTTGAAGTCGAACGCCCCTCATCGGCCATGGACTGGAGGAAGCTCAGCACTCGACCGATGTACTCGCCTGCACCGTTCGAGTCCTCCGCGTAGAGGTCCCAGCCGTGGCGCTCGCAGTAGTCGGTGTACGAGGCCTGAGCGGTCGCGTAGGCCCGCTGTGTCGAGCTAGCCACGGCAGCATCCATCGTGGTCAGGATCGCGTCGAGGTTGGCGATGGGAGCGGCGTGAACGAGCGTCTTCGGCATGCGTCGAGAGTACCACGATACCCATGAGAACATGCATTCTCACGGGTATGCTCTCATGGCTATCACTGGCTGTGCTGGTGTGCGTCCAAGTACCCTGACCTCGCGCTGTGTCATCCAAGAATCGCGCAGGAGGCAGCCATGGATAATCCCGCTGACGAGATTTACGAGTTCAAGAGTCACGATGACAGGAACGCCCAGTACGAGCTGCTGAAGGAAGAGCTACGTAACCATCCCGGTGCTGTTGCGCGACGGATGTGGGACGAGCTGCATCGTGCGCATTCAGTGTGGGTGCGTAACGAGAACGAATTGACCGCGCTACTCAGGGCGGGTGAGCTGAACGAAGAACTTTCGATTGAGCTGATGCAGAACGTGCGCCCTCAGACCGTCCGCATGGACTATTTCAGTCAGCTCGATCAGCGGCTGTTCAACATGATCGGTTCTGCGACCGCCCTCGTTGAGCAAACAAGCCACGTCACAGACCACTACCCGGAGTCCACGTTCCAAGCTGAGTTCGTTGCCCGCAACTCCGTGATCCGGGATGCCCCCGCATCCGCCTTCATCCGTCGATTCCGCAATTACCTTCTCCACTACGGCAGTGCCCCAATGACAGGAACGTCCACCTACAAAGACGAGACGTTGACAACTCGAATCCTTCTTGACTCTGCGGAGCTTCTAACGCGGTTTGATTGGCCCGTCGCCGCCCGCGAGTACCTTCAGGCGAACCCTGAAGGCATTCACTTGCGAGGGATCATCGAGACCTATTCACGCCAGATGGGGGAGCTGTACCTGTGGGCGTTCGAGCAGGAGAACGTGATGCACGATGCCGACTTGCTGGAAATGAACGATCTGGTCAGGCGCATCAATCTGACGATGACGGACGGCGCTCACGATGGGAAGAATATGACTGAGTATTGGGAGCACTTCTCCGAAAACCTGAAGGCCTATCGGGAAGGAAGACCCCAATCAGATTGGAGCAAGCGAGACGACGGCAAGAAGGGCGCATTCGGTCAGCCGACCTAACCACACCGGCTCCCCCTAACAGTCGAGCTTGCCTGTTCCCAGCACGAGCCGGACGGCATCACGAGCGCCACGCAAGTAGTTCCACTCGCCCAAGTCGCTGGCATCGGAAGATTCGTAGTTCTCCCACCACAGGAGGCACGTCGCGCTGAGCATCCCCTCCAGCTCTTCGAGCCGGTCGGTGTCGAGTTCCATCGTCAACTACCGACCCCGGCAACGGCGGAAAGGGTACGCCGTCGCCGGGTCGTGTGAGCCCGTCCGGGCATCCACAAAGGAGCATTACTTTGAACAGGTCGCCTCTCGCGCCTGCCCGGACGGGGGTCTGTGGGGTGCTCCAGCCTGCCCGGCTCGATGAGAAGTGGAGACCGGGCAGGCTGGAGGGTTGAGACCATGCTCACGCCTGCGCGACTAGGCGCGTTCCTCAGCACGGTCTCTTCTCGGTGCCTGCCCCTCTGACTAGGCCGCACCGAGAATCTTGTTTCCGAAAGCGTCATCGTCCGGCCTTCTGAAGTAGTCGCTGGGTCGCGGCCACGAGTTGGGTCTCGCGGTCGGCGGCGGTTCGCTCCTCTGGGAAGAATCTCGACCTCAGGAGTCGTTGCATGCGCTTGGGCACTGCGGTCTCCCCTGCCTCAGTGAGCGCGTACACGATCCCGTCACGCCCCAGCAAATAGCAGATGTCATTCCGGTCTTGGGGGTGAGCTGCGCGCCAGCCTCGCGGGATTAGGTAGACCTTGCGGCCCTTGCCCACCGTGACGGGGTTGACGCCGCTGCGGTGCCACCGTGGGGGGTTCCACACCCTCAGCGCCGTGCTCATGGTCGAGCCTGCGGAGTCGGGTTGTCGTAGCCGCGCCCACGACCTCCGTAAAGGTCTCTGCTTACCTGTTGAGACCTCAGCGGCATCTCCCTGTTCAACACGGCGAGCGCTCGGAGCCGGTCGGCTTCCAACGGCAGTCGGTTAGCTTCCTCGCGTCGGCGGTCGCGTTCGAGGTCGTACAACGGATCGGAGGGCGACTCCCAAAGAACCAAGCCCTCCGGCCAGCCACCACGACCAAGGGGGCTGCTCTCTTCATCGATGCGGGAGAGGAGTGGCTGATTGAACTGGATCGTGTCCTGAGTGAGCACAAGCGACTGCCCGCGCACCAGCACATCCGAGAGCACCAGTGCCACCGATTCGACCTGATGCGTGATCCACGTGCAAGCCCTTCGCGCGTGGATTCGGTCTCCGGGTTTGAGGGCCAGGGACTCGGTTTCGTGCATCATGATTTGACTTCCTTTGTCTCGATGAGTCCAAGCACCGCACGTTCCAGAGCGTGTTCCCCAGCCGTGCTGAATCGGCGTGCAAGCCACGTGCCGATCCGAGGGTCATGTCGGATCAGGTCGCGAAGGGCGTTCCCCACCACTCGCCCTTCTCGCACGGTCTCTGCGATGTCCGTCGAGTCGATCCCCAGTCGATCCAGAAGCGCTTCGAGAGCTTGGGTCTCCGCGCGGGCGGCAGAGGCGTGTGCACTCGCCTTGCCCTCTTCAAGGAGACTCACCCGCATGCGGCGGGAATCGTCGGCCACTGCGATCAACCGCTCGATGATGCTTCCTGCGTCCCCCAGCTCAGTTGCTCTCAACTGCTCTCGGAACAGGGGTGCGAGGTGGGCGGATCGGTAACGATGTACGGCTGCGCGGCTGACTTCGAATCGTGCGGCAATCTCCGTGACGGTGAGCTGCCCATCGAGGAGTGCCCGGTCAAGCTCTAGTCGTTTGGGATGATCGACCAAGACGGAGACATTGCGTGCCATGATCGCTCCCTCCGCCAGAACTCGGTGATTTATACCCCAAGCGTAAGAGCGTTAGTTGTTACATAGCAACTATTTGTAGTTTCCTCAACGTCTGAGTTGGCATCGAGCCGTGCCGGACAGGATGGGCTGGTGTCCGGGAGATGTTCGGCTTTGTGAGATGGGCTAGACCGGAGAGTTGGTCTAGCCCACCTAGCCGCGATCACCGAACATGATCTTGCGGTTCCGTCGTAACTCACTCGTTGCGCGCGGGAGTGATACCCGACCAAGACGAGCCCGGACCTGCCACACCACGACAACTAGTGCAGTAGCGCACTTGTTCACTTCTTGATACGCCGATCACCGGCCCCCTCTTAACCCGTTGGCTAGATTCCCTCCAGCAAATCTGAGTAGTCCAGATCGCCTGTCATTTCATGATTCGTAGGCGAAGGTGCGGTGGTGGGCTCGGTCAGGATGGTTCGAGGATCGGGACCTCCCCAAATAGATTCGTAGGGCTCGGTGTGCCACGGCCTGCGTGGCCAGTGGCTCCAGCGGAACGTCGATTCACGAGCTAGTCGCTCTACTTCGCGTGCTTCGTCCTGCGCCCGCGTGAGGGCACGGCGCTTCTCTTCGACCTCGTGGTCGTAACGGGATTGCCATTGCCACTCCTGCCGCCGTGTGAGCGGTCCCTCGTGCTTGTCGGGGGCGTCGAGCCACGGGGGTTCGACATCATCGTCGGTCACGTCGTCCCAGCTCACGGTCTCGGTAGTCGCGGTGCCCTTCTTGGGCTTCTTGATTCGGAAACCGCCAGCGGTTGCCTTCCATGTTCGATCCACGCTCGCCTCTTCGATTTCGAACCAATCGGCGGCGGCTACTTCATCGCCCCAGTAGGCGGCATCCTCGAAGATGTTCCCTGCGGTGCGGCTGCCGTTACGCATACCTAGCGGGCCTTTGGTGACGTAGCTGATGGCCTTATCGCGTGTCCGAGTGATGGGCGCGAAGTGCTGGAGGTCTGGCTGGGCGTAGAAGCCTGCCTTGTTCGCGAGGTCAGCGAATCGGCTCTGAAGCTCATCCTTCAAGATCATTATTTCCGATTGAGTCACTGAGTGATCCAGCCCAAGCAGGTAAGGACGATGAGGATGCCAGCCGATCCCCTGCGCAATCTCGGTGTGCCACCTGTAGGCGTCTACCCGGTTCGACATCCAGCGGTCGCCGTGGAACTCTGCGGTGATGTGATCGAGGGCATCCCAGACCTCTATGAGGGGCGTGGACGCTGAACTGGAAATTGCAGTCGTGAAGGCGATGAGGGTGGGGAATCCTTCGGCACGCTTGCGCAGATCGAGAGATTCCACGTTGGCCCTTTGGGGCTGGCACAGCTCACAGAGGTAGCTCTCACATCGGCTGTACTTGTTCTTGGCCTTAACGAAGATCGTGCCGCAGTCGCGGAGTGTCTTCAAGCCTGAGTACTTCACGTTAAAGTCCCTTGCCCTCATTTTCTGCTCCCATCGCGACAACTTTTCGCCCTCTTGGAAGGCACGTCTGGACGACAGTTTTTCTCCCTCTAGTGACCTAACAAGAGGGTGCGGGCGGTCGGCGTCGGACTCGTTGGCGTAGACGGTAGTCGATAGACTGGACATTGAGATTCCTCAAAACGCACTGCCCACGACGACCAAATCATCGGGCGGTGCGTTTCTCATTCAGGCGAGCGTGGCCGCGCAGTCACAGGATCAGCAACTGGCAATCGACCTTCCGGCCCCGGAAGATGGGACCCCATCGCTCGCGAGATGAGGCATGACCATTCTAATGCGGCGGCGTTCGTGACGGCTCGGGCGGCTCATAGTCGTGCCACGCACCGTCGCGTTCCTGCTTCGCAACGGTGTACTTCGACAGGAGCCACACCGACCAGCTCTCTACCCACAGCAGGCGCGCGTATTGTGCATCGATCTGAGAGTCTTCAACGGGCGCGGCGTTCATCCACTTCGAGCTGGACACCCGGATGTCGGCAGGATCGACGTGGAAATTAGAAGGGGCGTGGGCGAGTTGATTGCGCAGCGAAACGGCATCGGCGAGCACCGATTGCAGACGCTTCCCTAACTCGGCACTCACATGCACTTCGGCGATGGATCGCAACCACCGGCCACGGGTCGAGTCGCTGACTTGCTCAAAGTATGGGGCCCCCAGCGCTTGTCGAATGTCGGGTAAGTCGCGAAGCCGCATTTGAGCAAGTACCTCCACGGCGGTGGAAACTCGCGCAACGTATCCGATGAACGACAGGCCGGATTCTGGCATGGCTGTATCGTGCCATGTCCGCTCCCTAGTTGCTCCCTAGCGCGTTAGGCTCAATACCGGCGAAGTGCTCCCTCAGATCATGATTTACGCAGGAAGTTGCCGAGATTGCAGGGCCGAGAATCTGGCTTTCGCGAGTCTTCCAAACTGATTACGCGGGTTCGATTCCCGTCATCCCCTCCAATTCGTCTCGGTGCGCTAGCGTCGTGGGCCATGAACTTCGATGCGCTGTGGGACGCGACGTGGGGCGTTACCCGACGGGCACTCGTTGCGCGAACGATTCCCCGAGCGCTGGGTACGGTTCCACAGCTTGCCAAGCGGGAAGCGCTACGCGACGACCACGGCGGAGGCCGTCGAGGTGCGGCGACGGCATCTCGACGTGCTCGCCGAGCTGCGGACATCCGGCTCCCCTCTCGTCGTGATCGCGCAGGACTACGCCCCGGGCGACGGGTTTGCGGGATGGGTCGCACGTGCGCTGCCGGCTGCCGAGCTGTGGCGGGCCGTTCCATCAACAGATCGCGAACCGGAGTCGACCTATTGGATCGGCACCCACTTCGACCTTGAGACTTTGCTCGAGGCCGTCGCAGGGGGCGACACGGGGTCGGTCATCATCGCCGACGAGACTCTCGAGTGGTTGTATCACCCCTACGACGGCGGGGCGGACGTCATCACGGCAACCACTGCCGAGCGTGACGATCTGGCGACCCGTCACGCCGAGTGGCGGTCGTCGCGAACGGACGGTCTCTAGGCTGTCACGACGCGCGCGTGATGAGGGTGGCGAGGGCGTCGTGACCGGCTTGCGAAAAGTGCTCGTGATCTGGCGAAAGCAGCGCGCCGCCGGGCGTGCGACCCGTCGCACCATTGATCGCGCGATAGACGTCGAGACACGTGAAGCCGACGGGCTTTGCCGCGTCGCACTGCGCCTTATTCCACTCGGTCACGATCGAGACGAGACGCGAAGTCGTGGCGGCGTCGATCGTGCCGTTCTCGGGGTTGCCGAGGAATGAGTTGAATAGTGTCATCGCCAACCGCGATTCGGCGTCGGGGCTCAGCGTCGCGATCGTATCGAAGAGGTCGGAGTACCGTTCCCCAAAGATCGTGATGGTCTCTGTGATGCATGCGGGCGTGTACGTCGCGATGACGGCGAGCTGTTCCCGCGGCGTGGTCGCGGGTCCCCCCGGGCATCCCTCCCCTTCCCAGGGCGGACCTTCCTCTCGACCGACGGAGACGATGACGATCTCCGCCGCCTCGAGGTCTTCCTTGATCGCGTCGTCCCGCCCCAGAGCCAGGGAGAGCGCGGTGAGGTCGGTGCCGGGTTGGGTGTGGTCGACGACCTCGATCTTTTCGCCCAGTTGACCCTTGAGGGTCACGGCGAGCTGCTGCACGAAGCTGGTGCACCCCGAACAGTCGACCGGCGTCTCACTCGCGCGAGAATCCCCCAGAACCACGATCGTGAAGACGTCGGGTTCCGGGGTCGGGGTGGCGGTCGCGGTCGTGGTGACCAGCGGAGTCGGCGACGGGGTCTGCACGACCTCGGCGCTCGGAGCGCACGCCGCGGTCAATGCCACGACGACCAACGCGACGAGAGAATTGCGGATGATGCGCATCGACATGTGCCGAATCGTATCGGTCACCGGCTTCCCCGTCTGCCCCAGCACGGGTCAGCGGATGGCGCGAGCAATTACTTCTCGCGCGGCGGCGCCCTCGGGCATCGGCAGGATCGGGTAGTTGTGGATCATCCCCGCGCCCACCTGGTAATCAAGCGCGATCCCCTCCTCGGCGGCCCGCGCGACGAGGCGCTCGGCGTCGGCGTTGAGAATGTCGCGGGTCCCGCTGAACATCGTGATCGGCCCGAGGCCGGAAAGCGATCCGTGAAGGGGGCTGACGAGTGGATCGTCCACCGCGAGTTCCCCGCGGTAGAGCGAGCCCGCCGCGCGCGTACCCGGGACTGCGAGCCACGGATCCCGCGGGGCGATCTCCGCGAGTCGGGGATCTGTGCCGCTGATGTCGAGCCACGGAGAGATCAGCACGATCGAACGGAGCGGTGCGACGCCGCGGTCACGCAGCACCATCGCGGTTGCGAGACTCATTCCTCCTCCCGACGAATCCCCCACCACGCTCACGTTCGCCGGCCCGACCTCACTGACGAGACTCTCGACGATGTCGGCGACACGCGGCACGATCGTCGACGCCACACCGCGCGGCGCAAGCGGCATGATGGGCACGACCACTGTCACCCCAGCGTCGATCGCGAGTGAGGCCACTAGCGTCCAGTGCACGGGGTCGATCTCAAAGACATAGCAGCCGCCGTGCAGGTACACGACGTGACCGGTGGGTCGGGCATCCTTCGGTCGAATCGTGAAGACCGGCCAGCCGTCGACATCACGACGTTCAACATCGACCCGCCGCGACAGACTCGCGGGAGGCGCGAAGGACGCCGGATGATGCTGCAGCCGCTCGATCTGTCGCAACGTGCGCTCAGCGCTACTGAATCGCCACTTCGAACCTCGCAGGGTGATGACGAGGGGTGCGAGCCGACTCAGGACGCTCGCCATGGACGGTGAGTCAGCCGTCGACGCGCTTGAGAACGTGTACGGGGATGGCCAGACCGAGGCTCGACAGGAGGATGCCGCCGATGAATACCACGCCCTCGAAGCCGGGAACGTAGAACGCAGAACCCATGACATACAGGCCGAGCACGAACGCGACAAGGGAGATGACGAAGGCGATGATCTTCACAGCCCCATCTTATCCACGCCACGGGGCACCCCGGCCCAGCGTCTAGAGGTTCCCGCTAGCCTGAACCTCGAAACCACCGGGGAGCAGCAACTCAATGGCAGAGCAGTCCTACCTTCCGTATGTCGGTCACGTTCTCTTTCCGCGGCGCCCCGACGATCTGACGAGCACTGCCCAGTGTCCGGCGTGCTTCACCCCCCTGAGCGGCACGGTATGCGCGGTGTGCGGGCTTGATCTGGGGAATCCACTCGCGTCGGAACTCCGCGCGATGTCGCTCGAGAGCGCCGCAGCACTCGACCGGCGACTCGAGGTCATCGGGCGCATCAGGTATGAGTCGGCGCGCGCGGCTGCCGCGCACCCGGCCGTCCCTGCCGTGCCCGCTACCGAAGCGCCCGCACCAGCCGACACTGGCCTCGCGACGACGCCCGTCACGGCTCCTTCTCCCTCGACAGCCCCCACGATGCCTGCCCAGGATTCTGCACCCCGACGCCACTTTGGTGTGCAGGTCATCCTTCTCATCGTCGGAGTCTCTCTGCTGGCGGTCGGCGCGATCTTCTTCCTCGTGTACGCGTTCATCACTTTCGGCCTGGTGTGGCGATCGATCATCATCCTCGCTGTCACCGTGGCGGCATTCGTCGGCTCCTCGCTCCTGAAGAAGCGGCACCTTGGGGCAACCGCCGAGGCCATCGCCGCACTCGCCGTCGTCTTCGTCTATCTCGACGCCTTCGCCCTGCGCGCCAACGATCTCTTCAGCACCGCCGGGGTGGATGCCACGCTCTACTGGGGCGTCGTGCTCGTGCTCTCGGCCATCGGCTTCGTGATCTGGAGCACGGTCACGCGACTGCGCCTGCCAAGCCTCGTGGGTTTCGCTGCATTCGCCCCGGGAGTCACGCTCGTCGTTGCGGGCGTCATGGAGCCGGCGGATGAGAGCGTGCGCGTATTCACTTCGTTCGTCGCTCTCGCCCTCGCCGGGCTCATCCACCCGGTCGCGGGGGCGCGTCGACTCGAACGCGTCATTCCTCTCTCCATCGCCGTGCTTGGTCTGCTCGTGGCGACGTTTGTGTCGTTCTTTCTGGTGTGGGACGACGACTGGGCTGCGACGGTCGGGCTCGCCATCACCGCGGCGGTCTCCTTCGTTCATGTGGCAGTGCTGCTGCGGGCCCATGCGCTGCGGGGTTTCCAGTACGTTTTCGCCGCACTTGGCGGAGTGGTCGCGGCCGTCTGCTTCGTGCCCGCCGGATTCCGCATGAATTCCACCGAGTTCATGGTGATCGTGCCCGTGGCCGCTGCCACCGCGATCGCGCTCGCGCTCGAACTGCTGTCGCGACGCAGCACTACTTCGCACGTCGTCGTCGCGGCGCGGGTCTCCGCAGCGGCGGCGGCCGCTGTAGCCGCGTGCACCGCCATCGTTGCGCTCGTCATCTCCTTCGGATCGGTTTCCGGCACAGTCGCGCTCGCCATTCCGAGATGGACGGAACCGGCGACGCTCATCGCGGAGCCCACCACCCCACAGATCTGGTCCGTGCTCGCGCTCGCCGCCGTGAGCATGCTTCTCGCGATTTTCTGGGCCATGTCGTCGCTACTCGCGCGCCGTACTCCAGTGCTTCTGTGGGCTGCCGCGACGACGGCCGTCGTGGCCGCACCGCTCGCGTCTGTACTCTGGCTCGTCGTTGCACTGTGGTTCGCGCTCGCGGCGGCAGGGATAGCGGCACTCATCGCTTTACGGGATCGCGGCATTCGCACGCTCGTCCCGATCGCCGTGGGTGCCGGCGCCTCACTCGTTCTCGCCTATGCGACCTCGTGGGCGAGCTTCGACCTCTGGTGGATCGGAACGCTCGCGGCGATCGTGCTCCTGCTTGCCGCGCGACTCACGACTCCGGTCCCTGCGGGCCGAGCCGTGCTGCTCGCTCTCGCGATCGGCGTAGCTTTCGCGGGGGTCGGGTCGGCATTCTGGCACCTCAATGACACCGCGTGGGGTGGAGCAGGGGCGCCCGTCGACTCGACCCACGCGGTCGGCGCACTCGCGACGGCACTGCTCGCGATCGCTGCACTCGTGCGCGGGCGTTGTGTGTCAGTACTCGACATTCGTGTCGTGTTCTGGCTGTCGTTTGTCGCGACTGTCGTCACTGCGGTCATCAGTTGGGTGCTCGCGGCTGTCGGAGATCGGAGCGACCTGGCCAGACTCGTGCTGCCCGAGTTCACCACGAGCGCCACGCTCGCCGTCGGCGCGTTGCTCGCACTTGCGCTCTGGATTGTGGCACCCCGTACCGCGGCATTCGCGGTCGAACGAGTTGCCGCCTCCGTGTCGATCGCCCCCGCGGTGGCCTGGCTCGTCGACTCAGCGATCCGACTCGTCGACCTTCCGACGTTCGTCAGCTCGATCGCCCCCGTCAGCGCGACCGTGCTTGTCGCCGCGGCATCACTCCTGATCTCGACAACACGTGCGTCTGACACAGCCCGGGTCGCGCGCGACATCGGCATCGCTCTCGTCGCGGCGCCCGCGCTCGTTTCTTCCGTCTCCACGCGGTCGTCCGAAGCGTGGCTCGTGCTCGTGCTCGGCGGAATCACAGTGCTCTTGGTCGCCATCTCGCGGGACGGACTCGTTGGTTCGACGTCGCCCCGCAAGCACCTCGGGTGGCTCGCGCTCGCACTCGCTACCGCGGGTCTGTGGTGGCGCCTCGGAGACTCGCAGGTGCGGCACGTCGAGCCTTACGTGCTGCCCCTGGCCGGAGCCCTGCTCGCGATCGCCGCGCTCGCCTGGCGTGCGGCGCGCCCCGCGCCGAGCACGACGGCGCCCCTCATCGCGCTCGGTGGACTCCTCGTTGCCATTCTGCCGATCGCGGGCTACTCGACGGCGGGAGCCGCGACTCGAACCTTCGCCGTGGTCGCACTCAGCGCCGCGCTCCTCCTTCTGGGGAGCTTCACGGCTGGCTCCCCCGCGCTGCGGCCCTACCTCGATGTCGCGGCGATCGCGGGTGCCGCCGGGGTCATCGTTGGCGGATTCGGGCGGGCCGTCGCCATCGCCGCCACTCGGGAGAAGGGTGACTACTCCGCCGATCTCTGGCTCGCGATCGCGTTCGCGGTGGTGTTCGTCGCGGCATTCGGACAGTCCCGACTCGCCACCGGTAGTCGGGTTCGCACTGCCGTGAGTCTGGGGACCAGCATCTTCGCGATGATCGCAGTGCTCGGGATCGAGCTCTTCCTCAGCACGCCGGATGCGGTGGGTGCGACACGGATTCTCGCCGTTGTGGGGGTGTTCTGCATCATCCACGTGCTTGCGTTCCTTATCGACAGGGTGCCTCTCTCGAGGCTCCTGAGCTGGGTCGCGATCGCGCTCGCCGCGGTAGCAGCCGCGGCAGGAGTGGCTATCGGCGCTGTCGAGCCACTGGAGTGGGTATCCCTCCCCATCGCCGGGGCGCTGATCGTGACGGGATCGATCCACCTGGCTCGTGCGCCGCAGTCCCGCAGCTGGCCGTGGCTCGCGCCAGGTCTCGGCGTACTGCTTGTGCCATCCCTCCTCACGACATTCGTCGAGCAGCCCCTGTGGCGGCTTGTCGGGCTCGGAGTTGTGTGCGTAGTCGTGATCGTCGTCGGCGCTCTACGCGGACTACAGGCGCCACTCATCATTGGATCGGTTGTTGTGCTCGTTCACGCGCTTCGAACGTTCGCTCCCGCGATCCGCACGGTGTATGAGCTCACCGAGTGGTGGGTGTGGGCCGTGATCGGCGGCGCGATCGTTCTCTTCCTCGGCCTCACGTTCGAGAAACGCGTGCGTGATTTTCGGAGCGCAACGACTCGACTGTCGAGCCTTCGCTAACCGATATACCCCCACCCTTGGGGGTTAATGGGGTACATTTCTGTCCTCTATCCTGGGGACATGTCACAGACGCTTACCCCGAGCGCAACGGTTACCGCGCCCGTCGGTTGGTATCCCGACCCGGCAGGATCAAGCAGGCTGCGCCTGTGGTCCGGCAGCTCCTGGACTAATCAGCTGCGAACGCGTGGCCCGCTTGCACAACCCGAATTCCGATACACCTCTGGCGGGACCATCGTGCAGCAGGTCGACTACTGACCTAGCGCTGCAACCACGCGAGCACCGCGAGCACCCGTCGATGATCGGTACCCGAGTCATCCAGCCCGAGCTTCTGGAAGATCGACGTCACGTTCTTCTCGACCGCGCCCGTGCCGATGACCAACTGAGCGCCGATCGCGGCATTAGTGCGCCCCTCCGCCATGAGCGCCATGACCTCGCGCTCGCGCGGGGTCAGCGTAGCGAGGGGATCCTGACGCCGCCCCAGCAGTTGAGCCACGACCTCCGGGTCGAGTACGGTTCCCCCCGCCGCGATGCGCTCGACAGCGTCCCGCAACTCGGCGAGAGAGGCCACGCGGTCCTTCAGCAAATACCCGATACCCCCTGCACCTGACGACAACAGGTCCTGCGCGTAGGCAACCTCGACATACTGAGAGAGCAACAGGATGCCCACACTCGGGCTCGTCGCGCGCGCGCTGATCGCCGCGCGAACCCCCTCGTCGCGGAACGTCGGCGGCATACGCACATCGAGCACGATGAGGTCGGGAGCGACCGATTCCAGCTCGCGGAGCATCGACTCGGCATCTCCGAACGACCCCACGACATCGAACCCTGCCTCGACGAGCACGCGCACGAGTCCCTCGCGCAGCAACACGGAATCGTCGGCGACGACGACCCGCAATGCTGTGCTCACATCGTTCATGCTAGGCGGGCGAGGTCGATGCAACAGGAATCGGTAGGCGAGCCACGAGCAAGGTGGGACCACCGACGGGGCTCGAAACCTCGAGCGTTCCTCCCAGGCCCCGCAGCCGCTCGTGCAGCCCGGCGATCCCGTGCCCTGCCACCGAGATCGCGCCGCCCGTGCCATTGTCGGCGACGAAGACGTCGAGGGTCGCCAGGTCAGCGGACAGCGCGACGCGTACCTCGATGTCGGTGGAGTGTGAGTGCTTTCCGGCGTTCATGAGCGCCTCGCTCGCGAAGAAATAGGCATTGCGTTCGATCTCCTGAGGAAGCGAGATATTCGGCGGGAGCTCGTCGATCACACGAGCCGGAATCGGGCTACGGACTGCGGCAGATTCGAGCGCAGCCACGAGACCGCGATCGAGCAGGATGGGAGGGGCGAAGCCACGGGAGAGCGCGCGCAACTCCTCAAGCGCGTCGCGCGACTGCTGCATCGCCTCCGCGATAAGACCACGAGCCCTCTCCGGGTCGGAGTCGAGCTGCCGCTGGGCGGCGGCGAGGTCCATTTGCAGGCGCACGAGCCGCTGCTGCGGACCGTCGTGAATGTCGCGCTCGAGTCGACGGAGCGAGTGACCCTCCGCGGAAAGGGCTGCTCCGCGGGACTCGGCGAGGGAGCGAACCTCTTGCTGCAGGGCATCCGATCGCCACGCCCCCAGCAGCCCGCGCGCGACGAGCCAGTGCAGCGAAACGAGTGCCCGAGTCACGAAGGGCAGCGTCACGACGAAGACGGCGCCCACGATGAGCGTGAGGATGCTGTCGGCGAGTCGGGGGTCTGTCGGCACCACACCGAGACCGCTCAACAACCAGACCGAGAAGGAAAAGTCACGAGCGTCATCGGGGATGAACGAATCCCAGAACCAATAGGTGACGCCCCCAACGCCCGTAGCCACCCACGTAATCGTGATCGTCCAGGTCACAGTCGTGATGACGAAGTCCACGATCATGACATGAAGCAGGTACAACCAGTAGTGACCATTGCCCAGCACCGCACGCAGCCACCCGAAGAACCCGGTGCGAGCGCGATCGTCTTGCCAGTCGGGTCGTGGGATCGGCCGACGGCCCGTGAAACGAAGCAGGGCGAGATCAAGCACCCCGAAGCCCCGCGAGACGTACAGTGCTGCGATGAGAAGCACTACACCGATGAAGAACGTGACGAGCGTGCCGATGCCCGCCGAGAACAGACCCACGGTGACGCCGAATCCGACGAGTGAGATGGGGAAAGCCACGAGCAGGTAGAGCAGTTCGCGGGGCATCGAACGCCACAGGCTGCCATAGAGGCTGGCCGAGCGCGGTGCGGTGTCTATCGTCATAGTGGTCTTCCTCATTGTGATGGGTGCCCCATTAGCCTCGCCACCAGGAGCCGCGCAAGCCATGCGGCTGCCTTCCCAACCCACACGCGGGATAACCCCCGTGACGGCCGGTAAGCGTTGCCTCAGCTTGCTTGAAGGAATTCTGGTGCCTGCGTAGCGTTGACAACGGCACACAGAAGGGCACACACCATGTCAGAAACCAAAGCCGTTCCTCAAACTTCAGCCGACCCCGACGTCACCTCGGGTGTCGCTCAGTTTCTCGGTCCCGTCGTCACCGACCTCACCGCCCTCTCGGTGGATGGCAAGCAAGCCCATTGGCACGTTCGTGGCGCAAACTTCCAGGCTGTTCACGAGCTCCTCGACACTGTCGTGGACCACGCGCGCGACTATGCCGACACGGCAGCCGAGCGCGTCGTCGCTCTGGGACTGCCCATCGACGCCCGCATCCAGACGGTGGGTGCCAAGGCGACCACGCCGACAATGACCGCCGGCTTTCAGCAGTCCGACAAGATCATCGCCGAGGTCATCGCCGCGATCGACGCGACCCTCGTCACCGTTCGCACGGCGGTCGACGAACTCGCCGAACTCGACCCGGTGAGCCAGGACGTCGTCATCGAGATCGCGCGCGGTCTGGAAAAGGACCGCTGGTTCCTGTTCGCGCACATCGCGACGAAGTAGCCCTCTTAGTGCGGGAAGGTCCCGGTCTCGCGGCCGGGACCTTCCCCGTTAGGGATCAGAGCGCGTCGTACGTGAACCGTCCCCCGAGCACGGTCGCCGCGACCGGCATCTCGCGCAGCTCGTCCGCACTCGCCGTGGCGGGGTCGAGATCGATCACAGCGAGGTCGCCCGGCGCCCCGACCTCGATGCGTGATTTCGTCGACGCGGCGAGCGCCTCGTGCACGGTCACGCGCTGTTCCGGGTGCCATGCGTCCGCTCCCCCACGAGACCGTGAGACTGCTGCGGCGATGCCGAGCCAGGGATCGAGCGGTGAGACAGGAGCGTCCGATCCGAACAGAAGTGTCGCCCCGGCGTCGAGCAGGGCGCGGAAGGCATAGGCACGATCGGTGAGACCGGACCAGAGGCGATCGGCCACGTCGCGATCATCCATCGAGTGTTCGGGCTGAACGCTTGCCTCGATGCCTAGCCGACCGAATCGAGCGAAGTCGTCGGCTGCGACCAGTTGTGCGTGCTCGATGCGCCCACCCGACACCTCCGCGGCTTCAAAGGCATCCAGCACGATCGAGTTGGCGCGGTCACCGATCGCGTGCAATGTCGAGCGGATGCCAGCCTCCCCCGCCTTTTTCACGAGGGCGATGAGCTCGTCGAGTGGCACCGTGAGTTGACCGACGTTGCCGGGTTCGCCCGGATACTCCTTGTGCATGAAAGCGGTGCGCGTATTGAGTGATCCGTCGGAGAGCACCTTGAACAACCCGACCGAGATCAGATCGTCAATGCGATCCCCCGTGCGCAGCCCCTCCGCGATGGCTCGGTCGAGGTGCTGCGTGTAAATCATGAAATCAACGCGCAGTGAGTCATGACCGTGCGCCACCCGTCGGCGCCACGACTCGAGGTTCCACGCCATTTCGAAGTCCTGGATTCCGACAACCCCGCGACGTGCGGCAGCCGATGCGGCCTCGCGACCCCACGCGTCGATCGTGTCGTCGGGGAACGCCCCGAGCTTGCCCTCGACCTCGAACGCATCATCCTCGGTGAGCAAACCGGTCGGATGCCCGGCGTGACCGTACATCGCGAGTGCCGCCGAATTGAGCCACACACAGTGCAGATCCCCGCTCACGAGCACGACGGGGAGGCCACCCGAGACCCGGTCGAGGTCGGCCACGTTGGGGGCGTCGGGCCAGGCCGCGTCGCGAAATCCCGAACCGATCACCAGGCCCGCGCGACCCACGCCGCGGTCGATTGCGTCCCCGATCAATCCCGCGGCTACCCGGGCGGAGGTCGCCGACGCGAGGTCGACTCGCTGGGAGGTCAGCGCCCATTGGGTGAAGTGCACGTGGTGATCCCATAGTCCGGGAACGAGGTGGCGACCGCCGAGATCGATGCCTGAGCCCAGGTCTGCGCCCACTTCGGCGATGACACCGTCCACGATGCGAACGTCGGTAGTTCGGCCATCCACCCGGGCGTTAGTCAGAATCACGAGAGTGCACCCTCCGCATTTCGCGCGCGAGTTCGGGCGACGAGTAGTTGTCTCCTGACTGCAACTCGCCAACGATGCGATCGACCACGTGCTCGGCCTTGTTCTGGCTGAGCTTGGCGCGGGCGTCGAAGCGCTCGACGCGCAGCCGCAGGCCGACAGTGCCTTTGGCTATGCGGCGAGCGGCCTCTTCGTCGGTGTCGAGCAACACCGGGTGGGGCATCCGTGATTCAAAGTGCTCGACGAGATCGCCCAAGACTCGGAAGTTCTCCTCATCGGTCAGCACCTCGGGGGTTCCATAGAGGTGCGCCGTGACGTGGTTCCATGTGGGCACGAAGTCGCCCTGGTCGTACCAACCCGGTGAAACGTAGCCGTGTGCACCCTGAACAATCACGAGGATCTCGTGTTCGCCGAGTTCGTGCAGCTGGTCGTCGGGCCGCCCGAAGTGACTCACGATGCTGATGCCCTCGACGTCTTCCTCGAGGATCACCGGATAATGCGACGCCACGAGCCCGTTGGCCGTGTGCGACACGAAGGTCGCCCACGGGTTCTCGCGCACGAGCCGCCTGACCTCTTCCGGATCAGTCAGCAGGTAGCGGGGGGTGTGCCTCATGTGATCCTCTTCCTCAGGCCTGGTCGACTGGGCACCAATAGAGTTTGCGTCCGCCGATCTCCTCCATCACGATCGGCGTGCCGCACACGCGGCAGGGCAGGCCAGTGCGGTGATACACCCAATGGCGGTCGGATCGACTGGCCATCGCGCCGTCGTAAGCCTTCTTGCTGAGCCCGTCCATCGTCATCATCTGACCGGTTCTGACGCCGATCTTGAGCAGTTTCGCCCAGTCCTTCCACAGCGCGCGCACGGTCTCCTCGGGGAGGTCCCGGCCTGGGGTGTGCGGGTTCAGGCGGGCGCGGAACAGCAGCTCGGCGCGATAGACGTTGCCGATCCCACTCACGACAGACTGGTCCATGAGCAACAGGCAGATCGGGGTGGGTTTGCGCCGTATCGTCGCGACGAATTCGTCTTCTGCGGCGCGGCCCTTGTCTACGAGCGGATCGGGACCGAGTCGGTCGATCACCGCCTGGACTCCGGCCGAGTCGATGACCTCACACGCCGTCGGTCCGCGCAGGTCGGCACACGTCGTTTCGGTGAGCAGACGCACCCGCACCGCACCGATGGGCTCGGGCGGGAAGGTCTCGAATTCAGCACCGAGAACCTCCTGCTCGGCCATCCGCAGCCGCGTGCGTCGCGGCGCCCCGATCGACGAGAGTGAGTCCTCGAACGCTCCCACGACCGTTCCGCGCTGATTGGTTTGCCCCATGCGCCCTCCCGCCGAGGCGGTGGTCGCGTCGGCCGTGATATCCCCGGCGAAGTCCCACGCGCCGTACATGCCCAGGTGCACGCGCAGCCACAGCTCGTTGTCGAACTCGAGGAACATCTGCTTGCCGACGGCTTTCGACTCCGTCATGACATGGCCCGTGATCAGGTCGGCGCCCGAAGCGAACCTGCCTTGCGGCGAGGACGCGAACACCTGCCGCCCGACGAAGTGCAACGCAAACTGGCGCGCAATGCGGTGGACGGAGTGACCCTCGGGCATCAGGCGCCGATCTCGTGGCCCGCGATGAGTCCCGTCTGCTCGAACTCGGCGAGCTGGGCGATGCGGCGTGCGTGACGCTCGGCCCCAGAGAAGGGCTCGGCGATGAAGACGTCGATGAAGTGTTTGGCTTCATCGACGGTGTGCTGGCGCGCACCGATCGAGATGAGGTTGGCGTCGTTGTGCTGGCGGGCCAGGAGGGCGGTGGATTCGTTCCACACGAGCGCGGCTCGCGCGCCCTCCACCTTGTTTGCCGCGATCTGCTCACCATTACCCGATCCGCCAAAAATCACGCCGAGGCACTCGACGCCTGCCGACTGATCGGCGACGACCGCAAGGGCGGCGTTGATGCAGAAACTCGGGTAGTCGTCTTCCGGATCGAACAACTGGGGACCGTGATCGATGACCTCGTGACCCTGCGATCTGAGGTGCTTCTGAAGGTCCTCGCTGAACTCGAGGCCGGCATGATCGGTCGCGATGTGGATGCGCATGATCTTTAGTGTAGGCACCGCCACTCTGGCGCTCCGACGGCAGAGAGGAGCACTATGAAGGGAAGAGATTCCTGACCCAGGGGGCATCATGAGCCGCACACCCACCGTCATGCCGATCCTCTCGCCCGGGCGCCACCGCAGCCCCCGCCAGGGTGCGTGCTTCATGGAGTTCGCCTCGTACCTCGCAGGCGATCGGTGGAGTGATCATCCGCCGTGCACTCACCCCGTGCTGGCCGCGCTCGCTCGTGACGTCAACGACGTGACCTCAGACGCGGCACGAGCCGACCTGACGGCGCACGTGCATCGGGTCGTGGGGCTCAATTCCGACAATGCACTGGTGAGCCCGACGATCGCCGTGCTCGCCGGTGCGGCGGCGATGCCCGTCGCGAGCCTCGAACGTCAACGTGCGCTCGCCGCGGGCCTCATCATCATCGCCGAGCAGGTCCCCGAGCTGCGTGCTGAAGCCGAGGCAGCACTCGGTGACTGCCCGGCAGCCGAGCGCTGGGCTCGCTCATTTCTTGCGGGCGCGAAGACCCCGTCGCGGATGCCCACACGCCGAGCCGCGGAATCGATGGTGCACACCGCGATCATGGGCATCGCCCTCGCCTGTTATCCCCCCGAGGAATCCTCCGATGAGCGCCTGGTGGCTCTGCTCATCACCGCGATCGGTCGCATCGAAGCTCTTGTCGCGTGCGACGAGAGCTCCCCGCGACTCGCGACCCCGGTGACGCGGGCCGCTGTCTAAGCTGGTTCGGGCGGCCACGAGCCGCCCACCCAGTCGATTAGGAGCCCGCAGTGCCTGGAGAGAACCTCACCCGCGTCGAAGCCCAGGAGCGCAAGGCGCTCGTGCAGACCCACAGCTACGAGGTCAGCCTCGATCTGACGCTGGGAGCCGAGACGTTTGGATCGACGACCGTCGTGCGCTTCACGGCGAAGGAGGGGGCATCGACCTTTATCGACGCCCTCACCGCGCGTGTGCACTCGGTGACGCTCAACGGCACGAGCCTCGACCCCGCCGCCGTGAGCGACGGCGTGCGCATCCAACTCGACAATCTCGCTGCCGAGAATGTGCTCGAGGTCGTCGCTGACGCCGCCTACACGAACACGGGTGAGGGCCTCCATCGCTTCGTCGACCCCGTCGACCAGGAGGTATACCTCTACTCGCAGTTTGAGGTGCCGGACTCTCGACGAGTCTTCGCGGTGTTCGAGCAGCCCGACCTCAAGGCGACATTCCAGTTCACCATCACCGCCCCGGCTCAGTGGCAGGTCGTGAGCAACTCGCCCACCCCCGAGCCCTCCGTCGATGGCGACAAGGCAACGTGGGTGTTCGCGCCCACCCCCGTGCTCTCGAGCTACGTGACGGCTCTCATCGCGGGGCCGTACGGCGTCGTGCGATCGGAACTCACGTCGAGGGATGGCCGCATCATCCCGCTCGGAATCTTCGCCCGTAAGTCGCTCATGCAGTACGTCGACAGCGACTACATCTTCGAGAAGACTCGGCAGGGCTTCGAGTTCTACGAGAAGCAGTTCGATTACGCATACCCGTTCGAGAAGTACGACCAACTCTTCGTACCCGAGTTCAATGCGGGTGCAATGGAGAATGCGGGAGCCATCACCTTCACCGAGACATACGTTTTCCGCTCGAAGGTGACCGACGCCATCAAGGAGCGTCGCGTCGTCACGATCCTGCACGAATTGGCCCACATGTGGTTCGGCGACCTCGTGACCATGAAGTGGTGGAACGACCTGTGGCTCAACGAGTCATTCGCGGAGTGGGCGTCGACACTTGCGACGGCCGAGGCGACCGAGTGGCACGAGGCATGGACGACGTTCAACGCCATGGAGAAGAGCTGGGCGTACCGTCAGGACCAATTGCCATCGACGCACCCCGTCGTCGCTACCATCAACGACCTCGAAGACGTTCAAGTCAACTTCGATGGCATCACGTACGCCAAGGGCGGATCGGTTCTCAAGCAACTCGTCGCCTGGGTCGGACTCCCCGAGTTCATGCTCGGAGTCTCCAACTACTTCAAGAAGCACGAGTACGGGAACACAGAGCTCACGGATCTGCTCGCCGAACTGGAGAAGACGAGCGGCCGAGAACTCGCGAGCTGGTCACAGCTCTGGCTCGAGACGGCCGGTGTCAACACGCTGCGCCCCGCGATCGAGACCACAGAGGATGGCACGATCACTTCGTTTGCCGTGCTCCAGGAGGCCGCTACCGACTACCCCACCATCCGCCCGCACCGACTCGCAATTGGGTTCTACAACCTGCACGGCGGCAAGCTCATGCGAGACCACCGAATCGAGATCGACGTCGACGGCGAGCGCACCGAGGTGCCGTCCCTCGTCGGTGAGGCCAAGCCCGACCTCGTGCTCGTCAACGACGAGGACCTCGCTTACGCGAAGATCCGGTTGGATGATGCCTCCCTCGCCATCGCGATGGAACATCTTGAGGACATCGATAACCCGCTCGCCCGTTCGATCGTGTGGGGCGCCGCCTGGGACGCGACGCGGGACGCGGAGGCCAGCCCCAGCGACTACGTGCAACTTGTGCTGAACAACATCGCCGCGGAGACCGAGTCCACCACCATCCGCACCACCCTCACGCAGCTGACGACGGTCGCGCGGTACTACGTCGACCCGTCTCACCGTGCCGCGACCATTGAGACAGTCGGCGACGGACTCTGGTTGCTCGCGAAAGAGGCGGAGGCCGGATCGGACGCGCAGTTCCAGTTCGTGAAGTTCTTCGCAAACATGGCCTCGACCGAAGACCACGTGGCGAATATCCGAGGTCTGCTCGACGGCTCGATTGCCCTCGACGGACTCGAGGTCGACACCGACCTGCGCTGGGAGCTGCTCGAGGGCCTCGCGCTCAACGGAGCGACGGATGATGCGGCCATCGCCGCCGCGCTCGACGCCGATAACACCTCCAACGGTCAGCAGGCCGCCGCACGAGCGCGGGCGACGTTCCCCGCTGCCGCCGCGAAGCGTGCCGCATTCGACTTGCTCGTCACGCACGACGACCAGCCGAACGTCATCGTGCGCAATGTCACGATGGGCTTCCTCCACACCAACGACCCGTCGAGTCTGCAGGATCTGATCGAGCCGTACTTTGCCATGCTGAACCAGGTGTGGTCGTCGCGCACGTACAAGATCGCGGAGTACATCGTGCAGGGTCTGTATCCCGCACCTCTCGCAAGCCGGGAACTCGTCGATGCGACCAACGCGTGGCTCGACGCCAACCCCGACACCCCGGCATTGCGACGGCTCGTCGTCGAGAACCTCGCCGGTGTCGAACGTGCAATGAAGGCACAGGAGCGTGACCGCGCCTCTCGGTAGGCTCACCAAATGGACGGATTCGACTGGGACGCGTTCTGGGCCGTATGGCATGTGCCCATTGAGGTGGCGGCGATCGTCGTCGGCTCGATCATCTTGCGCGGTTTGCTGCAGTTCGTCATCCGACGGGTGGTCACGCGCGTAGTCAGCGGGGTGAAGAAGAAGCACAACGTCGACGACACCCGTGAACTCTCCGCCTCACCGCTCGCGGCAGTGCGGATCGTGCAGCGCACGCGTTCCCTCGGCAGTGTGCTCGGCAACGCCGTCACCGGTGCGATCGTCATCATCGCCGTTCTCCTGATCTTCAACGCCGTCGTACCCGATGCCACGGGGGCCTTCGCTCTCGTGACCGCGGCCGTGGGTGCGGGCCTCGGTTTCGGCGCCCAGAACATCGTGAAGGACGTGCTGAATGGCATCTTCATGGTCGGCGAGGATCAGCTCGGCATCGGTGACGTCGTCGACCTGGGGCCAGCCACGGGAGTAGTCGAAGATGTCGGTATTCGCATCACTCAGGTGAGAGATGTGAACGGAACGCTGTGGTTCGTGCGCAACGGCGAGATACTACGACTCGGCAACATGTCACACGGGTGGTCGCGCGCCATCATCGACCTTGCCGTGCCCTACGACTCTGATGTCGAGGCGATCCAGAAGCGCGTTCTCGCCGTCGCGACCGAACTCTACGAGAGCCCCAAGTGGCGCCACCGGATCATCGAGAAGCCGACCCTGTGGGGCATCGAGTCGATTTCAGCTGAAGCCATCGTCATTCGCCTCGTCGTCAAGACCCGCTCGTCATCGAAGGATGATGTCGCACGAGAACTGCGCTGGCGCCTCAAGAAGTCGCTCGACGAGATGGGGGTGCGACTGCCAGCGCTCAACTCGATCGTGCTGAGCGGATTCGACTCCGCCGCGGGCCTGCGCAGCACGCGCGTCCAGCGCAAGGTAGCGACCCCGCTCGGCAAGACGATTCTGCCAACACAGACGAGCAAGGGTGAGAGCGAATGAGCGAACATCAACCCAACCATGTGACCCTGCGCATGGGACAGGGCGGCGACGCCGTCGAGTCGACGTTCTGGCAGCAGGTGGGTGGGCGGCCCACCTTCGAAAAGCTCGTGCGCGCGTTCTATGAGGGTGTGCGCACGGATGAGGTGCTGCTGCCGATGTACCCGGAACAGCCCGACCTCGAGCCGGCCATCCTTCGCCTGACCGGATTTCTCGAGCAGTATTGGGGCGGTCCGACGACGTACAGCCAGGAACGCGGTCACCCCCGTCTGAGAATGCGCCACCTGCCCTTCAAGGTCAACCCGGATGCCCGTGACCGTTGGCTAGCCCACATGCGCGCCGCGCTCGACACCCTCGAGTTGCCGCCGCTGCAAGACGCGACGATGTGGGATTACCTGGAGCGTGCGGCCCACGCCATGGTCAACACGTTCGAGGACTGACTTCCCCGACGGATCCTCATATACCGATTCGGAATTGATGTCACAATAGGCGCGGGGCCGTTCCGGCCGGACCCCACTGACGTGATGCCGGGCAGAGTGTTTCGAACGGCAAGGATCTGGGATGTTCGAGGGCGCCATAAATCGGAGCGGTGAACCGTGAGTCCACACCGGGGAACAGCTTCCTGGTCACCTGTGTCTCTCGCGACGATGCGGCACATACTGCACCAGCAGAAGGGGCCGAGGGATCTCCCTGACGAGGTACTAGCTCAGGCCGCTCTGGGTTTTCTGGCTCCGAACCCGAACGCCGTGCACTACGCCACCCAACGCCGCGTTATCGGCCAGACCTCGCTCGTGCTGATGACGATGTCCGCGATGCTCGTGACCGGCGAGGGGGCACGCACCCCCGGCACCATGTACATCACCTTCGTGCTCAGCGGGAAGATTGTCATCACGCCGCGAAACGGCCCACCTCACGAAATGCTCCCCGGTTCCGCGAGCGCGATCACGGACTGGCGATCATTCACAACTCAGAGCACCGACGGCACTCGCTGCCTTCAAATCATGCTTCCCGAAGATCGGCTCGAGGCCAGAGGCGTGAAGGTACACGCTCCACGATTCAAACTCGAGGCGAATAGATCACTGCGTACCCCTCTTCGCGGATTCGCGCTGTCGCTCATGGACTCCTCGTGGATCGCGTCGTCGATCGGCGAGCAGGTCGCCGAGCGCACCATCGAGGATCTCGTTGTCGGCATGTTCCTCGAAGCCGACGGCTACTCACTGGATAGCGACGACCTCCGCGCGGGCCTGCGCGCACGCGCGATCTCAGAGATCGCTTCCCGCCACCGCACGCCCGAACTGACGCCGCTCTCCGTCGCCGAGGCGCTCGCGGTGTCTCTGCGGCACCTCCAGCGCGCCTTCGAGCAGAGCGGTAGCTCGGTGGCGGGGATCATCTCGAAATCACGTGCGGAGAGTGCGGCGATGTTGCTAACCGCCCCGGGCGCCTCGAGCTTGACGATCGACGAAGTCGCCAAACGCTCCGGGTTCAGTTCGGCTTTCGAATTGCGTGCTGCATTCCGCTCCACTTACGGCATGCTGCCCTCGGAATATCGAAACTCGGCAAAGGTCTCCGGCAGTTACGTGCCAGAGGAAGCGTGATTCCGCGCCGCGGCACCGAACGCGCGTGAGCGCGCTGCCATCATGCTCACCATGAGCAACTTCTGGGACATCCTCTGGACCGCATTCGTCATCTTCGCGTTCGTCGCGTACCTGATGATCCTGTTCACCATCGTGACCGACCTGTTCCGTGATCGCGCACTCAGCGGTTGGTTCAAGGCGCTGTGGTTCATCTTCCTCGTCTGGGTTCCGTACCTCGCCGCCTTCATCTACCTGATTGCGCGCGGTCGCGGCATGGCCGAGCGGCAGCAGGAAGCAGCCGCCTCCAGCCGTCAGGCTGCGAGCGCGTACGTTCGCGAGCTGGCCGGCACCGGACCCGCGTCCGAGATCGCGCAGGCGAAGGCACTGCTCGACGCCGGAACCATCGATCAGTCCGAGTTCGACGCGCTCAAGAAGCGCGCGCTGGCGTAAAGGGGATCACGATGGCACAAGCAACGGCTGCTCCCACGAGCTCGGTGGAGACCAGGGCATCCTGGCTCCCCCTCATCGTCGTCGTTCTCACTCAAATCCAGGCGTCATTCGCGGTCAACGCGCTGACCGTCTCGATGGGCGGCATCACGACCGACCTCGACACCCCCGCGACAAGCGTCGGGACCGCCATCACCGCGAGCACGTTCGCGATGGCGGCGTTCATCCTGCTCGGCGCGAAGCTCGGAGCGAAATTCGGCACCCGCCTCGTTTTCCAGATTGCTGTCGTCGTGCACGGAATCGCCATGCTCATGGTCGCGCTGAGCGTGAGCCCTGCCATGCTCTTCATCGCGCAGGCCGCCTCTGGTGCTGTCATAGCGCTGATCTCCCCCGCGCTAGTGGTGTTCATCGCCACCAACTTCAAGGGCAAGCAACAGGCCCAGGCGATCGGATTCCTCGCCGCGGCGATCCCAGCCGCAGGAGTGCTCGCGCTTCTCATCGCCGGAGCATTCGCGTCGACGATCGGATGGCGTTTCTCGTTCCTGCTCATCGTCGCCCTGGCCGTCGTGAACCTCCTGCTGAGCTTCAGGCTCAAGAAGGTTCCTGCGATGCCGTCCGTGCAGATCGACGGTATCGGCGCGCTTCTCGCCTCGGTCACCGTCATCTTGCTCAGCTTCGGCTTCAGCGGCCTCAACTCGTGGGGCGTGCTGCTCGCGACGGCCAACGCGCCGTTCAGCGTGCTGGGCTTGTCCCCCGCGCCCATCCTCATTGTGCTCGGCCTGATCGGTGCCCAGCTGTTCTTCGCATGGACGCGCAAGCGCAAGGCCGAGGGGAAGCCGCAACTCTTTGACCTCGATGTGCTCAAGAATCCGTCGGACAAGGCAACGACCCTTGCCATGGCATCGATGCTGTTCATCGGCACCGCCGCAAACTTCCTCATCCCGCTCTACTTGCAGATCGTTCAGGGACGCACGAGCTTCGAGACGTCGATCGCCGTCATCCCCTATACGCTCTCGATCTTCGTAGCGAGCTCGGTCGTCGCGGGACTGTACTCGCGGTTCGCACCTCGCAACATCGCACGGGTCGGATTCCTCGTCGTCGCGTTCGGACTCATCCTGCTGGCGTTCACCATCCGCAATGAGTGGGAGCAGTTCTTCGTCGTAGTCGGGCTGATCATCCTCGGCCTCGGCCAGGGCGCAATCGTCGCGCTCGTGTTCAACACGCTTCTCGCATCCTCCCCCAAGGAGCTTGCGGGCGACGTCGGCGCCTGGCGTGGCCTCGTCCACAACCTCTCGGGCAGTGTCGGCATCGCTGTGGCCAGCGTCTTCGCGGTGACGATGCTCAGTACATTCGTGACGCTCGGAATCGCGAACAACGACGAGAAGCTTCCGCCCGAACTCACCTCTCAGGTCAATCTCGACAACGTGGACTTCATCACGAACGACCGTCTCGACGACGTGCTGTCGCAGACGACTGCCACGCCCGAGCAAGTGGACGCCGCCGTCGCGGTCAACGAGGAGGCGCGACTGCAGGCACTCAAGATCTCCTTGCTCGCGCTCGCGAGCATCGCACTGCTCGCGACCATCCCCGCAGGACGCATGCCTGGCTTCACGCCGGGTGACATCCCCGAGGAGCTGTCGACCGGTAGGCCGACGTCCGACGCATAGCCTTCGAAGGAATCATGCTCGAGACAATCGGGGAGATCCTGCCCCTCGCGGTAGTGATCGCGATCAGCCCGACCCCGATCGTCGCGACGATCCTCATGCTCCTGTCGCCGAGGGCCCGATCCACCGGGATCGGGTTCCTCGTCGGCTGGATCGTCGCGCTCCTCGTACAACTTGCGATCTTCAGCGCTCTATCGAACCTGCTCCCGGGCCCGAGTGAGGACGGTTCCAGCCCCGTCTCGGGCGCCCTGAAGATTCTGATCGGTGTGGCACTCGTCGTGCTCGGCATCCGCAAATGGACTGCACGGTCGGGCGAGAAGGATAAGGATGATGCGGCCGAGCCTGCCTGGATGAAAAGGATCGATACGCTCACCGGTCGCGGCGCGATCGTGTTTGGCATGCTGCTCGGGGCCAACCCGAAGAACATCCTTCTTGCACTCGCCGCGGGCGTCACGATCGGATCAAGCGGGCTCACGCTCGGTGAGGAGATCGGGTCAGCCGCCGCTTTTGTGGGGATTGCCGCGATCACGGTCGCGGTTCCCGTGATCGTCTACCTCGCGGCCGCTCGTCACATGCAGGCTCCACTCATCGCGGTCCGCACCTGGCTTGTCGCGAACAATGCGACCGTGATGAGCGTTCAGTCCCTGGTGATCGGTGTCGTCGTCATCGGGGCGGGCATAGGCAGCTTCTCGTGATCCTGGACCCCGTCATCATCACGGTGGCCGTGCTGGTTCTTGCGGTCGCGGCATTCGTGTGGAATCGAATCCCCGTGGGAATCGTCGCCATCTGCGTGGCACTGGCCCTGTATGTGACAGGTGTGCTGTCTGCCGATGAGGCACTCGCCGGGTTCGGCGACCCGGTGATCGTCTTCATCGCCGCGCTCTTCGTCGTGAGCGAGGGCCTCGATGCGACGGGTGTCACCACCTGGGCCGGGCAGCAGCTCGTATCGCGAGCCGGTACGAAGCCACGCAGAATCGTCACCCTCGTTATGGTGCTCGTCGCGATTCTCTCGGCGCTCATCTCCGTTAACGGCGCCGTCGCAGCGCTCCTGCCGATGGTTGTCGTCCTCGCCATGCGCATACGGGAGCCTGCCTCGCAGATGCTCATCCCGCTTGCCTTCGGCGCGCATGCGGGTGCGCTGCTCGTTCTCACGGGGAGTCCCGTCAACGTGCTCATTTCGGAGTTCGTCGCCGACACCGGAGCACCATCGATCTCGTTCTTCTCGTTCGGCCTCGTGGGCGTTCCGCTCGTCGTCGGAACGATCCTCATCACCGTTCTCCTCGGGCCGTCGCTGCTGCCGCGGCGCACTCCCGCGACGGCGACGAAGGACCTCAGCGACCACGCGAAGACTCTTGCGCTGGACTACGCACTCGATGCTGAGCACGCGACGCTCGATCGCGACACGGGACTCACCGAGATCGTCGTGCCGCCGCGGTCTTCTTTCATCGGGGACGTCGTGTACCCGGGCATGATCACCGAGAGTGGGGAGCTCGTGGTCGTAGCAATTCAGCGCAGCGGTGAGAGCCTTGAGCGCACCAATGTGCGAGCCGGCGACGTCCTGATCTTGCGCGGTAGCTGGGGCGCTCTCGATACCAACACCGTCGACCCCAACGTCATGGTTGTCGATTCTCCACAGAGCGTTCGCCGTCAGGCCGTACCGATGGGCCCGCGCGCCAAAGTCGCCATCGGCATCCTCGTCGGCATGGTCGTGTTGCTGGCAACCGGCGTCGTGCCGCCAGCCATCGCCGCCCTCATCGCGGCGGTCGCGATGGTGGTGCTGCGCGTGGTCACCCCGTATCAGGCACAGCGATCGATCTCCTGGACAACGATCATCCTCGTCGGAGGGATGATCCCCCTTTCGACCGCCATCCAGGTCAGTGGTACTGCCGACCTGATTGCGAATGCGATCGTTGCCGCCGTCGGTTCAGCCAGCCCCTACCTGCTGCTGCTGGGAATTGCGCTTGTGACGGTCATCCTGGGGCAGCTCATCAGCAACATGGCGACCGCTCTCATCCTTGCTCCGATCGCCATCGCTATCGCAACGGAGACGGGGATCAGTCCCGTTCCCCTGCTGATGGGGGTGGCGGTGGCCGCGGCCGCCTCCTTCCTGACGCCGGTCGCGACGCCCGCGAACACCATGGTTTTCGGTCCCGGCGCCTACCGCTTCGGCGATTATTGGAAGCTCGGGCTGCCGCTCGTCGCGCTCTTCGTCGTCGCCGCGACCCTGCTGGTTCCCGTCTTCTGGCCGTTCTGATGACGACCACGTTCTCGCGCCAGGGTTACGAGAAACCCGCGCCACACCGATTCACCCCCGATCCCCCGCACCCTACTGTGACCGCACACGAACGAGGAGATATCTGATGGCATTCGGACGACGTAATCGACCCAGTCTCGTCGAGACCGCCGCGCGCACCGCGGTTATCGCGGGAACTGCCAACGCAGTGAACGGTCGCGCCGCTCGTCGGCAGGCCGCTGCGACGGCAGCCGCCCCCGCTGCGGGAGCCGCCTCGGAAGCAGCGGCTGTGAATGCACCCGCTGCGGGCGACGACGTCATCGCAAAGATCGAGCGTCTCGCAACTCTGCATGCGTCGGGCGCCCTGACTGACGAAGAATTCGCGACTCTCAAGAAGCAGGCAATCGGCGCATGACTCTCGAATCGCGCCTCATCCCTGCCGACTTCTCTGCCGTGCCTTCCCAGGCCCCGGAGCGAACGGTCGGATTCCTTGCCCCCACGAAGATCCCTGTTGATCTCGATGCGGTCGGATTCGCGATCGGCTCCAACGGTGAGGGAGCACGAGCGCTGGGGGTAGATTTCGCCGCCCTCTCCCGCGCCGGATTCGAGGGAAAGGCTGGGCAGACGCTCGTCATCCCTCAAGCGGAGGGGCCGGTATTCATCGCGGTCGGGGCTGGTGCTGCCGAGGCTCAGACGGCGCACGCGCTGCGGGATGCCGCCGCGGCGCTAGCGCGGGCTACCGCACGGTTCGCTCGCATCGGCTTCGACCTCGGGGATTCGTTCCCGCTGGGCTCGGCTGTCGTGGGACAGATGATCGCCGAAGGGACGCTGCTCGCACGGTATCGCTATACCGAGCTGCAGACGAAGAGCACGGCCGTGTCGCTGGTTTCGGTCGACATTGTCACGCCGGCGGGCAACGCGGAGGACGTGCTGGCCGGGGTGCAGATCGGCGAAGCGACGGCACGAGCCACGAACATCGCCCGCGACCTCTCGAATGCCCCTCCCGGACACCTCACCGCGACCGGGATGGCTAATGCCGCAGTCGCGCTCGGCGCCTCGACCGGCCTGGAGGTCGAGGTATTCGACAAGAAGCAGTTGATTGCGCTCGGATGCGGCGGTCTGCTCGGGGTGAACGCCGGTAGCGCCGAGGAACCACGCATGATCAAGCTCACCTACAAGCCGGCAGAGGCACAGCACCACGTAGCTCTCGTCGGCAAAGGCATCATGTACGACGCTGGGGGAATTTCCCTCAAGCCAAGCGACTCGATGCACCTGCTGATGAAGATGGACATGGCCGGCGCTGCGGCCGTGCTGGGCGCGATGACAGCCCTCAAGGCACTGGGATGCACGAGTGCCGTCACGGGTTATCTGATGTGCACCGACAACATGCCGTCTGGCACCGCGATGGGTCTTGGCGACGTACTCACGATCCGTGGCGGTACGACCGTGGAGATCAAGAACACCGACGCCGAGGGGCGCCTGGTGATGGCCGACGCTCTCGTACTGGCGGCCGAGGGGAAGCCCGATGCGATCATCGACATCGCGACTCTCACCGGCTCCGCCCTGCAAGCGCTCGGCCCGCGCGTCGCGGCAGTGTTCGGGAACAACCAGGATCTGGTGGACCAGGCGCGTGCAGCATCCGATTCGACAGACGAACTCATCTGGCAGCTTCCGCTCGAGCACCGCTATCGGGAACAACTCAACTCGAGCTACGCGGACATCTCGAACATGGGTGGCCCGTTCAACGTCGCGATCACAGCCGCGCTCTTCCTCAATGAGTTCGTTGCCGGCATTCCGTGGGCGCATATCGATATCGCCGGGGTCATGCAATCGGAGAAGGACGACCTGTGGCGCACGAGTGGCGCTACGGGGTTCGGGACGCGTCTGCTCATTGGGATGCTTCTCGACTTCACTCCGGTGAAGTAGACGTGTCTTCTCCGACGCCGCGACTGCTCAGTTCTGGGCCTTTCCGATTCGGGTTCATCACGACGCTGGGCGTGCTCGCCGCCCTCGTGCTCGGAGCCGCGATCGGGAGCCTGGGATACCCGCTCACGCTCATCTTCTTCGCGCTGTTCGTGAGTCTGGGGCTGTACCCGGTTGTGCTGAAGCTCGAGTCGCTCCGGCTCTCACGCACTGTGTCGGTTCTCATCGTCATGGCCGCGTTCCTGCTCGTCGTCGTGCTCCTGGTATGGATGATCGTGCCGGTCGTCACCGAAGAGGCCGGCAAACTCATCCGCTACCTCCCCACCGGCATAGACGACATCGAACACCAGGAGTGGTTTCTCTCTCTCAACGAGTTCTTCGGCGGTGGCCTGCTTCCGTTCGTCGAGATGATCCGCGACGCCGCCGCCGATCCGAATGTCTGGATCGCGGTGAGCGGCGGAGCATTGCGGGTCGGGGCGAACATCCTCAATGGCACGCTTGGCGTGCTGTTCGTGGTGGCCCTCGTGCTCTACTTCGTCGGCAGCATGGAGATGATGAAGAACGCCCTCTACTCGATCGTTCCCCGTTCGCGTCGAGAGGGATTTCGCGAGATCGCAGAGGAGATCTTCAGCTCGGTGGGTAAATACCTGACCGGAATGTTCCTCCTGGCGGTGATGAACGGCACGTTCACGTTTATCTTGCTGTCGATCGCGGGCAACCCCTACGCGGGCCTCCTCGCGGTGTTCGCGGTGCCCATCACCTTCATCCCGGTCGTCGGAACGCTCATCAATACCGTGATCGTCACAATCGTGTCGCTCTTCGTCTCGCCGGAGACCGGCCTCATCGTGCTCATCTTCATGTTCGTCTACATGCAGGTCGAGGCCTATGTGCTCACGCCACGCATCGTCGGCAAGGCCATCAGAATACCGGGGCAGCTCGTGCTCATCGGCGCGATGGTGGGAGCAACCTTGCTCGGCCTGCTCGGCGCACTGGTGGCGTGCCCCGTGACAGCGTCGATCCTGCTCATCACCAAGAAGGTGCTGGTTCCCGCTCAGGACGCACGCTGACGGTGGGTGGGGAGATGCTCGGCCTCGTGCTGGTCGTGGTTCACCTCATCGTGGGTTTCGCCGCCGCCGTCTATATCGCGGCACGTCGTCCGCCCGCTGCGGCGGTGGCGTGGGTCCTCGCGATCATCTTCATCCCGGTCCTGGGCCTCGTCTGGTTCCTGCTCGTGGGCGCAGGTCGACTCCCCCGGCGGCGTCGTGACATTCAACGGGAGGTGAGCGAGATGATTCTGGATCGCACCCCCGGCCTGAACGAGGTTAGTCATCGTGATGAGTGGCCGGAGTGGCTACCGTCAGCGGTTGCGCTCAATGTCGCGCTCGGATCCCTCCCGATGGTCGGCGGCACGCACGCGCGCCTGCTCCCCGACTATGCCGGCTCAATTGCCGCCATGGCCGAGGCGATCGATGACGCGCACCACTTCGTTCATGTCGAGTTCTACATCCTGGTGCGCGACGAGACGACGGAGCCCTTCTTCGCGTCACTTGAACGCGCACGAAAGCGTGGTGTCGAGGTGCGAGTGCTCTCGGACCACATCTCCGGATTCATGTTTCCCCGCCGACGCACCACCCTCGATTCACTGCGGCGCATGGGCGCCGAGTGGCACGCGATGCTCCCCCTGCGTCCGTTGCGCGGTCAGTGGCAGCGGCCCGACCTGCGAAACCATCGCAAGCTCGTGGTCGTCGATGGCCGAGTCGGATTCACCGGCTCTCTCAACATGATCGACTCGAGCTATCTCAAGCCCAAGAACGTGCGACGCGGTTTGCGTTGGCTCGAGCTGATGGTGCGTCTCGAGGGACCCGTCGTGCGCGAGCTCGACGCGGTGTTCGTGACCGACTGGATGAGCGAAACAGGTGAACTTCTGGACCTCGACATCGACCCGGTCGCCGTGGGGTCCGTCGCAACCGACCTCGACGCCCAGGTGGTACCGAGCGGGCCCAGTTTCGAGAATGACAACAATCTCAAACTGTTCGTCTCGCTCATTCATGGCGCGCGTCGGCGACTCAGTATCACGAGCCCCTATTTCGTGCCCGATGAGGCGACGTTACTTGCCATAGTCTCGGCGGCGTCACGCGGCGTGACAGTCGAGCTCTTCGTCTCGGCGATCGCCGATCAGTACCTCGTACATCACGCACAACGGTCGTTCTACGAGGCTCTACTGCGCGCCGGAGTGCGAATTTACCTCTACCGTTCTCCCGTCGTGCTCCACTCCAAGCACTTCTCGATCGACGAGGACGTTGCCGTCATCGGCTCGAGCAACATGGACATCCGATCGTTCAGCCTCAACATGGAGGTCTCGTTGCTCGTGCACGGTCGATCGTTCGTCGATGAGTTGCGGGCGGTCGAAGACAACTATCGAGCCCAGAGCGACGAACTGCGCCTCGAAGAATGGCTCGCACGACCGCTCCCCCAGAAGATCAACGACAGTCTCGCGCGCCTCACCTCGTCGCTTCAGTAATCCCGCGCCCTGCGGAGGGTGATTTCACGTCGTCGATCGGCGGGGCTGCGCCCCGTCCCGTCACTATGGATTTCATGCGCATCCTGTCCCGCCCTCTCGCTGTCACTCTCGTCGCCCTCGGCACTGCCGCCCTTCTGGCAGCGTGCTCGACGCCGGGAGCGGAGGAGCGCACTATCCGTGCGAACGACCTCGTCGGAGTGTGGGTGCTCGATCAGACCTTCGACTCCCCCGAACAACCATTCATCTCCTTCGTGAACGACAACACCTGGAGCGCATCGGACGGGTGCAACCGAGTTCAGGGCACCTGGGAGCTCGGCTCCGACGGTGAACTGACGACGACCGCAGGCCCGTCGACGCTCATGGCCTGCGAGGGCGCCCAGCTGCCCCTCGCCGTCACGCGCGCCGACCGCGCAGAAATCGAGGGCGACGTGCTCACGATCCACAGCTCGTTCGACTCGACTGAGACGGATCTCATTCGCTCGACCGATTCGGCCGTCGGCCCCCAGGGTCTCCCCATTGGCTACTGGGTCGAGGAACCGACCCCCGAATCGCCGTTCCTCTCGATCGCCGCAGATGGTCGATTCACCGGCAACGATGGCTGCAACACCCTCGTCGGCACGTGGGTCGCCGGCGCAGACGACCAGTCAGTGGACTTCGGCGGAGTGGCCGTCACGCGAATGGCATGCGAGGGCGTGGATCAGTGGCTCAGTGGCCTCGCGCGCGGTCGCGTAATCGGCGGCGTCATGACCATTGAGGCGGCGGATGGCACCGTTCTCGGTCAGCTGACCGGGCGCTAAACCGCTTCGAGCACGATGGCGGACCCTTGTCCGCCTCCGCCGCAGATACCGGCGGCACCGACGCTGCCGGGGCCGGCGGTCGCAAGCGTGCGCGCGAGGTGTCCGACTATGCGGGTGCCCGAGGCACCGATCGGGTGACCGAGCGCAATCGCGCCGCCATGGGGGTTGACCTTCGTCGGGTCGATGCCGAGCGCGGCCGCCGAGTGTACGGCGACGGCGGCGAAGGCCTCGTTGATCTCGACGGAGACGAGCGCCGCAGCATCCACCCCCGCCTTGTCGAGCGCCGCGCTAATCGCGTTGGAGGGTTGAGCGTGCAACGACACATCCGGTCCGGCCACGAATGCGTGACTCACGACGCGCGCGAGACCGTGGATGCCGTGACGCTGCGCCCATTCGGATGACACCAGCACGACGGCGGCCGCGCCGTCCGAGATCTGGGACGAGTTACCCGCGGTTATCGTGCCACCGTCGCGGAACGAGGCCTTGAGGTTTGCGAGTGATTGCGGCGTGGTGTCGGCGCGCAAGCCATCGTCGACGCGCACGGTCGTCGAGCCGCCTCGTCCGGGCACATCGACGGGCGCGATCTCGTCGTCGAACACGCCGCCCTCGATCGCGGCCGCAAGACGGCGGTGGGACTCGGCGGCCCACACGTCCTGCGGCTCCCGCTCCAGCTTGAGGCTGGCGTTGACCTCGTCGGTGCTGAGTCCCATCGAGCGCAGTTCGAACGCGTCCGTCAGGCCGTCGTACTCCATGGTGTCGATCATCTGCACGGCACCGAACTTCTTGCCGGTGCGCGAGCCCACCCACGCGTGCGGTGCGAGGGTCATGGACTCCTGACCGACCGCGACGACCACCTCGGCCTCGCCCATACCGATCAGGCGGTGTCCCTGCACAACTGCCTCGATCCCCGAAAGACACACGGCGTTCAGTGTTATCGCGGGCGTCGTGAGAGGGATGCCTGCCCCCACAGCCGACTGTCGGGTGGGGTTTTGCCCCGCGCCCGCCTGGAGCACTTGCCCGCCGACGACCACGTCGACGTCGGCGGCCGAGACTCCCGCCTGTGCAAGCGCAGCCGTGATGGCGTGAGCGCCGAGCTTCGTGGCCGGAATAGTCGCGAACTGCCCGAGCGCCTTGACGAAGGGGGTGCGGGCGTAGCCTGCGAGGAGGGTGGTCATGCTGCTGTCCTGTCTATGAAGGGGGCGCCGGTCTTCTCGGTGATCTCCTCGACCGTCACGCCCGGGGCGAGGTCGACTAGCTCGAGCCCGGCATCCGTGACGTCGAACACGGCGAGGTCGGTGACGATGCGATCGACGACGCCCGTTCCCGTGAGGGGGAGATCACATTCGCGGGTGATCTTGGGGCTGCCGTCCGGGGCGACATGGTCGGTCAGCACGACGATTCGCGGAGTACCGGCGACCAGGTCCATGGCACCCCCCATCCCCTTGACGAGTTTGCCGGGGATGGTCCAGTTCGCAAGGTCGCCTTTCTCTGACACCTGAAGGGCGCCCAGAATGGCGATGTCAACGTGACCACCGCGGATCATGCCGAATGAGGTAGCCGAGTCGAAGAAGCTCGCACCGGGAGCCGCCGTCACGGTCTGTTTCCCTGCATTGATGAGGTCGGGGTCCTCGTCACCCTCGAAGGGGAACGGCCCGATCCCGAGGAGTCCATTCTCGCTCTGAAGGGTGACCTCGACCCCGGCAGGGATGTGATTGGCCACGAGTGTGGGAATGCCGATCCCGAGGTTCACGTACGCACCGTCGGTGAGCTCGGTCGCCGCGATCGCGGCCATCTCGTCTCTTGTCCAGGACATTCTGCTTCCCTTCAGGAATCCGTGCGTGCGCGCACTGTGCGCTGTTCGATGTGCTTGCGGCCGGGGGTGGCAACGACGAGCGACTGCACGAAAATACCGGGTGTGACGACGTGATCGGGGTCGAGGTGCTCACCCTCGACGAGCTGCTCGACCTCAGCCACCGTGACGCGCCCGGCTGTCGCCACGAGCGGATTGAAATTGCGCGCCGTGTGGCGGTAGACGAGGTTACCCGCAAGGTCGCCACGGTAGGCGTGCACAAGGGCGAGGTCAGTGACGATGCCGCGCTCGAGCAGGTAGGTGCGACCGTCGAAGACCTCCGTAGGCTTGCCCTCAGCAATCGGCGTTCCGACGCCCGTCGCCGTGTAGAACGCGGGAATACCCGCTCCCCCCGCGCGCAGGCGCTCGGCGAGTGTGCCCTGTGGCACGAACTCGACTTCGAGGTCGCCGTCGAGGTAGCGCTGTGCGAAGAGCTTGTTCTCGCCGACGTACGACGAGAGCACCTTGCGCACCTGATTGTTCTCGAGAAGCACACCGAGCCCCTTGCCGTCGACGCCCATGTTGTTGCTCACGACGGTGAGACCGGAGACTCCCGAGTCACGCACGACGTCGATGAGGTCGGACGGGATGCCCGACAAGCCGAATCCTCCCACCGCAATCGTCATGTCGTCGCGGAGTAACCCCTGCAGGGCTTCCGCGGCGGTGGCCTTCAGCTTCGACATCGTTGTCCTCCACAATATGGTCGTCCATTGACGATAGGCCCGCTCCGCAGGTCGGGCAATCCTCTCGATCGAACCGCTTGTCATATGATCGAGGCACTCAGCGTTGACCACATAGTGGACAGGACGATGGAATGCCCGAGCACATCAAGGGCGCGCAGGCGATCTCGCGTGCCGGCGCTCTCCTGCGAGCAGTGAGCGCGGGAGCCTCCCTCGGGGCTACTACCGCCGATGTCGTCGCCGCCACGGGTCTCACCCGCCCCACCGCCCACCGGATGCTCTCCGCCCTCGCCTCCGAGGGACTCGTCGATCAGGACACGCGCTCCGGCCGCTGGCATCCCGGCCCCGAGCTCTACATCATGGGCTCGGTCGCCGCCTCACGGTACGACATCAGCAGGGCGGCAGCGGGCAGCGTGCGCGCCGTCGCCGCGCGCACGGGCGAGAGCGCGTTTCTCTCCGCCCGCCGCGGCGACGAGACCGTGTGCCTCACCCGTGAAGAAGGGAGCTTTCCCATCCGCTCCTTCGTGCTTTACGAGGGAGTGCGGTTTCCCCTGGGCGTGGCCTCCGCGGGCCTCGTCATCCTCGCCTTCATGCCCGGCAGCCAGGTCGACGACTATTTTCGACGCCACCCTGCCACCGACGAACAGTGGGGCCCTCAGCATTCGGAGGAGGCACTGCGCGAGCGTCTCGCCGAGACCCGCGAACGCGGCTATGCGGTAAACCCGGGACTGATCGTCGAGGGAAGCTGGGGAATGGGTGCCGCGGTCTTCGACCACTCGGGCCAGCCCTCGTGGGCACTCTCGATAACGGGCGTCGAGACCCGCTTCCGTGACCGCGTCGACGAACTCGGCGCGCTGCTGCTCGAGCAGGCGCACGAGATCACGCGTGCTCTGCAGAGCAGGCCGCGGCGGGACTAGCGGGAGCGAGACAGAGTACGGCGCGCGTGGGCGAGCACCGGCTCATCCACCATGCCGCCACGAAAAGTGAACACTCCCCGCTCGGATGCGGCCGCGTCAAGCACCGCTGTCGCGAATTCGAGTTCCGCCGCTGTGGGCGCGAACGCGTTCCGGATGACGGCCACTTGCGACGGGTGGATGCACGCGGTCGCCGCGAATCCGCTCGCCGCAGCATCCGCCGCCTCCGCCCTCAGCCCCTCCACGTCGGGTATGTCGAGATAGACCGCATCGATCGCCGCGCGGCGGTGCGCCCCCGCAGCGAGCAAGACGGACGCTCTGGCGTACGCCGCCACGTCGCGGTAGCTTCCGTCGGCGCGTCGACTCGAGCGGCCACCGAGTGACGCGACGAGGTCCTCGGCGCCCCACATGAGCGCCACAACCGAGGGGTGCTCGGCGATGAGGTGTGCATTGACCACGCCTCGGGCTGTCTCACAGAGGGCGATGACCCGGTAGTCGGCGAGCCCCACCAGATCTTCGGGATGCTCGGCCTTGGCAATCATGATGAAGCGATACTCCGTCGCCGCGAGCGCCCGCAGGTCGGCGGCGTGATCGGCGGAACCGGCCGCGTTCACGCGCACGATCGTGCGGCTCGGGTCGAGGGGCGTGGCAGCGAGCGCGATGCGAGCCTCCGCGCGGTCGGCCGGAAGCACGGCGTCCTCGAGGTCGAGGATGACCGCATCCGCACGATCCGCTGCCTTCGCGTAGCGCTCCGGCCGGTCGGCCGGGCAGAAGAGGATGGCTGGCCCGAGCTCGAATTCGTTCACGGCTGCGCGCCCTCGCACCACATGAGGGCGGAGCGCACCGCCGTGGCGACGACGACATCGTGCTGATTGCGCGCGGTGTGGCGCATGGTGACGATGCCCTGGCCGGGGCGGGACTTCGAGAGCCGGGCATCCTCGATCACCGTGTCGCAGTAGATCGTGTCACCGTGGAAGAGTGGCGCCGGAAACGCGATCTCGCTGAAGCCGAGGTTGGCGACGAGAGTGCCTTGCGTCACTTGCGACACCGACAGTCCGACCATCGTCGAGAGCGTGAACATCGAGTTCACGAGGCGCGCGCCGAAGGGCTGTGTCGCTGACCATGCCTCGTCGAGGTGCAGCGCCTGCGTGTTCATGGTGAGGGTCGTGAAGAGCACGTTATCCGCCTCGGTCACGGTGCGCCCCGGCCGGTGTAAGTAGCGATCCCCCACGACGAGTTCGTCGAAGTACCGTCCGCGCTGCTCGATGTCCGCCATGCTGCCTCGCCTCTCTACGCCGTCAAGCCGAGCTCACGCGAGATGACCATGAGTTGCACCTCAGTCGTACCTTCGCCAATCTCGAGCACCTTCGAGTCACGGTAGTGCCGCGCGACCGGGTTCTCGTTGAGGAACCCGTATCCCCCGAAGATCTGCGTGGCATCCCGCGCGTTGTCCATGGCCGCCTCGCTCGCAAGGAGCTTCGCGAGGCTCGCCTGCATCTTGAAGGGCTTGCCCGCCGCGATGAGGTGGGCGGCGTCATAGGTTGCCAGTCTCGCCGCGTGCACTCGTGCCTGCATACGCGCGAGAGTGAAAGCGATGTGCTGGTTCGACCCGATTGCATGGCCGAACACCACACGCGACTTGGCGTAGCGCAGCGCCTCCTCGAGGCACCCCTGCGCGGCACCCGTGCACAGCGCGGCGAAGGCGACGCGTCCCTCATCGAGGGTTTGGATGAAGTTCGCAAAGCCCCTACCCCGTTCGCCCAGGATGTTGGACTCGGGCACCCGAACGTCGTCGAACGTCAACGGGTGGGTATCGGAGGTGTGCCAGCCGACCTTGTCGTAGGCCGGGTGCACCGTGAACCCGGGCGTGCCGCTCGGAACGAGGATGGCAGTGAGCTCGGGCTTGCCGTTGTCGCGCTGCCCCGTGACCGCGGTCACGGTCACGAGCTTGGTGATCTTCGAGCCCGAGTTGGTGATGAATTGCTTCGAGCCGTTGATGACCCACTCGCCGTTCTCGAGAACCGCTGTGGTCTTGGTGCCTGCGGCATCCGACCCGGCGTCAGCCTCGGTGAGCCCGAAACCCGCGAGTGCTTTGCCCTGAGCGAGCATCGGAAGCCACTCACGCTTCTGCTCCTCGGTTCCGCTTCTGAAGATCGGCATCGCCCCGAGCCCGACACCCGCCTCGAGGGTCACACCGATCGACTGGTCTGCACGGCTGAGCTGCTCGACCGCGATACACAGGGATACGTAGTCCTTGCCCTGGCCGCCGTACTCGACGGGGAAGGGCAGGCCGAAGAGCCCCATCTCCCCCATCGTCGCGATGATGTCGTAGGGCAGCTCGCGCTTCGTGTCGTACTCGTACGCCGCCGGGGCGACAACCGAGTCGGCGAAGTCTCGAACGGTGTCGCTCAGTTTCTGCTGGTCGGGGGTGAACTCGACGGTCATGGTGCTGCTCCTTCGTGGGGACTGATCCGAGCGACGACTTGGTCGAGTCTGACCTGGTCGCCCGTGCTGACGGTGAGGGCCACCACCCCGGCGAGAGGAGCGAGCATCGTGTGCTCCATCTTCATCGCCTCGATCGTCACAACGGGTTGGCCCGCCTCGACGACATCTCCTGTTGCCACGTTCGTCGTGACGACCGTGCCCGGCATCGCCGACTTCACGTCAGGGCTCACCGCGCCCTCGACCCGTGTGAGCGTCGAGCGGTGCTCGTCGAGCAGCTCTCGACGTGTGGGACGTCGCAACGCGAGCCCGATCCCGTCACGACCGAGCCACGTGATTCCCGGTTCGCGCGCCCATACCCATGTCGATGAGTCGCCATCGAGTTCGACTGTGGCGGTATCGGCTTCCACACGGAAGAAGGTGGTGTACTCAACTCCCTCGATAGTGACGACGGCATTGCTGGGATCGCCGAGCACCTCCACCGTTGATCCGACGACGTATCGCGGTGGGCGGGGGGATCCCATTCGCCAGCCACTCGGACGGTGCCAGGGACCCTGCCCTCGCCACGCGAGCGAGTGCTCGAGAAGCGCAGCAACGGCGAGCGCGGCATGATCGGGAGCCGGGTGCACGAGGGCGGGCAGTACGCGCTCGATGAGTCCCGTGTCCAGACGACCCGCGCGCACGTCGACGTCGGCGATCAGTTGCTTGAGGAACGAGAGATTTGTGCGTACGCCGAGCACCATGGTTTCGCTCAATGCCGCGTCAAGTCGATCGAGAGCGGAGGCCCGGGTGTCGCCCCACGCGATGATCTTCGCGAGCATAGGGTCGTACGCTGCCGACACGACGAGTCCGGGAACCAGGGCGCTGTCGACACGGATTCCCGCGCCCCTCGCCTCACGCAGCACCCGCACCGTACCGGTGTCGGGCAAAAAGCCCGTCGCCGGATCCTCCGCGTAGAGTCGCGCCTCGATGGCGTGACCCGTGAGCACCACGTCATCCTGGGCGATCGTGAGAGCTTCGCCCGCTGCGATGCGCACCTGCCACTCCACGAGGTCGATGCCCGTGACGAGCTCGGTCACGGGATGCTCAACCTGAAGTCGTGTGTTCATTTCCATGAAGAAGAACTCGCCGGGGTTCTCATCAGACACGAGGAATTCGACGGTTCCCGCCCCGACGTAGCCGACACTGCGAGCGACCTGGCACGCTGCCTCGCCGATCGCCGCACGTGTCGACGGGTCGAGGAGTGGCGAGGGGGCCTCCTCGATGATCTTTTGATGTCGCCGCTGCAGCGAGCATTCACGTTCGCCCAGATGGATGACGGAGCCATGAGAATCCGCGAGAACCTGTACCTCGATATGACGCGGGCTGCGCACGAGCCGCTCGAGCAGGAGGGTGTCGTCACCGAAGGACTTCGACGCGACGCGACGCGCCCCCACGAGAGCCTCCTCCATCTCTGACAACCTGGAGACGACCGTCATGCCCTTTCCGCCCCCGCCCGCCGAGGGCTTGATGAGCAGGGGAAGACCGATGCGTTCCGCTGCGGCGAGCAGTTCAGCATCGGATGTCTCGGACGCGTCAGTTCCGGGGATAACCGCGACACCGTGCTCGACGACATGATCCTTCGCGCGGATCTTGTCGGCCATGGCGTCGATCGCTGAGACGGGCGGTCCGATGAACGTGACGCCCGCGGTCTCGAGCGCGCGCGCGAACGCGACGTTCTCGCTGAGGAAGCCGTAACCGGGGTGGATCGCCTGCGAGTCGGTACGGAGCGCAGCATCCACAATCGCCTCGATGGAGAGGTAGTCGTCGATTCGCACCGCAACGTCTGCGAGACCCACGTGGCGTGCGCCGCGATCGACGTCTGTATAGACGGCGACCGAGGTGATGCCGAGCTCGCGCAGGGTGCGGATGATGCGGCACGCGATCTCGCCTCGATTGGCGATGAGAACCCTCTGGAACATCGCGCTCACATCCGGAAGAGGCCGAAGGCCGGTTCGGGCAACGGTGTCGCCGCGCATACCTCGAGCGCGAGGCCCAGCACCGTGCGAGTGTCTGCGGGATCGATGATGCCGTCATCCCACAGGCGGGCGGTCGAGTAGTACGGGCTCCCCTGCCGCTCGTACTGCTCGCGGATGACGTCGGGGTCGGCGGAGCTCACCTCGCCGAGGACGGACGCCGCCTGGGCCCCACCCATGACGGAGATGCGCGCACCTGGCCACATCCAGAGGAACCGCGGCGAGTACGCGCGACCGCACATCGAGTAGTTGCCCGCGCCGAAGGATCCGCCGATCACGACCGTGAGCTTGGGCACGCGAGTCGTCGCGACTGCCGTCACCATCTTCGCGCCGTTCTTGGCGATGCCGCCCGCCTCTGCGTCTCGGCCGACCATGAACCCCGAGATGTTCTGTAGAAAGACGAGCGGTATCCCGCGCTGATCGCACAGCTCGATGAAATGGGCACCCTTGAGAGCCGATTCGCTCAACAGCACGCCGTTGTTGGCGACGATGCCGACGGGATGACCGTGGATGTGTGCGAATCCCGTCACGAGGGTCGTGCCGTATTCCTTCTTGAACTCATGGAATTCACTCGCGTCGACAATGCGAGCGATGACCTCCCGCACGTCGTAGGGGGTTTGAACGTCGACCGGGACGATGTCATAGAGGCTGCCCGTGACGATGGGCTCGCGCGACTCTCGCACATCCCACGCGGGTGCCGCTGGGCGGGGCATGGTCGCGACGATATCGCGCACGATGCTCAGAGCATGCACGTCGTCATCCGCGAGGTGGTCGGTAACCCCGGAGACCCGCGAGTGCACGTCACCGCCACCGAGCTCCTCGGCCGTGACGATCTCGCCGATGGCAGCTTTCACCAGTGGGGGGCCGCCGAGGAAGATGGTGCCCTGGTTTCGAACGATGACCGTCTCATCGCTCATTGCGGGAACATAGGCGCCTCCCGCAGTGCACGATCCCATGACGGAGGCCACCTGGGGGATGCCCAGCGCCGACATGCGCGCCTGGTTGAAGAAAATGCGACCGAAGTGATCGCGATCGGGGAAGACCTCGTCTTGCATGGGGAGGAACGCGCCGCCCGAGTCGACGAGGTAGACGCACGGTAGCCGGTTCTCTAGGGCGATCTCCTGTGCGCGCAGGTGTTTCTTGACCGTCATCGGAAAATACGTGCCGCCCTTGACAGTCGCATCGTTGGAGATGACGAGCACGTGACGACCGTGCACGAGACCAATGCCGGCGATGACTCCAGCGCCGGGGGCCTCTCCCCCGTAGAGCCCATCGGCAGCAAGCGGAGCTATTTCGAGGAACGGACTCCCCTCGTCGAGCAACTCATCGATGCGATCTCGCGGAAGCAGCTTTCCCCGAGATACGTGGCGCTCGCGCGACCTCTCGGGACCGCCGAGCGCGGCGATCGAAAGACGATCGCGTAGCTCGGCGGCCAGAGTGGCCTGCGTAGCGCGGGTGGCCTCGGTGGTCTCGGTGGCCTGGTCGGTCGGCATCGATAACTCCGTCGTTCGGTTAGTCACGGTTAACTCGATTAGGTTAGTGGTCATTAACTCGAATGTCTATACTCGCAGTGTGACGATGGAGCCGACCGAGGTCGAGACTGCCGGGCAAACCACGCGGAGCCGCGCCAAGGCAGACCGCCGCGAGGCCCTGCTCGCGGCGGCCGCGCGGCTCTTCGCCGAGCGCGGTTTCGAGCGAGTCTCCCTGGAAGATCTCGGATCCGCGGCCGGAGTGAGCGGCCCGGCCGTGTACCGACACTTCAGCAACAAGCAAGCGGTTCTCGGCGCACTCCTGGTCGGAGCAAGCGAAGGACTTCACGCGGGCGGGATGCAGGTCATCGCGGAAGAGTCGGATCCGCGCGAGGCGCTGGGTCGCCTCGTTGCCTTCCACGTCGACTTCGCGTTGCGTGATCCCGACGTCATCCGCGTGCAGGATCGCGACCTCGACAGCCTCTCAGAGGACGATCGCCACATCGTTCGCGCCCTCCAACGCTCCTACGTCGAGAAGTGGGTCGACGTGCTTGCCCAGCTCGACCCGAACGCCGCGCGATCCATCCTGCGCACTCGCGCGCACGCCACGTTCGGACTCCTCAACTCCACTCCACACAGCGTCGCTGGGGGGCAAGTGCGCTCCCTGCTCGAAGCGATGGCGCTCGCTGCGCTCACCACCCCCGTCGAGCAACCCGAAACCTAGCGGATGCCGCGGCCGAACAAGGCCGTGCTCACCCGATCGCCCGTGCGTCCACCGGCCCCCGCGAGTTGCTCGCGGATTGCCGTGAGCACCCGCTCGCGCACCCCCGGCTCCATCCCGTCGATCACCGGGCCGAATGGAGTGCCGAAGACGCCCGCGACCTCCGAATCAACGGTCGGCCAGCGCACCGACAGGGTTCGGCGCGTCACGGCGACCTCCCGCAGACTGCTCGCGTGCAGCACGTCGACGACATCGCCCAGTGGCATGGTGACAGAAGCGTTGCTCACCTCCCGTCCCGCCCCCGAGATGGCGCGCGCATAGGTGTCGAACGGCTCGAACGGCTCATCCTCGACCCACACCGAGACGGCGAGCACACCGCCCGGACGCAACACGCGCACACACTCGCGCAGTGCTGCGAGACGGTCGGCCATGAAAGGGAGTCCCTGCTGGCACAGCACGACATCGACGGACGCGTCGGGGAGGTCGAGATCGGCCGCGGGTCCCGCGAGCGTCGTGATCGCGGCCGCGCGGGGCTCCCGAGCGCGACCGGCGAAACCGAGCATCGTCGTGCTGATGTCCTGCGCGATGACACGCCCCGTCGACCCTGCGACCTTCGCCGCCACGCGCGCGACGGCACCCGTGCCGGCGGCGAGGTCGAGCACGACATCCCCAGGCTCTATGCCCGCCCACGCGACGAAACGATCGGCCCATGGCGCGAAGAGGACGGGTTCGAGATAGCGGCGGTAATTCTCCGCGACAGACTCCGGACCGAACGGTCCTTGCGCGCGATCGACGGCGCTCATACGAGTGCGAGCACGGTGCCGGGGTCGGACACGATCCGTCCGACATCCACGAGGAATCGCGCGCCCTGCTCCCCATCGACGAGGCGATGGTCGAAGGAGAGGCTCAAGGTCATGACGTCGCGCAGCGCGACGGCGCCCTCGTGCTCCCACGGGATGCGACGGATCGCCCCCGTCGCGAGAATTGCCGCCTCCCCCGGATTGAGGATCGGGGTTCCCGCGTCGATCCCGAACACGCCCACGTTCGAGATCGTGATCGTCGAGGCGGAGAACGCGGCGGGAGTGGTGCTGCCCGCTCGAGCGGTCGACGCGAGTTCCGCGATAGCCGTGGTGAGTTGAGGCACGGTCAGCAGGTCGGCCCTCGGGATACCCGGAACGAGAAGACCACGCTCGGTCGCAACCGCGATACCGAGGCCGACATGCCCGAACTCGACGATTTCGGCGGCCGCATCATCCCATCGCGAATTGATGCTCGGCGTGCGGCGAGCGGCCAGGCACACAGCCTTGGCGACCACCGCAAGCACGCTGGCCTGATCGCCCACGGCCTTGAGCCGAGCAACCAGCTCAAGGGTGCGAGTGACATCCACCGTCAGGAACTCGGTGACGTGGGGCGCTGTGAACGCACTCGAGACCATCGCTGCCGCCGTCGCCCTACGCACGCCGCGTATGGGCGTGCGAGTGTCGGCGACGTCGAGCGCGGGGCGAACGGATGATGCGCCCACCGCTGTCGTGACCGCGACCGTTGCCGCCCGAACGTCGTCGCGCGTGATCATTCCGTCGTCACCCGTGCCGCTGACCATCGTGAGGTCCACGCCCAGATCTGCCGCGAGCTTACGTACGGGCGGAGTGGCCCGCACCCGGGCGGATACGGGCGATTCTGCCCCGCTCCCCGAAACCTGCGCAGCGGTCGAATTCGACCGCGCCTTCCGTTTCGGCTTGTCCCCCGTTTCGACGGCGGGTCCGTACCCCACGAGCACCGTGTTGCGCTCGGGGGGCGTCCCCTCGACGTTCGGTGACTGGGAACCTGCAGCCGAGGCGACACCCTCGAGCTCGAATGCGACGATCGGCGACCCGACCGTCACCGTCGCCCCGGGCTCGGCGTAGAGCTTGGCGATGACGCCCGCGAACGGCGACGGAAGCTGCACGATGGCCTTGGCCGTTTCCACTTCTGCGAGGGGTTGGTTGAGCGTGACGGGGTCACCGACGGCGACGTGCCACTGCACAATCTCCGACTCGGTGAGCCCCTCGCCGAGGTCGGGAAGCGCGAAGTCCTTGATCATGAGGTCCACCCCGTGAGCGAGTTCGCGCGACCCATGACGCGATCGACGGCGTCGAGAATGCGGTCGAGGTTGGGAAGGAAGTGCTCTTCGAGCCGGGCGGGCGGGTAGGGCACATCGAACCCGGTGACGCGCTGCGGGGGCGCCTCGAGATAGTAGAAACAGCGATCGGTAATCGTCGCGGCGATTTCTGCCCCGAGGCCCGCGAACTGCTGCGCCTCGTGGGCGATCACGAGTCGACCCGTCTTCTCGACGCTCGCCACCACCGTGTCGAAGTCGATGGGAGAGAGTGAGCGCAGGTCGATGACCTCAAGCGAGAGCCCCTCGTCCGCCGCGGCGAGCGCCGCGTCGACGGCAGTAACCACGAGTGGTCCATAGGTGACGAGTGTGGCGTCGGAGCCCTCGACGACGACACACGCTGATTCGAGACCGGGTGTCTGGGCATCCTCGTCAACCTCGCCCTTGGTCCAGTAGCGACGTTTGGGCTCGAAGAACAGCACAGGATCGTCGCTCGCAATCGCCTGTCTGATCATGGAGTGGGCATCTTGCGGGTTCGAGCACGAGACAACGCGCAGGCCGGCGGTGTGGGCAAAATATGCCTCGGGGGATTCGGAATGGTGTTCGACCGCACCGATCCCCCCGCCGTAGGGGACGCGGATGGTGAGGGGCATCTTCACCGCGCCACCGGTGCGATAGTGGAGCTTGGCGACCTGAGCCACGATCTGGTCGAAACCCGGGTAGATGAATCCATCGAATTGAATCTCGACGACTGGACGGTAACCACGAAACGCCAGACCGACGGCGGTGCCGACGATGCCAGACTCGGCGAGCGGCGTGTCCATGACGCGGTCACGACCGAAATCGCGCTGCAGCCCGTCGGTGACACGAAACACCCCGCCCAGCGTGCCGATGTCCTCGCCCATGAGAACAACCCGGTCGTCATCCGCGAGGGCGCGACGCAGCCCCGAACCGAGAGCTTTCGCGAGAGTCAGTTCCGTCATCGCGATTCCTCCCCGAAGCCGGAGAGGTAGGCGGCGTACTGACTGCGCTGCCGCACGAGACCGGAGTGCTCAGTCGCGTAGACGTTGTCGAACACGGTGAGCGGTTCCGGATCGGGCAGTGAAAGGCACCCCGCCCGGAACTCGGCTGCGACCTCATCTGCGCGCGACGCGATGCGAGCCGAGGCCTCCTCGTCGAGCCCGTCGATGGAACGCAGATATGTCTCGAGTCTCGCGATCGGATCCTGAGCGGCCCACTCCTCGTGCTGCAGTGGGTCGATGTAGCGGCTGGGATCGTCAGAGGTAGTGTGCGGACCCATGCGATAGGTGACCGCCTCGATAAACGACGGGCCAGCGCCCGTGCGCGCGCGCTCGAGGGCGATCCGTGTCACCGCCATGACGGCCAACACGTCGTTGCCGTCAACGCGCATCGAGGGGATGCCAAAGCCGGGCGCTCGCGACGCGATTGGCACCTTGGCCTGAAGCCCGACCGGTTCCGAAATGGCCCACTGATTGTTCTGGCAGAAGAACACGACGGGAGCACCGAAGCTCGCGGCGAACACCATTGCCTCGTTGACGTCGCCCTCGCTCGTCGCGCCGTCACCAAAGTATGCGATCGCTACGGAATCGACGCCGTCCTTCTGACACCCGAGCGCGTACCCGGTCGCGTGCAGAGACTGAGCGCCGATGATGACGGCGGGGGTCGCCATGCCGACGGTGAACGGGTCCCAGCCTGAGGCTGCAGTACCGCGCCACACCTTCACGAGATCGGGCAGCTTCACGCCGCGACAGTAAGCGACGGCATTCTCGCGATAGCTCGAGAAGACGAAATCATCGACTCGCAACGAGCGAGCCGAGCCCACCTGAGCCGCCTCTTGGCCGAGCAGGGGCGGCCAGAGACCGAGTTCGCCTTGACGCTGCAGTGCGGTTGCCTCGACGTCGATTCGTCGCACGACGATAAGGTCCTCGAGAAGCGCGAGCATCGCCTCGGGGGTGACGTCGGCAATGGCCGCGTCGTAGAGGGGATCCGGCACACGAGCGCCGGTCGGGTCGAGCAGCCTTATGGGCTCTCCCGGAGGTCGCTCCAGGGCTGTGCGGGGGCTGTCGTCGGACATGGTCGTGCGCAACGTTTCTCCGATCCGCCGGGCGCTAGCGGGTGTGCAGCGACCGGTCTGATCCTCTCGACCGTGGTTGGTGACCACAGGTCGACCCGGGCATCGTCGCCCGGAGTTGACTTCGACGCTAGTCAGCCTTCGTTCGCATGACAAGCATTTGTATGCTGGGCAAAGTCTCGACGAGGGAGTCAGCATGCCGAAGTCCGCCACAACACGCACGAGCGACGCGATCGTCATCGGGGCCGGGCTCGCCGGGCTCGTAGCCGCGAGCGAACTCGTCGCCGCTGGCAAGCGCGTCATCATCCTGGAACAGGAGCCCGAAGCGAGTTTCGGCGGGCAGGCGTGGTGGTCGTTCGGCGGTTTGTTCCTCATCGACTCTCCAGAACAGCGGCGTATGGGCATCCGCGATTCCCATGCACTCGCCCGCCAGGACTGGTTCGCCAGTGCCGGCTTCGATCGCGAGGAGGACTCGTGGCCGAAGCAGTGGGCCGAGGCCTACCTCGACTTCGCCGCGGGCGAGAAGCGCGCCTGGTTGCGGCAGAAGGGCGTGAGCTTCTTCCCCGTCGTCGGTTGGGCTGAGCGCGGGGGATACACGGCGACGGGTCATGGCAACTCTGTGCCGCGGTTTCACATCACGTGGGGAACGGGCCCCGGGATCCTCGCTCCCTTCATCGCCGCTGTGCGCGAAGGGGTTGAGAAGGGTCTCGTGACGCTCAGATTCCGGCACCGCGTCGACGAGTTGGTAGTCGAAGGTGGCGCCGTGGTCGGCGCGCGCGGCGCGATACTCGCGGATGATGCGGCCGAGCGCGGTGCGCCGAGCAACCGCGAGTCCGTCGGAGAGTTCGACGAGCGCGCGAGCGCGACGATCGTGACAAGCGGAGGCATCGGCGGAAACCACGATCTCGTGCGCCAGCAGTGGCCCACGCGCATGGGCCCGGCGCCGAGGAACCTCTTGAGCGGCGTCCCGGCCCACGTCGACGGACGCATGCTCGGCATCAGCGAGAAGGCCGGCGCGCACCTCATCAACGGAGACCGAATGTGGCACTACGTCGAGGGCATCACGAACTACGCACCGGTGTGGGCGAAACACGGCATCCGCATCCTCCCCGGTCCGTCGAGCGTGTGGCTCGACGCGACGGGCGCGCGCCTGCCCGTACCGCTTTTCCCGGGGTTCGACACTCTCGGGACGCTCGAACACGTCGCCTCGACGGGGTACGAATACTCCTGGTTCGTGCTCACGCAAGCGATCATCGAGAAAGAGTTCGCGCTCTCGGGAAGCGAACAGAACCCCGACCTCACCGGAAAGAGCGTGCGCGAGCTACTGCGCCAGCGACTCGGCAAGGGAGCAACCGAGCCCGTGGAGGCCTTCAAGGAGAAGGGCGAGGACTTCGTTGTCGCCGACACCCTCGACGAGCTACTCACGGGCATGCAGGCGCTCTCCCCCGACGTGCTGATCGACGCCCACCGTGTGCGACTCGAAATCGAGGCTCGCGACCGCGAGCTGGCCAACGATTTCAGCAAGGATGCCCAGATCACTGCCATCCGACAGGCCCGGCACTACCGCGGCGACAAACTCATCCGGGTCGCAAAGCCACACCGCATCCTCGACCCGAAGGCGGGGCCACTCATCGCGGTGAAATTGCACATCCTGACGCGCAAGAGCCTCGGGGGCATCGAGACGGATCTCTCCGGTCGTGCGCTGGGACCCGGCGGCCAGCCGATTCCGGGTCTCTACGCCGCCGGAGAAGCGAGCGGCTTTGGCGGAGGCGGGGTGCACGGCTATCGCTCACTCGAAGGAACGTTCCTCGGAGGCTGTATCTTCAGCGGCAGAATGGCGGGCCGCGCGGTCGCCGCACGTATCTGAGTTGTGCTCGATAGAGTCGAGACATGACCACTCCCACCACTCCCCCCGTTCCTGCCGGCTGGTACCCCGACCCCGCGGGCGGCACACGGACACGGTGGTGGGATGGAACTCAGTGGACAGACCACTTCCAGGAACCGTATAACCCGGGTTCAGCGGCGGCGGCGCTGCGCGCCCCCGAGGGGACGAAGGCGTACAACCCGTGGATCTGGCTCGTTGTATTCCTCCCCTACGTGACCCTCCCACTGCTGTTCACCATCGACTTCGGATCCATCTTCCGAGCCCTCGACCCCAGCGATCCCGACGCGGTCGTACGAGCGCAGTTCGCGATGTTCCTGTCCCCCGGCTACATCGCCCTCACGCTCGGGGGCTGGGTGCTCGTCGCGCTCACGATCTTCTGTGCCTACCGCGACTGGCGTGCTCTGCAGGCTGCGGGCGTCCCCCAACCTCTGCACTGGGCATGGGCCTTCTTTGGCGTCGCAGGCTACCCGGTGTACCCGATCGCGCGGTCCGTCGTCGTGAAGCGACGCACCGGACACGGTTCCGCAGTGATGTGGGCGGCGATTGGGATGATCGTCTTCACTTTTGTCGTCGTCGGCATCTGGACCGGCATCCTCGTGTCCCAGATGCTGCAGTACGTCTCGACGATTCCGACGAGCTAGCGGGCCATCGACCAGGCGCGGCGCTTGATCAGGACGTGGCCGCGCTTGGTCGTCAGTCGAGTCCACGCGCCCGAGTCGTAGACCGACACGGTGTCGCCCTCGCCGAGGAAGCCCAAGCTCATGGCCGCAAAGGCAGCACCCGCGGGCAGGTGATCGAAGCCCTCGATCGGCCTCCCCCAGATCTCGGTGCGCACACGATGAACAATCTGCTCGCCCGTGCCGTCGGGGATGGATGCGGCGACCTCCTCGATTCCGGCGCGTGCGGTGGCCTCGAGAATCTTCACGTCGGTGCCGGGCAGCGGAGACCACCCTCCGCGGGGCGGCGAAATGGCGGCCCAGGTCACGGTGTTGACCTCCATGGGGAGGCTCACGACGATCGGCTCGGTCGGATCTGCGTTCGCCGCGTTCTGCAGTTGCCCCTCGACTCGCGCGAGCAGCGAGCGCACGGGAACGACGACGTCAAAGTCCTCCTGGCTCGTGAGTGCGAAAGTACGGAGGCCCAGCACGGTCGGACTCTCATCTAGCAGACCCGCCGGATGTAGCACCGCCACATAAACCGCGAGCACACCTGACCCCGCAATAAGGCGCACCGAACCGTCTTGGACGCGCACGGCGCGGCCAAGGAACACGTGCAGGTCGCCCAGGGCGAGGGAATCCACGAGGGTGAAGGTGCGGCTCATCAGTCCTCTAAACTACAGGGCGCTGACCGCTCCGCGGACGACCAGGGAGCACGAGCACGGAAGCCTCTGGGTCGAAGCGCTCGGGCTCCGGGGTTGGCACCTGCCACAGCGCGGGAATCGTAACGTCCACGTCGCGCGCGGCCTCGAGGAAGTCGTCGATGAAGGCAAGCACACGCGGGTCATCCATCGTCTCCTCCAGGAAGACTGCCCCGACAACCTCGTACCCGTTCTGCAGGTAGACGCTCAATTGACTGGCGACGAAGTCGAGCGCCTCGCGGTTCGCGCGCCGTTGCTCGAGCGTCGGTTGCGTGGGGACGGGGTCGAAATAGAACGGCACCACGGGCAGAGAGTAGACGCCCAAACCCTGCTCGTGTGCCCACTGGAGCACACTCGTGGAGCCGCCGGCGCCGCCGAGCGTCGCGCGATTGACGACACGGTGCTCCACGACGACGATGCGGCTCGCGCGTAGGTCAGTCATCGGAGGGTCGAACAGGGATAGTGGCTCCGATGTGGACGAGGCGTCCGCGAGCCACTGCACCGTCGGCGCGCTGCTCGGGGTTTCCGAAGTGGGACGCCGGGTCGGTCGGGTCAAAGAGGCCGCTCTCCGTCTCGGGGAGCTGCCACAGATCTTTGATGACGACACCCGCCGCCTCGGCCGCCTCGAGAAGGTCTGCGATCCAATTGCCGGTCGCGGGGTCACACGACGGGCTTCCCTGCACGTGCAGACCGCCAACGATCTCGTATCCGTTGTCTTGATAGAGCTTGAGCTGGGCGACGATGGGCCCGAGGAGTTCTCGGTTGCTCGCGTGAAACTCCGGGGTGTTGTACTCGTCGAACGTCATGGGGGCTCGAGTCGGCCCCAAGAAGCGGAATTCGGGACACGGCAACTGAACGACCCCGAATCCCTCCTCGGTGATCCAATCGACGGCGCTCTTCATCATCCCGGCGCTGCGGGCGAGCGGTTGAACGACAGCGTTCTGATTGAGAACGCAGTGCGAGGTGACGAGGATGCGCCGCGGCGTTGGTGTGGCCATCGCCATAAACTAACAGGCATGAGCGACCCTCTGTCCGGCTTCCTGGCGGCACTCGACCTCACGGATACGGGCGCTCGAACCAGCGAGGACATCTTCACCGGCCCTAGCCAGTGGATGCCGCAGGGTCGGGTCTTCGGTGGCCAAGTACTCGCGCAGTCGCTCGTTGCCGCGCAACGCACCATCCCTGACGACCGATTCGTCCATTCGATGCACGGATACTTCCTTCGCCCCGGCTCGGTGGACCAGGCCATCACGTTCTCGGTCGACCGCATCCACGACGGCCGGTCATTCTCCACACGTCGAACTCAGGCCTACCAGGATGGGCTGCCGATACTCTCGATGATCGCCTCCTTCCAAGACGACGACGAAGGATTCGACCACCAGATCGATATGCCCGTCGGCCTGCCCGGCCCCGACGAATTGCCGAGCATGGCCGAACTCATCGGACACGTCGACCACCCAGTCGCCAGATTCTGGGCAAATGAGCGTCCCTTCGACATGCGCCACGTCCCATCCCCCGTGTACCTCTCGGTCGAGGGCGACCATGTCGCTCATCAAGCCGTCTGGATCAAATGCATCGGCTCGCTGCCCGACGATCCCAACCTCCACCGCGCCGCACTTGCGTACGCGAGCGACTACTCGATCCTCGAGCCCATCCTGCGGCGCCACGGGATGCCGTGGGCGACGCCGGGCGTGAAGATCGCAAGCCTCGACCACGCGATGTGGTGGCACCGTTTCGGCCGCGCCGACGAATGGATGCTGTACGCGCAGGAGTCCCCCACCGCCGTCGGCGGTCGGGGACTCTCGCTCGGCCGCATCTTCAGCGCCGATGGGCGACTACTCGCGAGCGTCGCCCAGGAAGGCATGGTTCGCGCGCCGAGGCCCACGGCATGAGGCTTCCTGAACTCGGTTCCCCTCGGGACCGGATTGTCGCCCTGCTGTGGCTCGGGCCTATCGGCATCCTCTTCGCGGCCGCGATCGTTCTCATTGCAAACGTGCTGCGCGATACCCCCGCGATCGCCGCGTTCATTGAGCAGTATCCCGGCAAGACGTCCACCATCGAGGGGGCGCCCGTGGGATTCCCGGTGTGGCTGCAGTGGCAGCACTTCCTCAACTCGTTCCTCTTGCTGCTCATTGTGCGTACCGGCTGGCAAATCCGCACGGCGGGTCGCCCCCCGCTGCGCTGGCAGCGCCGCAACACCGGGCTCATCCGCACCAAGAACCCACCCACGAAGATGAGCATCTACTCCTGGTTTCACCAGAGTCTCGACGTGCTCTGGGTTGCTAACGGCATCCTGTTCTACGTGCTGCTCTTCACAACGAACCAGTGGATGCGCATCGTCCCGGTGAGTTGGGATGTTCTGCCGCACGCCCTCTCCGTGGGCATCCAGTACGCCTCCCTGAACTGGCCGACCGAGAACGGATGGGTGCACTACAACGCGCTTCAGCTGCTGACGTATTTCGTCACGGTATTCATCGCTGCCCCCCTCGCGATCCTGTCCGGGCTCCGGATGTCGCCGGCCTGGTCGCCGCGACTCGGCGTGTTGAACCGTATCTACCCGCTTCCCTGGGCGCGCGCCATCCACTTTCCCGTCATGCTCTATTTCGTGGGGTTCACGATCGTGCACGTGGGACTCGTGTTCGCGACCGGTGCTCTGCGCAACCTCAACCACATATACGGCGGTCGTGACGAGGTGAACTGGGTCGGATTCTGGATCTTTGCGGCATCCGTCGTCATCATGCTCGCAGCATGGCTATTCGCTCGACCTGCTCTGCTCGGCAAGGTCGCGAGCATCACGGGGACCGTCGGGCGTTAGCGCTTCGTGAACTTCACGAGATCCTCGACGTAGGGCTCCCAGACGGCACGCAGATCGTCGGTAATGCGGCGTGGACGACCGGATGCTGCATCCACCTGCACGAGCGTCGTCGCCGCCTTCGTGAAGAGGATGCGCGGAGTCACCCCGATGGGCGAATAGATCTCGTAGCAGACCTCGATACTCGCGCCACCGATACGGCCGATCCACATTTCTATGTCGATGGGGGTGCGCATGTAAGGAATCGGGACGAGGTACTCGATCTCTTGTCGGGCGATGAGTGTGAGGGTATCCGCCCCAGGGCGCGCGTCGAGCACCGCCGTCGAATTCGATGGGGTCGCGGGATCGTCAGGACGCCAGAATGCCTGGATGCGCGCCTCCTCGAGGAGGCGCAGCATCTCGGCGTTATTGACGTGCGCGTAGGCATCGAAATCCGACCAGCGCAGCGCGATCGGTACGTTGAGCCGCACTAGTCGCGCGTGAGCTTGCGGTAGGCGCTGCGGTTGGGCTTCGCCGCGTCGGGACCGAGGCGCTCGATCTTGTTCTCCTCGTACGCTTCGAAGTTACCCTCGAACCAGTACCAGTTGGACGGGTTCTCGTCGGTTCCCTCCCACGCCAAGATGTGGGTCGCGATGCGGTCGAGGAACCATCGGTCGTGAGTGATGACCACCGCGCACCCGGGAAACTCGAGGAGAGCGTTCTCGAGGCTGCCGAGGGTCTCGACGTCGAGGTCGTTGGTGGGCTCATCGAGAAGGAGCAGGTTGCCGCCCTGCTTGAGCGTGAGCGCGAGGTTGAGGCGGTTGCGCTCACCGCCGGACAGCACGCCAGCCTTCTTCTGCTGGTCTGGACCCTTGAACCCGAATTGGCTCACGTAGGCGCGCGACGGGATCTCGGTCTTGCCGACCTGGATGTAGTCGAGGCCCTCGGAGACGACCTCCCACAGTGTCTTGTTGGGGTCGATACCACCACGGCTCTGGTCAACGTAGGAGATGTCGACGGTCTCGCCGATCTTGAGGTCGCCACCGTCGAGGGGCTCGAGACCCACGATCGTCTTGAAGAGGGTGGTCTTGCCGACGCCGTTCGGACCGATCACACCGACGATGCCGTTGCGCGGCAGGGTGAAACTCAGGCCGTCGACAAGAACGCGCCCGTCGAAGCCCTTCTTGAGATTCTTCGCGTCGATGACCTGAGAGCCCAGCCGCGGCCCCACCGGTATGACGATCTCCTCGAAATCGAGAACGCGCGTCTTCTCCGCCTCGGCCGCCATCTCTTCGTATCGCGCGAGACGTGCCTTCGACTTGGTCTGTCGACCCTTCGCGTTGCTGCGTACCCACTCGAGCTCACCCGCGAGGCGCTTGGCGAGTTTCGCGTCTTTCTTGCCCTGCACCTCGAGACGCTGAGACTTCTTCTCGAGGTATGTCGAGTAGTTGCCTTCGTAGGGGTAGAGATGTCCGCGGTCGACCTCGGCGATCCACTCGGCCACGTGGTCGAGGAAGTAGCGATCGTGGGTGACGGCGAGCACAGCACCGTGGTACTTCGCCAGGTGCTGCTCGAGCCACAGGACGCTTTCGGCGTCGAGGTGGTTCGTGGGCTCGTCGAGGAGGAGCAGGTCGGGCTTCTGCAGCAGGAGCTTGGTCAACGCAACGCGACGTTTCTCACCACCGGAGAGATTTGCGACGCTCGCGTCGCCGGGCGGCGTGCGCAGGGCATCCATCGCCTGTTCGAGCTGCGAATCGAGGTCCCACGCGTCAGCCGCGTCAATGTCCTCCTGCAGTGCGCCCATTTCGGCGAGCAGCGCATCGAAGTCAGCGTCGGGCTCGGCCATTTCGAGGCCGATCGCGGCATGGCGGTCGACCTTGTCTTTGATGGCGCGCACACCGTCTTGCACGTTCTCGAGAACGGTCTTGGATTCGTCGAGCTCAGGCTCCTGCATGAGGATGCCCACCGTGTAGCCGGGGCTCAGTCGCGCCTCGCCGTTTGAGGGGGTGTCAAGGCCCGCCATGATCTTGAGGATCGTCGACTTTCCCGCACCATTCGGGCCGACCACTCCGATCTTCGCGCCGGGGTAGAACGACATGGTCACGTCATCGAGGATGAGCTTGTCGCCGACCGCCTTGCGGGCGCGCACCATGGAATAAATGAATTCGGCCATGCATCCATTCTAGGGACGGGGCAGAGGGCTCCCCGTCCTCCCGCTCACCAGTCGATAGGTCGCGTGACGCCCACGAGGCATGTGCCGGTGCCGAGGATCGGCGCGATGATGCTGGTGTATCCCATCGCGCTGTACTGACCGATGAGGCACTCGTCTTTGATGCGCACGGAGAAAATAAGCGAGTCGACCGCGATTCCGAGCGCCGTGGTGTCAGGGGTGACCTGCATGTCTTCCTTGCGGAACCCTGCGGCCACGAGGTTGTCGATGGCGGCACGCCCATCGCCCATCCCATGGTCGAACAGGAACTGGTCGGCGACCTGATCGAAGAACGCTTTGTTCTCGGCGGCGCCCTCCCCCGGACGCAGCACCGGATCCTGGTCGGGCGCGACCGTAGCCGAGCTCGACGGGGTGTAGGTGGGCACGGGCATGGGGCGGGAGGGCATGCACGCGACGAGTGAAGCGACCATGACCGAAGAACTGACTAGGAGCACGGTGAGGCGTGCAGACCGGTTCACCTGTCTCCTCCTAGCGATCGTGTGTCGGATGTCCTCGTGTCGAACAGACAGAGTCTAGAGCGCACTCGCCTGCGAGCAGCCTCAGAATGGCAGCGCCGGCTCCGGGGTTGACGCGATCTCAGCAGCTTCGGTGCTCTGCACGTGCGACTCCTCCGCTTCAGCCGAGCCGACAGACATCGCGTGTGACGACGAGATGGTGCGGGAGAAGGTTGAAGTGCCCCAGGACAGGTCGTGCCCGATTGCGTCCGCTTCGATGTCGACGTTGGTTCCCGAGCGCTCTGTGCCCTGCCACTCGCGGATGCGCACACGCCCGGTGACGACCACGCGCTCCCCTTTCACGACCGAGAGTGACACGTTGCTCGCGAGCTGACGAAAGGAACTCACGGTGTACCAGTTCGTGTCCACGTCGATCCACTTCTCCTTCGCCCGGTCGAATCGACGCAGCGCCGATGCGAGTCGGAAGCTCGTGATGGACAGGCCCTCGCTCGTGACAATGTGCTTGGGCTCGGTAGCCACGAGGCCCGTGACGGTGATGGTGTCGGACATGCTGCTCCTAATTCGACGGGTGACCGGATGGACGGACCCCGAGATCGACGCTCGTGCCGGGATCGACGTCCCGGGGTCCGTGAAACGAGTGTCGAGGGAGCTGGGAGGACGCGGTCGCCACTGCGAGAGCACTGTGCGAACACGGCCCTGGCTGAGGAGCGGGGAGGACAGGAGAAGACGGTGATTCCGGGCATCCACACGGTCTTAGGCTTGCACCATGCCCTACACCGCTGCCGACAACCGCTACTCATCTCTCGACTACGCGCGCGTCGGTCGCAGCGGACTCAGACTTCCCCGAATCTCGCTCGGCATCTGGAACAACTTTGGCTACGACCGCCCGCTCGACACGCAGAGGGCGATCATTCGGCGCGCGTTCGACCTGGGTGTTACCCACATCGACATTGCCAACAATTACGGCCCGCCGCCGGGGTCGGCCGAGAGCAACTTCGGCACGATCTATGCCCAGGATTTAGCGCAGTACCGCGACGAGCTCATCATCTCGTCAAAGGCGGGTTACACCATGTGGGATGGCCCGTACCAAGACTGGGGTTCGCGCAAGTACCTGCTCTCGTCACTCGATGCGAGTCTCAAGCGAACCGGGCTTGAGTACTTCGACATCTTCTACTCCCACCGCCCCGACCCAGAGACGCCGATCGAGGAGACAATGGGCGCGCTCGCGGCCGCAGTGCACTCGGGTAAGGCGCTCTACGCCGGCATCTCCAACTACAACGCTGAACAGACCCGCGCAGCCTACGCCGCCCTCGCAGAGCACAAAGTGCCCGTGCTCATTCACCAGCCTCGGTACAACATGTTCGACCGTCGGCCCGAGGCGGGACTCTTCGAGGCTCTCGACGAACTCGGCATGGGGAGCATTGTTTTCTCTCCGCTCGCGCAGGGTCTGCTGACGGACCGCTATCTCGGTGGCATCCCCGAGGGCTCGCGAGCGGCCAACAGCCCGTTTCTCGGCGCCGACAACATCACCGAGGAGTACATTGATCGCGCTCGCGCGCTGAACGACATCGCTCAGGGTCGTGGACAGACTCTCGCGCAACTCGCGCTGACCTGGGTTCTGCGCCTGCCCCAGGTCACATCTGCCCTCATCGGAGCATCAAGCGTCGCGCAGCTCGAGAACAATGTCGCGGCGCTGGACTTCCCCTCGCTCACCGCCGAGGAGATTGCCGCGATCGAGCCGCTCGCAGTGCACGGCACCGGCTCGCGCTCGTAGCACCGTGGGCTATGTCTACGGACTGCTCGCCGCTTTCCTGTTCGGAGCCAACGGTAGCGTCACGAAGGTCGTGCTCGAGAGCGGCCTGAGCGCGACTCAGGTGACCCAGTTTCGAACCCTCGGCACGTGCTTCATTGCGGGGGTGATCCTGGTCATCGTCGACCGAAAGTCGTTCCGCTTACCGCCGCGTCAGATTCTCGTCATGGCGGTGCTCGGCGTGTTTGGACTTGCGCTGCTGCAGGCCACGTACGCCTTCGCCATCCAACTCATGCCCGTCGGCATCGCGCTGCTCTTCGAATACCTCTCGGTACTGATCGTCGCCCTCGTCGCGTACTTCTTCCTCAAGGAACGCGTGAAGCCACGCCTCTGGATCGCGATCGGGCTCATGCTCGTCGGACTGGCGGTAGTGGCCCAAGTCTGGTCGAGCACTCTCGATGGGCTCGGCGTACTCTTTGCGCTCGGTGCCGCGGTTAGTCTCGCCATCTACTTTCTCGTCGGAGAGCGCCAGGTGAACTCCACGTCTCCTCTCGCGGTCGCCTTCTGGACGTCGGGGTTCGCTGCGCTCTTCTGGGCATTCTTCAGCGGATGGTGGGAGGTCGACCCCGCCCTCATGGTGACGCCCGTCTCCCTGACAGGCAATCTCGCTGACGTGGTGCTCCCGATGTGGGTCGTGCTCGTGTGGCTACTCGTGATGGGTTCGTTCTTCCCCTTCGTGCTCTCTTTCGCCGCCATCGGTCGGTTGCGCGCGACACCGGCAGGCATCATCGCGTCATCCGAGGTCATCTTCGCTTTCGTCGTCGCCTGGTTGTGGCTTGGTGAGCAACTCGGAGCGCTTCAAGTCGTCGGAGCCGCCATCGTGCTCGTCGGCATCATCCTCGCCCAGACCTCGCGCGCGAAGAAGGTGTTGGATGCCGACCTTGCCTTCGTTCCCGACAAGGGACCCCCTTTGGGATGAGTTGGCCCCTCAGTGTCGGTGGTCGAACATACATTCGAATGACCTCGACACTCAGGAGATATCGTGACCACCCTCGACTTCCCCCTCACCGGCACCTCGCAGACGCTTCGACGAGGGGTGGCTCAGATCCACCTCAACGACGATCTATGGCGCGTGACGAGGTCAGATGGCGAAGTGCTCGGGTATGTCGAGCGACTGGCGACTCCGGCGGGGCACCGTTTCCGCGCCAAGCGGATGCTGCAGCGCCAGCGTCGCTTTCTGCCCATCGGGGAATTTTGGACTTTGGACGACGCGATGGAATGTTTCAGGTTCTAGTTGAAACTTATTGTTTCGGCGTTTCGCTGCCGAAGCAGCGTGATGGGTGGGGTTAGTGTGCCTGCATGTTACTGGAGTGGTTTAACGACATCGTCAGCTGGATGAAGTCCGACGCGGGCTGGACCGTGGTCTCGGGTGCCATCATTCCCTTCGTTGCGATCCTCGCTGGCGGTATCACCGCCGGGCTCATCGCGCGCGGTGCAATCAAGCGTCTTATCACCCAGCAAGACCGTGAGGCCAAGGCGTCTGCGGTCGCTGCGCTCATCGCTTCAGGCCGAAAGGCTGCAACGTGGAGCTCACTCACCGCACAGGAGAAAGAGCACGTCGAACACCAGACCAGTGAGGCCGAGGTGCGCGTGCGCCTTCTGCCCGTGCTCGGTGCCTCGCTCGCCGCCGACTGGTCTGCGCACCACATCGCCACGATGAAGAAGAACTCAGCAAACTACAGCTTCCAGGCCGATCAAGACCTGGTCGACCTCACCGACGGACTCATCGCCTGGCAGTCGCGTCCAGCGCGCGCAAAGAAACTCTTCGCGGCGGATCTCGCCGCATGGCGCTACGACACGGGAATGCCCGAAGACGACCTCGCGCGCAAGCAGCGGGAGTGGGCCGAACAGCAGCAGGCAGAGTCTCCGTTCGCGACGAGCATCCTCAACACCGAGGCTCCTCGCGCGTCCTGACCCGCGTAATTCTCGGAGGCGACGTCAGTTCGCGCCGGGACCCTCGATCGCGATGATCGTCGCCAACCACGGGCAGTAGTAGTCGGACGTGACGGTGCCATCCTCCACATAGGAGGGCAATCCGTCGCACACCTCAATGGTCGCGTCGGCGAACTCCAAAGTCGACGGATCGATGTGCCAGGTCCAGGGAGCGTTGACGCCCGGGTCGTCGCGCACCACCAGACCGATCGGGATACGACCATCCTCCGTCTTGCCCTCGAACAGGTCGTTCGCGTGCTGGATGAGTTCGGGGGTAGCCAACTCGATCTTGTATGTGCCCTGCCCAGCAACCTCGAAGGTGGCCACAGTGGGCTGTTGAACGCAGCCCGACAGGGCGGCGGCGACCGCGACAGCGACAATCGTGGCGGCGACTTGTGTGGCTCTCATGCCACAAATCTAGGGGCATGCGCTGGCTTGGAAGTGCCCTCGGCAGGAATTGAACCTGCGACCAAGAGATTAGAAGGCTCCTGCTCTATCCGCTGAGCTACGAGGGCGCGACACCACTGTACTCCCCGTACCTAGACGGCCTTCGCGAGGGCCGCGAGCACCTGCGGCAGGGCGGGGACACCCTCTGCCCGAAATACTTCGGTGCCACCGGCATCCATTACGAGCACGGTAGGCGTCGAACGGATGCCGGCGCGCTCAGCCACATCGATGTGCCGCGCGACGTCAAGCTCAACGAGGCGAGCGGCGGGCACGAGCCGCGCCGCCTCCCCCAGAACCGCTCGCGTCGCCATGCACGGCTCGCAGAACGACGACGAGAAGAACAGCAGGTCGATGCGGGAGCTCACGCTCGACCGGTCTGGCGCTATTGCTCGCCGCGCTCGTCGAGGGCCTCCAGAGGCTCACTGTCGGGCTCATCCCAGGTGTAGGTCACCTGCACCTGGTCGCCGATCTCGCGAGCCACCGGCGCGGAGTAGACGAGTTGCGTCTCCTTTCCGTCGACGGCGACGATGACGGTCACCTCGCTCTCCCAGGTGCCATCCGTGCTGATGCGACGATCGGACTGGCCGTCGTAGGGGCCTCCCGAGTAGAAGATGATGTACTCGTCGCCGCGTGCGACGCTCGGTGCGTTGTCAGTCATAGCTCCAGTACTACCAGACCGGGCGCGTCACACGCCGACTGTAGGCTTTGGATATGGCTACAACGGCGGATCTCATGGTCTGGATCGACTGCGAGATGACGGGACTCGACATCTCGGTCGACGAGCTCGTCGAGGTCGCTGTGGTCGTCACGGACTACAACCTCGTGCCACTCGATCCCGGCTTTCAGGTCGTCATCAAGCCCGACCAGTCGGCATGGGACAACATGGGCGAGTTCGTGCGTAACATGCACGCCGAGAGTGGTCTGCTGGATGAGATCCCTCACGGCGTCACCCTCGCTGATGCCGAGTACGCCATTAACGAGTACATCCTGCGGTTTGTACCCACACCACAGACGGCTCCGCTCGCCGGCAACACGATCGGCACCGACCGCACGTTTCTCGCAAAGTACATGCCGCGAGTAGACGCCCACCTGCACTACCGCTCGATCGACGTGTCATCCATCAAGGAACTCTCCCGCCGCTGGTTTCCGCGCGTCTATTTCAACGCGCCCACCAAGAACGGCGGACATCGCGCTCTCGCCGACATCCTCGAATCCATCCGGGAACTCGATTACTATCGCCGCGCCGTCTTCGTTCAGGAACCAGGACCGACGAGCGAGCACGTGCAGGCGGTTTCGGCGGACGTCGTTGAGCGCTGGGCCGCCCAGCTGTAATACACTTGTTGGGTTGCGCTTCGCGCAGCACATCCATGGTGGTCGTAGCTCAGTTGGCAGAGCGCTGGCTTGTGGAGCCGGATGTCGCGGGTTCGAGCCCCGTCGATCACCCCAAGGGAAGCGGTCTGACTGAGAAGTCAGACCGTTTTCCATTGGTGGCGGTAGTGATGGGCAGGAGGCCGTGATGTCGCAGACGCTCGAATCGCCCCTCGCCGACGTCGAGGGGCAGACCGCCTCGCCGTGGGTGACGATCGTCTGGAACGACCCCGTCAACCTGCAGACCTACGTCTCCTGGGTATTCCGCAGCTACTTCGGCTTCCCGCGTGCGGAAGCCGAGCGCCTGATGCTACTCGTACACAACGAGGGTCGGGCCGTAGTCGCCGTCGGCGGACGCGAGGAAATGGAACGTCACGTCGAGGCGATGCACGACTTCGGGCTCTGGGCCACGCTCACGCGGGAGGCCTCGTGATGCCGTTTGCCGCGCGAGGCGATCGGGTCGTCGCCCGATTCACCACCGACGAGCGCACCGCGCTCATCGACCTGGCTGAGCAACTCATTGCCCTCCTGTCCGAGCGGTCCGGTGACCCGGCCGGCGACGCACTCTTCGCGCAGTTGGGCATGGGAGGCTCGAGCGAGGCTCCCCTCGATCCTGCGCTAGCTCGCCTACTACCGGATGCCTACCGGAATGACCGTGGTGCGGCATCCGATCACCGTCGCCTCACCGAGCGAGGACTCGTCGACCGCAAGATCGCGAACGCTCGATTCGTGACGGAGTCGCTCCACCAATCCGAAGTCGATCTCGATACCGCGGGAGTGCAGGCGTGGTTGCGCACCCTCACCGACCTACGCCTGGCGATCGCAGCTCGCCTCGGCATCGAGCACGACGGGGACCGCGGTCACGGCGAGGAATCGGCGCAGTGGCTATACGACTGGCTCGGCTACCTGCAGGGCACCCTCGTGGAGGTCATCGATGATTGAGATGGATGCGACCGAGTTCGAGAAACACGTCGTCGACGAGCTCGACCTGCTGCCCGACGACATGGTGGACGGGCTCGACAACGTCATCTTCGTGACCGAAGACCGACCGGAGGACGGCTCCCTCGACCTGCTCGGGCTGTACGACGGTGTGGCGCTCACGGAGCGCGGGCAGTACGGGTTCGGAGAACTGCCAGATCGCATCATCCTGTACCGCGAACCTCTGCTCGCGATCAGCTCTGATCTCAATGAGCTCAAGGATCAGATCCACGTGACGCTCGTGCACGAGATTGCCCACTTCTACGGCATTGATGATGAGCAGCTGCACGAGTTGGGTTGGGGCTGACCGCATCCCTCGAAATCTCATCCCCGAGGATTACGCAGGTTTACCTCACGGCTGACGTACTGCTCCCCTACCCACCACGTAGTATTCATGAAGGACCCGGAGGCAATGGAGGGCCGATGTTCACAGCACGCCGCGCGACCGCAATCGCGCTTCCCGCAGTATTACTCTTCACGCTCGGCGGATGCGCACTCGTCGACCCCAGTGGCGACGGCGAACAACTGACGGGGACCGCCGCGTGCGCCCTCGGTCACACCTGGGAGCTCAACGTCGACGACCTCGCTGAGCAGATCAAGAACGACCTCACGAACGCCGGCGTCACGGTGGATACTGTCGTCGCGAGCGGCTCGCAGACCTTCGATTGGAGCATCGAGGGGCACGTCGCCATCACCTCGGACTACACAATCACCGTCAAGACCGTTCCGGCTGCCGAGCAAGTGCTTACCGTCGAGCAGACGCATTCAGGCTCGATCACGGGCGCCGCCTATATCAACGGCGAGGTCGCAATCCCCCGCAAGTGGGATGACTCGGACTTCAGCGTTGACACGACCGCCGATCTCTCCGGAGAAAAGGTCGAGGAAGCCGACCTGACGATCACCATCCCCCCGACGGATTTCGATGACAGTGTCGGCCTCGAGCTCACCTGTAACGGCAAAGAGCTGACTATCCACCCCCGCGGCAGCGTGATCACCCAGACCTGGGCGCGCAAGGACTAGGGCAGGGGACCCGTCTCGAGCGGGAGTGACGGATCGGCCGACCACTCCTCGAGCGATCCGTCGTAGATGCGCACAGACTTCTTGCCGATCGCGGCGAGCGTGAGCGCGTTAGCGGCCGCGGAGATACCCCCGCCGCAGTACAGGAGCACTTCCTCGCCGTGCTCGGAGACGTCCACTCCCGCGGCGTCGTAGGCGAGCACCAGTTCGACTCGGCTTCGCACGTGTCCATCGCTCGTGAACAGGTCGCGCGACGACACGTTGACGCTGCCAGGGATTCGACCGCGGCGCGAGTAGCGAGTCGGCTCGCTGCCCGTGAATGCCCCCGCCGGAAGACCGCACACGAGCGAACGACTGTCATCCGAGGCGCGATCCTCGAGCTCCTGCCTGCTCACCCACGCCCGGCGAACCGCGGCGGCCGACCAGGGCTCCACCGATGGTGGCGCGCCGGACTCTCCGCTCTCGACGGGTTCACCCGCGGCCTGCCAGGCGGCGAAGCCTCCATCGAGCACGCGCGCGGGCACGCCGATCCACCTCAGCAGATACCACAGGCGAGCCGCCCAGAGGTTGCCGGTGGAGTCGTAGACCACCACAGCCTGTCCCTCACGGATACCGAGGTGTGCGAGCTCGTCGGCGATCGCCTGTGGCTCCGGGTAGCTGTAGTGCAGTGCCGAGGAGGTGTCACTGAATTGCGTCGCGACGTCGACGTGCTGTGAACCGGGAATGTGGGCATCGAGCCACCTCGGGCGCCCGGAGTCGCGTCGATAGTCCCCGTCGAATGCGGCCGAGTGCAAGACGAGGCTCGCGTCGAGCACCGCGGGCGGGTTCGGCGTGCGGAGCGCGTCGGAGAGTTCGGCTACGGTGATGAAGGGCGAGGCCATGGCTCCACTCTACGGACCTCGCTCGCGAGTCCCCGGGGATCCTCACGTGCGATGAACGACTCCTCCTGAGCGGCCCATCGGTCCCAGTGCACGGCAAAGGCCGGTTCGCGGTGGAGTGCGCGACGGCGGCGGGTAGGTTCATCCACTTCCAGCCATATCGCCCGATCAGCGAGCGGGCGGCTCGCGCGACTGATCGCGCCGACTCCCTCAACGACGATCGGCTCGGTGAGATCCAGCTCGTGCCAGGGACCGGGCGACGATGTGCGCCAGTCCCACGCGCGCCACCGACCGGTGGTGAGGATGCCTGGGACCGCTGCACTCGCGGCATCCAGCCCGTCCCAGCCCGGGTAGACATCGTCGAGATGGACGATCTGGGCCCCAGCGAAGTCGCGGGCGAGTTCGGTCTTGCCGGAGCCGGAACGTCCGTCGATGAGCACGATCACGCCTCGAGTCCAAGGAATCGAGCGACAGCCGGCGTCGCGGGCCGCTCCAGCACCTCGGCGCTCGGGCCGATCTGCACGAGTTCGCCAGCCATCATGATGCCGAGGCGATCGGCGACGACCGCTGCCTCGCCCTGATCGTGGGTCACGAAGATCGCGGTGGTGCCAGTGTCCACGAGAATACGGCGGAGGTCTCGCGCGAGTCGCTCGCGTAACTCCCGATCCAGAGAACTCAGCGGCTCGTCGAGCAGGAGCAGTCGCGGGCGGGCCGCGAGGGCGCGGGCGAGCGCAACGCGCTGCTGCTCACCGCCCGAGAGTTCGGTGACACGTCGGCCGCCGTAACCCTGCAGACCGACCAGCTCGAGAAGCTCACCTACCCGCTCGGCTCGCTCGGTGGTGCCCACCCGCGCGATGGCCAGTGGGTAGCCGATGTTCGCGGCGACGGTGCGATGAGCGAAGAGTTGCCCGTCCTGGAACATGAGCGCGAATCCACGCTTGTGCACCGCGAGACGCGTGATGTCTTCACCTCGCCACAGCACGCGACCGGAGTCGAGGGTTTCGAGACCGGCGATCGCACGCAAGAGGGTCGACTTCCCACTCCCTGAAGGACCGAGGATGCCCAGAACCTCCCCCGCCTCGAGGGCGAGGGATACGCCGTGGATCGCAAGCTCGGCTCGCCCATCGTGCAGCCAGGAAACCGTGAGATCGAGGGCCTGCAGCTCGGGGGTGGGAGTGTCGTTCATCAGAATGCTCCGACGCTACCAACTCGGAGCCGCTCGACCAGCGCGATGACGCCGACCGTGACGGCGGCGAGTACGACCGATGCGGCGATCGCCATACCGAAGTTGTCACCACCCGGCAGCCCGATGAGACGGTAGATGACAACGGGGAGCGTCGGCCGGTCGGGGCGTGCGAGAAAGCTCGTCGCGCCGAACTCGCCCAGCGCGACGGCAAACGCGAAGCCGGATGCCGCGATCACGGGTTTCGCAACGATCGTGAGGTCGACGTCACGCAGTACTCGCCACGGACCAGCACCGAGAACGGCGGCGGACTCGCGAAGCCGGGGGTCGATGCTGCGCAGCACCGGCAGGATGGTGCGCACGACGAGAGGTAAGGCGACGAGCGCCTGCGCGACGGGAATCAGCACGGGAGACGACCGCAGGTCGAGTGGGGGCTGATTGAGGGTGATGAGGAAGCCGAATCCGACGGTGACGGCGGAGACACCGAGGGGAAGCAGGAGCGCGCCGTCCAGCGCGCTGAGACCTCGCCTGCCGGCAATCGATCGGGGGGTGCGGCTCAGCACGAGACTCGCGATCACCCCAATGGTGAGTGCGAGGAGGGTCGCCTGCAGGGCGATCTGCAGCGAGTTACCGAGCGCTACCCACACGGGGACCACGAGAGCGTTGCGACTGCCCGTGGAGCCGAGCAACAGGTAGTTGTCGAGCCCGTAGCCGCCGTGGACGCGCAGGGAGCGTTCGACGAGCGCGACCAAGGGAAGGCTCAGAGCGAGTGCGACGGTGATCGTGGTGACGATAGCGGGGGCATCCACAGTGCGGACGCGCCGCGCGACCTGCACCGCTGCGACGCGCCGTTGCGCCGTGCCGCGCGCGCGACCCACCACGACGAGCACGAGAACGACGACAGCGAGTTGAGTCACCGACAACACTGCGGCGCCGCGCAAATCGAGGAACTGAGTCGTGAGGAGGTAGATCTCGGTCTCTATCGTGCCGAAGCGTGTGCCCCCGAGCACGAGCACCACCCCGAATGCTGTCGCGCAGAAAAGAAAAACGATCGACGCCGCTGCGGCGAGCGAGGGGCCGAGACGCGGCAGGGTGACGGTGAGAAATACCCGCACGGGCCCCGCGCCGAGGACACGCGCCGCGTCTTCTTGGCGCGGATCGAGGCCCTCCCACGCGCTTCCGACCGTGCGCACGACGACCGCGATATTGAAGAAGACGAGGGCGAGCAGGATCGCGGCGAACGTGCCATCGAGCCTCAGGAAGCCGAGCGGGCCGCCATCTCGCAGCAGAGTGCGGAACGCGACACCCACGACGACGGTCGGCAGCACAAAGGGGAGGATCACGAGAGCGCGCGCGATGGCCCTGCCCCGAAACCGAAGCCGGTACAGCACGTGCGCCATCGGCAGCCCCACAGCAATACACACAATCGAAGCGAGTGCGGCCTGGCCGATGGTGAGACCGATGAGACGGATGATGCGCGGGCGACTGAGCACGTCGACGAACCCAGTGAGGTCGACCACCCCTCCCGGCGCGATCCCCCGGCCGATCATGGCCGCGACGGGCCACGCGAAGAAGACTCCCAGAAAGGCAACGGGCACCACGACACCGAGCACCATCGCAACGATGGCGCCCGGTGACGTGCGCGCTCGGATCATGGGGTGGCGATCTCCGCCCACTCGGTGAGCCAGGTTTCACGGTTCGCATCGATGTCGGCAGGATCCACGACGAACGGGTCGGTCGGGATCGCCGCGAACTTCACGAACGACTCCGGGAGAGTCGCCTTCGAGTTGACCGGGTAGACATACATCGACTCGGGGATGTCGTTCTGCACCGTCGTGGAGAACAGGAAGTCGACGAGCTGGCGCGCCGCCTCGGGTTGAGCGGTTCCGGCGATGACGCCCGCGTACTCGGTCTGACGGAAGCACGTCTCGAGGAGAGCGCCCGTGGGCGCCTGGGTCGCATCATCCGCCGCCTCGAAAGGTGGGGACGAGGCGTAGGAGACGACGAGTGGGCGGTCGCCTTCGCTCGACGGGCCAGAGAATTCGACGTAGTAGGCGTCGGTCCACCCCGCGACGACTTTCGTGCCGTTGGCCATGAGGTCGGTCCAATACTGCTGCCAGCCGTCCTCGCCGAACGCGGCGATCGTCGCGAGCAAGAAGGCGAGACCGGGCGACGATGAGTTGGCGGCCTCGACGACGAGGAGATCTCGGTACTGAGGGCTCGTGAGGTCCTCGAGGGTCTCGGGCTCAGGGATGCCGGCCTGGGCGAACCACTCGTGGTCCACGTTGACGCACACGTCGCCGCTGTCGATGGGAGTGAGCTGCTCGCCCCCCTGACCTGCGGGCAGGAGGAACGGCGTCTCGGCATCCGTGAGGTCGGGCGACACGTAGTCCTCGAGAACGCCCGCCGAGATCGCGCGAGACGCGAAGGTGTTGTCGATACCGAAGACGACATCACCGAGCGGCGAATCCTTGGTGAGCACGAGGGTGTTGACGACCTGCCCCGCATCCCCCGACGACTGCACCTGCACCTGTATGCCGGTCTCGTCGGTGAACTGCTGCAGAATGCCGTCGCTCAGGGAGAACGAGTCGTGCGTGACGAGCACGAGCGGTTGTGGGGCGTCAGAGTCGGCCGCGGGTGCGCAGCCAGCCAGGGCCAGTGCGGCGACGGCCAGAACGGCCGCGGTACGTACGTGCGTGATCATTCGATCGTGCCTTTCATTCGATGAACGGCACGGGTTCAAGAGTGTCTGCCTCCCTGCGCTGGCATGATCCAGATCAGGTTCGACGGTCGAAGCTTGGAGAAGCTTCCTCTCAGCCCGGCTCACCGGACTCCCGTGTTCTTGAGGGAAATGCTACTCGATTACGGTCGCGCCCGCCGCCCGTAGCTCCGCAGCAGTCGTCACGCGTGACTGCTCGGAATACCCGCCCGAGAGGTCGAGTCGCACCGTCACCTCGAGGCCCGCCGCGAGCGCATCTAGGGACGCGGCGCGCACACAGAACTCGGTGGCGAGGCCGCACACCGTCACCGAATCGACGCCGAGTCGCGCGATGACGTCGGCGAAGGGCTCTCCCTCGTCGGTGATGCCGCAGAAGATCGAGTAGTCGGGTCGCCCCTGACCCTTTTTGATGTGAACGTCGACGAGGGCGTCGTCGAAGGCATCGTGATACTCGGCGCCGACCGACTCCGCGACGCAGTGGGTGACCCACGGGGTTGACGACCCCTCTGGGGCGGGCGGGAAGTGACCTCCGTTGTCGTTGTCGCCGTGGTGCCAGTCACGCGAAGCTATGACGAGCGGCGGGGCATCCGCTCGAATCAGGTTGGTGATCGCGCGCGCGACGGTTTCGCCGCTCGGGATCGTGGCAACGAAGTCATTCTGCAGATCGATGACGAGCAGCGCGGATGCCACGGTCCTAGGCCCGCGGCGAAAACTCGGGCAGCACTCCCTTGGCGACGATGAAGCACCCGTATGGACGATCCTCGGCGGTCACCAGAACCGCGTAAGCCTTGAGAGTGCGCTCGTAGAACTCGTCGCGCGTGAGCGACTCCATCTCGAAGGTGCGCCCCGCAGCGCCCGTCGCCTCCGCGAGGAACTGCGACTGCACCTCCGGGGTGCTCGACTCGTCGCCGACGACGAGCATGCGGGCGACCGGGGTGTCGGTGAACGTGTCAATGGGCAACAGGGAGAACACGGCTCGCGCGGCCTCGGTGGAGTTCACGCCGTCCATGCGGTGCACGCGGTCGCTATGGGCGTACGCCGGGAAGTTGCGGTCGACGATGACGAGTTCGTCACCGTGACCCATCTCCGCAAGGCTCAGCAGAAGGTCGGGCGAGATGAGGGGATCGATTCCCTTGAGCATCAGTGGTGGTCTTTTCTTAGGTGGTGGGTCTGGTGCGGAAAGTGGGCGGAGCGAGCAGGCCGGCCCGCTCGGGAGCCTCCCGCATCCCCGTGCCGGCGTAGTAGCGATTGGCCGCGGGACTGGCAATCTCGATGACGACCTCGTTGGTCCCGGCAGCGGCGAGACCGACAAAGCGGTAGGGCGACCACCCACGCGAGCCAATCGAGGCGCCATTGAGGATGACCGTCGCCCCGCCGCTGACGGAGGGCAGCAGGATCTCGATCTCGACCGCTGAAGGCAGTTCGAGCGTCGTCGTATAGCGGGCGATGCCGGAGAAGTCAGGCAGGCCCTGCCCCTCCCAGCCCGCATTCGCGTGGACCTCGAGTCGCTCCCCCGCGTGCGCGTGCGCGTCCGTGGGTACGTCGAGAGTGAACGTCTCTGCGAGGAGCGCTGGGGCAGACCATGCAGCTGCAACACCCGGCCTGTCCGACGAATCCGAGGCGCCAGGTGCAAACACGAGCAGGCGCACCTGCATGGGCTCGAGGTCGATCGAGACCGCCGATCCATCGAAGGCCAGGGACTCGACGGTTCCCTCGGAGACCGACCACGACTCGAGCGACGCCAGACCGCCGACGTGTATCGCAATATCCACGGTCATGGCCTCATGCGTGTCGTTGAACACCGCGAGGCGAATGGTGTCGCCATGTCTGCCGGAGCGGGACCACGGGTGCCCTTGCGGGGAAGTGACGGTCACGGCATCCCGGCCCGGCCCGCCGAGCAGAGCGGGGAGCTCGGCGATCGCGGGAGCGGTGGGGAGGTGCTGAACACCCCCGCCGATCGCGGACCAGTCGGCGGGGGCGGTCTGGGGTCCGTGCTGGTAGCCGGACGGCGTCTCGCCGCTCGCGACGACCGTGACGCCCGCATCGGACAGCTCCTTGATGCGCGCGATGGTCGCGGCTGAGCGCAGAGTCGTGACGCCCGGCAGCACGAGGGCACGATACGAGCGATCCCCTATGCGCAGCGCGCCCGGCTCGACCGTCGCCGCGTGAAGGTCGCGCTCGTCAATGAGGTGGTAGCCGTAGCCGGCGAGCGCAAGCGCCTCGTACCACGCGCCGCCCTGCTCGGCATGCGCGGCACCCTGGCCTTCAGCCCACACGGTGCGCAGCGGATAGAAGACAGCGACCTCGCACGTCGGCTCGCTGTCGTCGAGAAACTCGGAGACCCGCCCCGACTCGACCGCGAACGACGCGTGGTACCTCTCGAACCAGGGCTCGAAGTTGACTCCCGGCGGGAAGTCGAAGCGCGGGTTCGAGAACATGCGCGGATCATCGTCGTGCCCGTGGGTCTGGTAGAAGCCGTGGAAGAGGAACTGACGCATACCGAGAATGTGGTGTCGCAGCGCCTGTGCGCGCATCTCCTCGAGGGTGAGGCCCCAGTGTCCCGCGTAGACGCCCGAGCCCGTGTGCGAGCGTGCGTAGTACTGCTCGAGGATCGTGCCGGAGCGGCCGTTCGAGCGCGCCACCGAGTCGCCGAGCTTCGCACTCAGCTGCGGCACGGAATCCTGTCCGTCGACGCCCGTGAGGTCGCGATACGAGTCGATTCCGAAATAGTCGAGGCCGAAGTTGACGCGCAGGTCCCACTCATCGAATGCGCCGGCGAGATTCCACTGGCCAACGTGCGCGAGCACCTCGTGTCCGGAGAGCAGCACGCCCTTCGAGCTCGTCCACTCGTGCATGGCGCCGAGGAATACCTGCATGCTGCGCTGGCTGAAGAAGTCATAGAACTGCGCCCGCAGAGCCTTCTCCTGCGCATCCGCGGCCTCAAGCAGCGAGAGGAGGACTGCGGCATAGTTCTCCGTCCACTCCGCTCGGATCGCCTCGCCGAGGGAGGAGTGGAACGGGATGGCCGAGCCCAGGTTGCCGTGCTTCTCAGCCCACCGATAATAGTTGGCGTGCGGCTGATCGAAGAAGAAGTAAGTGATCGTGGATCCGAAGTAATCACCGAGCGCGTCGTAGAAGGGCTGGTAGCCAGCTTCGACGAAACGGGCGGCGGCCGCCTCATCCACAAAGTTGACGAGCCGCGAGGTCGCACACCGTGCCGACACGAAAACGGTCACCGGGGTGCCCTCGGCGAGCCCTGTCACCGCGATCGAACAGCCAGCGAGATCGGATGCGGCGAACGACGCCCTGTCAAGCTCATCCCGTGCCCCCGAACCGGTGCCCGTCACGACGAACTCGATGTTCCAGTCGGCCCACTCGACGACAGAGCGGTCGTAGTGCCACGCCATGCCGGCGTCCCCTAGGCTCTCGGTCGCGGTGTGCGTGTCCGAAATCGTGAGCGTGAGACCGTCGGGACCGACGACCCCGCTCGTCCAGAACAGCTGGCGCTCGCGTAGTTCGTCGTGACCGGCGACCGCGAGACCCGCCGCATGGCCCGTCTGCCAGTTGTAGTCGTCGTAGACGCCCACCATCATGCCGCGCTTCGCGGCCTCATCGACGGCGATGCGGCACGCGGCGAGGTACTCCTCGGTGAGGTAGTTCTCGATGGGGAAGGCCATGCGCGCCTGCACCTGGAAGCTGAGGATGCCGGCGTCCTGCATCTGCCCGACCTGACGACGAATCTGCTCCTCGCCCGGCATCTCGTGCCAGAACCAGTAGGCCGCGGGCATGTGCCAGGCGTCGGGCTTCTCGAAGGTCATCCCTTCACCGCCCCGGCCGCGAGTCCACTGATGAACTGCCTCTGAGCGACGAGGAACAGGATGATGATCGGCAGCGTCACAATCGACAACGCAGCGAACAACTGTGGATAGTCCGTGCCGAATCGGGAGGTGAAGATCACGAGTCCAAGCGGCAGGGTCTGCAACTCCTCCCTGTGTATCAGCAGGCTCGCCATGAAGTACTCGTTCCACACCGCCGTGCCCGTGAAGATGACCTGGGTCGCGATACCGGGACGCGCGAGCGGGAGTACGACCCGGAAGAAGGCACCAAAGGGCGTGCATCCATCGATCTCGGCCGATTCCTCGAGTTCGTCGGGGATCGAGTGGAAGAACGAATACATCAGAAAGACGCCGAGCGGGATCGCGTTCGCGGTGTACACGAGAATGAGGCCCGGCAGCGTGTTGAGCAGTCGCAGATCGACGATCACGGTGAAGACAGGGATCGCGATGATGCCGAACGGGACCATGATGCCCAGCAGCAGGAACATGTAGAGGAACCCGCGCCCGCGGAACTTGATCTTCGCGAGCGCGTACCCGGCCATCGAGGTGATGGGCAGCACGAGCGCCATGGTCGCAAGCGTGACGACGATGCTCGTGAGGAACTTCTGGCCGAGTGCACCCGCCTGCCACGCGTAGACGAAGTTGTCAAAGTTGAGCGTGGACGGCAGACCCCAGATGTTGGCGTAGAACTCGGAGCCCTGTTTGAACCCGCCCATGATCATCCACAACAGCGGATAGACCGTGAGCAGCACGAGCACGGCCATGACGACGTAGGCGATGGTTGTCGAGAGCGCGTGAGCGGGCGAGATCGCGGGACGCTTGGCGCGGCGCTCGCTGGGCGGCTCGGTCGCAACGACCGGCATCGAACTGAGGGTCATGATCAGTCCTTCCTCGTCATGACTCGCACCTGCAGCACTCCGATGACGATCACCAGCAGGAACAGGATCATGCTCATCGCGTTGGCCTTGCCGACATTGAGCCCAGCGAAGGTCGTATTGACGATCCAGGTGAGTGCGACCTCTGTGGCGTGGTTGGGTCCACCGCCGGTCATGACCTTCACGAGGTCATAGTTGGAGACGAACGCCCCGACAAGGGACATGAGCACGCTGAACATGAGCACGGGTCGCAGCATCGGCAGAGTGATGTGCCAGAAGATTCGGCCGCGGCCCGCGCCGTCGAGAGCCGCGGCCTCATCCAGCTCCTCGGGGATGCCCTGAAGACCCGCGAGGATGATGACGACGTGGAAGCCCGTCCACTTCCAGACGTCAACAGTCATGACGGAGGCGAGCGCGATGCTCGGGTCGCTCAGCCAGCCCTGAATGAGCCCGCCGGCGCCGATCGCGTTGAGGGCGCCGTTGAGCAAACCGAAGGTCGGGTTGAAGATCCACGACCAGAGGATTCCCACGACGACGAAGGACATGACGACGGGGATGAAGGTCGCGGTGCGAAAGAAGCTACGACCGCGAAGCTTGCGATTGAGCAAGACCGCGAGGGCCAGTGCGATGACGTTCTTCGCGATCGTCACCCCAATGGCGTAGACGAAAGTGTTACGGATGGCATCCCAGTAGACGCCGTCGTTGAAGACGTTGACGTAGTTGCGGATGCCGACCCACGACATGGTCGCGGAGAGTCCGTCCCACTGGTGCAGGCTCACCCAGAAGCCGCGAGCGAGCGGGTAGAAGATGAAGACCGCGACGAGGATGGCCGCGGGCAGGACCATCATCCAGCCGGTCAGCAGGCGCTGGCGGCCGAGCGTCAGTCGCCCACGCTTGCCGCGCCGAGGCGGTGCGAGTGTCGTCATGGGGTTTCCTTCGTCGCCGGTCACCGGTCCCCACCCGCTGTGCAAGCGGGGACCGGTGAGCGTGAGCGGGCTTACTAGTTCTTGACCTCGATGGACATGTCGGCAGGGAAGGAAACCTTCTGCCAGTCCTCGTCGGTCCAGGCGGTCCACCACTCGTACTGGTAGTCCTCTTCGGCGACGAGCTTGTCGAGCGCAGCCTGCACGCCCTTCGCGGCCTCGTCAGCGGACTTGCCGTTGTACATGATGTCGATCACGCCACTCGTGACAGCGTCGTTGACCGCCGCGGGCCAGATCCAGTCGAGGAACGTGATGGTGTTCGGGATGAACTCCTCGACGAGCTGCGGTGCGAGCGGCTCGTCGAGATTGGCGGGAACGGAGACGATCGACGGCACGAACGGGTGTCCGGCGTTCAGAATCGTCGCGGCGTTGTCGGGGCGGCTCATGAACTCGAGCAGCTGGCAGGACGCGACCTTGGTGTTCTCGGGAGCGAACGACGCGATCGAGATTCCGTTCTCGGGACCGCCACCGACCTGAAGGGCGACCGAGTCGTCGGAGACGACGCGCGGGAACTGGAAGACGCCGATCTCGAAGTCGGGGTTGGCGTCACGAACGCTGATGAGCATCGGGGTGAGGCCGTAGAACATGGCGGCTTTGCCCTGCACGAACGACGCGAACATTCCCTGCTCATCGGTGTCCATCGTGGTCTGGTCGAGCAAGCCGTCCTTCGTGAAGTTCGCGAGGGACGCGAGCGCCTCGATCTCCTCGGGCGAATCGAACTGACGCTTACCGGCCAGGAAGTCCTCGGTGTACTCGATCGACTTGTTTCCGGACGCCTGGGCAAAGGCACCGAAGTACCACATCGGCCAATACCAAGGCGACTTGCCCTGGTGGATCATCGGAACGATGCCCTTGGCGGCAGCAACCTGGTCACCCGCGGCGACTAGCTCGGCATACGTGGTGGGAGCCGCGATTCCGAGCTCGTCGAACATCGTCTTGTTGTAGAAGATCGCCGAAGTGTCGGTGCTCGACATCGGAACGGCCCACTGGTGATCACCGACGTTGTACGCGGCCATCGCCTCAGGCAGGAATCGGTCCTCGAACGGCGCGATGCATTCGTTCAGGTCCATCGCGAGGCCAGCCTTGGCGAGGTCACGGCTCGCGGTGCCCGCGAGGAATAGGTTGACCTGTTCCCCCGAGAGACGGGCCGCGGAGAGCTGCTGCGTGATCTCGTTCCAGGCGCCCTGGAACTTCGTCTCGACCTTGCAGCCGTACTCGGCCTCGTAGGCATCGAACACCTCACGCCACGCGGCCTGTTCGGCGTCGGGGCGATCGGCCGAGGCGATCATCGTGAGCGTGCAGTCACCAGAAGCGGCGTCGCCGCCCGGCGCACACGCGGCGAGGGTGGCCGCGAGCGCGGCGGCACCGACGAGCGCGACGATGCGCCGTATACGGGTACTACTGTGCATGGTAGTTTCCTTCTCTTGTGGGGCCGTTGGGGAACGGGAATGCTGGCAGGCAGTCGCAGGTCATTCCTCAACGGCTCTTCTCTTGTGTGCAGCCGCAGGAGCGGCGCAGTACGAGCTCGAATTGGCATGTGATCCGGTTCGAGCTGGATGCGTCCGGGTTGAGCAGCAGCCGGACAGCGTTCTTGGCGATCTCTTCGATCGGTTGGCGGATGGTGGACAGGGGCGGAGCGCTGAACTCCGCATCCATGGTGCCGTCGAACGTGAATACCGCGAGGTCGTCCGGCACGCGAATGCCCGCCTCGTACGCCACGCGCAGCAGGCCGATCGCCTGCTGATCGTTGCCCGCGAAGACCGCACGAGGGCGACGCGACCGCTCGAGCAGGCGGCGGCCAGCGTCGAGGCCACCCGCCTTGGAGTAGTCAGCCTCAAGCATCCACTCGGGCTCGATCGCGATCCCCGCGGCCGCCATCGCCCGGGTGAAGCCAGCCTTGCGATCCGTCGAGGTCGACAGCCCCTCGGGTCCTCCGATGAAGGCGATGTCGCGGTAGCCGTGGCCGATGAGGTGCTCGGTGGCGGCCGTCGCACCCGCGACGTTGTCGACGACGACGGAGGCCGCGAGGTCGTCTTCGTCGACACGGTCGAGCACAACGACCGGAATGCCCGAGCGGGCAATCGTCTGCACGTGCGGGTGGTTGTCGGTGCCGATGAACAGCAGACCATCGACCTGCTGCTGCTGGAAGATCGAGAGGATCTCCTCCTCGCGCTCCTTGCTCTCGGCGGCGTCGCCCAGGAGGAGCACCATGCCCGCGTCGAAGATCTCGTCTTCGACGGCATGGGCCATGGCGGCGAAGAACGGGTTGGAGATGTCGGGAACGACGAGACCGAAGGTGCGGCTGGACCCTGCCGCGAGCGCCTTCGCGATGCCATTAGGCCGGTAGCGAGTCTGCTCGATGGCCTCGAGGACCTTGCGGCGCGTACTGTCGGAGACCGGGCGGGGTCCGTTGTTGATGACATAGCTCACGACGGCGGTCGACGTGCCTGCGATGCGGGCAACCTCGTCACGCGTGACGCGACCGGTTCGGCTCACTCGGTCACCGCCGCGAAGGAGTGCGGCGCGCGGGCAGCGAGCTCGGCAGGGGTGATGCCGGTGACGTAGGAGGTCGTGGTCCCGGTCTTCTCGACCGCTGCAGTGCCCGCCGAGACTCCGGCGCGCACCGCCGTCTCTAGGTCGAGTCCCGCGACGAGAGCGGCGGCGAGGGCACCCACGAACGCGTCACCAGCGCCCGTCGTGTCGACGACCTCGGAGGGACGCGGGGCGGCCTGCTCAATAGTGACCGCGCCGTCGGTCAGGCGCGCCCCCCGCGAGCCGAGCGTGACGACGAGAGGGATGCCGAGGTCGGAGGCGAGGTCATCGACACCGAGTCGAGCCGCAAGATCCTGCGCCTCCCCCTCATTGACGATGAGCACCGCCGCCGACGTGAGAACGGTGCGCGAGAGAGGGATGACGGGAGCGAGGTTGAGCACGAAGCGAGCACCAACGCGCGATGCGGTCGCGGCCACGCGCTCGACGACCGCGGCGCTCAGTTCGCCTTGGCACAGCAGCACGTCGGATGCCGTGACACCCAGCTCCTCGAGGCGGGACTCGGCCGCCCGCGCATCTAGCCCTGCGTTGGCCGCCGCCGAGACCACGATCGTGTTCTCACCTGTACCGGAAACGGTGATGTAGGCGGCACCGGTGAGCACGTCGGTGAGGATGAGAATGCCGGTGGTGTCGACGCCACCGGCCCTGAGCCCCTCGAGGGCAGCCGTCGCCGCGGAGTCGGAGCCCACGGCGCCGACGAAGAGCACGGGACAGCCGAGCGCGGCCGCGGCCATGGCCTGGTTGGCCCCCTTGCCGCCGAGGCCGATCGCGGCGCGTTGTGCCAGTACGGTCTGTCCGGGATGCGGGAACTCGTCGACGTAAGTGAAGTAGTCCTGGTTGATCGATCCGATCACCACGAGTCGCGCAGGCTGGGTGGGTGTGCCGAGTGTCATGTGAATCACCGCCTGCTACATCGATGGAGCTCGAGGGATCTACGCGCATTGTCTACCCGCGTAGATGATTGGTTGCGATGCTAGCCATGCCGAGTCGGAATGTGCAAGCCGGGGACCGATATTCGACGCGACACGCCGTGGTTTAGCCTCGCGGAGCGCTAATCTGGGCGCCGTGACCAGCGACCTCACTGCCAATCTCCGCCTGCGTCAGCGCCCCATCGACATCGTCTTCGCGGTGTTCTTCACGCTGTTCATCGTGACATCGTGCATCGCCGACATGCTCCCGACGCTCGGCATCGATTTCAGTCAGCCGAGCTCGAACTTTCTCGTCAACTCCAACTACTGGTACGCCCACGATGCCGACCCGCTGTTCATGAACCCCCCGGTCTGGATGCGCATCGTCACGGGACTGAGTGCCTTCGTCTACATGCTCTTCTACGTGGTTCTCGTGCCAGCGCTGATCAGGGGCTGGAACTGGATCCAGCTGCCCGCGGTCGTCTACGCGACCATGATCGCGAGCATCACCGGCATCATCGTCTTCGGTGTCGAGTTCTTCGGCGAACCCGAATATCAGACGCAGAACCCCGCGAAGTTTCTCGCCTTCAACCTGCCGTACGTGATCGTGCCGCTTCTGCTGCTCGTCCGCATGCGCAAGCCGCTCCCCTTCACCCGCCCGTTCTGACCATGATCCCGCCGCGGTACTGGCCGACCCAGCTCTGGGTGGCGGCGATCGCCGCGGCCGTGCTCGCGGCCAACGGCATCGCCCTGGGCATCCACCTCGCTCTTGTCGGCCCGGCAGCAGACAGCTACCTCGAACACGTCATAGCGGCATTCATCCCCGGTCTCGTGATCCTCGGCATCGGGTCCGCAGCCGCTGGCTCGGTCATGCGCGACAATCAAGACCAAGTGGCTGCTACCGGCCGCGCCTTCGTGCTCGGCTTCGTGCTGATCGGGTTGGCACTCCTCGGGCTCGGGATGACGGTCTTCTAACCGAGCTGCCTCTACAGCAGATCGATGAGCTTGGTGACGGTTCGGATGTTGCGGCCCGTGCTCTCCGGCGGGAACTGCTTCCAGAATGAGGGCTTGAGCTTTGAGTCCGACACCCCCTGCGGCAGCCACTGGTAGACGGCGTCAGAGCCGATCTGAACGAGCTCCTCCCCGAGGTCATCCGGGATGTGGACGCCTGACGGCACGGTCTGCATGAACGTCACGATGAGTCGAGACTCCTCGCCCGTGAACGGCATCGCGGCCGCGATCTTTTTCAGTCGAGCGGCGGTGAGGATGAGCACACGGGTCGTCACACCGGTCTCATCGGCGATGCGCTTCTCTATTGCGTCGGCCCGGGGTGTGCCAGACGCCGTGAAGACGACATTGCCACTGTTGATGAGGGTCGCAACCTCGGTGTGGCCGAGCTGCTCGAATATCGACCTCAGCACGGGCATGGGCACCTTCGAATTACCGCCCACGTTAATGCCGCGCACGAGCGCGACGTACCGACTCACTCGGCCGCGTTCGACGTCTTGCGCAGCTCCGCAATACGCATGGCTTTGAGGGCCGGGTACGCGGAGAGCAGCACCGCCATAGGTGCACGCACCGCGATGTTGCGGATCTTGTGCTTCTTGTAGGTCCGTTCGAACCGCATGACGTAGTTGTAGTAGTCACGCGGGTTGTCGTCGATGCGTCGTGCCGACATGCCCGTGACCATGTCTGACGAGTACACAACCTTGAGCTTGTGCTCGTGCAGGTGGATCGAGATGTCGATGTCCTCGTGCAGTTCGTCGAGTTCGTCGCGGCACACCGCGTCGCGGATCATGCGCCACGCGCTCGCTCGCAACGCCATGTTGCTGCCGAACAACAGGTGGTAGTCGCGCGTGATGACGATCATGGCGCGGCGAATCGCGTCGTCGGCGACATGCCCCCACCGCCGCAACGGCATGTCGTAGTAGATGACCGGCCCTGTGCACGCGGCGACCTCCGGATCCGCGAAGGCCTTCTGCACCTCCTCCACCCACGTCGGCTCGAGCACGGAGTCGGCGTCGATGCGCCCCACGACCTCGCCCTGGGCGCGATCGAGGCCGAAGTTGCGGGTGGGGATGAGACCCTGGGTCTCGTTCTGCTGAAAGTAGATGAGCGGAGCATCCGGGTACGCCGTCTGCAGCGCGCGCACGATGGAGGCCGTGCCATCTGTCGACTTGTTGTCGACGACGATGATCTCGCTCGCGGGCACGGTCTGATCAAGAGCCGCGAGCACGCACGCCTTGATCGTGTCTTCCTCGTTGTAGGCCGGGATCACGATGGAGACTGTCGGCAGAACGGGGAGCATGAGGCCACGGTACCCGACTCCACTAGCCTGAGGGTCATGTTCATCTTCGCCATAATCTGCATCGTGCTCGCGGTCATCGCGCTCGTCGTGGCCGGATCCAATGCCAAGCGTCGGGTGGTCGCCTCCGGGGAGGAGCCGGTCGGCAGCGCGTTCCGCCGTGGCGGGAACGTCATCATCTCGCGCACCGCGCGCTGGAGCGCCGTGGGCCTGTTCGTGCTGGGTGCTGTGCTCATCGTCTTCAGTTCCTTCTTTCGCCAAGACGTGGGACAGGCCAACGTGCTGCGTGACTGGACGGGCAACATCGTCGGTTACGAGACCTCGAGCGGCCTGCACCCCAAGTTCCCGTGGGTCGACACGGTCACCTTCGACGTGCGCAACCAGCGCGCCGTGTTCGTCACGGAGCAGGAGAGCGGCCAGGGCGACAACGTGGGCGGGGCACCCGACGGCCCGCAGATCACCGTGCAGGACGCTGAGGGCGTGACCGCGAACATCGACATCGCGATTCGCTACTCGCTGCGCCCCGACTCCGTCATCGACATCTACAGCCAGTTCTATAACGAGGAGAACCTCCGCACGCGACTCATCTTCAACGACATCCGTTCGGTGGTTCGCTCAGTTCCCGGCAAGTTCACTACCATCGAGATGCTCACCGACCGCAACGCCGTGCAGAACGCGATCCTCGACGCGCTCGAGGCGCGCTGGGAAGACGACGGGATCATCGTCGAGGATGTCGCCTTGCAGGAAATCCGCTACGGCGAGCAGGTGACCAACGCGTACGCCGCCGCGCAAGAGGCACAGATCAACGTTCAGACCGAGCAGGCCAAGCTCGAGGCAGCCAAGGTCTCCGCCCAGCAGAAGGTCGTGCAGGCGCAGGCCGAGGCGGATGCGAATGCGATCCTCAATGCGAGCCTCACCGACGCGATTCTGCAGCAGCGCTACCTCGACACGCTCAAGGAGCTTGCCGCCGCTGGCAACCTCGTGGTTGTGCCTGAGGGCTTCAACGGGCTCGTGAACGTGGCCCGTTAGCCGCAGAAGTCGCGAGCGACTCGTTCGACGATGTCGGCGAGCCGCTCGATCGACTCGACCGTTGCGTACTCCTCGTCGGCGTGTGCTCCCCCGCCCGCCACGCCGATGACGACGCAGGGGATGCCGGCCTCGGCAAAGAGACCCGCGTCGGTCCAAAACGGTTCGCCGCGCACGGCGACGGAGCCGAGTACCTCGATCGACGCCGCGCGCACCGCCGCGACGAGCGGCGAGGCCCCGGGAGACTCGAACGCTCCTCGAGCAACGAGCCGCGTGAGGGTTGTCGTGGCCGACCCCGGCACGGAGTCGATGACGGACCGCAACTCGGATTCGACATCGTCGGGTGTCTCGCCAGGCAGGAATCTCCGCTCGATCGTGAGCGTGCACGCGGGGGCAACGGTCGCGGCATCCTTCCCACCCTCGATCGTCGCGACGCGCACCGTTCCCGATTTCAGCAGCGGATGATGCTCCCGAGCGTCGAGCGCATTCTGCAGCCCCTCGAGAGCGACCATCACGCGCGACGCGTGGGCGATCGCATCCACCCCCTGCTCGGGCATGGAGCCGTGTGCCGCCACACCCGCGATGTCGAGCCGGAACCAGGCGAACCCTCGATGGGCGAGGGTGATTTCCAACTCGCTGGGCTCCGCAACGATAGCGCCGACGGCAGTGACTCGTTCGAGTACCTGCTCGGTTCCCAGACTGCCGAACTCCTCGTCTGCGACGAGGGTGAGGATGACGTCACCCGCGAGGCGCGCATCGATGATTCGCGCGGCAGCCACCATGAGCGCCGCGGCTCCACCCTTCGTGTCGTAGGAGCCGCGACCGGTGAGTCGCCCATCCACCACACGCGCATCGAGGAGGGATGCGGACGCAGCCACCGTGTCGAGATGCGCGTTGAGCAGCAGCGACCGTCCGCCGCCCGTGCCCCGAACGGTTGCGATCAACGAGGGGCGACCGGGCGTCGGCTCGACTCGATCGACCTCGAACCCACGATCGGCGAGCCAGGTGGCGCACCATTCGACGATCTGGGTCTCCCCCGCTGCGCCAGGCACAAGAGCGGGATTGACTGAGTCGATCGAGACGAGTGCGCGGGCCAGGTCGACCGCATCGGTGTGCATCCGATCAGGCTAGTGCTGGCGGCGGGCTGCGGTCAGGCGGTGGTCGTCGCGTGCGGGGCCGGGGCCGTGGTAATCGTCGGCAGGGGCTGATTGGGGATCACGATCCACATGATGATGTAGACCAGCACCTGTGGGCCGGGCAACAGGATCGAGAGCACGAAGATGAGGCGCACGACCGTCGCGTTCCATCCGAAGCGCTCGGCGAGCCCGGCGCATACACCGGCAATCACTCGTCCGTTTCTGGGTCGCTGGAGAACTGTCATGACTCCACCCTTCCACGGGGAGACGACACCTCCCAGCGGGCTAACCCCCGGATTGAGCGACAAGATTCACCGCGACGTCCGGGGGCGAAGCGAGGGTCGGTGCGACGCGCTGAGCCCAGGCGTCGGCTTTGCGAGCGGCCGCAGCACGCATCTCGTGGGCCCACAGGCGAGTGACGGTGAGGTCGGAGAACGCGGATGATGCGCGAACGGCAGCACGCCGCATCCGTGCCACACGCCACCGCGGCAGCGCGATGAGTCGCTCGATCGCCGCCGCGAGCGCCTGGGTGTCACCCGGGGGGACAAGAAAACCGGTGCGCCCATCGACGATGAGGTCGGATGGGCCGTACGCCACGTCGTATGCGATGGGAAGGCACCCGGCCGACATCGCCTCGACGAGGGAGAGGGGAAGCCCCTCGGCCGTCGAGGTGGAGAGCAGGAATGACGCCGTCGCGAGCGCTCGTCGGGCATCCGCGGAGTATCCGTGAAAGTGCACGCGCTCGCTGGCCACCGCCTCGAGGGTGGGGCGCTCGATTCCGTCGCCGTAGATATCGAGGGTCGCCGTCGTCGAGCGCACCGCGGTGATCGAGTGGGCGACGCGCTTGCGTGGGATCAACGAGGAGAGCACAACTCCGTGGTGCACGTCGCGCGCCCGGCGCACGTGCGGCGTCGGCTCGCGGCCGTTGGGAATGACGGCGAGATTGTTTCGGGGGCCCAACAGCGACTCGACGTCGGAACGCTGACGATGAGTGAGCAAGACGACCGAGTCGAAGGAGTCGAGGTTCTCGAAGGTCTCCCGCCGCGCGGCACTCAATTCGCCGCCCTGCAGGTGCGAGCCGTGCACGAGGTGCATCATGACAGCCCGCTTGCGTACGTAGGTTGCCGCAAATCGTGCGACCGTCTTGCTGTCGACAATGAAAAAGGAAGGTCGGCGTTCACGCAGGAGGTCGAGCCACATACGGTAGAGCGCCCAGATGCGTCCCCATGATCGGACGGGTACGCCGCGCTCGTCGCACAGCACGACCGATCGACCTCCGATGACCCCGCGCTCGGCTACGTCACGCCGGTCGCTCACGACGACGGTGCCGTCGGCGCGGCGGTAGTCGACCTGCAGCACGGTTCCGTCGTCGGCGAGTCGGGTGGCGACGAGCTCTCCCGGATCTGAGTCGAGTGGGCTGTAAGGGTGCCGGTCGAGGGTGAGCATTCCCGGTGCCGAGTCGGGGAGGGTCGTGGTGCGCAGCCAATCCCACAGGTTGATCAGGCGCATGCCGTCGATCAGTTCGGCAGACGCCCGCAGTCGGGCCTCGACGCGGTCGTAGTCGGTGCGAGCATCGAATGTCAGGATGTCGACCGGGCGACCGGAGAGCCTGACGAACGCGCGGGAGCGGTGCAGCATCGCACTCGTCATCCCGCCGAAGTCGTCAGGGATGCCCCACGTCAGGGCGAACTGGAGACCGTCGGGAAGCGCCACCGAGGGTGCCGAACGAAACTGCACCGTACGACGGTAAACCTCGAAACTGAGTATGGCGAGGCTGTAGTTGCCAGGGAGCTGTCAGTTCGCTGTGACGAAGTCGATGAGTTCCTCGACGCGACCCAGGAGGGCTGGTTCGAGATCGGCGTAGCTCGTGACGCGCGAGAGGATCCGCTGCCACGCCCGCGCGATATCGGCCTGGGACTCGTGCGGCCAACCGAGGCGCTCGCACACGCCGTGCTTCCAATCCTCGCCGCGGGGCACCTCGGGCCATGCTGCGATACCTACGCTCGCGGGGGTCACGGCCTGCCAGATGTCGATGAACGGATGCCCGAGCACGAGCACGTGCGCTCCGAATGGTCCCACGGCCACCGCCTGCGCGATGCGGCTCTCCTTCGAACCGGCGACGAGGTGATCCACGAGCACGCCCACCCGGCGATCCACCGCCGGCCGAAAGTCCCGCAGCACCTCCTCGAGGTGGTCGATGCCCTCGAGGTATTCGACGACGACACCCTCAACGCGCAGGTCGTCGCCCCACACCCGCTCGACGAGTTCCGCGTCATGTCGACCCTCGACGAAGATGCGGCTCGGCAACGCCACGCGGGCTCGTGCATCGTCGACCGCGATCGATCCTGAGGCCGTGCGTGCAAGTCCCTGGGCGACGGGAGCGGGCCTCACCAGTTCGACCGCAGCACCGTCGATAAGAAAGCCGGTCCCCAGCGCGAACGAGCGGATGCCCCCGCGTCGGTCTTCGAGTTCGACGAGCCCGTTGGCGTAGCGCACCACCGCGCCGACGAATCCCGTCGAGGTCTCTTCCACCACCAGGCCCGGTTCGACGGCAACCTTCGGCGCGCGGGTCAGGCCGCGCTGCAGGCGGAAGTCCGCAAGGACATCTCTTCCGTACCGGTCGTCACTCACGACAGACCAGCCTAGAAGCCGAAGTCGCCGCCGAAGTCTCCCCCGCCGAAATCTCCGCCACCAAAGAAGTCGCCGAATCCACCACCGTCGGCGCCCGGGTCGTGCGCGCCGAAGTCGGATGCGCCGGCATCGCTGGTCCCGGAGTCCGCGGCATCGGCCGACGCATCCTCGCTCGCATCGGTGCCGTCTGGCCCGGCATCGGCGGCACCCGCATCGCTCGGGAGGAAGGCCGACACTATCGCCGAACCGATGACGTACCCGGCGATGGTACCGAGCATTGTCGAGCCGACCATGCTGAGAAAGCTCGGAGCCTGAAACGAGCGCTCGAGGGTTCCGGGCTGGCGCAGTTCCGACCGCGTCGCCGCCTGCGCGAGCGACTGGGCATCGGAACCGCGGGGCGCCTCGCCCGCCGGCGCGTTGCGAGTGAGCTCTTCGTACACCAACGCGCGCTGGTCATCGGTGAGCTTGGCGAATGCCTCGGCGTGCACCTGTTCGATGGCCTCGGGCGGCGCGGTGCGAAGAAGGTAGCGGTAACGCTCGACGGCGATCACGTCGGCGCTTCTCTGGTTCTGGCTCATGGACACAGAATATTCAGCGACGCTGGGAGACCTACGAGTTGGCGTAAGTGAGTAGCCAGTCATACGGGTCGATCTCGGTGCCCGTGACGTCGCCCGCCTTGATGCCGAAGTGCAGGTGCGCACCGGTGCTCGCACCCGTGTTGCCGACCTGACCGATTTGCTGGCCGCGAGAGACCTGCTGACCGACGGTGACGGTCATGCTGCCGGAGAGCATGTGACCGTAGATGCTCGTGAACGTCTCACCGTTGACGCGGTGTTCGATCTCGACGTGCACGCCGAGTCCCCCGCTCGATTCCTCGGCGACGACCACGACGCCGTCAGCGATGGCTTGAATGGGATACCCGTTGCCGGGGTTGAGGTCGATTCCGAGGTGGTTGGACGAGCATCCGGCACAGCTTCGGTAGCCGAACGCACTCGACATCGTGGTCGACGACGGCACGGGCCACTGCACGAGGGTGTACTCCTGCACCGTGTAGCTGTCGCGCGTGACAGGAGCTTCCTCGGCGATGGACGCGGCTCTGAACGTCTGCGGGATCACCGCGGGGGCCGGCCCCTCCATTGTTTCGGCGCCCGCGGGAAGAGCAGGGATACTCGCGAGCATGCACGAGGCGGCGAGGGCGCCGACCGCGAGCAGACGCCGGTTCGAGTTCAGGATTCCGAGAGGGCTCTCAGGGTTGGAACGCAGAGTAAAACGACGGGTCACGGCAGTGATCTTCCGGGTAGTGCGCATAGCGCAGAAGTGCGACATGGCACTAAACGGGCAGTTGCTTCGAGGACTCAGTCCTGGGTTATTTCCGTCTTACTAGCGTGAGCGATCATTCTGGGAGACTGATGTGAACGCATGGATCTGGGCTCCAGCGACGTGAAAAACCAGGCCAGCGCGACGCCCACAACCGTGCCCGCGCCAGACCACACGACGTCGAGTGCCGAGGCGTAACCCGCGGGCATCCACACGGTTTGGCCCGCCTCGATCCACGCGGCACCCAGCAGTCCGAAGACGATCGAGACCCACCAGCGCCGGCGGCCCAGCATGAGCAGGAGTAGAACTCCGACCGGCACGAATGCGCTGAACGGCCAGTACCAGACCTCGCGATTCGTCGCCGACTCAGGCACGAATGCGAGCCCGAAGATGATGCCGAAATAGAGCGCACCGATCGTCATGACGACAAACCGACCGCGCAACATGTCCCCCAGTGTCCCAGTCTCTCCTTCACGCCAGGTGAGAGAACTGTGGATGCGCGCCGGGAGCTAGTCGCGAACTCCGAAGAGCCCCTTGCCGTGCTTCACGAGCACCTCGAATGCCTCACCGTACGTGTCGGGAAGTTCGAGTCCGGGCTCGTACTTGGCGATGAGCAGGCCCAGGAGCCCCTGAGCGGGAGTCGAGAGCGGCCTGTGTTTGTGCTCCTCGTGTGGGGCCGGCACATCTTCGGGATTCGGAGGAAGAAACTGGGGGTGCGTCGACGGCCATTCGTAGGGCTGACGCGGGGTCGTGAGGTTGACCGCGTTGAGCACGTTGTTCGCCGTTGCATCCCGCCGCGTGAGTGGTTCAAGACCGTGCAGGCGGTTAAGCGTCGCGATGAGCGAGCCGTGATGCATCTCGTCGTGGATGATCGTGCCCGGCGCCGTGTAGGCGCTCACGAGTAGTGCGGGGACGCGGCACCCGAGGCGATCGAACCCGAAATCCATCTCGCCCTTCTGTCCGTCGGTGCGCGGGGGCACAGCAGACGGCGGCGGAACGTGATCGTAGGTACCCCCATGTTCGTCGAAGGTGACAAGGAAGGCTGTATTCATGGCGTTCGAGCCCGTCGGCGACTTGGCGTGTTTGAGCGCCGTGTACACCTCGTGCAGCAGCGCTTCACCCGCACGCACGTCGGAGAGCGCCGAATTGAAGACCTTCTCGCCGTCGTACTCCCCCTCGCGCAGGGTGCCGAAAGGCGGGTGCATGTCATTGTGGTTGAAGATCATGCGTGGCTCGATGAAGGAATAGGCGGGGAGGTTGCCGCTCGCGACGTCGTCCTTGAACTGCTCCATGCTGCGAAAGTTCGACTTCCAGTACTTCTCGAGCACGGGCGCGTGGAGGATGCCCGTGAACGAGACCATTTGCTGGGCGTCGTAGTAGACGCGCCAGGTGAGCCCCGCCTCCTCGAGCCGGTTGAAGATCGTCGGCACGGCAGGGGCGTCGATCCACTTGTCGTAGCCGCCGTGATCCTTGTTGGTCACGAACCCGTGCGAGGTCGAGGCGTGGAAGAAGGAACGATTACAGAAGGTCTGTGACGGTACAGCGCAGAACCACGCGTCGTAGACAGCGAAGCCCTTCGCGATCGCCGAAAACACCGGGAGCATCTGAGGCGAGAAGCTCCCCATCGCGACGCGGTACTCGTCGAAGGTGGGGTCGGCGCCCTTCTTGAGGTCGCGATAGTTGATGACGTAATCCTTGACGAAGCCCGACATGTCGGCCTTCGAGTCCTTCTTCGGGTTGTTATAGGGAGCGGCGATCTCGTGCTCCCATAACTTCTCGTTCGTGTCAGGGTCGACGATTCCGTAGATCTGCGTGTTGACGTGCGGCAGGTGCTCCCCCGGGTCAGGCTGCGGGTGCCTCATGACCTTGTCGGTCTCGCCGATATAGACGTGCGCCTCGACCTCCGTGCCGTCGGGACCGACGTTCGAATAGGTGCCCGTGTTGAGCCCGTCGAAGGTCTGGCCCTCTGCGAGCTCGTCGTTGTCATAGAGGTAGCCGAGGATGTTGTCGAATGATCGGTTTTCGTACATCATGACGACGACGTGATCGAACCCCGGCTCGGTGCGCGGCTCCAGCGGATCGAAGCCCGGGACCGGACTCGGCCGGTTGACAGCTGCAGTGATTCCGGCGGTGACCGCGGCGCCCGCGGCGAAGCCCCCCAGGCCAGCAGCGGCGGTCGACTTCAGGAAGGACCGGCGAGAGGCCTTGCCCGCATCATCCGCCCTCTGGGTGTCTGGAGAGTTCGTCATGGGGCGATTTTACGAGCGGCGAGCAGGGTGTCGGCGTCTTCGAGCCTCATACCCTTGGTCTCGGGAACGACCTTGAGCACGAAGAAGAACGAGAGCGCCGCGAAGAGCGCGTACATCCCGTAGGTGATCGGCAGCGAGAACGCGGAGAGGGTAGGGAATGACATCGTGATCGCGAAATTGGCGATCCATTGCGCGGCCGCCGCGACACCAAGCGCGCGGGCTCGGATCGAGTTCGGGAAGATTTCCCCCAAAAGCACCCACACGAGCGGACCCCATGATGCGCCGAAGGCGACGACGAAGAGATTGGCCGCCACGAGAGCGACTGGACCCCAGGCGCCCTCGAGTTGCGGCCCCGAACTCGACGCGGTTGCCTGACTGAACGCGAGTGCCATGAGCCCGAGCGCCACGGCCATACCGAGTGAACCGACCATGAGGATGGGGCGACGACCGATCCTGTCGACGAGCGCTATCGCGACGAGCGTCACCAGGATGTTCACGATGCCCGTGACGACGGAGATCGTAAACGAGTCGTCCTGCGTGAATCCGACGGCGGCCCACAGTTCGGTCGAATAGTAGAAGATGACGTTGATGCCGACGAACTGCTGGAATATCGACAGGATGATGCCGATCCAGACGATGGGCTTGAGACCGAAGCGGTTTCCGCGCAGGGTGTCGGAGCTCGCCGCGGCGGCGTCGGCCTGAAGAGCCTTGCGGATGTCGGATACCGCGGCATCGGCATCCTGGCCCGGCCAGTACCTCTCGAAAATCGCTCGAGCCCTCGCGTCGTGCCCCTTGAGTACGAGATAGCGCGGGGACTCAGGCAACCGCAGCGCGATGAGGCCGTAGACGAGCCCCGGCACCGCGGCGGCGATGAACATCCAGCGCCAGGCAGCGAGACCCAGCCAGAACGGATCGTTCGCGCCGCCGGCGGCGCCCTGGAACAGGGCGTTCGACAGAAGTGCCGCGAAGATACCTATCGTGATCGCGAGCTGCTGCAGCGAGCCGAGTCGTCCGCGCAGGCCCGCGGGTGAAATCTCTGCGATGTAGGCGGGAGCGATGACCGACGCGATGCCGATGCCCAGGCCACCGAGAACGCGCCAGACGATGAGATCGCCGACGCTCTGCGCGAGGCCCGCGCCGACCGCAGACACGACGAACAGCACAGACCCGACAAGCATGATCGGAATGCGACCAAATCGGTCGGCAAGTCGACCCGCGACGAAGGCACCGACGGCGCACCCGAGCAGGGCAATCGCAACCGTGAATCCGGTCAGGAAGGTGCCTAGCGAGAAGTCCGCTGTGATCGCCTCAACGGCACCATTGATTACCGAAGAATCAAACCCGAAAAGGAAACCGCCGACCGCGCCCGCGATGGCGAGACCGATCACCTTGGAGTTGGGGGAAGCCATTCGGTAACTATGGCAGCGACGGGAAGGAATCTGCGGCAGCCACTCACGGTTGCTACCCTCGGATCACCTCACGGGAAGCAGGACAAGAATGACGCACGACTGGATGGCACTGCAGCGCACCGTGACCGCCGAATTCTCCACGCGTCTTGCCGCCGTCACCGACTGGGATGCCCCCACTCCCGACACTGAGTGGACGGTGCGTGACCTCGTCACCCACGTGATCGACGAGCAGCGCTGGGTGCCTCACCTTCTGGCGGGACGCACCGTGCAGCAGGCCAGCCGCGACCTCGAACCCTTACGCCCCGACAACCTCATCGGGGAATGGGAGCTGTACTCACTCGCCGCCGAGGAGGCATGGCGCTCGGCGACACCGAGCGCGAAGGTTCACCTGTGGGAAGACATCGTCACCCCCGACGACTTCTTGCGCGAACAGGTCGCCGATATCGCCATCCACACCTGGGATCTCGCGCGCGCTATCGGAGCCAACGAGACGCTCGATGCTGGGCTCGTTGAAGCCGTCTGGTCGGTATTCGAACCGCAGGCCGCCACGCTCGCCGCGAGCGGGCTCTTCGCCCAGCCCGTCCTCCTTGGGGATGACGCTCCGCTGCAGGCCCGTTTGCTCGCGATCACGGGACGAGACCCCCGCTAGTTCACGCCGAAGCGGTGCCGAGCATTCCGACGAGCACGAGTTCACGAATCTGAGGAAGCACCTCGGCGGTGAGCGCGGCGGCGTCCACGTCGAGCAGGTGGGCAACCGCAGCGCAGATCGCTCCGAGTTCCAGCTCCCCGTCACACGCACCGACCACGGCGGCGATAGCGGTGTCCGCCTGAACGGTGCGCGCGAATCCGGATCCCTGTCGAAGCAGTATGACGGTGGGATCCCCGGCACCCGGCCAGTAGTGCCGCTCCTCGGTTACGTCGGGTGCGACCGTGAGGCGTGCGCGAACGAGAGCCGCATCATCCCTCGAATTCAGCCAGTCGGCCGCGCTGAACACGGCGGAGATGTGCTCGCCGAGAGAGCCGGCGAGCGTCTCGCCGTAGTGCTCGAAACGCTGGAACGTCGGATGCCCCGACTGAGGCCTACGCAGGGTGATGTAACCGAACCCGACGCTGCGCACCCCACGCGCCCCGAAGTCGTCGAGCCAGGCGGCGTACAGTCGGTCGAACTCGGCACCGGGGCGTGTACCACCGTCGCGTATCCACGTCTCGGCGTACAACTCGACGGGCTGCACTTCCCGCTCGACGACCCACGCGTCGAGTCCCGATTCGTAGATCCATGAGGCGACGCGATCGAGCCCGTCAGCACCGTCCCGATACTCCCAATTTCCGAGCAACTGGGCGAAGCCGCCTGGCACCAGATGGTCGCCCACGCGGCGGATGACTGCTTCGACTATCCCGTCGCCCACCAGACCGCCGTCCCGATACTCATAGGCGGGAACGCCCTCGGCGCGTGGCGTGATAACGAACGGTGGATTGGAGACGACGTGGTCGAATCGTTCCCCAGCGACAGGCTCAAAGAGGTTGCCGAGCCTCAGATCGAGCTCTACCCCGTTGAGCTGGGCGTTGAGGTGTGCGAGGTCGAGCGCGCGCGGGGAGATGTCGGTCGCGACCACCCGCTCCGAGTGACGAGCGGCGTGCAGGGCCTGGATCCCACACCCCGTGCCGAGGTCGAGCGTCGATGTGGTGGGGCGGCTCATCATGATCGCGCTGAGGGTCGTTGACGCGCCCCCCACCCCAAGCACGTGGTGCTCGGGAATCGGCCCGCCGAGGGCGAGTTCCCCGAGGTCGCTCGCGATCCACCAACTCGCCACACCCCGGGAGTCGACGATGCTGTACGGGCGCAGATCGAGGAGAGGAGCGCCGCCGCTGCTTGCGAGTCCCAGCTCGACGGCGCCGTCGAAAGTGAGGTTGGGCAGCGCCGCGTTCCACGCCGCGGGGGATGCGGCGAGCCCGAGAATGAGGGTCGAGGCGAGCGTCGCGAGCGGACTACTAGTCCCGACGGCGGTGCGCAGCGCAGGAACCCGATGACCGCGGTGCAGGGCGGCCGCCGCTTCTGGGCCCCACAGGTCGGTGAGAGCATCCACCGTGAAATTCGCGGCGCGCAGATCCGCGGTCAGTGACGCGATGAGCGAGGGCACCGCCCTAGTCAACCACCCGTTGACTCGACGCGGCTCAGGACAGAACGCTGAGGATGTTTCCCGCCGGGTCGGTGAACCACGCGATGTCCGGCCCCTCGCCGGACGACTTGCCGCGCGAGATGCCCTTCTCGTCCTGGTGCATTCCCTCGTACCGCTCGAACGTCACACCCTTCGCGGTGAGAGCGTCGACAACGACGTCGATGTCGTCTACCGGAAAGTTGAGGATCGTGAACGTTGCTGGCTCGTGGTTGGCTTTGGGGTACACCAGTGTGACTCCGCCTGTGGCCAATCTGATCTCGAGCATCCCCATTTCATTGTCGACCACGTCGAGCCCGAGGGTGTCGCGGTAGAACTTTCGCGCGGCATCCAGGTCGTTGACACTGAATCCGTTGAACGCCTGTGTGCGCTGGAACATCGCCGACCTCCATGTTTACGCTGTACACACTGCCATAGGATGGACACATCGTCCACACACCTGACACGACAACGCCGCGGGACAGTTACCACCACGGCGACCTGCGGCATGCCCTTCTCACTGCCGGGATCGAGCTCGCGAGAGAAGGGGGCCCCGACGCCGTCGTACTGCGCGAAGCTACGCGCCGGGTTGGCGTCTCCCCCAACGCGGCGTACCGCCACTTCGCAGATCGGGATGCGCTGCTCTCGGCCGTCAGTGATGCCGCGCAGGCTGCTTTAGCATCACACACCGACGCGCTCATTGCGGCAATCCCCAGCGGCAGCGCCGAACAGACCGCCCGGGCACAGCTGCGAGCAGTCGGGACGGCGTACGTCAACTGGGCGCTCGACAACCCCGGCCTATTCCACGCTGCCTTCTTCGTGAACAGAGATCTCGAGGGCTCATCGTCGCCCGCGAAGTCAGGTTCCAGCGGACGATCGCCGCTAGCACTCCTGACCGCGGCGCTCGATGAGTTCGTCCACTGCGGCATCATGCCGGCGGCACGCCGACCGCAGGCCGAGTTCCTGGCGTGGTCATCGGTGCACGGGTTTGCATTGCTCCTGCTTGACGGGCCTCTGCGCTCTCTCCCGCGAACGCAAGCCGATGCCGTCACGCAACGTGTCATCGATATGGTCGAGCACGGCCTCACCGCACCCTGAGCGGCGGTGCGCGACCGCGAGCGTAGGGTGGGATGATGCAGCCCTTGACCCCCGCGCAGATCAGAGAGAGCTTCGTGAACGTCTCGCAGGGTGAGGTTCAGTCCCTTTCTATGCCGGGTCTGCACGAGGTCATCTGGGACGACCGGGAGTACCTGGGGTGGCGTGACCGCCAAGCGCATCAGAGGGGCTACCTCGTGTTCTGGCAGGGTGGCACGCCCGTGGGGCTCGCACTGCGAGCATCCGATTTCAGTTTGCAGCCCGGCATCAGCGCGATGTGCGCTCTGTGCCGCATCACGCAACCGTCGCACCAGGTGACGATGTTCTCGGCACCGCGCGCCGGTCAGGCAGGGCGCGATGGCAACACGGTGGGCACCTACATCTGCGACGATCTCGCGTGCTCGCACCTGATCCGCATCCTTCCCGCCGAGTCCCCCATGATGCCGCCACGACACGAACTGCTCACGCAGCGGTCGGTGGGACTGGGCGAGCGAGTGGCTGCGTTCGCGGCATCCGTCATGAAGACGGCGTAGCCGCTGTCAAGCCCTAGTGGCCTTCTCGTCACGATGCGAGCGTGGAGACATGGCAAATACACATGACGAAGAACTCGAGATCATCAATCGCATCATGAAGGCGACACGGTTTGCCACGGTCACGACGCGCACGAAAGACGGGTCGCTCGTGAGTCGCCCTCTTGCTGTGCTTGACCGGGAGTTCGACGGGACGGTGTGGTTCTTCACGCAACACCCAAGCCCCAAGACCGACGACGTCGCGCACGACGAACATGTGAACGTCGCCTACGCGGACGGCCCGAACCACATCTCGCTCGCGGGAACGGCCTCCGTGGATCGGGATCAGTCACGAATTGACGAATTCTGGAATCCGTGGGCGGAGTCCTGGTTCGACGGTGGTCGCGAGGATCCGTCCGTGGCGCTGCTGCGCGTCGAAGCGACGAGCGCGGAGTACTGGCACGTCGACAAGCCGGCCGTCGTGCGCGGTCTCGAAGTGATCCGCGCGCTCGTTACGGGCACCGCGCCCGATGTGGGAGAGAGCCGCACGGTCGACCTGTAGGCCGGTGCGGGTGCGTAAAGTAAAAATTGACAGATAGGGCGTGTCAAGGCAGGCTTGACAGATGACCGACTCTGCATACGACTCAGCCGTGGCGGAACTTTCGCGCATGGTTGTCGAGTTGTCTGCCTGCGTCCCCGACCCCGTCGGGCAGATTAGCGCGGCACTGGAGGTACGGCGCGCCGCAGAGAGCGTGCTCGGCGCTTCCGTGGACGCCGCGAGGACTGCGGGAGTCACGTGGCAAGCCATAGGAGACGTGCTCGGAACCTCGCGACAGGCGGCGTTCCAGCGGTTCGGTCATCCCATCGATCCACGCACAGGAGCCCCCATGACCACGACCCCCCTCCCGGACGCCGCGAGCCGCGCCAGCACCATTTTCGACCTGATATCGGCCCTGCAATGGGACCAGGTGTACTCGCAGTTTGACGAGACCATGAAGAGCCAGATCACGGTCGACAAGCTCGCCGAGGGCTGGGCGACGACCGCTGCGACAGCGGGTGCGTACGAAAGCCAGGGCGAGCCGTTCGTGCGGGGCGCTGAGCCGTTCACGATCGTTGACGTTCCTCTTGCCTTTGAGGCCGGAGACATGGTGGGCCGGGTCGCATTCAGCGCCTCCGGAGAGATATCGGGGCTGTTCATCCTCACACCGAGCGCGGCGGCCGGTCTCTGATGGCCCGTGTGCCGGCGCGCGCCGTAGTCATCTTCGTCACGCTCGCGATCGCCCTCGCCTGGGCAGTCGCACTGCCCCTCTACTTCACGGGAGGGCTCGCGAATCCGTGGTTTGCGCTCGTCGCCGTCGCGATGATGGCAACTCCGACAGTCGCTGCACTCATCGTCGTGCGGTTCGTCGATCGCCCCGCCTCGATACCACGCGAGCTGGGCCTGTGGCCGCTACGCCCCGTGAGGCGCCTGGTCGGATACTTCGCGCTCGCGATCGTCGTGCCCGTCTTCATCATCCTCATTGCCCTGCCCATCGGATCACTCATCGGCGTATACCAGGCCGACTTCACCGGATTCTCCGCCTTCCGGGAGGTCATCGCGGCCCAGGAGGAGCAGCTCGGTGTCGAGATTCCCATTCCCATCGAAACGCTCGTCGCTCTCCAGTTCGTTAACGTGCTCATCGGTGGCGTCATCAACATGATTCCGGCCGCCGGCGAAGAGATCGGCTGGCGAGGGTACCTACTGCCCAAGCTGCTGCCTCTAGGCCCCGTGCCTGCCGTACTCATCTCGGGCGTGATCTGGGGAATCTGGCACGCACCGTTGCTGCTGCTCGGGTACAACTACCCAGGTGCGCCCGGCTGGCTCGCGGTGCTCTCGATGTGCGGCATGTGCATCGTCGTCGGCGCGATCTTTGGGTGGCTGCGCTTGCGCTCAAATTCTGTCTGGCCTGCCGCACTCGCGCACGGCACGTTCAACGCTGCGGCGGGCCTGTCCTTCGTATTCGCCGCGTCGACCGAGGCGCCCGACACGACGCAAGCGACCATCCTCGGATGGACCGGCTGGATCGTTCCGCTCGTCATCGTTGCGGTGTTGGTGGCACGGGGGGCGCTGCGACCCGCTCGACCTCTCGAGCGATAGGCGGCAGCACGCGCTCCATGTAGGGCGCCCAGAACAACCTCACGATGAGCTTCACGATCCACGCGCGACCGGGAAGCCCGAAGAACGTGTACTTCCACACAATGGTCGTGCCGTCGGCGACGCGTTCGAAGCTCCACTCGGCGCGGGCGTTGCGCACGAGCACGCCGAAGAGTTTCGTGAATCGCGTGAGTTCATAGGCGAAGTAGCCTGGCGAGTCGGCGTGCGTGATGGTCTCGATGACGGATCCCCCGTCGGAGAGCAGCAGGCGACGAGAGCGGCCGACGGTATCCCACGATCCGGTCTGGTCCTCCACGCCGACGACCGCGGGCAGGGGACCGTACTTCGGATAGAAGGCTGTCGGATCGACGGGGCCTGTGATCTCCCAGGCGCGCTTGGGGGTCGCCGCGACGATCGCCGTCGCGCTCGCGGATGCACTGATTCCCATGGTTTCTATTCGTAGCAGTTCGGCAACGCGACGGGCCGTCGATTCCGGGGTGCCGCGCGAAGGCCCAGCTGCTCGATCACCACTGAGGGGTGGTCCCCGCCGGGTACTCCTCCAGGGGTACAGCGCCCCTGCGCCACGCGGCGAGCACCGGGGAGATGATACGCCAACACTCCTCGGCGACGTCGCCGCGGACGGCGATCGTCGGGTCGCACTCAAGCAGTTCGGCGAGAACCTCACCGTAGGCACTCATCTCGGCACCGCCGAGAGAAGCATGCAGCACCGTTCGGTCCAGAGTGAAAGGGTCGCCCTCGCCGTTGACGACGAGATCGAGGTCGAGAGCCGCGGGCTTCAGAGAAACGCGCAAGCACGACGGACCCGCAACTCCTCTCAGGCCGGAAGGCAGATGAGGAACCTCCTTGAAGGTCACGAGTACGTCTTGCCGGCCGTCGCCGAGCGCTTTGCCCGACCGCAGCACGAACGGCACGCCCGACCAGCGCCAGTTGTCGATCGCGAGCGTGAGCTCCGCAAACGTCTCGGTGTTGCGCGACGGGTCAACACCGGCCTCGTCGACGTAGGCGGGAAGTACGCGGCCCCCCACAGATCCTGCGGTGTAGCGAGCGCGATGGGACGACGTGCCGTTCTTCTTCCAGGGCCGGGTCGCTCGAAGAACCTGCGCCATGCATCCACGTAAGTCGTTGGCGTCCAGGCTCGCGGGCGGCTCCATCGCGGCGAGGGCGAGCACGAGCAGCAGGTGGCTCTGGATCATGTCGACGAGCGCGCCCGCCTTGTCGTAGTACCCGGCTCGGTTCTCGAGCGCGAGAGTCTCGTCGACGACGATCTCGACACGCTCGACGTTCTCCGCGGAGAAGAGAGGCTCGAAGATGCGGTTCGCGAAACGCAAGCCGAGCAGGTTGAGCACCGTTGACTTGCCGAGGAAGTGATCGACGCGGAACAACTGTGACTCGGGCACCATCGTCTCGAGCAGGCGGTTGAGGGACTGGGCCGACTTCAGATCGGTACCGAAGGGCTTTTCGAGTGCGAAGGTGATGCCCGCCGGGAGTTCGATGTGGGACAGGGCCGTGCACGCGAGAACGGTGACGGCGGGGGGCAGGGCAAAGTACAGGGCGACACGACCCTTCGCTTCGCCAAGCACGCGCGCAAGATCCTCGGCGCTCGTGGCATCTCCGCGCACGTAGCGCGCAGATTTCGCAACCTTCGTCGCGAGAGGCGACGGAAATTCAGAGAACGACGCCGCGACCTTCTCGCGCCAGTGCGCGTCGGTCACGTCGTCTCGATCGACGCCCATGACGGTGAGCTCGTGAGCGCGGCTCGAGCCGAGGAAGGAAGCGAGTCCGGGCAACAGCAGGCGGGAGGTGAGATCCCCACCCGCGCCGAGGATGATGAGCGTATCGATGCGGGCCACGTGCCGACCCTACCCGCTGTGTCGCAGACTTCGACGGTGGCGCACAATGGAGGCATGACCTATGCCCCCCGCACCCCCGCGCAGCGAGTTCGACGCGGAATCGTGGGGACGATCGTCGTTCTCGTCGTTGTCGTCGTGCTCGCCGTCGTCGCCCTGCTGTTCTACGCCAACATGGTCATGCGTGGTGAGCGCTCGGCCGCGATTGACGCGTGGGAGAACCCTGCAGTCTCGATCACCTCGACTGACGACTCGATCATCATGATCCCCACGGGAACGGCGTCCCGGCAGGGCCTCGTGTTCATCCCCGGAGCAAAGGTCGATCCTTACGCCTACATGTACAAGCTCTCAGGCATCGTCGAGGAGACCGGGCTCATCGTCGTCATCACGAAACCGACGCTCAATCTGGCGTTCTTCGATCAGCGTCCCCTCTCGGCCTTCACCGACGGCGTCGCCGGAGTCGACGACTGGTTCGTGGGCGGCCACTCCCTCGGCGGGGTCCGCGCGTGCCAGCTGGCCGCCACCCCGGATGCCCCGAAGGTCAGCGGCCTCGTACTCTTCGGTAGCTACTGCGCCAACGACCTCAGCGGGACCACGCTCGAGGTGCTGTCGATCGGGGGCCAGAACGATGGGCTATCGACGCCCTCGAAGATCGCCGCCGCGTCGGACAATCTTCCCGCTGACACGACCTTCGTCGAGATCGAGGGTCTCAACCACGCCGGGTTCGGCGACTACGGCACCCAATCCGGAGACGGGGTCACGACCCTCACCAGTGCTCAGCAGCGCGCCGAGATCACTCGGGCTTTGCGGGAGCTTTTTTCGGTCGAGTAGCGGCGGGCGTCGCGGGCGCCTCGACCGCGCTCGGGGCCGGTACGGCCTCGACGGATGCGGGCTCGGTCGGTGCCTCGACGGCGGTCGCCGTGCCGGTGCCCGTAACGGTCTTGCCCGCGAAGTCGCTCGCCGGTCCGCGGTGGCCCCACGTCATCCACAACCACACCAGGATGCCGACGATCACTGTGCCGAGAACGGCGACAAGCAGGAAGCCCGGGCGGTCCTCACCCGTAGAGACTGCCGCGTAGACGAACACCAGCGGCACATCGAGCACCGCGACGATCGCGAGCGAACTGAGGGTCGTCGCCCACGGGCGACGCACCCGGCCACCGCGCAAGATGAGCGCGCTCACGAAGAAACCGACGACGATGAAAACGGCGGCGGCAATACCCAGGCCGACGGCGACCGAACTCACGACGCCACCCGCGGTGGTGAAGGTCTCGGAAATCGTTGACGGGTCGAGGAACGACCCGAGCAGGGCCTCGATCGAGCCGCCGAGCAGAGCGAAGAGGATGCCGCCGAGGATGAGTAGCCCGAGACCGATCCACCCGATGGCGAACAACACGTGGCCAAAAACTCCAGCGAAAATCGCGGCGACCATCTGACGGCCCGTGAGCGTGGCTTTCTTCATCTCTCACTTATACCAGCCCGGGGCTCACGGCAGCGTCGGGCTTAGAGCAGTGCCCGACGCAGTACGGTCCGCTCAATCAGCGTCCACAGGGTCGTGGTGGCGAGGTAGATTGCCGCCGCGAGCGGCACGAAGGCAGCGAACGCGACCGTCAGGAAGGGCAGCCAGGTGAGGGACGACGCCAGCCGTCGAGTTGCGGGGGTCGCATCATCCGCAATCGGCATCGCCGTGCGCAGAGCGACACGACGAGAGACGCCCGCGACCATCGCGATGACCACGAGAAGGGCGAGGAACACCGCGGCAGCCGGCCACACCGCGCCCGAGCCGAGCACGGAGGCGAGCGAGGTGCCCAGCTCGACGCCAAACAGCTGATCAGTGAGAAGGGTGTTGGGATGTCCGTTGATCACAGGAACGATGAACAGCCCGTACACGAGCGAAAGCACGGGCGCCTGCAGCAGCAGGGGACCGACGCCCGCGAGCGGCGACACCCTCTCGGAGGTGTAGAGCTCCATGGTCTTGCGCGCGAGCAACTCGCGGTTGTTCTTGTAGCGGCGCTGTAGCTCGGCGAGCTTAGGTGAGAGGCGGCGCCGCGCTATCTCCGCGCGCACCTGCGAGATACCCACCGGGATGAGCACGGTACGCACGAGGAGGGTGAGGGCGACAACGGCGAGTGCCGCGCTTGCGGTGCCGCCGAACGGGGCCAGCAGTGCCCCGAGGGTGAGAAGGAATTGGTATCCCGCGTCGAGTGCAGCGGCGATCGGGGTGAAGGAATAGAAATCCATGGGGTGTCCCTTGGTCGAATCGGTTGGGTGGGGTCTGGCCACCCCGACTCGAGAGAGGAATCGGTGATCGAGTAGCGCGAAGCGCGAAACCAGATCAGGCGGCCCGGAGCCCCCGCGCGGGTGCGCGCGTGCGCGGACGACCCGGGGTCGATGGATGACGCGGCGCTGCCACCTCGACGAGCGACTCCCGATGCTCGTGGGCGCGGCGACCCACCGTGATCTCACGACTGCGAATGACGACCGCCGCGTACCGCGCGCCGAGCGCAGCGACGACGGCGAGACTGACGATCGTCGCGGCCATGGCGGTGCTGGACTCGGTCTGTGCCACGGCGAGCGCGACGAAAACGACCGTCATGATCATGACGAGGCGCGCCCGCAACCACCGCATGGGTGACACGCTACCTCACGATACGGTGGGACCCATGGCTTCGTGGACGGACGGCGTGAGCGCGGCCGCGCAGACCCAACTCGATCGCCTGCTCGCTTCGGCCCTTCCCCTCGCCCAGTCGCACCTCGCCCACGCGCACGAGTTCGACCCGTTCGCGATCTTTCTGCACGAAGACGATCGCGTGCTTGAAATCTCGCTCGACCTGGCAGGCCTGGGCCGCCACCCCGAGACGACGCAGATTCGCAACGCAGCCCTCGCCCAACTGGTCAACCTGAGGGATCAGGCCCACTGTACCGCGATCACCTCCAACACCCACCTGCGCAAGGAGCGCACCGACGCGATCGAGATCGCACTCGAACATGCGGAGGGTGCCGCCGTCACGGTGCTCCTCCCCTACAAGCGCGCGAAGTTCGGCAGCGCCGTGGACTACGGCACGCTTCGGGCTTTCGCGGGCATCCACGAAGTCTGGAGATGAGATGAGCGACACGACCTCGGCGAAGAAGACCGCGACGACGAAGGCGTCGAAGACGGTCGACTCGCGTTCGTCGGCGATCGACCTCTCGAAGCGTGACCTCACCCTCGACCTCGCACGCGTATTCTGCGTGCTGCTCGTCGTCGCAATCCACCTCATGATGGTCGGGGTCGGCTTCGACGCCAACGGCGATCTCGTCGCGGTACGCCCGACCGAGTCTCCACTGGGCAGCCAGCCGTGGTTCCCGGCCGTGACGTGGGCCGGCCAGATCATGCCTCTCTTCTTCGTCGTGGGAGGGTTCGCCGCCATCACCGCGTGGCGCAGCCTCGTGCGACGGGGCGGCACTGCATCTGACTATGTGCGCAATCGCGTGCTGCGTCTGGCCCAGCCCGCGCTGCCCCTGTACGTCTTTTACACCATCGTGATCGGCGGAGCGCTGCTGCTGTCGATCGCGCCCGAGCTCGTCGACCTCGCCGTCGAGGGCGCGGCCTCGCCGCTCTGGTTCCTTGCCGCCTACACACTGTGCCAAGCACTGGTGCCGACGATGGTGAAATGGCACGAGCGTGCGCCTCGCGCAACCCTCGTCGTGCTGCTCGCAGGCGCCCTCATCGTGGATGCCGTGCGATACAGCGTCGGCATCGACGAGATCGGCTTGGCCAACCTCTTCTTCGTCTGGCTCCTCGTGCAGCAGATCGGGTTCTGGTATGCGGACGGGTGGTTCGCCGCGCGCTCATGGTGGCAGCTCGTGCTCATCGCGGCGGTCGCCTACGCCTCACTCGTACCGATGACGTTCCTCGGTCCGTACTCGTTCGACATGCTCACGAACCTCAACCCGCCGACCCTTCCCCTCGTCGCGCTCGCGCTCGCGCAGGCGTGCGTTCTGAGGTTGCTGCGCCCCGCGCTCGCCGCACTCATGAACACCCACGCCGCCCGAGCGGTCGTGTTCGTCGTGGGAACGCGGCTCATGACGATCTACCTGTGGCATCTGCCCATCATCCTGATTCTCACGGGAGTCGGGCTGCTCATCCCCGGTGCAACGCCGATCCCGGGCAGCGCGGTGTGGTGGTGGACGCGACCACTGTTCTACCTCATCGTGCTCGGCGCGGTCTTCCTGCTGTCATTCCTCGTCGCGCGCTGGGAGGCGCCACGCGAGATCACTCCCACCCCGCCCGCGCCCGTCGTGGCCGTTGCGGCGATCTTGTCGTTCATCCCCTCGTTCCTCGTCATGGAGTTCTTCATGGACTTCACGATCGCACTCGTGGGTAGCGTGCTGCTGAGCGTCTCCGTACTCATGCTCGGCCGCTGGGGGCAGCGTACCCTGACGGCATGACCGAGAACGTCTGGGACTACCCGCGCCCGCCCCGAGTGGAGGAGACCTCCGAGCACGTCATCGTACGGCTTGGCGGTGAAGTGATCGTCGACACACGCTCGGCGCTACGCGTGCTGGAGACGTCGCATCCACCCGCCTACTACCTGCCGCGCACGGCCTTCGCCGCCGGAAGCCTGGTTTCTGCCGTCGGCACGAGTTTCTGCGAATACAAGGGAATCGCCCGCTACCTCGACGTCGTCGCGGGCGACGCGGTCGCCGAACGCGCTGCCTGGTACTACCCCGACCCGTCAGTCGGCTACGAGCGCCTGAGTGATTACGTGTCGCTCTACCCGGGCGTAATGGACTCATGCACGGTCGACGGCGAGACCGTGACGCCACAAGCGGGTGGGTTCTACGGCGGCTGGATCACGTCACGCGTCGTCGGCCCGTTCAAGGGCGAGCCGGGCACGCAAGGCTGGTAGGGACAGGGGGCCTAGTCGCCCGGGGCTCGAACTGCATCAATGACGGCGACGGGGATGCCCAACTCTCGCGCCCGACGCACCATGTCGGCGGTGCCACCGTCGCCGCGGGAGGCCTCGCCGTCCCACACCGCGACGAGTAGATCGCACCGGCCGAGCATCTCCAGCCCGGCAGCGAGGTACGCGCCGGAGCCCGCATGCGGGTAATCCAGGGTCAGCACCGACTGGGCCGACTCCACGAGTCGATCGAAGACGAGCCGGTCTTGCGGCTCGAGGCTGATGCGATAGTCGTGGGCGGGGACAATGACTTCCAGTACCCCTCCGGCGTCGAGAACGGCATCTGCGAAGATCTGATCTGCGCCCGCAGCAAGCGCTGATACGCCGATGAGCGGGGCGTCGACGCCCGCGAGTACCGCGTCGATCTCGGAGCGCGCGAGCGCATCATCCTCAAGGTCACGATGGCCAGTAATGCCGACGGTCGTCATCGTTTGCCCTGAAAGCCCTGCCACCGAGAATGCTCGGCGATAAGGGCTCCCTCGACAGCGGTGACGTACCCAGGCCATTCCTTCTCGTCGACGAACTCGATGCGCCGTCCGTAGTCGCGCATCTGCACCGCCTGGTTCTGGTATTGCCCAGAGAGCATGGCGTGCTGGCGCAGTTGCGACCACGCAACGAAGGCCGCCGCAAAAGCACTGAGGATTCCGACGATGCCGCCCACCGGTCCGATGTCGGTCACAGCCTTCATCAGCGAGAAGAAGAGACCCGCGACCTGGCACACGAGCATGAGCAGCATCCACAGACGGGAACGCCGCAGATGGAATGCGGCACGGGTCGTGTAGTAGTGCTCCTGGTCCTCGATCCGCTCGTGGAAATACTTGCGACGCATCTCATCGAACGTCAGCTCGCGCACGGCGCGCATGTCGGGAGTCACCTCGGAGTACCCATCCGTGCGGATCGTCGCGCGTTCGAGTAGCACGTTGCGCCCGATCGTTCCGAAGGCGTCGACGAATCGCGAGTCGACCGCTCGTTGCGACTCACCACGCTCATAGCCCACGGCCCCGAACGCGTACTGAAAGCACAGCGACTTCGAGACCTCGGCCGCATTGCGCGCCGAGTACCACGCATCTTCGTCTTTGCGCTGCATCATGACGACGCGGAGTAGCAGTCCGACGCCGAAGAAAGTCGCCGCGATGACGCCGCTCCAGTCCACCCGCGACGATCCGATGTACCACTTCGTGCTCGCGGCGATGGCGGCGAGGATGAGCAGCGCGAGTTGCACGAGATTGAAACGCAGGAACGTCTTCTGCTGTTTCGCGGCGGCGAGGCCTGCGTCATGGGTGAAGGGCGCGAGTTCCATCAGGCCCCCATACTGGCAGAGCGCTTCTGGGCCTGAGAGGGCTGCCCCACATTCGACGCCCCGGGCGGGTCGGCCGCGACCGCCGCGTCGAAGTCGCCGTTGTCGATGGCGGTGATGATGGACGCCGCATACGACCAATCCCATCGCCGCTTCGCGCCGTAGCCGCGCCACCCCCGGCCCGGCGAGTACGTCATCACCTGCACCCCGTTCGGCTGCGGGTGCTCGACGAGCGGATGAAACAGCGCAAGCACCCCGGCACGCTCGAGGAACCCCGCCCAGCGTCGCGCAACCTCCCGACGCGACCACGGGGAGACGACGAGCATGATGCGAATCCCGTCTGCCTGTGACGAGACGTGCTGCATCTCCCACTCAAGCCCGGCTCGCACCTCGCGCGGTGTCGCCGACATCACGACCGCACGGGCGCCCCGGCTCCACTCGACGACCCGGTCCTGCCACTCGTGGTTGCCGAGGGAGATCTTCGCAGCGCCCAGGTCAGCAAGTACTTGCTTGCCGCCCGAAATTGCGATGACCGGGCCGTAGCGGGAAAGGTACTCGACGAGCACCTCCTCGAATCGCGGGCGACCGAACGGCGTGAACAGTTCGAGGAAGCCGCGGCGCCCCACCGACTCGTCAATACGCAGCTTGTCTTCGTCGAATCCGCGGAGATACAGAAAATAGGGACGCGTGTCGGTGGCGAGCGTCGCCTGCAGCCCGCGACGCGCGAGCCGCTGTCCGAAACGATCGAGCACCCACGCGAATGTCACGGGCGCGACGAGCATGAGCAGAAACACCAAGAAATAGGTTCCCGTGTCGTCGAGAGTGTGCACGATGAGCCGCACAATGCCGAATGACGCAGAGAACGGCTCGAGCGGTGGGGTGAGCGCGAGCTCGATTTGCGCGCGCACCGTCGCGGGTGTCGCTCCTCGGTCGGTGATGAGCATGAGCGAGGCGAAGAAGTAGATCACGACGCTGAAGGCCGCGATAACGGCGGCGAGAAAGCGGATGCCCGCGCCGACGACTCCGAGCGGCGATGGCCGATCACGTCGCCGCGCGAGCGCGATGAGCGGGTGTGGCTTCCACGCCAGATTGACGAGCAGACCGAAGACCGCGAACAAGACGAATGGCGAAAGAAAGGTGAACAGCAGCGTCCAGTTCCCGAGTATCGACGATAGGTTGACCAGGCCCAGCCACCACACGACGATCGACAGTGCGGTGATGATGATGCGGCGGATGATGCGCCCCACGCGCACGCGACGAACCAGTCCCTCCACCGACGTGAACCGCGGGTTATCCGTCTGCACCGAGTACCCGCGCGAACGCCACCAGAAGTAGACCCGTTGCGGAACGTAGAGCAGCAGGAATGTACCGAGCGGCACGACGATGAAAAGCCAGCCAGCTTCGGAGAGGGCATCCCCGAGCGCGGTGTTCTCGGTGATCTCGCCGGGCACGAGGGCCGCCAACTGGGTGGCGTACTCGGCCGTAAGCCGAGCGCAGTCCGCCGCATCCGACTGGGGACACGTCCGCGAGATGTTGACGTAAATGTCGTCCTGCACCCACGACCGTTCCACCCCGACTGCGCCCGTGGTCGCCTCGAACTGGGAAACCCGGTCGAACTTTTGACCGAACACGAGTGGGAAGTCGGCGGCGTTCGCGCCCCACTTCTCGTTCTGGAACGCGAACGCGACGTCGCTGTTGGCGCACCGCACCCAGTAGGCCTCGATTGCGCCCCCGTCGAGCCCCGTCCAACTCGTGGAGACGCCCTCGATACATCGAGCCAGGTCATCACCGAGGAGAGGGTTCACCGCGGCGAGGCGCCAGCCGTTGTCGTCGCTGGGATTCCACCGACCCAACAGGTCTCCATCGAGCCGCGTGACGGGCGTGAGGGGGTCGACCGGGAGGCCGACGATGGCGGCGAGTGACTGAGCGTCGGCGGTGGTTGCGGCGATGCATCCGTCCCGCCTGTCGGGTGCGCACGTGCGCGCAATAGTCAGGAACCACTCGCCCTGTGTCCACAGGCGGTGGATACCGTCGTGGCCCGTGTACGGGCTGACCAGGTCGAGGTTCTCTCCGAATGCCGCGGGAAGATCCGGATCGGGGAACATCGCGTTGCTTGCCCAGGTCAGGTTGAGAAGTGCCGCCGCGGCCGCCGCATCGCCGCACCGGGCCCACAGCATGCCGGCTCCGGACCCCTCGTCCGTGGTCCAGCGGGTCACACGACCCGCCACGCACTCGCCGCGCGAACCCTCGGTGTCGACGGATTCGGTCTCGGTCCATCCCTCGCCGCTCGGCACCCACACGTCGAGGGCCGACTCGATGTCGTCCGCCTGGTCGGCCACCGCCGGGCCCGCGAACCCCACCACCGCTGCGAGCGCAACGACGACAGATAGCACGAGGCGGGCGGGCATTTTGTGATGCTATCTCACGGTCGCACCCCGGTCCTAGACTCGGCCCATGACCTCGACTCCGCCTGAACCGCTGCCTCCCGTCGCGCCGGCGACCCCGGCCGCACCTGCGGTCACGCCCGGTGCCGCCATCGCGCCCGCCTCCCCCTATGCCGCAGCTCCCGTCACGGGATACGCCGCAACTCCCGTCGACCCCCGACGCGAGAAGAACCCCTTCGGTATCGCGGCCCTCGTCTTCACGATCGTCTCGATTCTCGTGCCGATCGGCTTCCTCATCGCGCCTATCGTCGCCACGGCAGCGTCCGGGAACGACATCGGATGGGGTGTGCTCGGCGGCATCGTGTTCTTCGTCATCGGGCTCGCACCCGCGGCGGGACTCGCCCTCATCGCTGTCATCCTCGCGATCGTGAGCCTCGTCCGCAGCAACCGCAAGGCGCTCGGCATCGTCGTGCTCGTATTGAGTGGTCCCGTCGTGCTTGTCGGACTGCTCACCCTCCCCGCCTTTCTCAACGGCGACTTCTTCTAGGTGCCAGAACTTTCTGCCGGAGTCCTCCTCTACCGTCGTGCGGGCTCACGGCTTGAGGTGCTCGCAGGTCACATGGGCGGGCCATTGTGGGCGAAGAAGGATGAGGCGGCCTGGTCGATCCCGAAGGGTCTGTATGACGAGCCCGAGTCGCCCCTCGACGCCGCGCTGCGCGAGTTCGCCGAGGAGTTCGGCTCCCCCGCTCCGCGCGCGGACTACGTACTCCTCGGAGAGTTCCGGCAGCCCTCCGGCAAGCGGCTCACGGTCTTCGTTGCCGAAGCCGCCTTCGACCCGAGCGGGATCTCCAGCAACACCTTCGAGATGGAGTGGCCCCCGCGGTCCGGTCGAATTCAGGAGTTTCCGGAGATGGACGCGGCCGGGTGGTTCGATCTAGAGACGGCCCGGGTCAAGCTCGTGAAGGGGCAGCGACCACTCCTCGACGCGCTCGAGGTGCACCTGAGCCACTGACTATCGAGGACATGGTGTGTCCGTGGCATCTGGTTAAGTGGACACCGTGAACACCATCGACACCGCCGCCGATTCCCACGACCAGATCCAGGTTCGCGGAGCTCGCGAGAACAACCTTCGCGACGTTTCCCTCGACATCCCCAAACGCCGGCTCACCGTCTTCACGGGAGTCTCGGGCTCCGGCAAGTCCTCGCTCGTTTTCGGCACCATCGCCGCCGAGTCGCAGCGTCTCATCAACGAGACCTACTCCGCCTTCGTGCAGGGTTTCATGCCGAGCCTCGGGCGACCCGACGTCGACTCGCTGCAGAATCTGAGCGCGGCCATCATCGTCGACCAGGAGCGCATGGGCGCCAACTCGCGGTCGACGGTCGGCACCGCGACCGACGTGAACGCGATGCTACGCATCGTCTTCAGTCGGCTTGGCGAACCCAGCGCCGGCCCCTCCTTCTATTACGGCTTCAACGCTCCCGAGGGCATGTGCCCGCGGTGCGAGGGTCTCGGGCACATCACCGACATCGACCTCGCCGAGCTTTTCGACGAGAACAAGAGCCTGAGCGAGGGTGCGATCACGATTCCCGGCTACAACGTCGACGGGTGGATGGTGCGCGGTTTCACGGAGTCCGGCTTCGTGCCCGGCGACGTACCGATCAAGGACTTCACGGCCGAGCAGCGCCACGACTTCCTCTACAAAGAGCCGGTCAAGGTTGCGATGTCGGGCTTCAACATGACGTACGAGGGGCTCGTGCCCAAGGTACAGAAGAGCATCCTCTCGAAGGACAAGGATGCGGTTCAGCCGCACATCCGTGCCTTCATCGACCGCGCGGTGGCGTTCATGCCCTGTCCCGAGTGTGAAGGTACGCGCCTGAATGCGGCGGCACGGGCATCCAAGATCAATGGCAAGTCGATCGCGGACTGCTCGCAGATGCAGATCTCCGACCTCGCCGACTTCGTGCGGGAGATCACTGACAAGGAGGTCGCCCCGCTCGTCAAGCCGCTGCTGCAGACTCTCGACTCGCTCGTCGAGATCGGTCTCGGCTACCTGAGTCTCGATCGCAGTTCGGGATCGCTCTCCGGCGGAGAAGCCCAGCGAGTCAAGATGGTGCGCCACCTCGGATCGTCGCTCACCGACGTGAGCTACATCTTCGACGAGCCGACGATCGGCCTGCACCCCCACGACATTCAGCGAATGAACGACCTGCTGCTGCGCCTGCGGGACAAGGGCAACACCGTGCTCGTGGTTGAGCACAAACCCGAGACGATCGCGATTGCCGACCACGTCGTCGATCTCGGTCCTCGGGCGGGCAAGAACGGCGGAACCATCCAGTTTGAGGGAACTGTCGACGAACTGCGCAAGAGCGACAGCCTGACAGGCCGCCACCTCGACGATCGAGCTCAGCTGAAGGATGCCGTACGCGAGCACACCGGGGCGCTCGAGATCCGCGGCGCAACCCGCCACAACCTCAAGAACGTTGACGTCGACATCCCCCTCGGTGTCATGACCGTGGTCACGGGGGTCGCGGGCAGTGGCAAGAGCTCGCTTATCCACGGGTCCATCCCCCCCGGTGAGAACGTCGTGACCGTCGACCAGTCGCCCATCCGCGGTTCGAGGCGCAGCAACCCGGCCACCTACACGGGACTACTCGACCCGATCCGCACGGCATTTGCGAAGGCGAACGGCGTCAAGCCCGCGCTCTTCTCGGCCAACTCCGAGGGTGCGTGCCCGAACTGCAACGGCAACGGGGTGATCTACACCGACCTCGCGATGATGGCAGGCGTCGCGACCGTGTGCGAGCTGTGCGAGGGCAAGAGGTTCCAGGCGTCCGTGCTCGAGTACACCCTCAACGGCAAGAACATCGCCGAGGTGCTCGCGATGTCGGTGACCGAGGCGCGGGACTTCTTCGGCTCGGGTCCGGCGCACGCCATCCTCGACCGCATGCACGACGTCGGTCTCGGGTACCTGAGCCTCGGTCAGCCCCTCACCACTCTGTCGGGCGGCGAGCGACAGCGCCTCAAGCTCGCCATCCACATGGCGGACAAGGGCGGCATCTACGTGCTCGACGAGCCGACAACGGGTCTGCACCTCGCCGACGTCGAGCACATGCTCGCCCTCTTCGATCGGCTCGTCGACTCCGGTAAGACCGTCATCGTCATCGAGCACCACCAGGCGGTCATGGCCCACGCGGACTGGATCATCGACATCGGTCCGGGCGCGGGAACCGAAGGAGGCCAGGTGGTCTTCGAGGGGACGCCCGCCGCGATCGTCTCCGAGGCGAAAACGCTCACGGGTCAACATTTGAAGCAGTACGTAGGCGCCTAAGACGGAGTAGCGTGACCGCCATGATCACACCGCACATCAACTACATCGCCGTAGTGCTTGCCACGATCTCCACCATGATCGTGGGCTCCATCTGGTACACGCCTAAAGTGTTCGGCAACTACTGGATGAAGAAGAGCGGAGTGACTCCGAGCGGCAACCCGAAGGATGCCATACGCCCCATCGTCGTCACCGTCGTGGTGAGTTTCATCACCGCGTGGGTGCTCGCGGGTGCCGCCTGGATTTCGTTTGACTTCTACGGCGGCAGCTTCCTCGTGAATACACTCGTGACCGGCATCATCCTGTGGGCGGGCTTCACGGCGGCACGTTTCGTCACGCATGACGCGTTCGACGGTCGGCCGACGGGACTGACGGTGCTCAACGTCGCCCACGAGTTCGTGACGGTCGTCGTCATGGCGCTCATCATCGGAGTGTGGCCGCCCGCGTGACCGACGCACTCGCCGACGAACTCTACGGACTGCCGCCCGGTGAGTTCACGCGAGCGCGCAATGACGCGGCGAAGCAGGCAGACACGCTCGAGCGCGACCGCATCATGGCGCTCAAGAAACCGTCAGCAGCGGCATGGGTGGTCAACCTCTTGGTGCGCCATCGCCCCGATCAGGTGGAGCAGATACTCGAACTCGGCGAGCAACTCCGCGAAGCGCAAGGTGACCTGGATCGGGATGCTGTGGCCGAGCTGTCCCGTCAGCGGCGGCAGCTCGTCGGCGCCCTCGCTAAGAGTGGAGCGGCTCTCGCCGACGTCGCGGGTCAGAAGGTCTCGAACTCGGTCGTCGACGAGGTGGCTCAGACGCTGCACGCGGGAATGTCGGATGTCGATGCCGCCGCGGCCGTGCGCACGGGTCGTCTCGTGCGCTCCCTCGAAGCGATCGGCCTCACTGTCGAACTCGACGGAGCCATCGCTGGCGACGCTCTCGCATCCCCCCGTGCGAAGCGTGCTCCCGCTGTCGACGAGCTCGAGGAGAAGCGCGCGGAGAAGCGCCGGCTGGAGATGGAGAGGCAGCGCGAGCTCGAGGCGGCCGAGTCGGCCCACGAGAAGGCGGAGCGGGCGGTAGCCGACGCGATGCGAACTCGAGACGCGATCGCCGACCGAGTCGCCGACGCGCAGGCGGCGCTCAAGGCTCTCAAAGCAGACCTAGCGCACGCCGAGAAGCAGCTCTCCGCCGCGCGGGCCACGCGCGATGAGGCGGCCGATGCCGCGGAGAGCTACCGCAAGTAGCACGCGACGATGAGGTCGCCGCGGATGAGGCGCAGCTCGTCGATCACGCGTTCGACGAGCTTCTTGTTGACTCCGCTGGCGCGCACGTCGTGCGGGCCAAGCGGACGCAGCTTTCCGCAGCGCACCCGGATGACCTCCCAGCCCACCTGCCGCAGCAACCGGTCCTTGCGGCGATCGCTGTCCTCGCGGCGGCCCACGTGCTCGAGCCCCTCGCGTCCCGTGGTGTCGTACTCGATGACGACGCGCAGGTCGCTCAACACGATGTCGGGCCATGCTTCGAGGTGCTCGAAGAAGGGCTGCCGCAGACGAACGGCGTTGAACGCGGGTTCGAACTGCAGACGCTTCGCGAGCTTCTGACGCAGGATCTCTTCCGCGGCCGAGGCGGGTTTGGGCGCGCATCCACTCAGAAAGGGCGTGCCGGGCTCGATGTTCGGCGTGCGCTCGCACACGGGTCGCCGCTTCGGCTCTTTCTTGCGCGCAGGACGGCCCGTCGCGAGAACGACGCACTCCGGGCACCACGTCGATCTCCGCCGCGACCGCCCGGGTCGCTGTCGCTGCTCGTCAGGCGTCGCGACGAAACGGTGCCCCGAGTCGCACTGCCACTGCAACCACACGTCGGCCGCGGGCGGCACCTGAGTTAGTGCGATGCCCGCATTGAGATCAGGATGATACTGACGCACGAGCACCGGATACCGGTCCCACTCCGCACGAAACGATCCCACCGGATACGGCACGGTCGCGCCCTTCGACCACTGGCGGCGCTCCCACCACAGCTCGACACGCTCAGGCACGTCGCCACGGTAGATCGGACCACCGACGGCGGCGCACACATTCATCCCGTTGCCCACCCAGCAGTCCGGCTCTACCGTCTTCATCGTGACTCGTCTCTTGTCCCGACTCCCCATCATTGCCCTCGCCCTCGCCGGTCTTGTTCTCGCTCCGCTCCCGGCATCCGCAGACCCGATCGAAGACCCGATCTACCCGATCGAGCGCGGCATCGTCACGCTCGTGACGCAACAGAACGGGTACCCGCAGGCCCTCCAAGAGACCAACGAGGAGTACTTCACGACAGATGCCGCGCGCATCGTCGTGGCGTCCCCTCTGTCGTCGAGTGTGCCGCAGCAGAAGTGGCGACTCGTGCAGCACGGCCTGAAGACTTACCGGCTCATCAACGTAGTGACTGGTCGTGCGCTGCAGCGCACCGACGACTCGAATGGCCTCGGCGCCACCAACCTCGCGGCAACGCCAGCCGACTGGAACTCGACAGCCCAGTACTGGACCTTCGTGCCGTTCAACGGACGACCGGGCTCGGACGTGCTTATCTACGGCCGTGGCGTGCGAGCAAGCGAAGGTTTGCTGCGAGTCAATTCCGCGATCTACCGTTACTCGAAAGTCACCTGGACCCAGGCGGGTACCGGCACACTCACATCAGATGCCCTGCCCTGGACGATCGCGGGGATGTACTTCGAATGACGACTTCGCTTCCCTGGCGCGACCTGGATCCCACGCTGACCACTTCCCACCGAATCAGGATGGCTGCGGCCATGGTTGTGAGTGCGGTGATCCTCGTCGGCGCGGCCTCGATACCCGCCGCAGCGAAAGCGATCCCCACAGTGACGGTCGAGATGAATCTCGACCACTCCAATGCGAGTGCAACGGTGACGATTCGCGACCTCGGCGCTCAGAGCACGCTCCATTGGACGCTGCGTGGACCGGTAGAGCCCACGGCGGGCTCATGTTACGGCGTGGATTGGTCTCGGGCACCCGACGTCCACACCGAGTTCCTGCCCGTCACGGGCGATAGCGTCGTCTCGATCCGCGACCTTCACGTAGGCGGGCCGGGATGCTACAGCTACTCTCTCCGTCTCGATGAGACCATCTCGACAGAGCAAGTGATTGTCCCGGCCGGTGCCGCGACAGTTCTGTATGCACCATCGGGCCCAAGCGTTCCCGAACCCGCCTACCCGATCGACCGGGGCATCGTCACACTCACATCGCACGCTAGCGCCGGAGGACCCGTCTCGACCCTGCAGGAAACCGGGGACAGCTACATTCACCACCCAGCTGCGCGCAACGTCGTCGCTTCTCCCGGGTCGTGGGGAATCTCTCAGCAGAAGTGGCGCCTGATCCAGACCGGGCAGGACACGTATCGCTTCCTCAACATCGAGAGCGGCCGCGCCCTGCAGGCGACGAACGACCTGACCTACCTACCCCTGCACGAGACGAACGATCCCGCCTACGCTTCACCGCGGTTCAACGTCGTCACCACTCCCGCGTCGTGGAACATCGACCAGCAGCAGATCCGCATCGAACGGGTTGCCGGCGGCGACGGTTCGCAGGTCATTCTGTGGGGACGTGTGGGGGCGACACAGCAGCGCATCGAGGTCACCCCGATCGGCTACCTCAACATCCCCGGTGTGTCGCTCGTCGGCACGGGACCCGGTGTCATTCCGTGGACCGTGAGCGGCTACACGTTCCCTTAGGGCGCGGCTAGCGGAGCGTGGTCTCGAGCCAGTCCGTCGTCGAGGCGAGGGCGGCGCGGGCATCCGCGAAGTCCAGGTGGAACTGGTATTCGTGTGGCAGCGCGGGCTCGGTGTCGGCGGCGTAGAAGACCCGCTCGACGTCGACGCCGAGACCCGCGAGCTTGTCGGCGAGCGGTTTCGACTGCGTGTCGGTGAGCGGGTCAGCGTTGCCGCCCGAGATCCACGTCTGCGGGAAGTCGGCCGTGACGTAATCGATCGTCGACATCTCCTGGCCGCCCGGGGTGTTCGACCAGTCCTTCTCGCCGAGATACGCCCACAGCGCCACACGGAAGCCCCAACCACCAATACCCGGGGCGTTGGGGATCTCGCTTACATCGTAGATACCGCAATTGAGGATGACGCCTCGCAACTGATCCGGCTTCAACGCGGGTGTCACCTCGAGCAGCGTCGCGTAGTCGGGATTGGTTGTGATGACGGCGAGTTGACTCGTGAGGTTGGCGCCCGCCGAGTCACCCGCGATCACGATGCGATCGGGGTCGATTCTCAGCTCATCGGCGTTGGCAACGAGATAGGCAAGCGCCCTGTTGAGCTGCTCGACGGCCGTCGGGTAGATAGCCTCCGGTCCGACCGTGTAGTTGAGGCTCACACCCGTGTATCCCTCAGCCGCAAGGATGCGCACATAGGGGTCGACGTTGGATGAGTCTCCCGAGATCCAGGCACCGCCGTGAATCCAGATGACCGTCGGCAGCGCCTCGTCACCGGACGAGGGAGCGAACCAGTCGAACGTCTCGTTGGGTCCGTCCCCGTAGGCGAGCCCGATCTTCTCGTCGAGACCGGAGGTGGGGGCGTAGGGCGTCATCTCGGCGACCGTCTCGGCGGCGCCCTTCCCGAAAAGCCCGCGGATCATGAGCGCGGCGGGCCACGGACTCACGACCCAGACGATCGCCATGACGATTCCTGAGGCGAGGGCGATCGTCGGAATGAGGCGGGACGGCTTGCGGTACCACGGCCTGGAGTCGCGAGTCATGCTCACACCATATCGATCAGTCGGTGCGCAGTCTTAGCGCCACGGGGATGGCGGCGAGAGCGATGAACCCCGTGAAGCCGAGAGCTGCGGCGAACCCATCCCCCTGCGCAGAGCCGAACGCAGCGAACACGAGCCCCGCGAAGGCTATCGCCGTCGCACCGCCCGTCGCATCGGTAATCGACATCGCGGCGGAGTTGAACCCCTGGTCCTGAGAGGTCGAGTGCCCCAGCACGAGCGTCGAGATACGCGGAAAGAGTAGCCCCATGCCCGCGCCGGCGAACGTCCAGGCGACGGCCGCGAATCCGTAGGGCAGGAACAGCACAGCCGTGACGAACTGGCCGACGATGCCGATGGCAAGGGACACGGCGCCGATTCGAGCGACCGCGTGATGCGGCATCCGATCGCCTATGCGGCTCTGCAGCTGAGAACCGCCAGCCCAGGCGAGGGCTCCGACGGTGAGGATGAGCCCCGCGGCCCACGTCGGTAGTCCGTACTTCTCGTTCAGCATGTAGGGGAGGTATACCTCGCTCGCAAAAAAAGTAGCCGCGATGACGCCGCGCAGCAGTACCGTCGCGGGGAGGCCGCGGCGAACGATGAGCGTGCCCCTGGGCACGAGCGGACGCAGTGCGATCACGACGACGACGAGGGAGGCGGCGGCGAGCCACCAGAGTCCGCCCTCACCACTGAAGCTGATGGCGAGGATGCCCGCCGCCACCACCACAGACCAGACGATGCTCCACGCCGACGTGGGTCGCCCGAGCGCCTCGTCCAGATCGCCCACGGGCACACCAGCGCCACGCAGCGCCCCGAGCGCCGGAATCAACGACGCACCCGCGACGAGCGCGAGAACACCGACACCCAGAAACACCCAGTGCCAGCTGAAGACATCGGCGACGACGCCCGCGACCGGCGGTCCGATCAATGAGGGCAGCACCCACGCGGCGGCGAAGGCGCCGAAGATACGCGGATGCAGGGCCGCAGGGTACAGACGGCCGACGACGACATAGAGCGCAACGGTCACCCCACCATTGCCGAGTCCCTGGAAGATGCGTCCGAGAACGAACACCTCCATGTTCGTGGCGACGCCCGAGAGCGCGAGTCCCACGACGAACACGAGCATCGAGACGACGAGCGGGATGGTCGGCCCCGACCGGTCGGAGCCTCGGCCGACGACGACCATGCCGATGACGCTTGCCGCGAGAGTGCCAGCAAAAGCGGCCGAGTAGAGCGCTTCGCCATCGAGCTCGCGCGCGATCGTCGGCATGATCGTGGTGACCGCCAGCGCTTCAAATGCGCCGAGGAAGATGAGTGCGATAGAGCCGATCGTGGTCCAGATGAGGGGCGGGCTCAGCAGTGTGGTGGGTGGCGCGGGGGTGGAGCTCATGGTGAGCACAACTCTATTGGCGGACGTGGTCTTCCCCGGCGCGGCCGAGCAGGCGCATCGGCTACTTCTGCTGCTGAAGCTTGACGAGCAGGTCGGGTCCGCGCTGGTCGAGGATGCGACCGCCGATCCGGATGCCGAGAACGAGCAGCACGCTTCCGAGCGCGAGGGCCACCGCGAGCGCGATCCATCCATACATCGCCTGCCCCGTGACGATGCCGATCATCGCGAGCACAAACTCGGGAAGGATCAGGATGCCCAGAAGCGACCACGTCACGAAGAGCGAGATCATCAGACTGAAGCCGCCTCCGGGCTTCGACTTGAATGGGCTCTCGCCCGGCGCCGGCACGGCGAAGATCATCCAGCCGGAGATGAGCGACGAGAGGCCGAAGCCAGTGAGCAGCACGCCGACAGTGATCGCGAGCAAGCCGGGCAGCACCTGCCAGGTGTCAGTGATCGCGACGCTCGCGATCGTGAGCGCGATCGATATCGGCACGGCGAACACGGCGAGCGCCAGCACGCGCCCGATGCGGTCGGCGCGTCCGCTCACGCCAGTCTGCAGGTGCAGGGCGAAGGCCGTGTTGTCGTAGGACACGTCGGTGTAGATCGACATGGCGAGCAGCACGGCAATGATCGGGCCGACGGCGTTGAAGAAGAGGAAGTTGTCGTTGACGCTCGCATAGAAGAAGAGCAACACGGGAACGAGAGGCACCGTGATGAGCGACTGGGCATACCGAGGGTCACGGATCCAGTACGTGAGCGCGCGAGCAGCCACCGCGCCCGCCGGGGTGCCGCGGAAGACTCCGAACAATCCGAGGCCGCGATTGCCGGCGCGCATCGAGCTGGACTTCACCGGCGTCTCGAGAGCACGAGCGAGGCCCCACCGCCACAACCCGGCGAACACGGCAAGTGTCGCGAAAGCGATGAGTAGCCGCAGACCTGCCGGGGCGAGGTCGCCGGCCGCAACATCCGAGGGTATTGCCCAGACCGCACCAATCGGCGTCCAGGCAACGCCATTCGCCACGGCAGGCAGCGATGCGGCCGAGCCGCGGAACAACTCGATAAGTCCCAGCACGATCGGCCCGGCAAGCACGAGCGGGATGAATAGCAGGATGCCCTTGGCCTCGCGTAACCGCCGGCCGGAGGCGAGCCCGGCGGTTACGGCGACGAGCATGCGCGACCCGATCACGGCGGTGAGCACGCCGATGACCGCGCACACGACAGCGATGATCGCGACGCCGGGGGTGTGCCACCAGGTGAGGCCCGTGCCGATCGCGGCGACGAGCGTGACGATGCCGGGAACTCCGAGCAGCCCACTCACCGTGAGTCCGACGAGAAGCGTGTTGACGGGGATGGGAAACGTCGCGAGGCGGGCGGGCTCCACGGTCTGGTCGATGCCCGAGGTGAGGGTCGGGATGACCGTCCAGCCGAGGATGAGCGCGGCTCCCCCGAGCACCACGACCGTGCGCGCGAGCTCCGGCGGAGCGAAGCTCAGGCCGATGAGTCCCGCAATGAGCGCGACGAGCACGCCGAGGCCGTAGAGCCCACCGAGCACGACAGCGACGATTTGCCACGGACTCTTCTTGAGCGAGTTCGCGAGCAGCAGGAACCGCAGTCTTACGAGAGTCGCAACCACTCGGGCCCCTCTCCGTGACGGCGGCCGCCCACGAGCTCGACGAACCGGTCCTCGAGCGACCCGCCGGCGCGCACCTCGTCGATGGTGCCCGAGGCGACCACACGACCCTGGTTGATCACGGCGACGTGGTCGCACATGCGCTGCACGAGGTCCATCGCGTGACTCGAGACGATGACGGTGCCGCCCGACTTGACGAATCCCTCGAGGATGTCGCGGATGTTCGCGGCCGAGACGGGATCGACCGACTCGAACGGCTCGTCGAGCACGAGCAGACGCGGGGCGTGGATCATGGCGCACGCGAGCGCGATCTTCTTCGTCATACCCGCCGAGTAGTCGACGACGAGCGTGCCGCCCGCGCTGTCGAGGTCGAGCATGGAGAGCAGGTCGCCCGCTCGGGAGACGACGGTGTCACGATCCATGCCGTTCAGAAGGCCCGCGTAGGTGACGAGCTGCAGCCCGGTGAGGCGGTCGAAGAGACGCACTCCGTCGTTGAGCACGCCCACGAGCTTCTTCGCCTCGATGAGGTTGCGCCACACGTCGACGCCGTGCAACTCGATGGTGCCCGCGTCGGGGCGAAGCAGTCCTGTGGCCATCGAGAGAGTCGTGGTCTTGCCCGCTCCGTTCGGCCCGACAAGCCCAAAGAATGAGCCGTTGGGAACCGTGAGGTCGAGGTTGTCGACGGCGAGCTTGGTGTCGAAATGCTTGACGAGGCCGCGGATTTCTAGGGCGTGAGACGTGGTGGCCATGAATCCACCCTACGTAACTTTCTCGCTACTTGAGTTTTCCACCGATTTTCGCGAGGGCTTGCGCGTACGCGTCGGTGAGCAGCGTGGTCGTGTCGGTCGAGATCTCGGCGCCGTTCGCGAGTCGGTCGCCGATCGAGGCGAGCGCGGTGATGGATGCCCCCAACTTCGGGCTCATCTTCTTCTTCTCGACCAAACCCCGCACGACATACGGAATCGTGAGTCCGCTCGGCAACTCATGGTTCTGGGCCAGCTTGCGCACCTCGAGCTCGAGCGCAATGCGGCTTTGCATGAGGCGCATGCGCGGGTCCGGAACACCCACGCGGTCGAAGAGCGGGCGCGACAGGTCGGCCGCTTCGGCAGCGGCGAGGGCATCTTTCTTCACCGCCGCGGCCTCGACCTCGTCGATCGCGCCACCCAGCGCTTGACCGGATGCGGCCGTGCCCACGAAACCCAAGAGCATGCGCTGCGTACCGAACCCGAGCAGGATCGCGGTCAGAGTCACGAGCAGCACCTGGAACGAGATGCCCGCGACACTCGAGCCGAGAAAGACCTCGGGGGTGTCGGCGGGAGTCGTCGTCACGACGACCTCGCCCGGTCCCGTGCCCTCGGTGACCGTGGTCGTCTGCGTCACGCGTGGCGGGTTGGTGCGGATCGGCGGCTGGGTCTCTTGCACCGTCATGGTGACTGGTCCACCGGGGATGGGCGAGGACACCGTCGTGGTGAGGGAGGTCGGGCTGGCGGTATCGGGCGCCGTCGCGCCGAGGATGATCGCGACGATTCCCATGAGGAATCCCAGGGCGCCCACGCCCGCGGCGATCCTGTCGACCATCCGCCGGTTAATGCCCTTGGCCCAGATCATGCGGTCTACCCCCGTTTGTGCGACGTTTTCTCCATTGTCACCCGATGAGGGGGCATCACGGCCCATTATGTGTAACGGCCACCTAAGAATGGCTCGACCCATGGTTGAGACCTGTCGGTGGTTGAGTAGCGGCCCAGCCGCGTATCGAACCACCCCGTACTACGGTGAACACATGACCGACCGCGAGAACACCCCCGAAACAAACCTCACGCCCGACGAGCAGGAAGTGCTCGACGAGGCGAAGGACAACTTCTTCCCCGAGTCCGTCGAAGAGGTGCTGCCGCAGGCAGAGCCGAGCGACGGCCAGGGGCAGCTGCCCTGACCGTCTCGGTGGTTGAGTAGCGGCGCAGCCGCGTATCGAAACCATGTCGCCGGTGCCTCGTAGGCTCACACCCATGACCACATGGGCGACACTCACGGCGGATGCCCCCGCCTTCGCCGACCGCCTGAAGACGATCTTCCAGGCTGGCACCAACAAGACCATGGCCACCCTCCGCCGCGACGGGTCCCCGCGCATCAGCGGCACCGAGCTCGAGTTCACCGATGACCGCGTCACGCTCGGCATGATGCCTGATTCACGAAAACTCGCGGATGTTCTGCGCGACCCGCGCGTGTCCATTCACTCCCCCACCATCGAACCCCCGCCCGGAACCCTCGGCAACGGGGACGCCAAGTTCTCCGCCGTGCTCGTTCCTATCGAGCAGCCCGGCGACGGCCCGCCCGGCGCCTACTTCGAGGTGCTCTTCCGCGACGCCACGGTGCTCTGGGTCGAGAACGACGAACTCGTGATCGAGTCCTGGGCGCCGGGTCGCGGCCTCACGCTCGCTCGGCGCAAATAGTGGCGACCACGTTCGCGACGGTCGAGCAGTTCCTCGCAGCCCAGCCCGCCGACCGCCTCGCCGAGGTCGAGGCGCTGCGCTGGGTAGTGAGGGATGCCGCGCCCGGCATCACCGAGATCATCAAGTGGAACTCGCCCTCCTACGTCTGGCGGGGCGAAGACCGCCTCACCATCAACGTCGGGCGGGGACCTGCCCGCCTCGTACTGCACCGCGGTGTCGCCCAGGCGGAGAACAAGTCGGCCGCGTCGACATTCACCGGTGATCCGGCGGGTTTGCTCACGTGGCACTCCGATATCCGTGCGTCGATGCCGGCGCCCGGGCTCGCGGATCGGGGTGCCGCCATCGCGGTCGTGAAGGAGTGGCTCGCGAGCTAGCTATCAGACCTGCGAATCACTCGTGCCTACGCTCACGCGGAACTCATCTGCATCGGCGTGCTCGTTGAACTCAACCATCTCGGTGAAATCGGCAGTCACCTCGCGAATGAGCTCCTTCACCTCTGCTGGAGTGGCATAGAAGAATTCGCGCCGCAGATTCACGCGATTGACGCGACGGTCTGCAAGAGCCTGATGAAGCTTCGTTTCAAGCGACACCGCGTCCTCGGCAAAGATCAACGCGTGCGTATCAAATCGGAAAGGGACGGATGCGTCGCCGAGTTCGCGGATTCGATCGCGAGGTTCCAGTCGTCGTGTGACACCGACCTTCACCATCCGCTCACCGAACGCCCCGACGTTGCTAATTACATACACATGACCCGCTCGGATGTTGGCTGCTCGCAGCTCGACCGATGCGATCTCGGCGTCGATCCGATCCAACTCCGCTCGAATTCTGCTGGCGCCTTCCAAGTCGCCCTGAGCTTCTAGTGCACTCGCAGCATTGAGATACTGCTGGCGCTCGCGCCCGAGCTTCTCGAGTGCAGCCGCCAGTTCTTTCTCTACTCGGGCTGCTTCCCTAAGCTCTTCGCGGTGCTCGCGCTCTCTATCGCGCTCCTCCCTCAACCTGTCTTGATACTCAGCCGCCAGCTGCAACTCGGCAAGGCGTAAAGCCTGGTACTTCGGGGTTATGGAGATGCCCATCCGTGCCCCGAGCTTCGCGATCGTTGAAGCAGCGGTCGTCAGTCTCTTTTGTGCGGCCGCCAAGTTGCCGGCACGAACGGTCTTCATGCAGTTCTCGGATTCCGCGTTGAACGCACGCAACATCAGTTTCGAAATGTCGGCTACCCACCGGTGGCCCTCGGTAATCGACCCGTTGAACGTGAACGCGGAGGAGCTAGCTACCGCCATCTTGTCTCGAACCATGGCCTTGATGTCCGTCTGGACGACAGAGAGACGGGTCTGCAAGTCGAGCGCGGACTCAGCGGGGTGTCGATAGTCATACAATCCGTTCGATTCCAACTCGACCGAATCAACAACTTGGATCAACTGCGCGCTCGCGTCTCGCAAACCCGTCCTAACGGTTTCGAGCTCGGCCTCCGCTGCGGAAATCGATTGATTCAGTTGAGCTTGCATGCGTTCGAGTTCGACCACCGGCTGGATGCCAAGACGATCTATGTCGGCTTTCAACGATTCCGAGTAAAGGCGCCATTGTTCCACCTCCTGAAGAAGTTGGTTCGCGAACTTCGTTTTGCCGAAGGTGGGCACAGCGCGGAGAGGCGGCGGGCCTTCTGGACCGACCTGGACGGAGGGCTCAATCAGCGTGGCGGGAACGAGTTGAGCGGGCACCTCATCCTCGTACGCTGGGACCACCAACTCCCATCCTTCGGGGGCCGGGGGCCATTCCGCCGGTGGAATCCATCCTTTGGGAGGAAGCCATCCCACTGGAGCCGCATCCCACCCCGGTGCGGGGTTGAATCGGTATCCGCTCACCCGACGTTCCACCATGCTCAGCCTCCTTGCTGTTTGCGCATCACGGTATCGGCATCTGGCAACTTTCGATATACCGCCGTCGGCAAGGTGTGTACAGCGTGCACATCGGGGCGTAGCGTGAAGGCATGTGCCGCAACATCCACGTCCTTCACAACTTCGAGCCCGCCGCCAACGACGACGAAGTTCACGCCGCCGCGCTGCAGTACGTGCGCAAGATCAGCGGATCGACGAAGCCGTCCAAGGCCAACCAGGAGGCATTCGACCGCGCCGTGCACGAGATCGCGCACGTGACGCAGCACCTGCTCGACGACCTCGTCGCCTTCGGCCCGCCCAAGGACCGCGAGGTCGAGGCGGAGAAGGCGAAGGCACGCTCGGCTAAGCGGTTCGCGACCGCGTAAACTATAACTTGTGGAGTTATAATTTGACCGAAATAACCTATAGAGTTATCTCCATGTCCATTGGTTTTGCGGTCCTCGTCGACATAGTTCGATCCCGGGAGATGGAGAATCCCGAACGAGATCTCGAGCGAATCGAATCGACTCTTGCTGCGGTCAACGATTCGGTTGTAGCGGCGCAACCCCTCGAACCAACTATCGGCGATGAGTTTCAAGGGGCGTACGGGTCCATCTATCAGGCATTGCTCGCCACGACTCTCGTGAGGCTGACATTGCCAGACTCCATTGAATGCCGCTTCGGAATCGGATTCGGAGAGTACACGGAGATTGGAGAATCCCGCATCGGTCTCGTGCAACACGGGCCAGCGTGGTGGACCGCGCGCGCCGCAATCGACCATGCCCGCGCCCTGGAATACGGGGATTCGCCGTGGCTGCGATCGTGGTTCGAGTCCGAAGGGAGGTTTCCGGAAACCGAGCTGGTCAACTCGGTGCTCGTCTGCCGAGACGAACTCATTTCAGGACTGAGCGCCAACAGTAGGCACGTCGTTGCCGGTGCCATGTCTGGCCTCACTCAGGCAGAGATCGCTCAGCACCTAGGTATCTCGCAGCCAGCCGTATCGAAAAGCCTGAAGCGCCCACGTTCGGCTGCATTGTTGTCGATCGTTGCTCTCCTACGAGGAGCTATCCGCTGATGGTACTGGGATGTTTCCTCCTCGTCGTCGGCACGAGCGATCTGGTAAGAACCGCCTTCAGCCGGCTCGACAGAGGCCGTCCTGAGATTCTCGCGATTGCGAACGCGGTCCTGACATCGATCGTCGTGATTCACACTGTGGACGCCGAGCGCTGGCTGGTGTGGATCCTTGCAGTACCGGCGGTTGCGTGGGTGATCGCTACCACACCATCGTTATCCGGTCGTCTTGGACTGTGGCCCGCAGTGGGCCTCCTTTCCTGGGGCGCGGGGCTCTTGGCATTCGGACACAGTGAACCGAACAGCGCTTCATGGATATCTCGAATCAACGAGAAGCTCGCGTTCACGTTCCAATCGTCCACTCCCACCGCACTTGTCGTGGTGGTCGGCTGCGTCCTGTTCCTGCTGGAATCGTCGAACGTGCTCGTGAGCGTGATCGTCGGCTCGCGACGGGAATTACGAGACAGAGTCACGCTTGAGCACGATAGGCCCGATGACGCGATCAGACCATTCAGGGGTGGGCGCCTCATCGGGCCGCTTGAGCGCCTATTGATCCTTGGCCTCGCGCTCGCCGGTCAGTACGCCGCGATCGGAGGAGTGGTGGCGGCGAAGGGAATCGTGCGATTTCCTGAGATCACGGCAGGCGCCGACAAATCGTCAAACGCAGAGTATTTTTTGGTCGGAAGTTTGGCGAGTTGGGGAATCGCTCTCCTAGCGACTGTTGTGCTGACGATATAACTCAATAGGTTATTGCAGGCGAAATATAACTATAAACGTTACTCACTAGGTCTTCACTCTAAATAGCCATCACCGCACACGCTGTGGCCTAACGGGCCACATGCGCGTCGATCGCCCCGATCTTCTGCTCGAGTACGCCGTGTTCGACAGGCTTCGGCGCGACTCCCGGCCACGAGACCGGGACCAACACGAGAGGTTCACCGGGCATCTCGGCGAATAGCAGCAGAAGCGAGGGCAGGTCCCGGCGCGCTGCGGTCGTCATGACGAGCTGGGCTGAGACAAGCGAAGCCCTGGGGATGCGGAGGAGTTCGGTGGGAGCACCTGCGCCACCGTGGAACGTCACGCTCGCGGCATCCACCACCACTGTCACGTACGTGCGCACTCGCACACGCGAGGCAGTGCCGAGTGCTGCCGCGAGGGCCTTCAGCTGAGGCGCGAGCGATGCGGTGACGACGACGTGCAGGAGAACGGCGTCGGGATGAGCGGCCGAGAGGGCGCGCATCCTGCGGTCTGCTCGCAGAGCGAAGACGGCGTATGCGATGAGAATGATCCAGAGCGAGCTCGAGAGCACGACGAGCACGAGCAGGGCGAAGCCCAGGATGAAGAGGCCGCTGAACGCTGGCTGTCCGATCGTGAGGGCGGCGCCCACGATGATCAGGCCAGCGACGATCGGCACGACAGCGACGAGTTGACGCTGGGCGCGCACGCCCACCCCCTCCGTCACGTTCACGCCTGCGCGCGCTCCAACACGAGCTCGCGCACGCGGGCCGCGTCTGCCTGGCCACTCATCGCCTTCATGACGGCGCCGATCACGGCGCCGGCCGCCTGTACCTTGCCGTCGCGGATCTTCTCGAGCACGTCGGGCTGGGCCGCGAGCGCAGCGTCGATCGCCGCGATGAGGGCACCGTCGTCAGAGACGACCTTGAGCCCGCGCGACTCGACGACCTCGCTCGGCGAACCCTCCCCCGCGATGACTCCCTCCAGCACCTGGCGGGCGAGACGGTCGGTGAGTTCGCCGCTCTCGACGAGCGCGACAAGCTCGGAGACGTGGAGGGGCGAGACGAGCGTCGACGGATCCACCGACTCCGCGTTGGCGATGCGCGCGATCTCGCCCGTCCACCACTTGCGGGCCTGGGCGGGAGCGGCACCCGCGGCGACCGTCTCCTCCACCTCGACGAGTAGGCCAGAGTTCACCACATCCTGGAATTCGAGGTCGGTGAAGCCCCACGCCTCCTTGAGGCGCTTGCGTCGCAGAGCGGGCGCCTCGGGCAGCGCGGCGCGCAGCTCCTCGATGAGTTCGACGCTCGGCTCGACCGGGAGCAGGTCGGGCTCAGGGAAGTAGCGGTAGTCGTCGGCGTCGCTCTTGGGGCGGCCCGCCGACGTCACCCCGGTGTCCTCGTGCCAGTGCCGGGTCTCCTGGATGATCGTGCCACCGGCCTCGAGAATGGCCGCCTGCCGCTGGATTTCGTACCTAATTGCGCGCTCGACACTGCGGAGCGAGTTGACGTTCTTCGTCTCGGTGCGCGTCCCCAGCTTTCCCGAACCACGCGGTGACAGGGAGACGTTGGCATCGCAGCGCAGGTTGCCGCGCTCCATGCGGGCCTCCGAGATGCCGAGCGCGATGACGATGTCGCGGATGGCCGACACGTAGGTCTTCGCGAGCCCCGGGGCATCCCCCTCCGCACCCGTGATCATCTTGGTGACGATTTCGACGAGCGGAACGCCCGCACGGTTGTAGTCGACGAGCGAGTACTCGGCGCCCTGGATGCGGCCCGTCGCGCCACCGATGTGCGTGAGCTTGCCGGCATCCTCCTCCATGTGAGCTCGCTCGATCTCGACCGTGAACTTCTTGCCACTCGCGAGCTCAACCTCGACGCTGCCGTCGAACGCGATCGGCTCGTCGAACTGGCTGATCTGGTAGTTCTTCGCGAGGTCAGGGTAGAAGTAGTTCTTGCGCGCGAAACGACTCGAGGGCGCGATCTGGCAGCCGAGCGCCAGACCCAGGCTGATCGAGTACTTCACCGCCTGCTCGTTGACCACGGGAAGACTTCCCGGAAGACCGAGGTCGACGGGGGTGATGGTCGTGTTGGGCTCGTGCGGCTCGTTGCCCGCGGCGGCGGGGTTGGGGGCATCCGAGAACATCTTCGTCTGCGTATTGAGCTCGACGTGCACCTCGAAGCCGAGCACGGGCTCAAACAGCTCGAGAGCCTTGTCGTAGTCCATGAGGGTCGCTTTGGCCATTGCCGGATCCTTATTCGTCGAGAGGGAAGTTATGCGAGTACAGGCGCCTGGGAGAGCAGGGTGTGACCCCACTTCTCTTCGAGCAGGCGCTCGAGGGTCGCGCCGAAGCGGTAGAGGCGTGCATCCTCACGGGCGGGCGCCATGACCTGGAAGCCGACAGGCAGGCCGTCCTCGTCGGCGAGACCCATCGGCAGGCTCATGCCGGGCACACCCGCAAGGTTCGCCGGAATCGTGGTCACGTCGTTGAGGTACATCGCGAGCGGGTCGGCGAGCTTCTCCCCGAACTTAAAAGCGGTCGTCGGCGCTGACGGGGAGACGAGCACGTCTGCCTGGTCGAACGCGTCGGAGAAGTCCTTCTGGATGAGCGTGCGCACCTTCTGGGCGCTGCCGTAGTACGCGTCGTAGTAGCCCGCGCTGAGTGCATACGTGCCGAGGATGATGCGGCGCTTGACCTCCGGGCCGAACCCGGCCTCGCGGGTCGCCGCCATCACGTCTTCGACGGTGCCGCCGCCGGGCGGGTTCACGCGCAGACCGAAACGCACGGAGTCGAACTTCGCGAGGTTGCTCGACGCCTCCGCCGGAAGGATCACGTAGTAGGCGGCGACCGCGTACTCGAAGTGGGGAGCGCTCACCTCGACGATCTCCGCACCCTGGGAAGTCAGCAGTTCGAGCGTCTCGTGGAAGCGCGCCGAGACACCGGGCTGAAACCCGGGGCTGTCGAGCTGCTTCACGACGCCCACGCGCAGGCCCTTGAGCGACTCGGCCCTAGCGCCCTCTCGGGCCGCAGCGGCGAACGACGGCCAGGCATCCCTGAGCGAAGTCGAGTCACGCGGATCATGCTTGCCGATGACATCGTGCAGCAGAGCCGAGTCCAACACCGTGCGCGACACCGGGCCCACCTGGTCGAGTGAGGACGCGAGCGCGATCGCGCCGTAGCGGGACACCCCACCGTAGGTCGGCTTGACGCCCACCGAGCCGGTGACGGCGGCGGGCTGACGGATCGAGCCGCCCGTGTCGGAACCGAGTGCGAGCGGAGCCTCGAAGGCGGCGACCGCGGCGGCGGAGCCACCACCCGATCCGCCGGGGATGCGCTCGAGGTCCCACGGGTTCTTGGTAGGACCGTATGCCGAGTGCTCGGTCGACGAGCCCATCGCGAACTCGTCCATGTTGGTCTTGCCCAGCGGGATCAGCCCGGCTTCGCGCAAGAGCGCCACGGGGGTCGCGTCGTAGGGCGGGATCCAGCCCTCGAGGATTTTCGATCCCGCGGTCGAGGGCATGCCGAGCGTGCACAGCACGTCTTTGATGGCGATGGGGACGCCCGCGAGCTCTCCGAGGGAGTCGCCGGAGGCCCGGCGCTCGTCGACACGGGCCGCCGCGGCCACAGCATCCGCGTTGACATGAAGGAAGGCGTGGACGTCCCCGTCAACCGCGGCAATGCGATCGAGGTGCGCCTGGGTGACCTCCACCGAGGACACCTCGCGCGCGACGAGCTTCGCCGAGAGCTCGTCGGCAGAGAGCTGGATCAACTCGCTCACTGTTCCTCCCCCAGGATCGCGCTGACCTTGAACCGCGAGCCGTCATGCTCTGGCGCGCCCGAGAGGGCTTGCTCGGTCGTCAGAGTTTGTCCGGGAACGTCGTCGCGGAAGACGTTCACAAGACGAATGGGGTGGCTCGTCGCCACGACGTCGGGAGTGGCGACCTCGCTGACCTTCGCGACCGAATGGACGATCGCACCGAGTTCACCGGTGAGCTTGTCGATCTCGTCGGGGGTGAGGGCGATCCGGGAGAGGGAGGCGAGGTGAGCGACCACGTCGGGGGTTATCTCAGACACCGGGTAAGTCTATTCGCCGTCGCGAGCGGCCCACTCCCGCACCGTGACCGCGAAGAGATCGGGGTGCTCGACATTCCAGGTGTGCCCGACGCCCGGAACGACCCGCGCCGTCGCACCCGGCATACGAGCCGCGATAAGCTCGACCGAGTCGCGGGCGACGCGGGGTTCCTTCGCGCCTGCCAGGGCCAGCGTGGGCACGGAGACACGCTCGAGACCGTCAAGCGAGACGCCCGCGAAGATCTCGCCCACGATAAGGCGGTAGTCAGCAACCCGCAGCGGCGAAACCTGGTCCACCCACTGCTGCAGACGATCACCCGACATCCCTCCCGACTTGCCCGTCAGCCGGTGGAGCGAGCGAAGGGCGACCATGGGCGCGAACAGATTCTGCAACCAACGCATCACGGCGCTCACCGGACGCACGACCATACCGGTGAGAACTGCCCGCTCCACGAGCTCGTGTGCAGATGCGAGCAGCCGCAGTCCCACATCCGCGCCGAGTGAGAGGCCGACAAGGATGACCGGACCCCCCACCACCTCACGAATCGTCTGCGCGACGAGCTCCGCCGACCGGTCGAGCGAAACCCAGGGAACACCGCGGCTCGCGCCGTGGCCCGGGAGGTCGATGGTTATGCAGCGGAACTCGGTGAGCTCGGCCACCTGGGCATCCCACATCCACCCATTGAGCCCGGCGCCGTGCAAAAAGACGAGCGGGGGTGTGGTGGCGCCACCGCCGGGTCGATCGTCGAACGCGAGTACCGCCACTACGGGGTGATGATATCTGCGCCGTGACCGATGGTGATGAGGGCCAGATTGCGCAGCGACTCGGTGTCTGGGCTGAAGTACTCGATGTGTCCGAATGAGCGCAGGAGCTCTTTCCCGGTGATCGGGTCGAGACCGCCAGTGGTCCCAAAGACTGTGGCCCCGTAGTCCGCCGCGCCGGGTTCGCTTCCGAAGAAGGCGCTCGTCGGCACCGGGTCCCACTCCGCCTCTCCGACGTAGACATTGCCGTTCTTGACGTGCAACTCATCGACTGACTGTGCGGCGCTCCCCGGTGAACCGACGACCGCGAGCGCGTCGATCTCGAAGTCGTAGTCGGTGAGCGCCATAAGCGCCGCGGTCGAGCCGTAGGAATGCCCAATGATGCTCACGTACGGCTCATCGCCCAGTCGCAATGCCTGCAGCCCCTGCACTGCCTGCGCAAGCGAGTCACGACCCTCGAGCGCGTTCTCCATGCTGCCGACGTTCGTGAGGTTGGGCGTGTGGTAGCCGATCCATGCGATCGTTGCGACGGTGCTGGTGGTGTCTCCGTAGTGGGCTAGCCACGCACGCTGCTCTTCGCCCATGCGCTGTGCTGCGTCGGACCAGTAGACCATCTGCCCCTCGATGGTGAAGAACATCCCCGGCACCATGTAGGTGACGTAGTCCGCCGTGCGAAGGTCCCCCAGAACGATCGCGGCGCGGCCCTGCCCCGCCACATCGAGACTCATGAGGGTGCGGTGCGATTCGGGGCCGTCGGAGAGGGCATCCGCAATCGACTGGAGCATCGAGAGTTGTCTACGCGCGTTGTCCACGACGGTGCGCCCGCTCGCCGTGTCGATAGTCGACTGCAACTGGGCCATCGTCGACTCGAGCGCGGTGCGGTTGGCGAGGTCCCTGATCGCGTACGGCACACCGTCAAGGTTTCCGACGAGCTGCGGCGCCACCTCACGCAGTGCATTGCGCGAGTCGAGCCCCATCGTGCCCCACCAGAGAGAGACGTCCGTCGCCGCTGGCGGACTCGCGAGCAGCGTTGTCACGACATCGGGGTTGGACCGCACGAACTCGCCGATCGAGCCTGAGGGGATGAGCGCGAGCTGCTGCAACAGCCGTGTTCCCTGCACGAGGTGAGCGGGGGTGCCGGCCGGGTCGGGACCAACAAAGGGCTCCGGCGGGAGGGCCGGGACATCGATGGCATGCAGCGAAAGGGTGGGGGGCACATTGGCGGTCGAGCTGGCGAAGGTGTCGACTGCTGTGATTTCGTGTACGACAAAGGCCTCAGCCACGGAACCTAGAGCGGCTGAGGTAGTGAGAAGCGCTGTGACGTCAAACAGCAATTCGGGCTATCCCCTCGTACGCACGAAGTACGAAACCGCCCTCCCCAGATGCGTGTTCGTGCACCCCCATCGTAGGGGATAGAACGCCCCGTATGGGGGGTATTCCTGTACTCGCGATGGACGATTGTTGAACGTCAATCAGGCTTCACAGCGCCGACTCGCGCACCACATGACGCGTTTCACCCTCGAACTGGGGGCGGCAACGTCGAGATCAGGTGGGATCAGCCTCAATCGAGGGCAGAGGGGCCTCCAGCCAGCAGTTTTGCAAACTGCTCAGCATCGATGATGCGGATGCCCAGCTCCTCAGCCTTGCCCAGCTTCGATCCCGCGCCTGGGCCGGCCGCGACGAAGTCTGTCTTCTTGCTCACGCTCGACGCAGCCTTGCCGCCCGCCGCAATGATCGCCTCCAGGGCACCCTCGCGCGTGAAGCCCTCGAGCGACCCGGTGGCCACGATCGTGAGCCCCGCGAGCGGACCGTCGTTGGCCGCGGCGGCTCCCGGCCCAGGGTGACCTGGGGTTGCGAACTGCACTCCCGCCGCAGCCCAGCTCTCGAGAATCTGCTGATGCCAGTCGACGGCGAACCAGTCGATGAGGGCATCCGCGATGATTCCGCCTACACCCTCGACGGAGGCGAGTTCTTCCCGCGACGCCGCGCGGATCGCATCCATCGATCCGAAGTACCCTGCGAGCGCCCGCGCCGCCACCGGCCCGACGTGCCGGATGCTCAGGGCGACGAGCATCCGCCAGAGTTCCTTGGTCTTCGCCTTCTCCAGGTTGGCAACGAGAGCGAGCGCCTGACTCGACGGCACCGACTCGGCATCCCCGGAGAAGGGGGCATCGGGTGCGGCCGCGGCGACGGGATCGAACTCGCCATCCTTCTTGGTGCGCCTACGTCGGAAGGGCGTTTCGACGTTGCCCGTGGGAAGCCCCGTCTCCTTGTCCCGTACCTGCACCGCGATGGGAAAGAGGTCCGCCAGGTCTAGCGAGAAGAGACCTGCCTCGGTGTCGAGCGGCGGCACCTCGGGTACGAGTGGCTGGGTGAGTGCCGCGGCGCTCACCTCACCAAGCCCTTCGATGTCCAAAGATCCGCGACTTCCGATGTGCTCGACGCGACCGCGAACCTGCGCGGGGCAGCTACGCGCGTTCGGACAGCGCAGGTCGACGTCGCCTTCCTTGGCCGGGGCGAGCGGGGTGCCGCACTCGGGACAGTTCGCGGGCATGACGAACTCTCGCTCCGAACCATCGCGCAATTCGACCACGGGGCCGAGCACCTCGGGGATGACGTCCCCAGCCTTACGCAGCACGACCATGTCGCCGATGAGCACCCCTTTGAGCTTCACGACGTCTTGATTGTGCAGCGTCGCCTGACGCACCACCGAGCCAGACACCCGCGCCGGTTCCATGACGGCAAAGGGGGTGGCGCGCCCGGTGCGTCCCACGCTCACGACGATGTCGAGAAGCCGCGTGTTGACCTGCTCCGGCGGGTACTTATACGCGATGGCCCATCGTGGCGCCCGTGAGGTCGCGCCAAGCTCCTCGTGCAGCGCGAGCTCATCGACCTTGACGACGACTCCATCGATCTCGTGCTCGACGCTGTCACGATGTTCGCCGTAGTGCTCGATGAACTTGGCTGCACCCTCGGCCGACTTCTCGACCCGGAAATGAGTGCTCGTCGGTAGCCCCCAGCTGTTGAGCAGCCCATAGATCTCGCTCTGGCTCCCTACGGGCGGGTTCGCCCACGCGCCAATGCCGTGCACGAGCATCCGCAATCTCGACAGTCGACGGTGCATGAGGTCGAGTCCCGCCGCCGACTTGCCTTCTGCCTTCTGCCGCAGGGAGCCTGAAGCCGCGTTGCGGGGATTCGCAAAGACACGTTCTCCGGCAGCCGCCTGCTCGGCGTTGAGCTCGTTGAATGCGGCGACCGGGAAGAAGATCTCCCCCCGCACCTCGACGAGGGGTGGATGCCCCGAGCCCTCGAGCCGCGTAGGGATGCCCTTGATGTACTTGACGTTCTCGGTGACGTCTTCGCCGACGACGCCGTCGCCGCGCGTGGCCGCGCTGGTCAGGCGACCGTTCTCGTATCGCAGGCTGATCGCGAGGCCATCGATCTTGAGCTCGCACAGGTAGTCGACCGCCCGGCCGGAATCCCGCTCGACCTTCGCCGCCCACGTCGCGAACTCGTCGAGGCTGAACACGTTGTCGAGAGACAGCATGCGTTCGGCGTGCGTCACGGGATCGAAGAGCGCCGCAGCGCGTCCACCGACGGTCTGAGTCGGACTATCTTGACCCTGCAGTTCGGGGAACATGCGCTCGAGCTCTTCGAGGCGACGAAGGAGAGCGTCGTAGTCCGCGTCGCTCACAAGCTCTTCGTCGCGCTCGTAGTACGCATCGCGCAACTCGAGGATTCGAGTCGTCAGTGCCTCGACCTCCGCCTGTGCGGCGACGAGTTGGGGATCGGCGTGCTTGGGGGTTTCCGTCTCGGCCACCCCTCCAGCTTACGAACGATCACCGACGTTGACTGGAGGGGTGGGAGCTGGTTTCTAGTGACGAGGCCGACGACGGCGCGCCAGCCAGGCTCCTCCGAGAGCGACGCCACCCAGCAACAGGAAGGCGAGCGCGAGGAGCGGTGCTCCACCCGCTCCGGACCCGGTGAACGCAAGCGTGCTACCCCCTGTCGGCATGCTCACAGCGGCAGCCACCACCAGTCGGTAGTCCTCCACTTCGCCACCGTTGACGAGTCCCGTCGGCTGGGGGTCGGATCCGGATCCGGGAACAATGCGGAAGCGGGACTCGCTCTTGCCTGCAACTGGGGTGATCTCATCCCAGACGAGTTCGACCTCTGCGCTTCCGGGATCGACGACCGTTACCGCTCGTTCGTCCGAATCGAACGTGCCGTTGCCGTCGAAGTCGACCCATCCCGCCAGAGTGGCGGGCTGGCTCAGACGATTGATGATGTTCACCGTGACACGATATTCGCCGTCGTCGGCAGCGAGCGGTTCCAGGTGCACGCCGTCCTCGTCAGGGGCCGCGGTCGCCTCATCCGAGGCGGGCGCGTCAGCCTCGGCATCTACGAGCGAGCCGATCATCAGCGAGGCGGTATTGGCGGATGCGTCGTATCCACGCAGTGCGTGGATGGCTCCGCTCGACGCGCGCACCGTTCCATAGCTGGCGGGTGCGTCACCAAAGTCGAACGCTGGACCCGCTACGACAGGCCATACACAAGCCGACTCTGCCGAGCCGAGCGGGCAGTTGCCTGTGGGCGTGTCAGGGCGCGACTCGTCGACGACAGTGTTCGTGAGAGCGCGATCGCCCAGCGGCGTCGCGCGAATCTGAACCGTGATCGTCACCGTGGCCGTCTGACGAGGTTGCAGGTCGCCCGACCAGGTTGCCACGCCGTCGCGATAGTCGTAGGTGCCGATGTCCGCGCTTCCCGAGAGGTAGATCGCGTCCGTCAACACGTCGGCAAGATCATCCTTTATGCGTGCCGCACTCGCGACGACCTCGGCAGGATTGTGAATGGTGATCGTGTAGGTCAGCTCGTCACCCTCGTTGACGACGGACTTATCCGCGATCTTATTCACGACAAGCCCCGCGGAGGCGATCGTGACGGGGTAGTCCTCGACCTCGCCGCCCGTAACCTCTCCGACCGGTCGGATGTCGGGGTCGAGTCCGCTGTACAGCCGGAATCGAGCAAAACTTGAGCACTCGATGGGCCGCAGATCGCTCCACAGCAGGCTCACGCTCGTCGCCCGCATGGGAACCGCCGCGACCGCCAGCTCGCCGGCCTCAAACGCCCCATCGCAGTCGAAATCGATCCAGCCAGCGAGGGTCCCATCGTCGGCGGTGTCATTACGGACAGACACCTCGAGCAGGTATGCATCAGTGAGGGTGGTGAGAGGGGGAAAGGATGCAACGGCATCCTCGTCGTCGACGCCCTGCCCGTCGTCGCCGCTCCCGTCAACAGCCGCCGGCCCGCCCTCCACGTCAATAACGCGACCCAGCGTCAGTGGGGCGGCGGCACGCGTGGTTCCGGCGACGATGTGAGACGGCCCGTCGTCGTCTCGTGAGGTTCTGTAGCTCGTGGGCGCGTCGCCGAAGTCCGCACAGAATCCGTTGCTGGTGGTCTGAGCGAGAAACCCGACGTTGGGAGCGGAGGTATCCACGCGCACGACAACCTCGTTCTGTCCCGCTCGCCAATCGCGATCGAGGGTGGTTCGTGCGGCATTCTCGGCGTAGTAGCCCAGGTAGTCGTGCGGCGCGACCGTCGTCTGAGGAATGTCAGACAGAGTGGGTGCTTGGGAGACCCCGTTCACCCAGATGTCCTGCACGCTGTTGTCTGCGAAGAAATCCAGACTGACAGAGAAGGCGCTGGCCTTGACCGACGGGTCGAGAACGAACGAGTACCGGAAGAAGAAATACCGGTTCTGATCGTGAAGTCCCGTGGTCGAGTACGAGATCCATGATGCGTTGTTGTACGGGGACGTCGTCCACCGCGACGAGGGATTGCTGACAAGAGTCGCATCCGCCCATGTCACGCCACTCGGGTCGGGGTTGTCCCCGCCGTCGGCGACCTGCCACTGTGCATCCGCTCCGCTGAGCAGCCGCCCTCCCTCCCCGTCATACCCCGTGTTGAGCAGGGATGGGTCCGATGCGCACGTCAGTGTGGGGCCCGCCGCGTAGGTCGGAGGACTCTCGACTGGGGCGACCGCGAGAAGTCCCCCCACGAGCAGGGCAGAGACGACTCCCGTCGCCACGACGGCGCGACGAGGAAGAGTGGGCAGGGTTGTACGCACGAAAAGGTGTCCTTCGGGATGGAGGGCTGCCACTGACGATCCAGCGGTGTGTTGCCGATTCTCATCCAAGGACTGCCGCCACAGAAGAGGGAAAATACGTGCAGAACTGCGGGCCAGTCGAAAGCGTGCGGGAGACGTGCAGACGGCCTTCTTGGCCGGGAATTAGCTCGACCTATTTGTGCAGCCGTGGCACGGGGACCGCCGACACCGTCCTATCGATCGTGCACTGCCCGAGCACGCGAGTGCCCACGTAGACGACCGCGGTCTGTCCCGGGGCGACACCCACGATCGGCTCTTCAGGCACGATCACGAGCTCTGCCCCGGCGATTCGCGCGTGCGCCGCCACGGGGTCGGCATGGGCGCGGATCTGCACCTCGCATGCGAACGACTCGGTCCAGTCGCTGATGATCGCGGACGCGACGGGGTCGAGTCCAGCCCAGCTAAAGGTGGAGCCCGCTAGTTCACCAATCGACAGCGCCTCGCGCGGACCCACGACGACTTCGTTGGTCTTGGGCCTGATCTCAAGCACAAACCGCGGCTGGCCGTCGTCCGCGGGGAAGCCGATGTTGAGTCCCTTGCGCTGTCCGACGGTAAACGCGAGCGCACCATCGTGACGCCCGATCGTCGCACCCGAGCGATCGAGGATGTCCCCTTGCTCGGCACCCACCTTCTCGGCGAGCCATCCGCGGGTGTCGCCGTCGGGGATGAAGCAGATGTCATGCGAGTCGGGTTTGGCGGCGACCGAAAGCCCTCGCGCTGCTGCCTCGGCCCGCACCTCGGCCTTCGATGGGGTCGCCCCTAGCGGGAACATGCTGTGCGCGAGCTGCTCGCGCGTGAGAACGCCGAGCACGTACGACTGGTCTTTCGCCCACGCGGCGGCGCGGTGCAGCTCACGGTTGCCGTGAGCATCGGTGACGATGTTCGCGTAGTGGCCGGTCGCGACCGCGTCGAAGCCGAGGGCGACGGCCTTTTCGAGAAGTGCTGCGAACTTGATGCGCTCGTTGCATCGCATGCAGGGGTTCGGCGTTCTGCCAGCCGCATACTCGGCAATGAAATCGTCGACGACGTCGAGACGGAAACGCTCGGAAAAGTCCCAGACGTAGTACGGGATTCCGAGGAGGTTGGCGGCGCGCTGGGCATCCATCGAGTCTTCGATCGTGCAGCAGCCTCGCGAGCCGGTGCGCAGTGTTCCGGGCATTCGGCTGAGGGCAAGGTGCACGCCGACCACCTCGTGGCCAGCCTCGACGGCGCGCGCGGCGGCAACCGCGGAATCCACCCCGCCACTCATCGCCGCCAGAACTTTCACCAGAAGAGTGTACGCGGGCGAACTGGATGATGCGCGGGCCGTCGCGCCGTCCTAGGCTGTCCCTCTGGCCCTCGCGCCCATGCTGGGGGGCAAGAGAGAGCCACGAGATGTCAGAGATAGCGATCGACTGGGAAGCCCTGCGCGCGGCAGCGCTCGCGGCGATGCCCTCCGCTTACGCGCCCTACTCCGAGTACAAGGTCGGATGCGCCGCCCTCGTTGACGATGGCCGCATCGTGGTGGGCGTCAATGTCGAGAACATGTCGTACGGCCTCACGATGTGCGCCGAGTGCACCATGGCGGGTGCGCTGCATGTCTCGGGTGGCGGGCGACTCGTCGCTTTCACGTGTGTGAACGTGCGCGAGGAGATCATCACACCGTGCGGTCGGTGCCGCCAGGTGCTCTTCGAGCACGGCGGAGGTGACCTGCTTCTCGAAACTCCCGAAGGCGTGTGGAGCATGGCGCAGATGATGCCCCAGCCCTAGGTCCCTGCGAGCGGGCTAACGGATGGTGGGGGTTCGGTCGGCGAATCCGGCGCCACGTGCCCGCGCAACGGCGTCGGGGAGAGCGGCAATGAACGCGTCCACCTGCTCCCGCGTGGTGTCGGGGCCGAGTGTCATCCTCAGCGCGCCACGAGCCGTGTGCTCGTGGAGTCCCATCGCGAGCAGAACGTGGGATGGCTCGGGAACTCCGGCCTGACACGCCGACCCGGTCGACACGCTGAATCCCGCGGCATCCAGCAGGAAAAGCAGCGAATCGCCCTCGCAGCCGGGGAAGGTGAAGTGCACGTTGCCGGGCAACCGTTCGACAGGGTTGCCGCGAAGCACCGCGTCGGGCACGGCCGACTGAACTCCCTTGATGAGGTAGTCACGAAGTTGCGGTCGTGGAGATCTGCACATCGACACCGCGGTTGCGAAGGCGTGCGCGCCTGCCGCATCTTGCGTGCCCGAGCGAGCGCGCTGCTGATTGCCACCATGGATGAGCGGAATCACGCTCGCCGAGCGGGCGATGACGAGCGCGCCAACGCCGACCGGGCCGCCTACCTTGTGGGCCGAAAGGCTCAGTGCCGCGAGTCCCGAGCTCGCGAAGTCGATCTCTATCGATCCGTACGCCCCCACCGCGTCACAGTGCACGGGGACACCGTGCTCGGCGGCGAGCGCCGCGATTTCGGCGACAGGCTGGATTGTTCCGACCTCGTTATTCGCCCACAGGGTCGTGACGAGGGCGACGTCTTCACCGAGAGCGGCGGTGAGGGCATTCAGGTCGATTCGCCCGGCCGAGTCAACGGGTATCCAGTCGATGACGGCGCCCTCGTGGTGCTCAAGCCACTCGAGTGCATCGATCGTCGCGTGATGCTCGGCGCGCGTGGAGAGGATCCGGGCGCGCTGGAGCTGTGGGAGGCGGCCATTTCTGGCCGTTTCCGCGACGCCAGCGCCGACGACCGTCTCGGTCGTCGGGTTGCGACTCCAAAACATCCCCTTGAGCGCGAGGTTAATAGACTCGGTGCCACCCGACGTGAAGGTCACCTCGACCGAATCGGCAGTGACCGAGCGGGCCACGACATCGCGAGCATCCTCGAGAATGCGTCTCGCGGCCTGGCCCTGGGTGTGGATCGACGAGGGGTTGCCCACGAGCGCGAGCGCTTCGACGTAGCTCGCGACGACCTCGGCGGGCATGGGCGTCGTGGCTGCATGGTCAAGGTAGATCGCCACACTCATTACTCTAGATCGCATGCCTGAGCCCCTCGCCGACCTCGGCGTCACCCTGACGCCGAAGGGCGGTCGGGTGCGCGTGTGGTCGGCGAGCGCGACAAGCGTGGAGCTGTGCATCTTCGACGACAACGATGCGAGCTGGGTGACGAAAACCCTGCCGTTGACTCGCGACGAACATGACGTCTGGTCCACGACGACGACGTTGCTCGCGCCCGGCGTGCGATACAGCCTTCGCGCCGACGGACCTGGCGACGCTGGCAACGCCTTCGATCCGCAACTCCACCTGATCGACCCGTATGCGCGCGGTCTCTCCCGCGCGAGCAACGGCGAGTGGCGCGGATACGTGCAAGAGCCTGACTCCTTCGACTGGGGCACCTCGCGCAAGCCGGGGATTGGCATGGACCACACGGTGCTCTACGAGGCGCACGCGAAGGGAATCTCCAAGCTCAACCCGAATGTGCCCGAAGAGCTCCGCGGCACCTACGCCGGTCTCGCACACGAATCCACCATCGCCTACCTGCACAACCTCGGCGTCACGAGCGTCGAGCTGCTACCGATCCACCAGTTCGTGAGCGAGCAGCGGCTCATCAAGCAGGGCCTCGTCAACTACTGGGGATACAACACGCTCAACTTCTTCACGCCGCACGCCGCCTATGCCAGTCGGCACGCCCAGTTCGGCGGCACGGGCGCGGTGCTGCGGGAATTCAAGGGCATGGTCAAGCTGCTCCACGAGGCGGGCATCGAAGTGATACTCGACGTCGTCTACAACCACACTGCCGAGGAGGGCATTGGCGGGCCGACCACGAGTCTGCGCGGCCTCGACAACCGTGGCTACTACCGACAAAGCCCCGACGGCGAATACATCGACGTGACCGGCTGCGGCAACTCCCTCAACACCGCGACCCCGGCCGCCATGCGGCTCGTGCTCGATTCGCTGCGATACTGGTCGAATGACGTGCAGGTCGACGGGTTCCGTTTCGACCTCGCGGTGACACTCGGTCGCGACGAGACCAACGAGTTCCAACCCGACCATCCCCTGCTGCGCGCCATCCGTGACGACCCCGCGCTCGCCGACGCCAAGATCATCGCCGAACCGTGGGATGTCGGCATGGGCGGCTGGCAGGTGGGCCAGTTCCCCGGCGGTGATCAGGACCGAGGGTGGTCGGAATGGAACGACGGATACCGCGACCGTGTGCGGGACTTCTGGCTCACCGACATCGCTGCCGCCCGCGCGAGCGGCTCCGCGCCGAACGGGATCGGGTCACTTGCGCGACGGTTGGCGGGGTCGGCTCACGTGTTCTCCCAGCAGCGCGGGCCGACGGCATCCATCAATTTCGTCACCGCTCACGATGGGTTCACGATGGCGGACTTGACGGCCTACAACGAGAAGCACAACCTCGGCAATGGCGAAGACAACCGCGACGGCACCGACAACAACCACTCGTTCAACCACGGCGTCGAGGGAGCGACGGATGATGCGAGCATCCGTGACACGCGCCTCAAAGCTATGCGCAACCTCCTCGGCACCCTGCTGCTGAGCGCGGGAGTGCCGATGCTCACCGCCGGCGACGAGTTCGGTCGAACCCAGCGCGGCAATAACAATGCGTACTGCCAGGACAGCGAACTGACGTGGCTGCCGTGGGAGCTCGAGGACTGGCAACAGGATCTGCTCGAGGTGTCGAGAATGCTCATCGCGTTCCGCAAAGAGAATCCTGCCCTGCGGCCCGTGCGATATGGCCGGTGGGGAGAGACTGTTCCCTCGGCGACGCAGATGGACTGGTACAACAAGGAGGGTGAGGCCATGGACGAGGAGGACTGGAACTCCCCCGACGAGCGCACCCTGCAGTACCTTGCCGCCTCGACGCCGGAGTTCGAGGAGTTCAACCGCATCCTGCTGATCGTGCACGGCCTCGAGGACGACGTGACCGTACGACTGCCCGCGCACGAGGGTGTCGCCGGGTACTCGTTACTGTGGGACTCCGCGGTGGACGCCCACGTCGACCCGCTCGTCGATTACCTCCCCCGGTCGGAACTCAGGGTCTCTGGCGCGTCGATGCAGTTGTTCCGGGCGCACGGGGTCTGACGGATGAGCGGCACGCCCGCGACGGTCGCGCTCACCGCCCTCGGCATCGACTTCGCCGAGCACGCCTACGACCATGACCCCGCGAACACCAACTTCGGTCTAGAGGCAGCGACGGTGCTCGGCCTCGACCCGGAGCAGGTCTTCAAGACGCTTCTCGCAGACGTCGACGGGTCGCTCGTCGTCGGCATCGTGCCCGTCACGGGCAAACTCGATCTCAAAGCCCTCGCCGCCGCGGTCGGGGGCAAGCGCGCCGAGATGGCCGACCCGAAGCTCGCCGAGAAACGCACGGGCTACATCGTCGGAGGCATCAGTCCGATCGGCCAAAAAGTGCGGCACACCACCGTGCTCGACGAAACGGCCGTGCTCTACGACACCGTGTTCGTGAGCGGTGGTCGTCGCGGTTTCGATCTCGAGCTCTCGCCTGCAGACCTGCTGCGTGCTACGGACGGGTTCATTGCCGCGATCGCCCGGGAGTGAGCGACGGCATTTCACCGGGGATCCCAGCTGGCAGGATGGAATCATGACCACTGACGCCGCCTACGGGCCCAAGACCAATACTCTCGCGATCGTCACGCTCATCGCGGGCATCCTCGGCTTCAACCTCATCGCGGTGATCCTCGGACACATCGCGCTCAGCCAGATCAAGAAGAGCAACGAGGGTGGACGCACGCTGGCGATCGTGGGGCTCGTGCTTGGTTACATCGGGCTCGTCGCGCTCATCATCTTCATCATCGTCGCCGTCGGATTCGCTGCCGCTGGCATCTCGAGCGGCGCAGTCACCGGCTCGTAAACCAACCCGGGCTGGGGCTCACTCCGCGACCGCGATGAGTCCCAGTTCGGCAGGCGAGGCCAACAGCGGGTTGCTCGGTACGACACGCACGGTGTAGCCGAAGCTTCCCGAATGCTCGAGTGGCACAGTGCCCGCGAAGGTCGCCGGATGCCCGTCCTCGGCGAGCTCGAGCGGTAGCGTCGTGACGCGCTCGAGCTGGTCCCCGTCGCGCGCTCGTCCGTAAACGACCGCGACCCCGAGATCGCTCGCGGACAGCCCGTCGATGTCGACCGTCGCACGCAGGTGCAGTTCGTCGCCGACCTGGGGCACCGCATCCACCCCACCCGACTCGACATGCCGCACATGCACGCTCGGCCAGGCCGCGACTATTCGCGCCTTCCACGCAGCAAGATCTCGCGCGGGCTGGTACGCGTTCGCGCTGATGACAGCCTCGGCCGACGCCGCGGGGCGATACAAGCGCTCCACATACTCGCGCACCATGCGGTCCGCCGAGAGCACCGGGGAGAGCGTGGAGAGGGTGTGGCGAATCGATTGCACCCAGCGGGTGGGAACGCCATCGGCCCCGCGATCGTAGAAACGCGGCGCGATCTGGTGCTCGATGAGGTCGTACAGGCTGTCGGCCTCGAGCTTGTCGCGCTCGGCACCGTCGCCCGCGGAGTCGGCGGACGGAATCGCCCAGCCGTTCTCCTCGTCGTAGAGCTCGGCCCACCAGCCGTCGAGGATCGACAGGTTGAGTGAGCCGTTGAGGGCGGCTTTCATTCCCGATGTGCCGCACGCCTCGAGGGGGCGGAGCGGGTTGTTGAGCCATACGTCGGTTCCCGGGTACAGCAGCTTCGCCATACCGATGTCGTAGTTCGGCAGGAAGACGATGCGGCTGCGCACGTCGGGGTCCTGACTGAACTCCACGAGACGTTGGATGAGTCGCTTACCCTCATCGTCCGCGGGGTGCGACTTGCCCGCGATCACGAGCTGGACGGGACGTTCCGGGTGCAACAGTAACGACCGCAGGCGGTTCTCGTCGTGGAGCATGAGCGTGAGCCGCTTATAGGTGGGCACGCGGCGCGCGAAACCGATCGTGAGGATGTTCGGGTCGAGCAGTCCCCCAAACCAGGCGGGCGCACCGACCCCGGGATTGTGCTCCTGCCACGACGCGGCGACACGCTCGCGAGCGTCAGCGACGAGCTGCGCGCGCATACGCCCGCGCACCGCCCACAGGTCGGCATCGGAGACCACGGGCGAGGCCCAATCCACCGCCGTGGTGTCGACGCTGTCGAACTTCTCGCGCGCGAGATCGAGCAGCATCGGGTCGGTCCAGGTAGGCGCGTGAACGCCGTTCGTGACGGAAGTGATGGGAACGTCGTCGGCATCGAATCCGGGCCACAGGGCGCCGAACATCCCTCGTGACACCTCGCCGTGTAGTCGAGAGACGCCGTTGGCACGTTGCGCCAGGCGCAAACCCATCACGGCCATGTTGAAGAATTGCGGGTCGCCGCCCTCGTAGCTTTCCTCGCCAAGCGCAACCACGTCAGCCACGTCGACCCCGGGCAGTAGGCCCGTGGAGAAATACTTCTCGATCATCTCGATCTCGAATCGATCGATGCCCGCGGGCACGGGGGTGTGAGTCGTGAAGACCGTTCCGGCGCGTACGACCTGCAGTCCCTCTGCAAAAGTCAGGCCCTCGCCGATGAGGTCACTGATGCGCTCGAGACCGAGGAAGCCCGCGTGTCCCTCGTTGGTGTGGAAGACCTCGGGAAACGGCGCGCCCGTGAGGTCGGTGTACGCCTTGATCGCACGCACGCCCCCGATGCCCAGCAGCAGCTCCTGCAATAGCCGGTGCTCGCCGCCACCGCCATAGAGACGGTCGGTGACCGTACGTAACTCGTCAGCATTCTCGGGTACATCGGTGTCAAGCAAGAGAAGCTTGATGCGGCCGACAGCGACCTGCCAGACGCGTGCATACAGCGCCCGACCCCCGGGGAGAGAGAGCACCACCTGGGCCGCGGTTCCGTCCGGGTGGCGCAGCACAGTAAGCGGGAGTCCGTCGGGGTCGAGCACGGGGTAGCTTTCCTGTTGCCAGCCGTCGCGCGAGATCGCCTGACGGAAGTAGCCGGCCCGATAGAAGAGGCCAACTCCAATGATGGGCACACCGAGATCGCTCGCGCTTTTGAGGTGATCGCCGGCGAGGATGCCAAGACCGCCGGAGTACTGCGGAAGGGCAGAAGCGATCCCGAACTCCGGAGAGAAGTATCCGATCGACCTGGGTGCGTCGCCGAGCGACTGGTACCAGCGCGGCTTCTCGAGGTAGTCGTGGAGGTTTGCGACCAAGTCGTTCGTGGTGGCCACGAAGCGCGCGTCCGCCGCAAGCTCGCCGAGTCGCGCAGGCCCGACCGCGCCGAGCAATGCGATGGGGTCGTGTCCGGTGTCCGCCCACAGCGCGGGATCGATCGAGGCGAAGAGCTGACGGGTGGGCTCGTGCCACGACCACCGAAGGTTCGTCGACAGCTCGTCGAGCGCCGACAGGGACTCGGGAAGCACGGTACGAACGGTAAACCTGCGGATTGCCTTCACGCGAACAACCCTAGGCGAGGATCATTACGCCAATGTAAAGCGCTTGCATAGGGGCTGAGACGCGCGAGCAAAGAGGGTACGGTCAAGGAGTGGTAGTCGACTACGAACCGAAGCTGGGTCGAATCCCGATCCGCCACCTGTCGCCGCAGGTACCCGGTGACCTGTGGCCCTCCAAGGCGTACCGTGGCGAGGTCGTTCCCTTTGAGGCGACCGTCTTCCGTGAGGGCCACGACCAGCTCGGGGTACGGCTCGTGCTCACCGATCCGAACGGCGTGGAGTCAGTGCACCCGATGATCCCGGTGGCTCCGGGCACCGATCGCTGGCGCGCCGAGGCTCAACTAGCAATCGAGGGCTACTACACCTGGCGCGTGCGCGCCTTCGCTGACGACTGGGCAACCTGGCGCCACAACGCCGAGATCAAGATACCGGCCGGTATCGACGTGCCGCTCATGCTCGCGATCGCGCGCGACCTCCTGCACCGCGCGCCCCAGCGCGCAATCGTCAAGCAAGCGCTGGCGGCGTTGGATGCTCCACTCACCCCCGCCGAGAAATGGGCGGTCCTCGATCATCCGAAACTCACCGAAGCGATCGCGGCGCGCCCTATCGCGAGCCTCACGACCGAGTCGGCGTCCCTGAGCGTTCGTGTCGAGCGCGAACGGGCCGGCGTCGGTAGCTGGTACGAGTTCTTTCCGCGCAGCGAGGGTGCCATTCTCGCGAAGGACGGAACGTGGACGAGTGGAACCTTCCGCACCGCAGCCCAGCGTCTGCCGGCGGTCGCGGCCATGGGGTTCGATGTGCTCTACCTGCCGCCCATTCATCCCATCGGGGTCACGGGTCGCAAGGGCCCCAACAACACCCTCACCGTGGGTCCTCAAGACCCGGGCTCGCCGTGGGCGATCGGTTCGTCGGCGGGTGGACATGACGCCGTGCATCCGGATCTCGGCACGCTCGAAGACTTTTCGGCCTTCGTCGCCGCTGCGGGGAAGCTTGGCATCGAAGTCGCCCTCGATTTCGCGCTTCAGGCCTCCCCCGACCACCCGTGGGTCACCGAGCACCCCGAGTGGTTCACAACTCTGCCGGACGGCTCGATTGCGTATGCCGAAAACCCTCCGAAGAAGTATCAAGACATCTACCCGATCAACTTCGACAACGATCCCGAGGGCATCCGCGCGGAGGTTCTGCGACTGCTGCGGCACTGGATCGCACTCGGTATCAGGATCTTTCGCGTCGACAATCCCCACACGAAGCCACTTCGCTTCTGGGAGCTTGTGCTGCACGAGATCAATACCGAGTTTCCCGACGTCGTTTTCCTCGCCGAGGCGTTCACCCGGCCGGCGATGCTGCACTCACTCGCGCAGGTCGGCTATCAGCAGTCGTACACCTACTTCACGTGGCGCAATACGAAGACGGAGCTTGCCGAGTTCTTCACCTCGCTCTCGCACGAGACGAGCGCTTTCTTGCGTCCCAACCTCTTCGTCAACACCCCCGACATCCTGACCGAGTACCTGCAGTTCGGGGGGCCGGCGGCATACCGCATCCGTGCCGCCCTCGCGGCGACCGCGAGCCCGAGCTGGGGTGTCTATGCCGGATTTGAGCTCTTCGAGCACGTCGCACGCCCGGGCAGTGAAGAGAACATCGATAACGAGAAGTACGAGTACAAGCAGCGTGACTGGGCCGCGATCGACAAGGCCGGAACGAGTCTCGCGCCGTACCTGCAGCGGCTCAACCTCATCCGTGCGGCGCACCCGGCGCTGCGCCAGTTGCGCAACCTCGACGTGCATTGGAGCGACGACGAGTCGATCCTCGTCTATACCAAATACCTCGCGCCGCGGTTCAACGGCGGCGCCCACGATGCGATCATCGTCGTGGCCAACGTCGATCCGCACTCGGTTCGCGAGACGACGGTGCACCTCGACCTGGCGGCGATCGGGCTAGAGCCCGACGACCGCTTCCCGGTTCATGACCTCATCACGGGCGCGAGATTCGAATGGGGAGCCGACAACTACGTGCGGCTCGACGCCTTCGGTGAGCCTGTGCACATCCTGCATGTCGAGTACCCCCAGGGACGGTAGACCATGGCTGCGAAGAAGTCCGCGACGAATACCCTCCCCACCCTGCACCCCGACCACATCGCCGCGCTCGTCGAGGGCGCCCACCCGCGACCGCACGACACCCTCGGTCAGCACGCCCACGGGGACGGATTCGTTATCCGGGTCGTGCGTCCGCTGGCATCGTCCGTGACTGCCATTCGGGCCGACGGAACCCGCGTGCCGCTGACCCATCTGTCCGATGGCCTGTGGCACGGCTCGGTCCCGGCACCCGGTCAGGCGTACGTCGTCGAGACGACGTACGAGAGCGGTCCGACCTGGACCGCTGACGACCCCTATCGCTTCGTCCCCTCTGTCGGCGAGATCGACCTCTACCTGTGGGGCGAGGGGCGGCACGAGCAGCTCTGGCACGTTTTGGGCGCGCACTACCGACCGCACGAGGATGTCGCGGGCACGTCGTTCTCCGTGTGGGCTCCTCACGCGCGTGCAGTGCGCGTCGTGGGTGATGTCAACGACTGGAATGGCATCGGCCACGCCATGCGTCGACTCGATGACAACGGGGTGTGGGAGCTGTTCATCCCCGCGCTCCAACCCGGCTCCGCGTACAAGTTCGAGATCCTCACCGAATCGGGTGAGTGGGTCACGCGAGCAGACCCGATGGCCCGGTTCACCGAGGTGCCACCGGCGACGGCATCCCGCGTCGCGCAGTCGCTCTTCGAGTGGTCAGACGGCGAGTGGATGACACGGCGAGCGCAAACCGACCCCCACAACTCCCCGATGTCTGTGTACGAGTTGCACGTCGGCTCGTGGCGCCCCGGCCTCGACTACCGGCGGCTCGCCGACGAGCTCATCGCCTACGTCGCGGAGCTCGGCTTTACCCACGTCGAGTTCATGCCGCTCGCCGAGCACCCGTTCGGAGGCTCGTGGGGCTACCAGGTGACGGGCTACTACGCACCGACCAGTCGGTTCGGGCATCCCGACGACCTCAAGTACCTCATCGACCGACTGCACACCGCCGGTATCGGGGTGATCATGGACTGGGTCCCGGGTCACTTCCCGAAGGACGAGTGGGCGCTCGCGAAATTCGACGGACAGGCGCTCTACGAGCACAGCGACCCGCGGCGCGGCGAGCAGATGGACTGGGGCACCCTCATCTTCGACTTCGGCCAGTCGCAGGTGCGCAACTTCCTCGTCGCGAACGCGCTCTACTGGCTCGAGGAATTCCACATCGACGGCCTGCGAGTCGACGCCGTCGCGAGCATGCTCTACCTCGATTACTCCCGCAAGGAGGGCGAGTGGCTGCCCAACCAGTACGGCGGCCGCGAAAACCTCGAAGCGATCAGCTTCCTGCAGGAGGTCAACGCGACCGCCTACAAGCGCAACCCCGGCATCGTCATGATTGCGGAGGAGTCGACGAGCTGGCCAGGGGTCACCAAGCCCACGGCATCCTCGGGCCTGGGTTTCGGGCTCAAGTGGAATATGGGGTGGATGCACGACTCACTGCAGTACATGCAGGAAGACCCCATGTACCGCTCGTACCACCACAACGACATCACCTTCTCGTTCTTCTACGCGTTCAGCGAGAACTTCCTGCTGCCCATCAGCCACGACGAAGTGGTTCACGGCAAGGGATCCCTCCTTCACAAGATGCCCGGCGATCAGTGGCAGAAGCTCGCCAACGTGCGCGTGTACCTGTCGTTCATGTGGGCCCACCCCGGCAAGCAGTTGCTCTTCATGGGCAGCGAATTCGGCCAGCCGAGCGAGTGGAGCGAGGAGCGCGGGCTCGACTGGTGGATCCTCGACCAGCCCGTGCACCAGGGCCTGCAACGTCTCGTCGGCCAGCTCAATCGCGTGTACACCGCGACCCCCGCACTGTGGGAGCAGGACAACGACCCCGCGGGCTTCGAGTGGATCGACGGCGGCAACTCCGCCCAGAACATTCTTGCGTTCGTGCGCTGGTCGAAGGCTGGCGAGCCGCTGGTCGGGCTCTTCAACTTCAGCGGCACACCCGTTGGTCCCTACCGCGTCGGCCTGCCCTTCGCTGGAGTGTGGCGCGAGGTGATCAATACCGATGCCGCCGAATTCGGGGGGTCGGGCGTGGGCAACTACGGATCGGTGACGGCGGCGGATGAGCCGTTCCAGGGCCGGCCCGCATCCGTCGAGCTCACACTCCCGCCGCTCGGCGCCCTGTGGCTGACGCCCGAGCGCTAGTCCTCGTCTCGGAGGCGCTGCGAAAGCAGCGTGCCGCTCTTCACCCGGAACATTCCAGCGACCAGAGATCGTCGACCGGACGAGGTGGGCGGAGTCGACGCCGGTCGAAGCAGTTCGAGCGTTCGCGCATCCCTCAGGTCGTAGTCGGCGACGTCATAGAGCGAGGAGTACCCCGCCTCGAGTTCCCGCCTCATCACACGAGTGACCCGTGAACCGACGACGATCGATGCGATGAACAGTACGACGAACAGAACGAGGGCGATGATTGCGATCACGGCACCGGGAATTCCGGTGGCGAGCAAGACGAGGGCGAGCGCAATCGGCGCGACGACCGAAGCGACGGTGATGAGGCGGCGCCGCACGTCGAGGGCTCCAGCCGAGGGTCCCGCGACGGGAGCGGACACTAGTACAGCAGACCCGTGAGCCGACGGCGAGCCGCCATCACGCGCGGATCCTCCGCACCCGCGATCTCGAAGTACTCGAGCAGGCGCGTGCGCACCAGGGTCTTGTGGGCGGCGTCGAGGCTCGGGAACAGGTCGAGCAATCGCCCGAACGCGTCGTCGAGGTGACCGCCCGAGACATCGAGGTCGGCGACGGCGAGCTGGGCAACAGCATCGGTCGGGTTCTGAGCTGCGGCATCCCGAAGCGCAGACGCGTCGACGCCGTCGAGCCGAGCGAGCAGCGAGACCTGCGCCAGCCCAGCGACCGCGAGCTGATCGCGCGGGTTCTGCGCAATCGCGAGCTCGTATTCCTTGATCGCCGTCGAGTAGTCCCCCGCCGTGATCGCGTCGTACGCCTCTTGATGGTGAGGCGGGAGCGGCGGCTCGACGGGCTCAGCGCCCTCGTCACCATCAGTCGGGATCACCCCGGTGACGTTGTTCTGAGCGGCGAGCTGTAGCACCTGTTCGAACACGTCACGCAGCTCCTGCTCGGGAATCATGCCCGCGAACAATTGGATGGGCCGACCGCCGACGACTGCGGCCACCGTGGGAACCTGCTGCACCTGGAATGCCTGCACGAGCTGGGGGTTCGCGGTCGCGTCGATCGTCGCGAGCCCGATGCGACCCCCATATTGCGTGACGAGCGCGGCCAGGCTCGGTTGGATGCCCTGGCCATAGAACTCGACGACGACGGGTACGGTCGCAGACAGGTCGAGGATCTGGCTGAACGTCGCATCGCTCGACTCGCGCACGACACCCGTCGCCGTTACTCCGCCAGACGGTGCAGTAGCAGGACGCACGAGGGAGGAGAGATCGACTGCTCCCCGAAGATTGGCGCCGCTGAGCGGTGCGTTCGTCATCCGACCTCCGTTGCCTTCACGAGACCCTGGCTGTAGCCAAGCAGAACGATCTTGTCAGGACTTCCCGCCGGCGGCACGTAGAACAGCAGCTGGTCGCTGTAGGTCGCAATGATGCCCTTTGTGCTGATTGCCGAACCAGACAGCGCCTTGACCTGCCCAGACGGGTTGACGGCGGCACCCGCCTCGACGGGGGTCACGGTGGTCATCTCATAGAGGTTGACCGCGACGAGAGCACCCGAATCGTTCGTGGCGAGCGCAATCGGGTCGCCCTCGCCGAGCGAGTGCGAGAAGGTCATCTTCGCTGTCGTGGGCAGTGCAGCCTGGAGGGCCTGCTTCGCCGCCAATCCGACGGCTTCGCGGAGGCTGTCATCCTTCGCCTGGAAGTCGAGGTAGGCATCACTCTCGGTGTCGGTCTCGAGGATGTCGCCGTAGGCGAGTACGACCTTCTCAGGGGTGTATTTGAGCACCGCAGTGTCCGTGGGCAGCCGTGCTGCACCCACGCTCGCAGGCGCTGCTGGCGGGAGCACGGCAGAAGGCTCGAGCGTGATCGCGTACTCCACGTGGTAGTCCGATCTTGGGTCGGACTGCACGAGGAACAGCGCAACCGGCGGGATTGTCACGTCCTTGCCGTCTTGCACCACGGCCATGACCGTGCGGGGCCACGTATCCGTCTGCTGCGGCACAATGTAGGTCACCTTGCCGTCGGGAATCGCCGTGGGCATCTCGGTGATCGACGGGTCGTTGCCGCGGATCGTGTAATTGGCCAGGCGAGCCGCGAGCGCCGGCCCCGAGAAACGGGTCGCGATGAGGTCAGCGTCGCGTGCCGCATCCGCCTGCTCGGCAACCACGCCGATCTTGCCGATGATGCGCTCGACCTGACGCACCGTCACTGCCGGCGGATCGAGCTGGGCACCCGCGGGCGCCGTCGCCGTGGGGGTCGGCTCGAGATCGGCGGATGAGCCGGCAGGGCTACATCCCGTGAGGACGAGTGCCCCCACGAGAACGACAGGCAGCGCGGCAATCACTCGACGCGCGGGCTCGACAGCCTTCTTGTTGCCGCGCTTGAGCCCGCGAGCGCGGGGCACCTTAGGCATTTTCTGAGGCTTGCGGCGGGGACCGCGGGACGAGCGCATGTGGTTCGTCGCCCACAACAGGAACCCGAGGCCGAGGAGCAGCGCAACGGCGCCCCCCACGATGAGCGGACCGGACCACGGGGTCGAATTGTCGACCGGCCACGCGATCGAAATATCGGCGGGGGCCGGCTCGATGCCATCGGCAGCAATGATGAACGAGATCTCCTGCGGCACATTGACGGTGAGCGTCAGGGCGTCGTTCTTGACGAAGTCGTCCAGCCAGAGATCGGAGTCGTTGGGGTCGGGAACTTCTGTCTCGGACCCTCGAACCACCTCCGTGACCAGTTGCTCGTTCTCGGCATCCCAGGTCACGAGGTTGTAGCTCGCATCACCCACCCACGCGATCACATCGGTCGTGCGGCCGTAGCCGGCAAACACCGTGTCTGACCCCTCGACGGTGATCGTCTGGCTGCCGTCGAAGACGTTGAGCGCGTCACCCCCGATCACCGTGACGGGCGCTGCGCCGGTGGTGGCCACCGATAGCGCAATCTCGTCCGGCTCGGCGAGGATGGTGCGCTGCGCGATGCCGTACCCGATGAGAACGGCGGCGAGCACAAAACTGATGATGGCGAGTATGAATCGCACGGAAAATCTCTCCTCTCGTGCTGCCCGGCTCGGCGCACGGCCATGGCATCCTCGGCCGCTTGCGGAAGCGGGCTCTCGCACCTGCGGGACGAGTCGAGGAACCTCCGAAAGCTTCGGAAGCGGCAACAACAAAGACATCCCAGATTACCGGACGTCGCTTTGCGCTCCCTAACCCAGGCTCTGGGAAAGGGCTGGGAGATTATGCGTAAACTTTGAGAATTCCCCTCAACCCGCCAAGGAGAAACCATGGCTGCTGACGACACCGATTTCGGAACCGAGATGCGCGGGTACCGCAAGGAGGAGGTCGATCGGGCGATCCAGGAGCTACGGCGTGACCTCATCAAGGCGAATGCCGAGCGCGCGGAGTCTGCCAAAGAGGTCAAACGCCTGCTCGCGGTCAATGAAGACCTTCAGGCCGAGCTCGACGAGACCGGTAGCCCCACATACAGCGGGCTGGGCACGAAACTCGAGAACACGCTGCGCGTGGCCGAGGAGCAGTCGACGCGACTGATCAGTCAGGCCGACATCGACGCAGAAAAGATGCGCGCGGGCGTGCGCGAGGAGGTCGAGGCCCAGCGCGCGAGCGCGGCGGCCGACGCGAAGCGACTCATCGATGATGCCAACGAGCAGGCAGCCAAGACCCTCGCGGATGCGAACGAGCAGGCGACCGCCACGGTTGCGGGTGCGAAGAACGCGGCCAGCATCCTCACTGCTGACGCGGAGCGCGAGGCAGCGGCCATTCGCGCCGCGGTCGCGACCGAAGCATCCGAACTCCGCACGTCGGCGGAGCGCGAGGCAGCGGCCCTGCGCGCCGAGGCCGAGCGCGAGGCCGCCGATTTGCGCGTAGCGGCCGCACGTGAAGCCGCTGAGGCTCGCGAAGTCGCCGCCGAACTCGCTCGCGATTCCGAGCTGGGTCGCGCCAACTACGAGAACGAGAACGCCCGCCTTCGTGCCGACCTCGCGCGCGACCTCGATCAGGGGCGCACAGATCTCGCGCGTGAGCTCGAGACGGGTCGAGCCCAGCTGGCCGCCGAGATCGCCACAGCGCGCGAAGAACTCGCGCTAGAACAGAAGACGAGCCGCGAGAAGTTCGCGAACGACACCGCGGCGGCTCAGGAGAAACTCGCCAACGATACGGAAGCCGCCCGCGCCAAGCTGCAGGCGGAAATGGATGCCGCACACGCCGCCCTCGAAGCCGAGACCACAGCCCAGCGCCAGGCACTCGAATCGGAAGCGGCCGCCGCACGCGCCGAGCTGGAGCGCGAGACGACCGCCGCGCGCAACGCCCTGACGGCGGATACCGCCGAAGCCCAGGCAGCCATCAACGCGGAGATCGCGGAAAAGCGGGCCGCTCTCAAGGCGGAAATCAAGGAAAAGCACGCCGCGCTCACGGCTGAGATCACCCAGAAACGGCAGGCCGCTGAAGCCGAGATCGCCGCGGCGCGCGCACAGCTCGAGCACGACGTCGAGAAGCAGACGACTGACCTGGCGCGCGATATTGAGCGCCAGCGCGCCGAGCTCGCGAGCGAGGCCGAGGCCACGCGAGCCGCGCTCGCGCACCACGCCGATGAGTCGCGCACGAGTCTCGAGCGCGAGGCCGAAGAGGCACGCAACGCCCTCGAGCTCGCGATCACGAAGCGCACCGAAGAGGCCGAGAAGGAGTACCTCGCGCAGCACGAGACTGCCCGCGCCCAGACTCAGGCTTTCCTCGACGAAGCTCAAGCGCAACTCGCCGAGGCCGTGCGCCTCGCCGCAGAGAAGCGTCGTGAGGCAGACGAACTCTCGACGACGTCGGCCGCGGAGGCTAAGGCACTGCGCGAGAGCTCGACCTCGAAGGCCAAGGAGCTCGTCGACAACGCACAGTCCCGCGCCACGGCGATCGTCACGGAGGCCGAGAAGAAGGCGGCTGCACTCGTGTCCGATGCCGAAGAGCGACTCGCCAAGATTAGGATTGAGCGCGACACGGTGGCCGGGTACTTCGAGAACCTGCGGGGCGTTCTGCAACAGGCCGAGAAGGTCACGGCCGACAACTGAGTCGCGCCGCATCATCCGTACCTGAACGACCAGAAGGCACTCAGTGAAGATTCAGAACTCTTTCCGCGTCGGCCTTCTCGGGGGTCTCGGTGTGCTCGTCGCCGTCGCCATCGGTGGCACGGTCGTGTCCCTCGCGACGATCCTCACCTATATCGGTGCGGCGCTCTTTCTCGCGCTCGGCCTCGATCCGATCGTGACGTGGCTCGAGAAGCAGAAGTTCCCGCGGTGGCTCGCCATCCTCACCGTGCTCGTAGGTGTTCTCGCCGTTTTCGCCGGCCTCATTCTCGCGATCATCCCCGTCATCGCAGAACAGGTGCAGCGGGCCATCAAAGCAATTCCCGGTCTCATCTCGGGGTTCAGCGACGGAACCCTGCGCGAAGGCATCGAGAAGACCTTCCCGTGGCTCAACGTGCAGGAACTTCTCGACGGCGCGACCGAGTGGTTCAAGACACTCGACTACACGCAGATCGGTGGCGGAGTGCTCACCGTGGGCATCGGCATCGCGACGGGCATCACGGGCGCGATCGTCGTGCTCATTCTCACCCTGTACTTCGTCGCGTCGCTGTCGAGCCTCAAACGCGGGCTCTACCGGCTCGTGCCCGCGTCAAAGCGGCCCACCTTCATCGACCTCGCTGAGCAGATCTCCAAGCAAGTCGGCCGGTATGTCATCGGACAGGGTGGCTTGGCTCTCGTCAACGGCATCCTGTCGTTCATCGTGTTGACGCTCATCCTGCCCCTCTTCGGCTTGCCGGTGAAGTACTCCGCGCTGTTCGCGTTCATCGCCTTCCTCGGCTCGCTCATCCCGCTCATCGGAACGGTCTCCGGCGCCGCCGTCATCACCCTGCTCGTGCTTCTGTTCGATGGCCCCACCACGGCGATCGTGGTCGGCATCTACTACCTGGCCTACATGCAGCTCGAGGCGTACTTCCTCTCCCCCAAGATCATGTCGACGGCTGTGAAGATCCCCGGGGCTGTCGTTGTCATCGCGGCTCTCGCGGGTGGAACGCTGCTCGGCATCCTCGGCGCGCTCATCGCCATCCCGGTCGCCGCAGCGATCCTCTTGATCATCGACCAGGTCGTGGTTCCGAAACAGTCCGAACTGTAGCTCGCCCGATCAGTTCCACGTCGTCGGCAGCGGAAGCGCGGCGGGGTTGGCGCGCGCGACGATCTCGGTGAGCACACGCGTGGTCTGCGCCTCACCCACCCACAGGTGCTTACCACCCTCGACGGCGACGAGGTCGATCTCGGGAACGGAGGCGAACCGCTCGCGCGCTTCGGCCGGCCGCAGGTAGTCATCGAGCTCGGGGATCAGAGCGACGAGCCGTTTGCCGCTGCCAGCCCAGGCGGCCACCTCGTCCGGCGTCGTGCGATGCAGGGGCGGCGACAAGAGAATCGCTCCGTCGATCGGATGCTGCAGGCCGTACTTGAGCGTGACCTCCGTGCCGAACGACCACCCCAGCAGCCACGGGTGAGGCAGGTTGCGCTGGGTCACCAGGTCCATGGCCGCTGCGAGGTCTGCGGACTCATCCACTCCGTGCCCGAACTGGCCTTGGGAGGTACCGCGCGGCGACGTGACGCCCCGAAAATTGAAACGCAGCACGGCAAGGTCGGCAAGCGCGGGTAGCCGGGCGGCTGCCTTGCGAATGATGTGCGAGTCCATAAAGCCGCCGGCCGTCGGCAGGGGATGCAGCGTGACGAGGGTCGCGACGGGCGCGACCGACTCGGGCAGAGCAAGTTCGCCGACAAGGGTGAGGCCGTCGCGTGTGTGTAGTTCGACGTTCTCTCGACGGGCGGGCAGTTCGACTCCGGCCCTGATCTCGATGGTCACGTTTTCGTCCTCCAACAGTGGGTGTGCCAATGCCTGCGCCCGGCGAGGTCGACAGCTTCGCCCATGAGTCCGTCGGCACGCCAGGCCACCGTATGGGGCACCGCGGAAGCGATCTCGAGCCCGCATCCCGGGCACGTGTACGTCTTGCCCGAGTCTGTTCCTGAGACGGGCTGCACGTTCCACTGGCCATCGCGTCGCGACTCGAGGTGCAGGCGTCCCATGAGCACTCGAGAGAGGTCGACCTCCTCCGGCTCGCTCGTGCGACGTCCACGGGGACGGTTCGAGCGGGGCATGTCTCCAGCTTACGATCCGCTGGAGTCCATCTGTTCGAGGCGGGTCTCCTCCAGGTCGAGCATGGCCTGGGCACGCACAACGATGCGCGAGGAGTACATCCCGGCCGAGCGTGCCTCCAGCAGAGCACCGCGTTCGGCGCGCAGCACCTCCCGCCGCAGCGCGCGATACTGACGCTGTGGGGAGTTGGCGAGTCCCTCATCTCCTGCTCCGTGATCGACCTTCTCCCAGGCCGACTGGGCTGTCAGCATCGTGTCGTTGCGCACGCGCTCGACGACTGCCGGATCGACCTCGCCTCCACCCGGGAGCTCGAATGCGGGGTTCTCGAGTGCAGCGATACCGGCAGCGCTCAACTCGTCGAGCAGACTCGCGAGCTCGCGTCGGTCCGCCGAACGATCGGTGCCCCGGATGCCCGTGAGCTTAATGACCCACGGCAGAGTGCTTCCCTGCACCAGCAGGGTCGCGACCGCGACCGTGAACGCGATGAGAACGAGTTGTGCGCGGTACGGCGTATCGGGCAGGGATTGCGCAGCGGCAAGCGTCACAACCCCCCGCATGCCCGACCAGCCAAGGATGACACCACCGCGCCACCCCAGGCCCTCGGCCTTCATCTGCTCGAGATCTGCCTGACGCCGGTCGTAGGTCTTCTGGCCGCGATCGAGGCGGCGCGCGACGCGCTCGCTAGCCGCGAGCTGTTCATCGTCGGCGACTCGTGTGCGAAACCGTTCGAGCAACTCGCCCCACCGCGTTTGGCTCCGCTCCGCCCTGCGGGTTTGTCGGCGCAGCGCGAACAGCAGGGGAACGATGAAAGCGAATCTCACGGCGATCACGAGCACGGTCATGAGTAGACCGACGTAGACGGCGGTGTCGGCGCTCAGGTCCTCCTCGTGCACGCTTGAGATGAGGTAGCTGATCTCGAGCCCCATGAGCAGGAAGACACCGTTCTCGAGCACGAATTGCACGGTTCGCCAATTGAGCCGTTCCGAGATGCGGGCCTGAGCGCTGAAGCGTATTGCCCCGTTGTGTCCCGAATACAGGCCAGCCACGACCACGGCGAGCACTCCGCTCGCGCCCAGGTACTCAGCGGGGATGAATGCGATGAAGGGCACCGCGAACGAGACCGCGGTGTCGAGCACCGGATCACTGAGCTTCGAGCGCACCCACACCGTGAGGAAGCCCACCGCAAGACCGAGTGCAATCGCGATCGTGACCGCGAAGGCAAAGTCGCCGACGATCCCCCAAAACGAGACTGCGGCAGCGGTCGCAGCGATCGCCGAGCGCAGTAATACGAGCGCAGTCGCATCGTTGACCAGGCTCTCGCCCTCGAGAATGGACACGAGTCGTGGCGGAAGACCCAATCTCTTGCCGAGTGCCGTGGCGGCGACGGCATCCGTTGGACTAATGACGGCACCGATCGCGATTCCCGCCGCGAGGGAAAGCTGCGGGAACAGAGCCCAGAGGATCACGCCGGTGACGAATGCTGTCACGAGTACGAGCAGCACGCTCAGGGCCGAGATGCTCGAAAAATTACGCCGGAAATCGAGCACGGGAACGTTGATGGCGGCCGAGTACAGGATTGGAGGCAGCAATCCGTAGAGGATGATCTCGTGCGGGATCTTGACGGGCGCGCCGGGGAGGAAGCTGAAACCGAACCCGATGAGGATGAGGATGAGCGGGGCGGCGATGCCGAGCTTCTTTGAGAAGACTCCGGCGGCAACGATCGTGACCAGCGCGACGACCCCGAGCAGGGCGACTTCGGTGACGCCCACCCCTAGTACCAGCCGACCGACTCCGAGTGACCCCACGCTCCGCACGGCGTGCCGTACCGACCCTGGATGTACGCCAGACCCCACGTGATCTGGGTGACCGGGTTTGTTGCCCAATCAGCGCCCACCGAAGCCATCTTGTCGCCCGGCAGCGCCTGCGGGATGCCGTACGCACCGCTCGAGGAGTTGTGGGCGTACACGTTCCAGTGCGACTCGCGATTCCAGAGGGCCACAAGGCAGCCGTACTCATCTTCGCCCCAGCCCCGCTCGATGACCATCTGGTAGGCGATCGCCTGAGCCGTGCCGGGATCAGGGATGCCCGCGGCAGGGGCAGACGGCTTGACAACTATCTGGCTCACGCTGAACGCGTCGCGCGCTGCCGAATGGCTGTACTCCCCCGCGACGACGAGGGTCTGGGGCTCAACACGCGTCGACCCGGGCGCCTGCACCGCGAAGGTGGGAGCGAGGCCTGCCGGCGGAACCAGGGAGACGAGAACAAAGGCGGTCGTCACGAACGTCGCGAAAAGGGGAAGAGACCAGGGGGCGCGGCGATGGCGTCCGGAAACATCCCCGCCGGCGCTCTTCATCTCGGCGCGGAGTGCGTTCACACGTTGCCTATTCCCCACAATCACCCGATTTTAGACCACGGGGGACAAAAGTGCGGAAGAACTCAGCGCACCGCGAGCATGACGTCGATCACGGCGTCGAGCAGGAGGTCGACCTGGGTCTCGTTGTATCCGCGCTTCTTGCTGCGGAAGACGATCGTGCGCACCTGGTCGACGCTCATGGGCTTACCGTGCTGGAAGTACCCGACGAGGCGGTCGGCAAAGGCATCGACATCCTTCGGGTCATAGCCGGTCGTGAACGGGCCGACGCGAGAGAACCGGTGCCCCTTGTCGCGCGCGAGGCGGTCGAGGATGGCTTGGGCAGAACTACGCGCTTTCGCATACCAGGCGGCGTCGCCCTGCTCCGCCATTGCGCGCTCGCGCTCCCGGGCGGCAAACGCGTCTTCGAGGCGCTCGAGCGCGGCATCCACGTGAGTCGTCGAATAGCCGCCCTTCTGCATCTGGAAGGCGGTCGTACGAATGGTCGCGGAGTTCACGACGGAGAGCTCCCCGCGGTCGGCCGTGTAGGCGCGACGGGCCTCCTCGAGGAAGTCCTCGACCTGGTCGACGTTGTAACCGAGTCGAGACTTTCGACTGCGCGGAAATGTAGTGCTCACGACCTCTATTGTGCCTTACCCAGCGAGGGGCGATGCGTGCGTCACGTGAAGATGAGGAAGAGGGCGTATGCCGCCGCCGCGGAGAGCAACGACGAGTCCACGCGATCGAGGAACCCTCCGTGGCCGGGCAACCAGGTGCTGATGTCCTTGATGCCGAGATCGCGTTTGATGAGGGACTCGGCGAGGTCGCCGGTGGTTGCCGTGAGCACCATAGTCACGCCCAGAATGACACCGACCCACCACGGCTGCCCCAGCATGAACAGTGCGAGGAGGATGCCCGCGAGAACCGCGGCAGCAACGGAACCGGCGAACCCCTCCCACGTCTTCTTCGGGCTGATTCGGGGCGCCATCGGATGCTTGCCGAAAGCGAGACCTGACGCGTACGCACCGGTATCTACCGAGACGACGACGATGAGGAACGCGAGCGTCCACCACTGACCTCCGTCCTGCGCGGTCAGCAGAACGGTGAAGCCACCCATGAAGGCGACGTAGGCCATGACGAAGGCGCCTGCGGCGAGATCGAGAAGCACGTCGCGCGCCGAAGTTCGGGCACCCGGGCGCACGAGTTCGGCCAGACGCCACAGCGAAATGAAGGCGATGCCACCCAGCGTCACCCACCAGTGCCCGGGCGCGAGCCAGAAGAACGCGGCCGGCACGACGGCAAGGCCCGCGACGATCGTGGGAACTCGCGGCACTCGCCGACCAGCGGCACGGATCGCTGTCGCAAGTTCGAACGTCGTGAAACCAATGAGGATCGCCGCGAACACCATGAAGATGGCCTTGACGAATACGAGGCTAACCACGAGAGCAGCGCCGAGAGCGATGCCAATGACGAGGGCTAGGCCCAGGGGCCGCCCCGTACGCGCGTTGATCTTGTCGTTGGTCGCGCGAACCTGAGCTTCGAAGTCGGAGACCATCAGACCTCGAGCAGCTCGGCTTCCTTGCGTTTCAGCGCGTCGTCGATCTCGTCGACGTGGCTCTTGGTCACGGCGTCGAGTTCTTTCTCGGCTCGTGCGATCTCGTCTTCGCCGACCTCCTTGAGAGCGTCGAGACCATCTTTCGCCTTGCGGCGCACGTTGCGCAGGGCCACACGGGCCTGCTCGGCCTTGTCGCGCACGATCTTCACAAACTCTTTGCGACGCTCCTCGTTGAGCTCAGGAAGGGTGGCACGGATGACCGTGCCGTCATTTCCCACGCTCGCGCCGAGGTTAGTGGCACCCACAATCGCCTTCTCGATCTCCTTGAGGGCAGACTTGTCGTAGGGCGTGATGACGAGGGTGCGAGCCTCTTGGTTGACCATGGAGGCGAGCTGGCCGAGTGGGGTCGGCGTTCCGTAGTAGTCGACGAGCACCTTCTGGAAGAGCGCCGGGTTGGCGCGACCGGTGCGAACGGTGCCGAAATCATCTTTGGCCGATTCCACGGCCTTCTGCATCTTCTCTTTGGCTTCAGCCAGAACGTCGCTGATCACTCGTGGGCTCCTTCGTCTCTCGCTCGATTGTAGTTGGTGCCGCTAGTTCCCGACCGCTGTCAGCCCGCTCGCGCGAAAGCGAGTAGAGCGATACCGCCGAGAACGATGACGGCTCCAGCGAGGCGTTGGGCGGGATTCGGCTCGCGGAACATCAACCAGCCGGCGAGCCCCACGAGCACGACGCTGATCTCGCGAGCCGGAGCGACGATCGACACCGACGCGAGCTGAATTGCGAACAGGATCATGATGTAGGCGAGCGGACTCAGAACGCCGAAAAGCAGCACGGCGATCCAGTTCTCCCTCGCTGTCGCCACTGTGCTCCGCCACTGCCGCAGTGCTGGCACGCCGAGCAATACGAGCTGAAACACCACACTTGCCCAGTAGAAGCCGACAGGCGGTAGCTCGAAGACGGTCACGGCAGCCGCGTCCCACAGCGTGTAGATGCCGATGATGACACCAACGAGGAGCCCGTAGCGGATGCCCGCGCTGTTGTCCCTCACCCGACCCCGCCCTCCAGCGAAGCCGATCACCAACACGCCGACCACGACGACGCCGGCGCCCAGGAGCGCGAGGGGGGCCGGCCTCTCCCCGAGCAGCACAATCGCGAGCAGAACCGAGATCACAGGACCAGTGCCCCGCGCGAGGGGAAACACGATCGACACATCGCCAAGCCGGTATCCACGCTGGAGCACGAGAAAGTAGACCACCTGCATGATCCCGCTGACGAGTGCGAGAGGCGCCCAGCGCGCGAGGTCCGCCCGCGAGTCGATCAGCGATTGGATACCGAACGGTGCGAAGACGACAGCACCCACCACGATGCCCGACCAGATGTATCCGACGCCGGTGGCTCCGGTGCGCTTGACGGTGACGTTCCACACCGTGTGAGCGACGGCGGCTCCGGCGACCAGCAGCGCAACGATCATGGGCTACACCGCATCATCCGCTCGCGTGGCCTGGACGGCAGCGGATCAGCCGTTCGAAACGAGAGTGCCGATGCGGTCCCCGCGGATCGCGCGCGTGACGTTGCCCGCCGGCTCCATGCCAAAAACGACCATGGGCATCGAGTTGTCCATGCACAAACTGAACGCCGTCGAATCGACGACCTTGAGGCCCTGCACCAGTGCCTCCTGGTAGGTGATCTGGTCGAGTTTCGACGCGGCCGAGTCCTTGCGCGGATCGCCGGTGTAGACCCCGTCGACGCCGTTCTTGGCGACGAGCACGACCTGCGCATCGATCTCCAGCGCTCGCTGGGCCGCGACCGTGTCGGTCGAGAAGTACGGGAGTCCCGCGCCGGCACCGAAGATGACGACGCGGCCCTTCTCGAGGTGACGCTCGGCACGGCGCGGAATGTACGGCTCCGCGACCTGCGTCATCGAGATCGCGGATTGAACGCGCGTAGCGGCCCCGGCCTGCTCGAGAAAGTCCTGCAGCGCGAGGGCATTCATGACCGTGCCGAGCATTCCCATGTAATCGGCGCGGCCGCGATCCATTCCGCGCTGACTGAGTTCGGCGCCGCGGAAGAAGTTGCCGCCACCAACGACAATCGCGATCTCCACGTCGGCGGATGCTGCGGCGATCTCCTTAGCGAGCGCGCTCACGACATCCGGATTGACGCCGAGTTGACCACCACCGAACGCTTCGCCCGAGAGTTTGAGCAGTACCCTGCGTTTGCGTTCGGTCATGACGTCCTTCTTCGATTGCTTGATACAGGGTACAGAAAAGGGGGCTGGGAACGAGTGGTTCCCAGCCCCCTTGACACGGTTAGTGCTACGCGCCGACCTTGAAGCGGGCGAAGCCCGTCACGGTGAGTCCGGCGTCGTCGAGAACCTTCTTGACGGACAGCTTGTTGTCCTTCGCGTAGTCCTGCTCGAGCAGTGCGACCTGCTTGAAGTATGCGCCCACGCGACCCTCGACGATCTTGGGGAGGGCGGCCTCAGGCTTGCCCTCACCGCGGCTGATCTCCTCAACGATGCGACGTTCGTTCTCGACCAGGTCGGCCGGAACGTCGTCCCGCGTGAGGTACTGCGGGTCAGCAAAGGAGATGTGCTGGGCGACCGAACGGACGGTCTCGGCGTCGTCACCGTTGTAGGCGACGACAACACCGACCTGCGGAGGGAGGTCCTTCGACGTCTTGTGGAGGTAGATCGAGAAGTTCTCGCCCGGAATGCGGGCGATGCGACGAAGCTCGATCTTCTCGCCGAGGATCGCGGCCTCGTCGGAAATGACCGACTCGACCGTTCCCGAGCCTGCCTTGACCGCGAGAGCGGCTTCTACCGTCTCGGCGCCGGAATCGGCGAGGGCCTGCAGCACGACGTTGCCGAGCGCGATGAACTTGTCGCTCTTGGCAACGAAGTCCGTCTCACAGGCGAGCTCGATGAGCGTCGTCGCGGTCGCCGACTCGACGGCACCCACGAGGCCTTCGCTCGTGGAGCGGTCGGAGCGCTTTGCATTCGACTTGGCTCCCTTGAGTCGGAGGATCTCGGTGGCCTTCTCGAGGTCACCGCCCGCCTCGACGAGGGCGTTCTTGCTGTCGACCATGCCGGTGCCGAGGCGCTCGCGCAGGGTCTTGAGGTCTTCGAGGCTGAAATCTGCCACGGTCTGTGTCCTTTTCGGTTGAACGGTGCGTGAGCTACTTGCTGGCGGGCTTCTTGGCGGGCTGCTTCTCGGCGTCGGTTGCCTCCGCCTCGATCTTCGCCTCGGTCTCCGCATCGGATTCGACGTGGTGCTCGGGAACGACGGTCGCGTCGGCGGCAGCCTCGTGCTCTGCAACGACCGCGTCCGCGTCGTTCTCCTCGACGGGCACCTCGGCCGCAATAACCTCGGCGACCTTCGCTGCGGCGTCTGCACCCTGGTCGACGGCCTCGATCTTCTCCGCCTGCGACTGCGGGTTCTCGGAGGCTGCAAGCAGCTCCGCCTCCCACGCAGCGAGGGGCTCGACCTCGGCGCCCTCTTCGGGCTTCTGGTGACGCTGAATGAGACCCTCGGCGGCGGCGTCGGCGATGATGCGCGTGAGCAGGCCCACCGAGCGGATCGCGTCGTCGTTACCCGGAATCGGGTACTGCACCTCGTCGGGGTCGCAGTTGGTGTCGAGGATGCCGATGACGGGGATGCCGAGCTTGCGCGCCTCGTCGATCGCGAGGTGCTCCTTCTTCGTGTCGACGATCCACACCGCAGACGGAGTCTTCGTGAGGTTGCGGATTCCACCGAGCGACTTGTGGAGCTTGTCGAGCTCGCGCTTCTTGATGAGCAGTTCCTTCTTCGTGAAGCCGCTCTTCGACGAGTCTTCGAAGTCGAGCTCCTCGAGCTCCTTCATGCGCGCGAGACGCTTGGAGACAGTCTGGAAGTTGGTGAGCAGTCCGCCGAGCCAGCGCTGGTTCACGTAGGGCTGGCCCACTCGGGTCGCCTGTTCGGCGATGGCTTCCTGCGCCTGCTTCTTGGTGCCGACGAAGAGGATGGTGCCGCCGTGGGCAACCGTCTCCTTGACGAAGTCGTAGGCCTTGTCGATGAAGGCGAGCGACTGCTGCAGGTCGATGATGTAGATGCCGGAACGCTCCGTGAAGATGAATCGCTTCATCTTGGGGTTCCAACGGCGGGTCTGGTGCCCGAAGTGCACGCCGCTGTCTAGCAGCTGGCGAATGGTGACGACGGCCATGGCCGTTCTCCTTCTCGGCAGGACGAGGCCCGCCTATTCTCAGTTGTCTCCCGCTACCGGTTGGCGCGGAACCTGGTGCCGGGGCGTGCTTCCGCGGCGGTTTCCCGCCGACCGAGTGGAAGTGGTGGCCCGAAAGTGGCACGCGTAGTCACTCGAATTGCTCCGAGTGCTTCGAAAATGATAGCACCGCTCCCCCGCAGGCCATCCCGCCGTGAGATTGTGCACTACCTATCCCCCGGCGATCCACCCCGCTCGCCACGTCGACACGATGGTCGGATGATGCCACTCCTGATCTCTGCGATCATGCTGACGGTCGCGCCGTGGTCGTGGCCGGTCGCGCCGCCGCATGCCGTCGTGCGTCCGTACATCGCGCCGGCCACGACGTACGGCGCTGGTCACCGAGGCGTCGATCTGACCGCTGCCAACGGGATAGTTCGGGCTCCGGCCGACGGCACCGTGCACTTCGCCGGAACGGTGGTGGATCGGCCAGTACTTTCCCTCCGGCACGCGGGCGGGCTGATTTCCAGTTTCGAACCCGTCGTGACCACCCTGAGCGCTGGCGAGACGGTACGACGCGGTCAGGTGATCGCTGTGGTTCAGCCCGGGCATTGCTCATCCCCGTGCTTGCACTTCGGAGTGCGCCGCGATGGCATATACATCAACCCGCTCACATTGCTCGGTGGAGCGCCGCGAGCCGTGCTCCTGCCTACGCGCGCTTCTCTCCCGAGACTCGCACCTCGGCCGCCACCGACATGACACGACCCGGCCACCAGAACTTCTCGCCCGTAATGAAGGCGAGCGAGGGAACGATGACCGTACGTACGAGAAGGGTGTCGAGCAGCACACCGATGCACACGATGATCCCGATCTGGGTGAGCGTGATGAGCGGAAGGACTCCCAGCACGGCAAAGACCGCGGCGAGCAGAATTCCTGCACTCGTGATGACACCGCCCGTGGAAGAGAGCGCACGGATCATTCCCACTCTCGTCCCACGGGCAGCGGCCTCTTCCCTCGCTCTGGTCACGAGGAAGATGTTGTAGTCCACACCGAGCGCAACAAGGAACAGGAAGCTGAAGAGCACCACGTTCGTGTCGATGGCCGGGAAGCCGAAGACCGACACGAACAGCAGCCAGCTCGCGCCGAGGCTCGCGAAGAAGCTCGCCACAACGGTCGCGAGCAGCAACACGGGCGCTACGAACGCGCGGAGGAGCACGACGAGTACCAGGAAGACGAGCGCGAGGATGAGTGGAATAACCAGATCCTGGTCGGCAGCCTGAGCTCGGGCGACGTCGAGCGACTGGGCATCGAGACCCCCGACGAGGGCATCGGCTCCGTCAATGGCATGAAGCTTCTCGCGAAGCGCCTCGACCGCCGCAAAAGACTCGGGGGTTTCGGCGGCCGCGTCGAGGATGACGTCGACGCGTGCGATATCTCCCTTGGTCTCCCCCACGCTGGCTGATTCGACACCAGCCACCATTTCGGATTGGGCCGCCACTCGATCCGCGAAGTCGGGGTTGGTGATCACGATGACGGGCGAGCCGCTCCCCGCGGAAAATGCCTCGGCAATGACCTCCTGGCCCAACACGGCCTCGGGTACCGCCGTGAATTTCTCTGTCTGAGCCAGGCCCACCTTGATCTGCGGCACGCCGGCCAACGCCAGACCGCCGAGGAGCAGTGAACCGATGATGGCGACGACGACGGGCTTCTTCGACACCAGAACGCCCAGGCGGTGCCAGACACCGCGGTCGGCGCTCGACTCCGACCCGTACTTCGGCACGTAGGGCCAGAACAGCCCGCGACCGAACAGCACAAGCGCGGCGGGGAGCACGAAGAGCGCGAAGAGCATCGCGATCACGACACCCGTTGCGCACGCGATACCGAGCGCGCGGTTTCCCTCGAGCTGCGAGAAGACCAGTGTTAGCAGGGCCAGAACCACCGTGCTGCCCGACGCGATGATGGCCGGACCCGCCCCCCGGAGTGCTGCAGCCATGGCGTCACGACGATCCTCCGTGGCGCGCAACTCGTCGCGATACCGCGCAATCAGAAGCAGGGCGTAGTTGGTGCCTGCACCGAATACAAGCACCGAGAGAATGCCCGTGACCGACGCGTCGAGCGAGATTCCCACGAGCGATGCGACCCGAGTGGCGACTATGCCAGCCAAGCCATCGGCAGTACCGACGACGACGAGAGGAACAAGCCACAACCACGGGCTGCGATAGGTGACGAGAAGCAGCACGGCCACAACGATGACCGTCGTCAGCAGGAGAGTAAAGTCTGCCCCCTCGAATACAGCCGCGACATCGACAGCGAAGCCCTCGGGGCCGGTCAACTGGCCGACGAGTCCATCGGGCAGCCCGTCATTGGCGATCTCTCGAAGTTCGTCTGCGCGATCGGCTTGCTCACCGACATCCGAGATGACGTCGAGGGGAAGCACGACCAATGCGGCGGTTCCATCGTCAGAGACGCTTGGCGGCGGAATGAAGTCTGCGGAAGAGAGTTCGGCAAGGTTCTGCGCGTTCTGCGAGATCGCCTCGAGGTCGGCATCCGTGAGTTCCGCGCCGTCTCGGCTGAACACGAAGAGCGCCGATGTGGAATCGGCGCTCGCGAGCTGCTCGGCCGCGGCTGCCGCACGTGCCGACTCCGCAGTCTCGGGGAGGCCGACGCCGGGCGAGCTCTCGCCCTTCGACCCGGACCCCAGGGCGAACACCGCGCCTGCCGCGAGCGCGGCGATGACGAGGACGATCCACGACGTGCGGCGTGCCGTGATGAAGTACGTGAGGCGATGCATGGAGACTCCTCTGAATCGAGAGCGGGCTACAGTAAACTATCTAATCAATCAAACTTTTAGCTAATCGAAGTAAATGGGGAGTGAGATGAGCAACGGGAATGAGGCGCAGCGCCCAGGTGCGCGCGCCATCCGACCCGCGACTCGCGCGCTCCGACAGGTCCTAGAAACCAGTGAGGAATTCGAGGTGCTCCTGCAGCGCCACCTCACCGTCAACCCGACTGATCTCAAGGCGATGGAGCACCTCATTCAGAGCGGACCGCTGGGTGCAACAGAACTCGCTCGACGCATCGGCGTGAGCTCGGCGGCCACCACTGCGGTTGTGGACCGCCTCGTTTCGCTTGGTCACGCGACTCGCATACCCAACCCCGAGGATCGTCGTGGCGTCGTGATCGTGCCCAAGCCCGAATCCGTCGCCCGTGCGATGGCAGCTCTCATGCCGATGATTCTCGGGATCGATGCCGTGCTGGATGAGTTCGGAGAGCGCGATCAGGGCGTCATCACCTCGTACCTCGAGCGCGTTCTCGAGGTGTATCGCGAGCAGCTGCGCGATTAGACGCGACGCGAGCCCGCGTCATGCCCGTGGGTGAGCCATGCGGTAAGACTCCTTGAGGCGCTCGGCAGAAACGTGGGTGTAGAGCTGGGTGGTACCCAGACTCGCGTGACCGAGCATTTCCTGCACCCCGCGCAAGTCGGCTCCCCCGTCGAGCAGGTGGGTCGCGGCTGTATGCCTGAGGGCGTGAGGACCCGACGGTCCAGAGCCGGGGATCGTCGACAGCAGGCCAGAGACGAGGTGGTAGACGGTGCGCGCCGACAGCTGTTTACCCCTGGCTCCCACGAACAGCGGCGCGCTGGCGGACCCGTCGTCGCTCAGGGTCGGACGGGAGTCGATCCACTCGAGAATCGCGGACTTGGCGGGAATTCCGAATGGGACGACACGCTCCTTCGACCCCTTACCCAGGACGCGCACCGTCAGTCGAGCCAGATCGAGGTTTCCGAGCGTGAGTCCGGTCAGTTCGCTGACACGGAGAGCGGAAGCGTAGAGCAACTCCACAATCGCCCTGTCCCGGAGAGCGATTGGGTCCCCCGTGTCTGCACGCTCGGCGAGCCTTGCGAAGATGCCTGCCATCTGCTCGCGCGTGAGAACTCGCGGAAGATGACGATCGGCCTTCGGAGAGCGCAGCCGAACGGCTGGGTTTGTCGGAACCGCAGCAGTGCGCGCGAGCCATGAGGACAGGCTGCGAGCCGCCGCCGCACGGCGCGCGAGAGTCGACTTCGCGAGCCCGTCTTGCGATGAGCGCCACAACCACGCGCGCAGGAGCTCGAGATCGAGGTGCGCGGACTCGTCGACACCCTGCGCCCGCGCGAACTCGGCCAGCTGCGCAAGGTCTGATCGATAAGACCTCACGGTGTTCTCGCTAAAGCCCCGCTCCGCCGCGAGGTGCTCGGCGAACTCGACGACCGCGCGATCGATGTCCACACGTCCATGGTGGATCACCCGACTGAGGTTCGCCCGCTTCGCGATAGCGTTTCTCGATGCCCATCGCACTCATCACCGGCGCAACGGCCGGAATCGGCGCCGAGTACGCGCGCCAGTTGGCTGCGGGCGGGATGGACCTGGTGCTCGTCGCGCGGGATCCCGACCGACTTCGTGCCGTCGCCCAAGGACTCACCGCTTCTTACGGTATCGATGTGGAAGTCATCGCTGCCGACCTCCTGCAAGAGCAGCAGCTCACGACGGTCGAGACGCGCGTCGCCGCTACCGACAGACCCATCGACTACCTCGTCAACAACGCGGGGTTCGGGCTCCCGCAGGACTTCGCTGATACCGGGGTAGCAGATGAGCTCCGGCAGTTCGACCTATTGGCGCGGGTGCCGCTGCGACTTATCCACGCGGCTCTCGCCCAGATGCTTCCACGACACAGCGGCACAATCGTGACCGTATCGAGCTCGGCGGCGTTCGCCGGTCTGGGTTCGTACAGCGCGGCGAAGGCGTGGTCGGTCGTGTTCAGTCGGTGGGCAAACGCCTACTTTCGCTCGAGCGGCGTCACCGTGTCCGCGATCGCTCCGGGGTTTGTTCGCACCGAATTTCACGAACGGATGAACGTGGCGCGAGAGTCGATGGCTCCGCGGTGGATGTGGCTGGATGTCGACGTGCTCGTGCGCAAGGCCATCCGCGATGTCGCACGAAAACGGGCTGTCTCCATCCCGACCCTGCGGTACAAGCTCATCATGGGCATCGTGAGAATCGCAGGACCCGCAGTCGCGTGGGCCGTCGCGCGTCGCGGAACGGCCGATCGCCGGAGATAGCCGCTCGCTGGACCCTCTAGTTGGAGCTCTCAACCTCGGCCGAATTGAACGACGAATTCTTGCGCGAGAACATCTCCAGACGTTCGTCAGGAGACATGCCGGCGATCTGCGCGAGTGCCTCCGCGGGGAATCCCGATACCTCAGAGGTGTCGCCGACGGGGATGATCGAATGCACAAGCTGCTCAGCATAGACGTGGACGACGTTGATCGATTGACCGAAGTCGACGCCCGACAACAGCCGATCGACCGCGGAGAGGTCGAGCGTGTAGCAGGTCGCGGACGCCACCGATACAGGGATCCCAGCGAACGTGCTGTGCGTGGAATAGTGCAGGTGCCCGGCAAGGATGGCGCGAACGTCACTGCCCCGGAGCACGTCGGCGAGGCGATCCTGCCGCTGGAGTTCGAGCATGCCCATGGCCTCGAGCAGCGGGGTCGGGATCGGCGGATGATGGACGGCCAGAATGCTCCCCTGTGGGGCGGGCGTCGAAAGCACGTCGGCGAGCCAGTCGAGCTGGTCATCTGTTATGTCGCCGTGGTGGTAGCCGGGAACAGTGGTGTCGAACGAAATGACGCGTAACCCGTCGATGTCGTACACACGGTCCTGCGGCGCGTCAGATTCCTCGCCGAAGAGCAGACGTGAATAGTCGGGGCGTTCGTCGTGGTTTCCCATGACCCAGATGATCTGTGCGCCCATGCGCGCCGCGGCTGGCTCGACGATGTCCCGAAGGCGTTGGTACGCATCGGGCTCGCCGAGGTCGGCGAGATCCCCCGTAAAGACGATTGCCTGAGGCTTGGCGATGGATCGCTCGAGCTGGTGCAACGCCTGCGTGAGGTGGTCGATCGTGTTGACCTTGCCGTAGAGGGGTCGACCGCCCGCGAGGAGATGCGTGTCGCTGATGTGCGCGATGACGTGGGATGCGGCGGGGTACTGACCAAGTTGAATCACGGCACCACCCTACGACCCGGCGTGCTGCGCCGCGCCCCCATCGCTAGCTCTTGTTCTTGCGCGCATAAATCCTCGTTCGTCTGATCTCACCCAGCCCTCGAGGGTGAGCCTTCCTAATGCGGCTCTCGCGGAGTCCGCAGAAAGCCCTGCGCGCGCGGCGATCTGCTCAGGTAAACGAGCGGTTCTGCTCGAGAGTGCGTCCAGCACGCGGACGGCGTCGGGATCGTGTTCGTCGTAACGCGGTTGGTGCTCGTGGATGGGGCCGAGGGGTGCAAGGGCGGCCATCTCGTCGGCACTGGTCACGAGCGATGCGCCGCCGCGGATGAGGCGATGACAGCCTGCGGACGCAGGGCTTGTCACCGGCCCGGGCACCGCGCCCACAGGTCGTCCGATCGTCTGCGCGTGGTGGGCCGTATTGAGGGTTCCCGAGCGCCAGCCGGCCTCGATGACGATCGTCGCGAGACTCGCGGCCGCGATGAGTCGGTTGCGTTGGAGGAAGCGCCACTTAGTGGGAGCGGCACCGCACGGAAGCTCCGAGATGACGCATCCGGAGTCGACGATCCGCGCCAGTAAGGCCTCGTGGCCAGAGGGATAGAAGCGGTCGACTCCCCCGGCCATGAATGCCATGGTGACGCCGTGGCTCGCGAGGGCGGCACGGTGCGCCGTGCCGTCCACTCCGTACGCGCCGCCCGACACGATGGCGTAGCCGCGATCGACGAGACCAGCTGATGACTCGGTCGCGACGTGCTCGCCATATCCCGTCGCGGCCCTCGCTCCCACGAGCGCTATCGCGCGGTCGAACGAGCGGAACGCATCAGTACGGCCACGCACCCACAGGGTGAGCGGCGCGTGATCCCCGAGTGCCGTGAACCCAACCGGCCAGTCGGGGTCGTCAGGGGTTCGCATCGCAACCCCGAACCGCGCAGCCTGGGTCAGCGCCAGGGTTGTCGCGCCAGATCGCAGCCGCGGCGTCCAGCGATCTAGTGCCGCGCGAACATCCTCAGGGCCAAGCTCGATGCTCGCAGCGCCGAGCTCGGCCGCCCACCGATCCGTCCCCCATGCCCCGAGCAGACCGGTGAGCGCGCGAGCGGCACCCACGACTCGTACGAGTGCCCCCGCAACCCGATCACCGGGCTCAGCGATGCACGACCATGCCGCGGTCGCGAACCGGGTCTCGATCGCATCGCGATCAAGGTGATCGCCCGCGACTGCGCGAACGATTCCAGCAACCTCCGCCTCCTTGAGCCCGAACATGGTCACGAGATGCCCCTCCGAAGATAAAGTGCCCGACCGAGGTGCTCGACGCTGGGCAGTGCGTCGCCGTCGAGATCGCACAGGGTCCACGCGAGGCGTAGCACCCGGTCGTAGCCGCGCATAGAGAGCGATCCGCGCTCGAGAGCTCGATCGATCGCACGCGTGACGGTTGGCGCGAGCCGCGCATCCGCACCGCGCAGCCACGACCCTGGAACGTGAGCGTTCAGAAGCCATGGTGTACCCGCGAGGCGAGTCGCGGCGCGAGCGCGGGCCGCGACGACGCGAGCCCGTGCATCGCTCGTGGACACTCGCGGGGATTCCGACCCCACACGCTCGTGCGCCGACGTGATGCGCGCGACGCCGAACTGGATGTCCACGCGATCCAGGAGCGGCCCCGACAATCGTGCTCCGTAGCGCCGCCGCGCTTGCGGCGGACACGTGCACTCCGCATCCCGAACGCCGTACTGCCCGCACGGGCAGGGGTTGGCGGCCAGAACGAGTTGAAAACGCCCGGGAAATGTCGCGACGCCCTTCGCCCGGTGAATCGTGATGACTCCGGACTCGAGCGGCTGGCGTAGGGCATCGAGCACGGACGGGTTGAACTCCGGCGCTTCGTCGAGGAACAGCACCCCGTGTGACGCTCGTGCGGCCGCTCCCGGTCGAATTGTGCCGCTGCCGCCTCCGACGAGTGCCACCGCCGAGGCGGTGTGATGGGGAGCCTCGAACGGCGGTCGCCGAGGCAGAACACCGCCGACGGAGAGTCCGGCGAGCGATCGTATCGACGACACCTCGATCGCCTCCTCGTCGGACAAGTCGGGCAAGAGTCCAGGTAATCGCGACGCGAGCATCGTCTTGCCCGCCCCGGGGGGACCGAGCAGAAGCACGTGATGTCCGCCGGCGGCAGCGGCCACCATGGCCTCGATGGAGTCCCGATTGCCTATCACGTCGGCGAGCTCGAGCGGATTCTCGTCGGATGTCCCGTCCGCGACGACCGTTATCGTCTCGACGTCAACTGGGTCGAGAGCGGCGCCATGCCAGATCGCGGCCTCACGAAGCGACGCCGCGCCCACGACACGGATGCCAGGAACAAGCGCCGCCTCCTCGGAGTTGCCTGCGGGCACCATGACCGTGCCGAAGCCCGCGCGCGCAGCCGCGAGTACGGCCGGCAACACCCCCGAGACGGGCCTGAGTCGTCCATCCAGCCCGAGCTCACCGAGGTGGACCACCGCTTCGATCGAGTTCACGGGCACAGTCCCCCCTGCCGCCAAGATCGCGATCGCGATTCCGAGGTCGAATGCAGAACCGTGCTTCGGAAGCGACGCGGGCGACAGGTTGACCGTGATTTTGCGGGTCGGCCATTCACACCCCGAGTTCGCCGTGGCGGCGCGAACTCGGTGACTCGCTTCGCCTAGCGCAGCGTCAGGGAGGCCGATGAGTGTGAAGGACGGGAGGTTATTCGAGATGTCCGCCTCAATCTCGACCACCGAGCCTGCCATGCCGAGGAGCGACACGGATCGAGTGCGCGCGAGTGCCATCAGCCGATACCCACGAGGTGCTCGACGGTGACATCGCCGCGCGGCGGCACCATGACCGCGACGGCATCGAGTCGGATGCCTGCACGCACACCCGGTCGCGCCTCGCACCACGCCGCGGCGAGTCTACGCATGCGGGCGAGTTTTACTGGGGTGATCGCGGCGAATGGATGCCCGAAGCCGACCCCCGAGCGCGTCTTGACTTCGACGAACACCAGTTCGTCGCCTTCACGCGCGACGATGTCTATCTCACCCTGCGAACACCGCCAGTTGCACTCGAGCACGACCATTCCACGCGAGAGGAGGTGCTCACGCGCAATCGACTCGCCCTGCCGCCCTAGGGCATCTTTCGCCGCCATGACTCCAGCGTCGGCGAATCGAGAGCAGGACGTCTGCCGCTGCACCGAATCGGAGGCAAGGCGGCTCCCTGAGAGCGCTGTGGAGGACTACTCGTCGAGCGCGAGTTCCTTCGGCAACTCGAGCTCCTTCGACGAAAGCTCCTCGACGTTGACATCCTTGAACGTCAGCACTCGCACCGACTTGACGAACCGGTCGGAACGGTAGACGTCCCACACCCACACATCGTTCATCGTGAGTTCGAAATAGAAGTCGTGCTCGGTGTCTTGGCGAACGAGTTCAACCTCGTTTGCCAGGTAGAAGCGGCGCTCCGTCTCGATGACGTAGCGGAACTGGCTCACGACGTCCCGGTACTCCCGGTACAACGCAAGCTCGACCTCACGGTCGTAGTCTTCGAACTCGTCTTCATCCATGCTGCAACGAGTCTAGCCCGCGCTCTCTGGGTCGAAGAGGGTTTGCGGTCGGGCGCGAAGCCACGTATGGCGGTGCAAAGCTGAAGGACCGAGCACGTCGAGTCCTGCGTAGTGCTCCGTCGAGCCGTACCCCTTATTTCCACGCCACGCGTAGCCGGGCAGTTCGTCATCAGCCTCGATCATGAGACGGTCACGATGAACCTTCGCGATGACGGATGCTGCGGCCACCGACGCGCAGTCCCGATCGGCCTTCACACGAAGGTGCACGCGCGGAGGTTTCGTGAGCGCTGGGGTGAGGTAGTCGTGCTTGCCGTCGAGGAGGACGACGCTCTCGTGGATGGCGACACCGAGCTCATGCAGCTCGATGAGGGCCCTCCGTCCCGCCAGACCGAGCGCGGCAATGATGCCGATGCAATCGATCTCATCGGCAGTTGCCAGGCCGACTGCCGAGAACTGCGACCAGGTCTGAGCGAGCGGCGCGAGTTCCTCACGCCGTTTCTCGCTCAACATCTTCGAATCCCGAAGTCCTTTCGGATGAGCCTTGACGCCCTGACCGACGACCGAGAGTCCGATCGCCACAGGACCCGCGATCGCGCCCCGACCGACCTCGTCGCACCCGATGACGAAGCGCACACCCTCGCGGTGCATCAAGCGCTCGAGACGCAGGGTCGGGTCAGCGACCGACATCGTGGAACGTCACCGGATAGTTGTCGAGCCAGCTCCAGCGTGCGACCGGCCAGCTGATGACTAGTGCTCGACCCACGACATTGTCGATGGGGACGAAGCCGCCCGTGGGGTCATCCCGATGGAAAGCAGAATCGGCGGAGTTGTAGCGGTTGTCGCCCATGACCCAGATTCGGTTCTCAGGGACCGTGACCTCGAAGTCGTCGCGAGTTGCCTTCGTCGAGCCGTCCGGGATAGTGATGTACGGCTCGTCGAGCGGGATTCCGTTGACAGAGATCTGACCAAAGTCATTGCAGCACACGACCGTGTCGCCCGGGAGACCGATGACGCGTTTGATGAGGTGGTCATTCGAGTCGGGAGCACTCAGCCCCACGAAGGCCAGGAAGGCGTCGATCGCGCCCACGAACCAGTTCGCTGGCGGCTGCTCCGCCGTCGGGGTCAGCCACCCGCCTGGATCGCGGAACACGACGACGTCGCCGTGCTCGATCGGCATGAGTCGCGGCTCGAGCTGATTGACGATGATGCGGTCGTCAATGTGAAGCGTTTGCTCCATCGACGACGACGGGATGTAGAACGAGCGGATGAGGAACGTCTTGATCAGAAACGAGATGAGCAGGGCGGCCAGGAAGATCAGCAGGATGTCCCGGATGAACAACTTCCATCCCCGCTTACGCGGCTGCGTCGAACGGTCGCGGCTGGGTGCCTCGGCCTGCAAATCGTGTGTCATTAAACCCCTGAGCTCCCAGCAAGCATAAGCGTGCGGGGAGCTCAGGGGATGTCAGTGGACTAGGAGAAGTCGCGCTTCTCCTTGATCTTTGCCTTCTTGCCGCGCAGGTTGCGCAGGTAGTAGAGCTTGGCGCGACGAACGTCACCGCGGGTGACGATCTCGATGTGATCGATGATCGGCGAGTGCACGGGGAACGTGCGCTCGACGCCCACCTGGAAGCTCACCTTGCGGACCGTGAAGGTCTCACGAACGCCCTCGCCCGAGCGGCCGATAACGACGCCCTGGAAGACCTGGATACGCGAACGCGTGCCTTCGACGATGTTTACGTGGACCTTGACGTTGTCACCCGCGCGGAAGTCGGGGATGTTGTCTTTGAGGGACGCTGCGTCGACGCTGTCGAGGATATGCATGGCTATTCGCTTCCTGCGCCCGCCGCTGGTCGAACGCGCTGATCAGTGATGCTCTTAAGAATGGGATGCGTTTCGCAGGAGAGCCGGTACCCCAGTGGCAGAACCGGATGCGAACACGAACGATCATTCTCGCACAGAACCGCCGCGCCGTGCCACTCAGAGGGAATCCGGAGAAAGGCCGGGTTACCCTCGTGGGAGACCTTCTCTCCGCACACTCCCGAAAGTCATCTCATGAACAACAAGGCCGACTTCACTGCGCCTCCCGTTGCCGTGCGCACGGAACCCGTCCAGCAGCGAAGCAGCGACCGCATCTCCAGCCTGCTCGACGCCGCCGCGTGGCTCATCGACGACCACGGCATCGACGGGCTCACGACGAGCGACGTCGCAAGCCGTTCGGGCTCGTCGGTCGGGGTGGTCTACCGATATTTCCCGAACATCCAGTCCCTGCTTCGTGGCCTCGCCGCACGCAACATGGAGCGCTTCACCGACCGTATTCAGTCAGCGATGGCATCGACCGAGCTCGGCTTCCTCGATGCGCTCGACGCGACCATCGACATCTACATCGATCTCGTGCGCACCGAACCCGGCTTCCGCGCACTTCGCTTTGGCGACATCATCGATGAGCGATTCATTCAACCCGAGATCACCAACAACTCGGTTCTCGCTGCCGCGTTCAGCGAGCTCTACGCGACGCGGTGGGGTCTCACGCCGAGCGACGAGCTCTCGTTCGACTTCGAGGTCATCATCGAGGTCGCGGACGCAATGCTGCACCGCGCGTTCGTCTACGACCGTGAGGGCGACGAGCGCTTCATCCGGCGCCTGCGCGAACTCGTGCGGGAGTCGATGAGCCGTCACGCAACCGAAGCGCCCGCATGATCGAGCTGCGCACTCCGGCGGAGATCGTCGAGATGCGTCAAGCGGGTTCGTTCGTCGCTAGTGTGCTCACCGCAACGTCGGCCGCTTCCGACGTCGGCGTCAACCTGCTCGAACTCGACGCCCTCGCGCACGAGATGATCCGTAAGCGCGGTGCCGAGAGCTGCTACATCGACTACCACCCCTCTTTCGGCGGATCGCCGTTCGGCAAGGTCATCTGCACCTCGGTCAACGACGCCGCACTCCACGGTCTCCCCCACGATTACCGGCTGCGCGATGGCGACGTGCTGAGCCTTGACTTCGCAGCCTCGGTCGACGGCTGGGTCGCTGACTCGGCCATCACGATCATCGTGGGCGAGCCCCGCCCCGAAGATGTCGAACTCGTCGCGACCACCGAACGCGCCCTCGATTCTGCGATCGCCGCGGCCAAAGCGGGAGACAAAATGGGCGACATCTCCGCGGCGATCGGCGCTGTCGCGCGTGCGGCAGGACTCACCGTCAATACCGACTTCGGTGGGCACGGCGTGGGTCGCACGATGCACGGCGATCCGCACCTCCCGAACGACGGACGCGCGGGTCGCGGCTACCCGCTCAAGCCGGGCCTCGTTTTCGCTATAGAGCCGTGGTTCATGCTCGGCACCGACCGCATCTACACGGATGCCGATGGCTGGACCCTGCGCAGCGCCGATGGCTCTCGCGCCGCCCACTTCGAGCACACGGTCGCGATCACGACGGACGGTCCCGTCGTGCTCACCGCGCGCGACTAGGCAACGCCCTACTCGTCGAGCAGGTCGGGACGCACCCGACGCGTGCGCTCCCGCTGCTGCTCGAGCCGCCACTTCGCGATCTCGCCATGGTGACCGCTCAGTAGCACGGGGGGGACGTCGAGGCCGCGCCACTCGGCCGGCTTCGTGTAACTCGGGTACTCGAGCAGTCCGCCCTCGTGGCTCTCTTCGTCGAGGCTCGCCGCGTTGCCGATCACCCCGGGCACGAGGCGCCCGATCGCCTCGATCATGGCCATCGACGCAACCTCGCCGCCGTTCAACACGTAGTCTCCGAGACTGACCTCGCGAGCCTCGGCGCGGGATGCCGCGAACTCGACAACCCTCTGGTCTATGCCCTCATAGCGCCCGCACGCGAACACGAGTCGGGGCGCGTGGGCGAGCTCGCGCGCCATGGACTGAGTGAACGGAGTGCCTGCCGGGGAGGGGAAGACGACGATCGAATCATCCTCGAGGATGTCGTCGAGTGCTTCGCCCCAGGGCTCCGGCCGCATGACCATGCCCGCTCCCCCGCCGTACGGCGTGTCGTCGACGGTGCGGTGCCGATCGTGGGTGTACTCGCGCAGATCGTGCACGGCAACGTCGATGATCCCCGACTGGCGTGCCTTCCCGAGAAGCGAGACGTCGAGCACACCGAAGAACTCGGGGAAGATCGTGACGATGTCGATGCGCACCGTTGGAGCCTAGTCGTCGTCCGCGAGGTCCTCGAAGAGCCCGAGCGGTGGGGTCAGCGTGATGGTGCCCTTGGCGACATCCACATCGCTCACAATGGCCTTGACGAACGGCACGAGCACGTCGCCGCTCTCTGTCTTGATCGTCAAAAGATCCTGGGCGGGCAGGTGGTCGATCTGGGAAACGACGCCGACTTTCACACCGTCACGCAGCGCAGTGAGTCCGACGAGCTGGTGATCGAACCAGGCGTCTTCCTCCGGTTCCTCCGACAGGTCTTGGTCGATCCACAGGATCGCCTTGATAAGGGACTCGGCGGTCGTGCGATCCGAAATGTCCTTGAAGAACGCGACGGGGTGACTGTTGTACCACTTGAGCTCGGATAGCTCGAGGGTCTTGCCGTGCCACGGCGAACTCGTGGGCACCTGAAGCGAGAACACGGCGCCCGGAACGAAGCGTCGTTCCGGGTCGTCCGTGTAGAGCTCGATCTTGATGGCGCCCTTGAGACCGTGCGCCTTAGTGAGTCTCCCCACGCGCAGTTGCGTGTGGTTCGACTTCGACGGCTTGGCCGCGGCCACCGGCTAGTAGTCGGTGTCGACGACGTCGACGCGAACGCGCCGCCCGTCGGCGAGAGCCGTGACAAGCGTTCGGAGTGCCTTGGCCGTGCGGCCAGCGCGGCCGATCACGCGACCGAGGTCGTCGGGGTGCACACGCACCTCGAGAACCTCGCCGCGCTGCGAGTTCTTCGCGGATACCTGCACCTGGTCAGGGTGATCGACGATCCCCTTGACCAGGTGCTCGAGGGCAGGAGCGAGCAAGACTAGGCCTTGTCCGCGTCAGCGGCGTCTTCTGCGGGCTCGTCGCCCGCGACGGGCGCCTCGTCGGCGACATCGGCGGCGGGAGCCTCCTCGGCAGCGCCGTCGCTGACGACCTCGTCAACGACCTCATCAGCAGCGGGCGCCTCAGCCACCTCGGCAGCATCTTCCGCGGGAGCCTCAGCCTTGGCGGCGGGCTTCTCAGACTTGGGCTTGAGCACTGGCTTCTTCTTCTCGTCAGCCTGGAACTCGACCTTGGCCTCGGCGGTCTTCACCGTGCTCTTGGCGTTCTTGTCACCCTTGAAGATTCCCCAGTCGCCCGTGAGCTTGAGGATGGCCTCGACCTGCGGGGTCGGCTGTGCGCCGACGCTCAGCCAGTACTGCGCGCGCTCCGAGTTGACCTCGATGAACGACGGCTCCTCAGTCGGGTGGTACTTGCCGATCTCCTCGATGGCGCGACCGTCGCGCTTCGAGCGCGAGTCCGCGACGACGATGCGGTAATACGGCGCACGGATCTTGCCGAGACGCTTCAAACGAATCTTTACAGCCACAATTCTCCTGAAATCTGTGTGTGCTCGAGCACGAGCGTGTTGATGGCGAACCGCTAGCCGTGAGCGTGGGGGCACACTCGGCACAAAAGCTCTGATGGATTCTCGCCGCGCCTGATTAGAGGGTCGGGGACGACAAGACTCGACCAGCTATTCTGCCACGTTTTTGCCCGGCGCCGAAACGGCAGGGTTCGTCACCGGTACGCGCGTACGGCGGCGGGAGACCGCGACCCCGACGAGACAGACGATTCCCCCGACAATCGCGAGAACTGCGGGCACCTCGCGGAAGAAGAGGAGCCCGAGCACGATCGTGAGCGGTGGCACGACGTAGGTGGCGATTCCCAACTGACCCGCGGGCATGCGATAGAGGGCGTACGCCCAAGTCGAGAAGCCGAGGGCGGTGGGGATGGCGCCGAGCCACACGACGCCAAGGAGGGCGTGAGGCGGGGCATCCGCAATCCCCGCAAGCAGGTCACCGGTGAACGGGAGACAAGCAACCATGCCAATCGCGCACCCGAGAAAGGTCACCTGGGCGTTGGGAAGTCGAGCCAGGACGGGCTTCTGGAAGAGCACGCCGCCCGCGTAGGTCACGGCCGCGAGCAGGGCCCAGAGCACACCCGTTCCGTGGCCGACGACGGAGCCACCCGTCGAGATTCCGATGAGGATCACGCCGATGAATGCGACCCCCGCGCCGATGGCAACCCACTTGTGAATTCCTTCACGCAGGAAGATTCCGGCGCCGAGCGCGATGAGGATGGGGCCGATGCCGACGATCATCGCTGTTGTACCGGCGTCGAGAGTCTGTTCCGCAATGTTGAGGGCGATGTTGTATGCCCCGAACCAGAAGACCCCGAAAGCGACGACGAGGAGCCACTCGCGGGCCGTCGGCGCTACCCATCGTCGACCGATGAGCACCACGACGCCAAGCAGGATGGTGCCGACGATGAGTCGCCCGAGCGCGAGACCTCCGCCGGTGAAGTAGGGACCCGTGCCCCGGATGACGATGAACGCGCTCGCCCACGCGATGATCGTCACCGCAACGGCGACGAGAACACGGGGGCTCAGTTGTCTTTCCACCGTGCCGACGCTACTCGTGATAGACGACATTCACCGGCGACATTCGGACACGCGGATAGTGACTATCTGCCGTCGACCGCGTCCCGCCACTTCAGCCACCGGCGCACGTTCTCGAGGGGATAGTCCGGTCCGCTGATGCCGAGGGTGAAGAGCGTCACGCCCGCCTCGAGCAGGGCATCAGCGTCTGACTCGTCGCGATTGCGAAGCTCGTTAGAGATCTCGATCTCGCTCGTGTCCCGCCCGACGGATTCGCCGTGCTCCGCGAGGATCGCGAGCTTGCGCGGGAGGTCTGCCGCTGGGGTAAAGCTGTGCCAGATGTCCGCGTGCTGTGCGGTGATGCGCAGGGTCTTCTTCTCGCCTCCGCCGCCGATCAGGATAGGGATGTCGCGCGTGGGCGGAGGGTTGAGCTTGGTCCAGCGCTCCTCGATGCGCGGAAGAGCTGCGGCCAGGGCATCCAGTCGCTGACCCGCCGTGCCGAACTCGTATCCGTATTCGTCGTAGTCGCGCTCGAACCACCCGGAGCCCGTACCGAAGATGAACCGCCCGCCGCTGATGTGGTCGAGCGTGCGGGCCATGTCGGCCTGTAGGTCGGGGTTGCGGTAGCTGTTGCAGTTCACGAGCGTGCCGAACTCCACCCGGCTCGTCATTTCGGCCCACGAGCCGAGTTCGGTCCAGGCCTCGAAGTGGAGGCCGTCGGGCTCCCCCGTAAGCGGGAAGAAGTGGTCCCAGTTGAAGACGATGTCGACCCCGAGCTGCTCGAGTTCGAGGATCGTGTTGCGAACAGTGGCGTAGGTGGCGTGCTGAGGCTGGACCTGGATGCCCAGGCGGACGGGTCGAGAAGTCATTGCTTCAGGCTAGCCCCGCCCGGCGATGGATGCGCGCGCCTTCAGCGCCCCAGGAACTTCTGAAGGCTCGCCAGCTCCTCTTCGGTCGGGCCACCCGGCTTACTGCCGAGACCGAAACCCGACCCGGCAGCCGTGGGCTTGGCACCGGCACCCGCCGCGAGCGCCGCATTCTCGGCGGCACGCTTGGCGGGGTTGCCGGAGCGTGAGCCGCTCTTCTTCTTGGCCTGCTGCTTCGCGCCGCCGAACTTCGCTCCCGGAATTGGGCCAACGCCCGGCATATTCGGGACACCGCCCTTGGCAACGGTGCGCATCATCTTCGCTGCCTGCTCGAATCGGTTGACGAGGGCGTTCACCTCGGTCACCGTCGTGCCGGAGCCCTTCGCGATCCGAACGCGACGCGAGCCATTGAGCACCTTGGGTTGACGACGCTCCTGCAGCGTCATCGATTGGATGATCGCCTCGGTTCGCGTGATCTCCGACTCGTCGAAGTTGTCGAGCTGCTGACGCATGCCCTTCGCGCCCGGGAGCATGCCGAGCATGCTCTTGATCGAACCCATGTTCTTGAGCTGCTGCATCTGGCCGAGAAAGTCCTCGAGCGTGAAGGTGTCGGTTGCGAACTTCTCGGCAACCTTGCGCGACTCCTCTTCATCGAAGGTCTTCTGCGCCTGCTCGATGAGCGTGAGGATGTCACCGAGGTCGAGGATGCGACTCGCCATGCGGTCGGGGTGGAATGGTTCGAAGTCGTCGAGACCCTCACCCGTGGAGGCGAACATGATGGGACGCCCTGTGATACTCGCGACCGAGAGCGCGGCTCCGCCTCGAGCATCGCCGTCGAGCTTCGACAGCACGACACCGGTGAAGTCGACGCCCTCCTGGAAGGCGCGGGCGGTGGTCACGGCATCCTGACCGATCATGGCGTCGATCACGAAGAGAACCTCGTCGGGATCGATCGCCTTGCGGATGTTGGAAGCCTGCTTCATGAGTTCGGCATCGACACCGAGGCGGCCCGCAGTATCGACGATGACGATGTCGTACAGCTTGGACTTGGCGTGCTTGACGGCCTCTTTAGCGACCTTCACGGGGTCGCCCTTGCCATTGCCAGGCTCGGGCGCGAAGACGGGCACGCCCGCCTGCTCTCCTACGACCTGCAGCTGCGTCACCGCGTTGGGGCGCTGGAGGTCGGCGGCAACGAGAACGGGAGTGTGCCCCTCGGACTTGAGCCACTTGGCGAGCTTGCCCGCAAGGGTCGTCTTACCCGCACCCTGCAAGCCCGCTAGCATGATGACCGTCGGAGGCTGCTTGGCGAACTCGAGCCGACGCTGCTCGCCACCGAGGATGGTGATGAGCTCGTCGTTGACGATCTGCACGACCTGCTGCGCGGGGTTGAGCGCCTTGGAGACCTCGTCGCCGAGGGCGCGCTCACGCACGCGACCGGTGAAGTCTTTGACGACCTCGAGAGAGACGTCGGCATCGAGCAGGGCGCGACGGATCTCGCGGACGGTGCCGTCGACATCCGCGGGGCTGAGCTTGCCTTTGCCGCGCAGGTTCTTGAACGTATCGGCGAGGCGATCCGTGAGGTTTCCGAAGAGTGCCATGGTCGGGCCAGTTTAACCGCTGGTCAGATGAACTGGCTCACCGCGAACACCAGGATGGGTCCGCCGAGGAAGAAGAGCATGGGGAGATTGTGGCACTCTGGGGCTATGACCCTCATCGTGCCCTTCAACGATCACACCCCCGTTGTTCCGGACTCAGCGTGGACTGCGCCCAATGCGACCCTCGTGGGTGCTGTGACGCTCGGCGAGGGTGTGAGCGTCTTCTACGGTGCGGTGCTGCGCGCGGACGTGGACGCGATCACTATCGGCGAGGACACCAACCTGCAGGACAACGTGACTGTGCACTGCGATGGAGGCAAGCCGACACGCGTGGGTGCACGGGTGAGCGTGGGACACGCCGCGATGCTGCACGGCTGCACCATCGAAGATGACTGCCTCATCGGCATGAGCGCGACCGTACTCAACAACGCCGTCATCGGAACCGGGTCGCTCGTCGCGGCAGGGGCGGTCGTGCTCGAAGGTACGGTCATCCCGCCTCATTCGCTCGTCGCGGGGGTACCGGCAAAGGTGCGGCGCGAACTGACCCCCGAGGAGTTAGAGAAGGTCAAGCACAACGCCGAGCACTATCTCGGCGTGCGCGATGCACACCGCAGAGCGACCCGCTAGGTAACTGCGCGTCAAGCGGCGGTCATCGCGTCGCCACCTGAGACGCGAGAACGCCGAGCACGACGACGGCGACGAGAGGGACGACGCCCACGAACAGGGTGGCGACCGAGATGACGACGTCACGCTTACGCACGATCTTGACGATCGACAGGATGATCGTCGCGAGCACTCCGAGGGCTGCGACGACGAAGAGTACCTGCCAGAACGCGCTCCCCGCGCCGCCGCCGTTGAGCGCGGCCGAGATGCCCGACGAGAACGAGACGAACATGATGGCGACGCCGACGAGGGCCCCGAAGAACGGGAGGAGACCGCGGAAAGTCATGTGCGCACTCTAGCGGTCACGACTCGCGTGTCGACAGTTCAGCCGACCAGCCCCTGCACGAACACGTGCGGTGTGAAACCGGTGAGGTCGCCGATCCCCTCCCCCTGACCCACGAGCTTGATCGGGATGCCCGTCTTCTCCTGCACCGCCAGCACGAAGCCGCCCTTCGCCGAGCCGTCGAGCTTGGTGAGCACGAGACCGGTGACCCCCGCGTGTTCGATGAAGGCCTCTGCTTGGGCGAGACCGTTTTGGCCGGTCGTCGCGTCAAGGACAAGAAGCACCTCGGCAATCTCGGTCTGTTTTTCGATGACGCGGCGGATCTTGCCGAGCTCGTCCATGAGTCCGCTCTTGGTCTGCAGGCGCCCAGCCGTGTCGATGAGAGCGATCTCGACTCCCTCGCGTTGAGCGAGCTCTACGGTCTGAAAGGCGACGGATGCCGGATCCTGCCCCTGTGCCTGAGGCTTGACGATCCGGGCCCCACCACGTTCGGCCCAGGTCGCGAGTTGCTCCACAGCCGCGGCGCGAAAGGTGTCGGCAGCCCCGACCACGACGGACCTCCCATAACCGGTGAGAAACTTCGCGAACTTACCGATCGTCGTCGTCTTACCGACGCCGTTGACACCGACGACGAGCACGACCGCCGGTCGCGCACTCAAATGGAGCGTGGGGTCGAGTCGAGCGAAGCGCTCCTCGAGCGTCTCGCGCAGCATCCGCTTCAGATCCGCCGGGTCAGTAGTGCGGTACTTCGCGACATTCGCGCGCAGCTCCTCGACAACGGAGTCGGTAATATCCGGCCCAAAGTCGGCCGAGATGAGGGCATCCTCCAGGTCTTCCCAGGTCTGATCGTCGATCGTCGGACGAGCGAACATGCCCTTGAGGGCGGAGGACAACGACCAGGATGGAGCCATGCGTCCAGGGTAGACGCGCTAGGCCGACTTCCTTCGTCGCGCCGACAGGAAGTTGTCGATCGCCCACACTGCGACCGCCACAACCGCGAATGTGAGAAAGAGCGCGAGCCAGCGCAGGAAATCTCCGGGCATCTCCGCGAAGCTCCCCGGCACCGTGAGGAGCACGATCATGAAGAGAGCCAAGCCGAGCGCATAGGCAAGAGCCCACACCCACTTCTTCCACTTGAGCAGGGTTGCACCGTCGAGGGCGGCGAGGGGAAGCAGGGCAAGGGGAAGGCTCGAGACGCCCTCGATCGTCATCGAACTCAGAAACTCGGAGAAGAACAGCAGCAGCGGATTGGAACCGGCTACGGGCGAGAGCAGCGTGTATCCGATCCACCCCACGGCAGCCGCGACCACGCCGAACCCCGAGCCGAGAAGAATCACGAGGGCGTCGCGGGAGAGTGCGAGTGTCGTCGCGAACGCGAGACCCGCGACCAGCCCGAAAATGACGCCCGGTTGAAACTCGAGGAGGCGTGCAATGAGCACCGCCACCAGGACGACGACGAGTGAGCCCCAGCGGAACTTGATGTACGGCTTCGAGGTGGGCTCGAGGCGAGTGACGACCACGCGGGTGAGCGTCCAGACGCCGAGGTTGAACACGATGAAACCCAGGAGTGCGCTCGCGAGCACGCGCAATGACATCAGGTTGGGGCCAAAGGCGGGATCGACGAAGCCTGCGATGATCGCCGCGAGAAGAAAGCCGGGCCAGACCAGCCACCGGTGCACGGAGTGCCTCTCTGCGCTCGCGTCGCTGCCGGCGCGCAGTCGCTTGCGCATCCACGCCACGACCCGGTCGTATCGCGCGCCGACCACCGAACCGAGAAGCGAACCCGGGTAACCGACGACGAGCATCAACATGACTGCCGAGCCGCACACGACGGCGACCTGCGGGGGCGTGAGCGCGGCATCCGGAATCGTCTTGAGGGTGCTGAGGATGCTCGGGTCTCCCAGTCCGGTCGATTCGAGAGGCCCGCCGAGCAGCACCCCAATCACGAGGGTGGGATTGCCTGACCCGAGCGCTCCCGGATACACGTCCCCGTCCACATATTCGAAGGTGATGGTATGCAGGCCCGAGTTCGCGTCTGTGAAGATGCCGGACAGGAACAGAGGTGCCGCGGGGAGGTTCGCGAGATCGTCGGCGCCCAGGGCGAGGTCGGAGCGCAAGCCAGCTCCCTCATCGATGCGCGAGACGATCCCGTCGCCCCAGCCCGCCTGGGCGAACGACCTGACGACCGCGACGACGTCAGCGAACGGAACGTCCTCGTAGACCAACTCGTACGCGAGGGTGATTCCGGTGTCGTCGAAATCGACCCCCTCGATACGCGACGCACAATCAGCGGGGAAGTCACGCAGGGGGGCGGGCACGAACCGCTGCTCGATGTCGAACAGTTCGCGGCCGAGGGTCGAGAAGAATGTGTTTTCGCACACGGTCGCATCCGCACGCGCTGGCGTGGATGTCGCGAGTGCGGGCATCCCCACGAGTGCAGCAGCAAGCAAGGTCAGCGCGACTATGCGAAGAAGTTTCACCCGGTCAGGGTAGTGGTTGCGCGCGTCGCGAGCTAGCTTGCTTCCTGCTTGCCCACGCGTTGACCGACAACGGCGCTGATACCGTCCGCACGCATGCTCACGCCGTAGAGCGCGTCGGCGATCTCCATCGTGCGCTTCTGGTGCGTGATGACGATGAGCTGGGAGGTCTCACGCAGGTCCTCAAAGATCGCGAGCAAACGACCGAGGTTCGCGTCATCGAGTGCCGCCTCGACCTCGTCCATGATGTAGAACGGGCTGGGGCGCGCCTTGAAGATCGCGATGAGCAGCGCAACCGCCGCGAGAGAGCGCTCGCCGCCGCTCAGGAGCGAGAGTCGCTCGATCTTCTTACCCGCGGGCTTGACCGTGACTTCGATGCCCGTCGTGAGCATGTCTTCCGGATCGGTCAGGTGAATGCTGCCTGTGCCACCCGGGAACAAGATCGGGAAGACCTGGTTGAATGCGGCCTTCGTATCGGCGAACGCGCTCGAGAAGATGTCCTGCATCTTGTCGTCGATCTCCTCGATGATCGTGAGGAGGTCTTTGCGAGTGTTCGTGAGGTCAGTGAGCTGCTCCGTGAGGAACTTGTGACGCTGCTCGAGGGCATCGAATTCCTCCAAAGCGAGCGGGTTCACCCGGCCGAGCTGCCCGAGCTTGCGCTCGGCCGCGGCCAGTCGCGCCTGCTGCTCGGCGCGGTTGAACGGCTTCGTTACAGGCTCAGCGGCTTCGGCGTCATCCTCGGAAGTCGGTGCCGAATCGTCGGGCACGGGAACCTCGGGGCCATACTCGGCGACGAGCACGTCTTCGACGAGACCCAGTTCTTCGCCCGCGCGCTCCAGCAGTGTGGAGAGGTGCAGCTTCTTCTCGTAGATCTGCATCTCGAGGCCGTGGACGTTCTCGCTGATCGCGACGAGGCGTTCGCGCAGGGAGCTCTCCTCCCGGCGCAGAGTCGCAAGTTCCTCATTCTGCTGGGCGCGCTCAGCCTCGGCGGCGGCGAGCTCGACGCGCGCCTCAGACACCGAGCGGTCGACCGAGTCGAGCACCGCGGGCAGCGCGTCGATGACCTCCGTTGCCGCGGCGATCTGACGCTGGCGGATGACCGTGAGTCTGGCGTGTTCCTCGGCCGCTTCGCGTTCGGCCACGAGCTGGGCCGCGAGTGAATCGGCACGCGCCCGCTCCGACCGCACGCGCTCACGCACGGTTTCGAGTTGGATGCGCAACTCGAGCTCCCGGGCTCGCGCCGCCTCCACCTCAGCGAGCACACCCTCACGGGCCGAAACGTCGAGGATGGGCCGCGGAGCCGCCTCGTACTCGTCATGTGCTGCCCGTGCGCGCTCGACCTCGAGTTCGGCCTCGCGAACACTCTCCGTCGAGACTCCGACGGCCTCGGAGAGGCGCTCCCACTCGGCCTGCGCGGCCTCGAGCTGGATACGGAACCGACCGAGCTGCTCCGACTGGGCGGCGAGGGCGGCGTCATACTCACGCAACGCGGCGAGGGCGGTCGCGGCATCCGTCTGCGCCGTCTCGAGAGCGGCACGCTTCTCGGCGAGCGAGAACCGCGTGCGCTCGATGTGGGTCGTGACGGTCGTGAGCTTCGCGGTCGCCGCGTCGCGCTCGGCCACGAGTTCGAGGCGGCTGCGCTTGGCACCAGACCCGCCACGCAGCACGTAGCGCGTGAGCACGTCGCCGGCTCGGGTCACGAAGGTCGCATCATCCGGCGCCGCCTTCCACGCTGCGCGGGCGGCATCGACGTCGTCGGCGACGAGGACGCTCGACAGCAGGCCGAGCACACCGTTCGGGGCCGTGACGACCTCGGATGCCGGACGCACGCCCGTCGCGGTAAAACCGCTCGACCGCGCGGGCGCGGCATCGGCGACAACGACCTCGACACGACCGAAGTCTTTCGAAGCGGAGTGGCTCAAGGCGTCGAAGGCCGCCTCGCTCGAATCAGCGAGCACGGCATCGGCGAGCGACCCGAGCGCCGCGGCTATTGCCGCCTCGAAGCCCGGCTCGATCTTGACGTGCTCGGCGACGAGACCGCGGATGCCCGACAGTTTGGCGCTCACGAGGGCGCTCGACCCATCCTTCTGATCCACTGCGAGCGAGAGCGCCGACGAGCGGGCCGCGAGAGCGTCGCGCTCTCGTTCGGCCGTATGCAGTTCATCGCGCAGCGCCTCAATCTCGGCCTGCACCGTGGCGACGTACGCCTCGGCCTCTTCGTACGCGCTGTCGAGCGAACCGTCGCCCTCGACGCTCGTGGCGGCCTCCGCTTCGAGCGAGACGAACTCGGCGCGCGTGGAGTCCCGGCGCTCCTCCGCCTCGGCGAGAGCCGCTTGTTGACGGATGAGCCCATTGCGCGCCGCGGTCAGCGTCGAACTCGCGACATCGACGCGCGAGGCGAGGCCCGCGAGTTCGAGTTCGTGACGGGAGACGAGAGCGCTCTGGGCAGAGATCTCCTCGTCGAGCGAGTCGAGGGACGCCTTCGCGGTTGCCGACTCGGCCGCGGCAGCTCCGACCGCCTCTTCGGCATCGGCCACACCGAGAGCGAGACGCTCCGCCTCGTCGCGCGCCTCCTGCACGGTCGCCTGACTAATGGTGGTGCCGACACCCGGAGCATCCGACTGCTGACCGAGCAGGGCGAGGCGCTGGTTGGCGAGGGTGTAGAGACTGCGCAGTCGCTCCTGCACGCTCTCGAGACCGAAGGCCGTGCGTCGCGCGATGTCGACCGCGTCGCCGACCTGGGCCTGCTCGAGGCGGCCTTCGCGGAGTTTGTTCTGATCGAGTTGCTCCTGCAGCACGATCCGTTCGGTCTTGCGCTCGGACTCGCTGCGGGAGAAGTCGGTGATTGCCGCCCGCAGTTCGACGACCTCGTCGGCGAGGAGCCGGGCGCGAGCGTCGCGAACGATCGCCGCGATCGAGGCGGCCTCCTTGGCGATCTCGGCCTGCGCACCGAGAGGTTTGAGCTGCCGGCGGATCTCGCCCGCGAGGTCGGAGAGTCGTGTGAGGTTCGCCTGCATCGCGTCGAGCTTGCGGAGAGTCTTCTCCTTGCGACGACGGTGCTTGAGGATGCCCGCGGCCTCCTCGATGAACCCGCGACGGTCTTCGGGGCTCGCGTGCAGAACAGCGTCGAGCTGACCCTGACCCACGATGACGTGCATCTCGCGCCCAAGCCCGCTGTCACTGAGCAGTTCCTGCACGTCGAGCAGGCGGCACTGCTCACCGTTGATGGCGTATTCGCTGCCGCCGTTGCGGAAGAGGGTGCGGCTGATGGTGACCTCGCTGTATTCGATCGGCAGCGCGCCATCGGAGTTGTCGATCGTGAGTATGACCTCGGCACGGCCCAGCGGACCCTTCGTCGCGGTGCCCGCGAAGATGACGTCTTCCATCTTGCCGCCGCGGAGGGTCTTGGCACCCTGCTCGCCCATCACCCAGGCGAGGGCATCCACGACATTCGACTTGCCCGACCCGTTGGGCCCGACGACGCACGTGACGCCCTGCTCGAACGCGAACGTGGTGGGCTGGGCGAAGGACTTGAACCCCTTGAGGGTCAGGCTCTTCAGGTACAAGTCGCCGTCCTTCACGTTGGGGGGGGTGTGCCAGTCCGGATCGACAGGCGGAATGTCTAAAGCTACCCGACGAGAGGCAGTCAGTTGTACTCTGGTCGGCTGCCCGAAAGGAGCGATCATGCCTATATTTGCCGTCGACGAGCTCGTCATCGCGCCCGAGCTCACCGACGACTTCGTGACGGCCATCCGCGTCGGCAACGCCGTCGAAGAGATCACCTACGGCACTCCGGACCTCGCCTACGAGCCCGAGGAGGAGCTGCCCTACTTCACCGATCGTTTCACCCCCACGCGACTCGTCGTCGCGCGCGTCGACGGGCGCATCGTCGGACGCGGCGTTTACGAGACCCGTGTTGGCGAGGAGGCGGACACCGCGTGGTTGAGCGTGCTCGTGCTGCCCAAGTACCGCGGTCAGGGCATCGGACGCGCGCTCGCCGACAGCGTTGAGTGCATCGCTCGCGAGGCGGGCAAGGCCAAGGCGGTGAGCTACACGGCGATCCGCGATGCCGACGGTCCGCGTCTCGACTCCCCCACGGGGTTCGGTTCGGTGCCCGCAGAGGACCGCACCGTGCGGTTTCTCGGGGCGCGCGGCTACTCGCTCGAACAGATCGAACGAGTCAGCCGGATGCACCTGCCCCTCATCGGCGTAGAGAAAATGCTCGCGACTGCCGCCGCCGCGAGCGGCGACGACTACCGGGTGCACACGTGGGTCGGTTCAACCCCTGAGCGGTGGATCGACGACCTCGCGGTGCTCGAGACCCGCATGAGCACGGATGCCCCGAGCGCCGGGCTCGAGGAACCCGAGGATGTGTGGACGCGGGAGCGCATCATCGCGGCCGATGAACGCAACGCCAAGTCGCCGCGCACTCGCCTGACCGCGGCCGTCGAACACATACCGAGCGGGACGCTCGCGGGCTACACGGTGCTGTCGGCGCCGCGCCAGAGGCACCGCGCGGTCGCGCAGTACGCGACCCTCGTGCTCCGCGAGCATCGTGGACACCGGCTGGGCATGCTGCTGAAGGTCGCGAACCTCGAGCATCTGGCACGCGTGTCGCCCGGGCATCCGTCGGTTACGACATTCAACGCCGAGGAGAACCGCCACATGCTCTCGGTCAACGAGGCCGTCGGCTTCGTCGGCATCGCATCGGAGAGCGCCTGGCGGCTCGACCTCTGAGGACTGCTAGAACGCGGGCAGACCGGTGAGCGCCCGCCCGATCACGAGGGTGTGCACGTCGTCGGTGCCCTCATAGGTTCGCACCGACTCGAGGTTGGCGAGGTGACGCATGACCGGGAACTCGTTCGTGACACCGTCGCCACCCAGGATCTCGCGCGCCGCGTGGGCGATGCCGATCGCCTCGCGCACGTTGTTGAGCTTGCCTACGCTCACCTGCGCGGGCGTGAGGGTTTTCGCCTGCTTGAGCGCGCCGAGGTGGAGGGCGACGAGCATGCCCTTCTCGTACTCGACGAAGGAGTCGGCGAGGCGCTGCTGCACGAGCTGCTTGGCCCCGATGGGTCCGCCGAACACCTCGCGCTCGATCGACCGCGCGACGGCCGCATCGAGGCACGCGGCCGCGGCACCCATCACTCCCCACACGATTCCGTAGCGGGCCTCGGTGAGGCAAGAGAACGGGGCCGAGAGACCCAGGGCACCCGGCAGCACCTCCGCGGTAACGCCGTCGAGTAGGACATCGCACTGGATCGAGGCGCGCAGGGAGAGCTTGCCCGTGATGTCCGTCGCGGTGAACTCCGGCTGGTCGGTGCGCACGAGGAATCCGCGGATGCCGTCATGAGCCCGAGCCCAGACGACCGCCACGTCGGCCACCGACGCGAGCCCGATCCAGCGCTTGCGTCCCGTGATGCGCCAGGTGCCATCGCCATCGAGCGCTGCGGACGTGGACATCGCGGCGGGGTCGCTGCCGCCCGTGGGCTCGGTGAGGCCGAAGCATCCGATCGCCTCGCCCGTGGCCATGCGCGGGAGCCACTCGGCCTTCTGCTCCTCGGAGCCGAACTTGTGAATCGCCGACATCGCGAGGGAGCCCTGCACGCTCACGAACGTGCGCCACGCGGTGTCGACCGCTTCGAGCTCGTAGCAGGCAAGGCCATAGCTGGTGGCATCTGCGCCCGCGCAGCCGTAGCCCTCGATGTGCATGCCCAGGAGGCCAGCGCGGCCCAGCAGTTCGACGTACTCCCGCCGGAAGGTGTGCGTCTCGAAGTCCTCGTCGACCGTCGACGCAATGACGGATGCCGCCTCACGAGCCTTTCGCTGCCACTCCCGCTGTTCGGGGGTGAGCAGCTCCGCCAGCCCGAGCAGCTTCTCCGCGGTCGTCATGACCGCAGCCTATCGCGGCCCCACAGCCTGCGACTCAGGAGCCCCAGGTGGCGAACCGCTCCGTGATGCGGTCTGCGAAGTCGCCCGAGGTCTCGAGCACGACCGTGCAGTGCGCGCCCTCCTGCGGCGGGAAGTTCTGGTACATGCCGCGGGTATCGCAAATCGTCGCCCCCCGCGCGGGGCCGTCGTTGCAGTCGACTTCCACGCCGATCGTGGGGGCCGAAATCGGGATGACATCGCCAAGCGCGATCGCCGCCGCGAGTGCGTCGTGGCACGGCGAGCACCGCTCGTCGAAGGACACCGAGTGGAAGAAGTCGAAGTAGAAGTCGGTGATGCGGGCGACGAAGCTCGCGATCGGGTTGCCCGCGTTCGCAAGTCGCTCGCGGTGGTCCTCGGTGATGATCTCGCGCATCGTGACGTCGAGCGGAACGAGAGTGACATGCCACGGCGCGCTGAGCACCGCCTGCGCCGCCTCGGGGTCGTGCAGGATGTTCGCCTCTGCCGCCGGGGACTGGTTGCCCGGGGCATCCGCCGCTCCCCCCATGACGGTGATGCGCGGGATGAGCTCGGTAAGCCGCGGCTCGATGCCGAGCGCGATGGCGAGGTTGGAAAGCGGGCCCGTCGCGATGAGGTGGATCTCGCCCGGGTTCTCGCGCGCGAGACGCACGATGAGCTCGGGCCCGGTCTCGTTCGCGACGCGGCCGACCGGCTCGGGCAGGTTGGAGTTGCCGAGTCCGTCGTCGCCGTGCACGTGCGGTGCGAGCACGGGGACGTCACCCCGGATCGTCGTCTCGGTACCGCGTGCGACAGGGATTCCCGCCGCACCGGCAAGTTCGAGCACCCGCAGGCTGTTCGTCGCCGCCTGCGCCGCGGAGATATTGCCGAAGACGGTGGAGACCCCGACGACCTCCGCCCTGTCGCTGCCGAGGAGGTAGAGCAGGGCCATGGCGTCATCGACGCCCGTGTCGCAGTCGAGGATCACCTTCACCCTCCCGAGGCTATTGCCGAGCCTGGCGCGCTGGCCAGGGCGCGCTCAGATGTCGGCGCGATCTGGGAGGAATGCTCAGATGCGCGTCACGCGCAGCCGCTGGCAGAACGCGCAGAAGTGCGATCCGCGGTTCATGAACGACTCGCGCACTATCGGTCGCCCACAGCGGGGACACGGACGCCCCTGCTGGCCGTAGGCCTTGAGGGAGTGGGCGAAGTAGCCGGACTGCCCGTTGACGTTGAGGTACTGGGTGTCGAAGCTCGTTCCGCCTTCGGAGAGTGCCTGCGCGAGCACAGTGCGAACCTCGGCGAGCAGCAGCTTCGCGCGCGGCCGGCTGAGCGTTGCCGTCGGCTGTTCGTAGTGGATGCGTGCGCCCCACAGCGACTCGTCGGCGTATATGTTGCCGATGCCGCTCACGAGGGTCTGGTCGAGCATCGCACGCTTGATCGTCGTGTTCTTCGCGGCCAGACGGCGCAGGAACAGGGCGTCGTCGAAGTGCACGTCCATGGGGTCGCGTGCGATGTGTGCAACCTGGGTCGGCAGCACCTGATCGGGGCGATCCCGCGTGGGAACGAGTGCATCGAGTGACATCGAACCGAAGATGCGCTGGTCGACGAAGTTGAGCCGCAGCGCGCCGTGCTCGGGGTGGTGGAGGTCGATGCGGATGCGCGTGAGGGGGTCATCCCGATCGGGCTCGCGCAGCAGCACCTGTCCCGACATGCCGAGGTGCACGACGAGGGCGGACTCGGCGGGGGTCTCGACAGGCTCGACCACCGGGGGCTGGTCGACCACCGGGGACTGCTCGACCACCGGAATCCACAGGAACTTGCCCCGACGCTGCGGCGGCGCGAGCGTGGCGCCCGTCAAACGGTCGATGAAATCCTCGGCGGGTCCGGGATGACGCCGCAGCGAGCGCCCGTCGAGCACGGTGACCGCGACAACGGTGGCGCCCGCGACGGCGGGCTCGAGTCCCGCCCTTACGACCTCGACTTCTGGCAGTTCGGGCACGCTAGGCCTGCAGTCGCGTCCAGGCTTCGAGCGCGGCGGCCATCTCGGCCTGCTTTTTGCTCGACCCGGATCCCGTCGCGACGGCCTCGGAGTCGAGCAACACGCGCGCGTGGAACCGCTTGGAGTGGTCGGGCCCGCTGTCGGTGACCTCGTACCGCGGGAGGCCACGACCGAGCCTCGTCGACAGCTCCTGCAGGCTCGTCTTGGGGTCCATGGCGGCACCGAAACGATCGGGATTCACGAGGAGGGGGTGGATGAGGCGCAGCACGAGATCCCTCGCAACCTCGCCGCCCAGCGAGAGGAAGGTCGCGCCAATGAGGGCCTCGACCGTGTCGGCGAGGATCGACGACTTGTCGCTGCCACCCGTCAGCTCTTCGCCCTTGCCGAGGCGAATGTGCGCCCCGAGGCCGATTCCCCGAGCGATCTCCGCGAGCGCGGCGCTGGACACGAGGCTCGCCCGGCGCTTGGCAAGTTCCCCCTCGTCGAGGTCGGGATACTCCGTGTAGAGCATCACCGTCACAGCCTGCCCGAGGATTGAGTCCCCTAGGAATTCGAGACGTTCGTTGTGCGCTAGCCCACCGTTCTCGTACGCAAAAGAGCGGTGGGTGAGCGCGAGCTCGAAAAGAGTCGGGTCGATGTCGACCCCGAGGACCGCGGCCAGTTGGCTGCGGTCATCCACATTAAACGTCGGCGACCTTGCGGCCCTTGTACTCCATGTACAGGGGCGTGCCAGCGGAGTCCTCAACGACCTTCGCGCGGTGCGGGAGGCTGTAGGTGACCTTGCCGTTCTCGATCGTCTTGACGAGCGTGGGGGCGTCAGCCTTCCACTGGGCGCGGCGCATGCGGGTCGAAGCCCGCGACATCTTGCGCTTGGGAACAGCCATGGTTTTCTCTTCTCTATCTGTGTCTAAGACTTACGGTTCGTCGTCCGTCAGGCCTTCAAGACCCGCGAGGGCAGCCCATCGCGGATCGACGGGAGCCTCGTGCTCGTGACCGGGATTGTCAAGCAGACGCACCCCGCACTGTGGACACAGGCCGGGGCAATCTTCTTGACAGACCGGTTGGAACGGTAGTGACAGGACCACCGCATCCCTGACCACCGGCTCGAGGTCGACGTGATCGTCGGAGACCGTGTAGTCAAAAGCTTCGTCGAAAGAATACGCGAAAAGCTCCTGGAATTCGACCTCGACCGGCAGCGTGACCTCGGTGAGGCAGCGCACGCACTCCCCTTCGGCGACGGTTTCGGCGTTGCCGGAGACCAGAATTCCGTCGTGCAGCGACTCAAGGCGGGCTTCGATGTGCATCTCGGCCCCTTTGCGCACGCCAATTACCGCGTTGCCGAACTCGTCGGGCACCGTGACATCGAGCGACTTCTCGCGCATCTCGCCGGGGCGGTGCATGAGGTCGAACACGGGAATCGTGTACGGGGTCTTGACGAAGTGAGGCACGAAGAAAGATTCTACGCGCGGGAGCCTGAGTGCCGGGCCCTAGAGCGCGGCCTCCACCTCGGTGAACGCCTCGTCGTAGATGGCAAGTGCGCGCGCCACCTCGTCGGGGGTGACGATGCACGGCGGAACGACATGGATGCGGTTGTCAGCCGCGAACGGCAGCAGTCCCCGATCCATGAGTGCCTTCTTGACCTGCAGGATCACTCCACCGGAGACGGGCTGGCGGGTCTCGCGATCGTCGACGAGGTCGAGGGCCCAGAAGACGCCGAGACCACGCACGTCGCCAATGAGGGGGTGCTTGTCGGCGAGCGCGTCGAGGCCGGGGCCGAGGTGGTCGGCTCCGATCATCCGCGCGTTCTCTACCGCACCCTCAGCCTCCATCGCGTCGATGGATCCGACGATCGATGCCATGGCGAGCGGGTGCCCCGAGTACGTGAGGCCTCCCGGGAAGACCTGGGTCTCGAACGCGTTCGCGATCGACTCCGAGATGAGAACGCCTCCCGCGGGAACGTAGCCCGAGTTGACACCCTTCGCGAAAGTCGTGAGGTCGGGCATCACATCGAAGCCCTGCCACGCGAACCACTCGCCGGTGCGGCCGAAGCCGCACATGACCTCGTCGAGAATGAGCAGGATCCCGTACTTGTCGCAGAGCGCTCGAACACCCTGCAAGTAGCCCGGCGGCGGTACGAGCACGCCGGCGGTACCCGGCACCGTCTCCATGAGAATCGCGGCGATGGAGTTCGACCCCTCAGACTGGATCACGCGCTCAAGGTGGTGCAGGGCGCGCTCGCTCTCTTGCTCCGGCGAGTCCGACCAAAACTCCGAACGGTAGGCGAACGGGCCGAAGAAGTGCGCGTGCCCGCGCGAGAACTCGTTGGGCACGCGGCGCCAATCGCCCGTCGCCACGATCGCGGCTCCCGTGTTGCCGTGGTACGACCGGTAGGTGGAGAGCACCTTGTCGCGGCCGGTGGTGATGCGAGCCATGCGGATGGCGTTCTCGTTGGCATCCGCACCACCGTTGGTGAAGAAGACCTTGCCGAAGTGGCCGCCAGCTTTGGCGAGGATGCGCTTTGCAGCCTCACCGCGGGCGAGGTTGCCGTGGGCGGGCGCTACCGTCGCGAGCTGGTCGGCCTGCGCCTTGATGGCGTCGATGATCGCCGGGTGCTGGTGACCCATGTTGGTATTGACGAGCTGGCTCGAGAAATCGAGATACCGGTTGCCCTCGAAGTCCCACACCGTGCTGCCCAGTCCGCCCTCGATGAGGAAGGGGTTGAGCGCGCCCTGGGCCGACCACGAGTGAAACACGTGGGCGCGATCGAGATCGTACGCGAGCTGGCCGTCTTCTGAAGTCATGTCTTTGGATCCTTTGGAGGTGCACGGGTGAGGCGGGCGGATGATGCACCCGCCCGCCTCACATTAGTGAATCAGAACTACTTGCCGCCTTCTTCGAGCACGACGTCGATGGGCGTGAAGCCCTCGCCGGTCACATCCACACCCTCGGCGATGAGCTCGTCGAGAGCCTTGTGGATGTACTCGTTGGTGTACGCGCCCTCATCGGGTTCGGCCGTGATCACGGTCGTGCCCTCGAGGTTCTTGGCGTTGAGCGCCACGTCGACCGTCTGAGCCCAGGCCGCTTCGTCGATGATGCCGATGCCGTTGGGCGACGGCCAGACGAGCTTGTTGACCTCGTTGGTCTGCCAGAGCTGGTGGCTAGCGCCCAGGGTGGGTCCGTACTTGAGCACGATGTCCGCGGTCTCCTGCGGGAAGTCACGCGCATACACGAAGCCACGGATGACGGCCTTGAGGAATTTGACCGCGGTCTCCTGGTACTCGGTGTCGGAGCCCAGACGCTCGGTGTTGGCCCAGATCGCGTCTTGCAGCATCGCGGTGCCCTCATCGTTCCAGTTGATGACCGTGAAGTCCTCGGGCTGGTAGAGCTCACCGGTCGCCGGGTTGACGGCCTCCAGCACCTGCGCGTACTCGTTGTAGGTCATCGCCTGGGCGGCATCGATGTCACCCGCGAGGAGTGCCGCCATGTCGAAGTTCTGTTGAACCAGAGTGACGTCGGTCGCCGGATCCAAGCCCGCCTCGGTGATGCCCGCGAACAACTCGAACTCGTTGCCGAAGCCCCAGTTGCCGACGTTCTTGCCCTTCAGATCGGCCGCGGTCGTGATGTTCTTGTCCGCGAACGAGACCTGAAGGGTACCGGAGCGCTGGAAGATTTGGCCGATGTCGGTGATCCCCGCGCCAGCCTCACGGCTCGCGAGTGCCTTGGGCACCCACGCGATCGCGAAGTCGGCCTGGTTGTCGGCGAGCACGGTCTGGGGAACGATGTCCACGCCGCCCTCGAGGATCGTCACGTCGAGCCCCTCGTCCTCGAAGTAGCCCTGGTCGAGAGCCGCGTAGTAGCCACTGAACTGAGCCTGCGCGAACCACTGCAACTGCAGCGTGACGGGGGTGAGCCCGCCGTCGTCGGTAGGTGTCTCGGTATCAGTTGCCGCGCAACCGCCGAGAACGAGGGCAACGGATGCTGCTGCCGCAGCGAATCCGAGCACACTCTTCTTGAGTCTCATGTTCTCTCCTGTCGTTGGTTCTGCTGTGTGGTGCTGTGACCGACCACCTGGCGCCATCGGCAGGTGGACGTGGTGGGGCGCGTCAGCGCCGGCGGCTCGCGAGTCGCTCGAGGGCGAGGGTTGCCGCGTAGAACACGAGTCCGAGCACGATTGCACCGAAGACGTAGGCCCACGCGCGCGGGTAGGCGCTGTTGGCGGCGGCCGAGGTGATGCGTGCGCCGAGACCGTTCTGCAGCCCGCCAAAGTACTCGGCCACGACGGCCGAGATGACAGCCAGCGACGACGCGATGTTGAGGCCCGTGAAGACGTAGGGAACGGCGCCGGGCAGCGTCACGGTGCGTGTGAGCTGCCAGTTCGACGCCGCGTACGCCCTCATGAGATCGCGATGCACGGGAAGCACCTGACGGAGGCCGCGGAGGGTGTTGATGAATACCGGTACGAACACGACGATCGCGACGATCACGCGGCGCGGCGTCTCACTCGTCGCACCAAACATGTTCGTGAGCACGGGCGCGAGTGCCACGATGGGCACGACAGCGATCGCCGCGACGATGGGCGCGATGAGTGCGTCGATGAAGCTCAGTCGGCTCGCGAGCAGCGCCATGACGATCGCGAGGACACTCCCGGCGATGAGCCCGATGAGAGCGTTGGCGCCCGTCGCGAGGGTCGCCGACCAGATGGCGGGGGCGACAGTGGTGAGCTGCTTGCCGATCGCCGACGGCGCGGGCAGCAGGTAGGGCTGGATCTTCGCCACGATCACGAGAACCTCCCACAGCACGAGGCCCACGACGCCGAGGAGAATCGGCGGCAGGATCCTGCGTGTGAAGGTCGACGTCATCGCGTCTCCACTCCGCGCACCTTGCCGTCGCGGATCTTCGGGGTCGCACCTGTCGCAGTCTCCCCCGCGGGCGCACCATGGAGCGCCTCGCGCACCTCGGTGACGCTCGCAAAGAACCCTGACTCCTCGCGCAGCAACTCCCCGCGCGCCTCCCCGAGAGTGATATCGATGATCTGGCGGATACGTCCCGGGCGCGGCGACATGACGACGACGCGATCACTCAAGAACACCGCCTCAGGGATCGAGTGCGTCACGAAGACGACGGCCGCTCCGGTCTCGGCGCAGATGCGCACGAGCTCAGCCTGCATCCGCTCGCGGGTCATCTCATCGAGGGCGCCGAAGGGCTCGTCCATGAGCAGCAGTTCGGGGCGTTCCGCGAGGGAGCGGGCGATCGCCACGCGCTGCTGCATGCCTCCGGAGAGCTGCTCGGGGTAGCTGCCGGCGAACTCGCCGAGACCCACGAGGTCGATGAGCTCGGCGGCGCGGGTGCGGCGGCTCGCAGCATCCGCCCCGTGCAATTGCAGCGGCAGTTCGATGTTCGCCGAGACCGTGCGCCAGGGCAGCAGGCCCGCCGTCTGGAAGGCGATTCCGTAGTCCTGGTCCAGGCGCGCCTGGCGGGCGGACTTGCCGAAGACCTCGATGCTTCCGCTCGTCGGGGTGTCGAGGTCGGCGATGAGGCGGAGGAGCGTCGACTTTCCGCACCCCGAGGGCCCGATGAGGGAGACGAACTCGCCCTTCTCGACCGTGAGGGAGACGTCGTCGAGCGCCGTGACGGTGGATTGACGAGAGCGGGTGAACGTCTTCGTGACGCCCGTGACCGTGACAGCGCTCATGCTGAAACCTCATTCCTGCGGAAGCGCCCGAGGGTGAGCGCGATGAGAGCGACGATGCCAGCGGTTGCGAGACCCATGAGCACGGCGCCGGCGATCGGGGAGAACGCCTTAGCGGGATCGGATGATCCAGACTGCGCGTACTCGATGATGAGGCGGCCGATGCCACCCTTGGCCCCGGTCGAGACCTCCGCGACGACAGTGCCGATGATCGCGGATGCCGCCCCGAGGCGCAGCGCCGAGATGAGATACGGAACGCTCGCCGGCAGACGGAGGTAGATCAGGGTCTTCCACCAGCCCGCGGCGAAGGAGTGCATGAGCTCCCCCTGCGCGACCGTCGGGGATTGCAAGCCGCGCAGGGCGCCGACGGCGACCGGGAAGAACGCGAGGTAAGACGCGATCACCGCTACGGACATCCACCGTTGCCACTCGAAGTCGCCGATCTGTACACGACCTCCCCAGCTCACGATGACGGGCGCGAGCGCGATGAGTGGCACGGTCTGGCTGAGGATGAGCCACGGCAGGATCGCCGCCTCAGCAATGCGGAAGCGCAACATGAGAAGCGCGAACCCGAGCCCCACGACCGTGCCGACCGCGAGCCCGACCGCTGCGGTACCGAGGCTCGACAGGCACGCGAGCAGCACCGTGAGCCACACCGGTTGCGAATCCGGGCTGCTATTGACCGGCGCGAGGGCACGCGCGACCATGTCCCAGAGGTGCGGCATCGCGATGTCGGAGGTGCGCGGCAGCAACTGGATGCCGAAGAGCTCGAACCCCTCGACGGGGCCGATGGCCTTGTAGCCCTCCCACAGTCCCGCGAGCAGGGCGATGCCCAATGCTCCCAGGATCAGTGTTCGGAAATACCTCATGCTTTGGCGGTGATGTGCTCGCGGAGCGCCGGCATGACAGTCTCGCCGTAGACGCGCAGCGTCTCCTCCTTGTTGTCGTGTTGGAGGTAGCCGGCGAACTGGTCGACCCCGAGCTCCTGCAGCGCCTTGAGCTTCTCGATGTGCTGCTCGGCGGTGCCGAGCACACAGAACCGGTCGACGATGTCGTCGGGAACGAAGTCGGCGTGCGTGTTTCCCGCGAGTCCGTGCTGGTTGTAGTCGTACCCCTCACGCGACTTGATGTAGTCCGTGAGCGCCTTCGGAACGTTCGACCCCTCGCCATACTTGGCGACGATGTCGGCGACGTGGTTGCCGACCATGCCGCCGAACCATCGGGTCTGGTCGCGCATGTGCTCGATGTTGTCGCCGATGTACATCGGCGCGGCAACACAGAACTTGATGGACATCGGGTCGCGACCGGCGGCCTCGGCGGCATCGCGAACCGTCTTGATCATCCACTCCGCGATGTCGAGGTCGGCGAGCTGCAGGATGAAGCCGTCGCCGACCTCCCCCGTGAGTTTGAGAGCCAGCGGGCCGTATGCGGCGACCCACACCTCGACCTCCGACCCCTTGGACCAGGGGAACTGCAACTGCGACCCGCAGTACTCGACGGGCCGCGAGTTAGCGAGCTCACGGATCACGTGGATCGAGTCGCGCAAGGTCTTGAGGGTCGTCGGCGCCCCATTCGTTACGCGCACCGCCGAGTCGCCACGACCGATACCGATGATGGTGCGGTTGCCGTAGAGCTCGTTCAGGGTCGCAAAGACGGATGCCGTGACCGTCCAGTCCCGGGTGGCGGGGTTCGTCACCATGGGGCCGACCTTCACGCGATGCGTCTCGTTCAGAATCGCCGAGTAGATCACGTACGGCTCCTGCCACAGCAGGTGCGAGTCGAACGTCCACACGTACTCGAAACCGTACTGCTCGGCGAGTTTCGCGAGATGGACGGTACGGGAGGCGGGCGGGTTGGTTTGGAGGACTGCTCCGAATTCCATGAAAGCTCTTTCTGGTGCTACCGGTGATCGAGCTCGTCGAGATCTCGACTTCGCTCGATCACCGGACGGTTAGATGAGGTACTGGGAGAGGCCGCGCTTGACGAACTGGCCGTCACCCTTGGCACCGAGATACTCGTTGTCGTCGACGATGACCTTGCCGCGGGACATGACGGTGTCGACGTGCCCGTCGACCTCGAAGCCCTCCCAGGCACTGTGATCCATGTTCATGTGGTGCGTTTTCACGCGGCCCGTTTCAGGCATCCCGATCGACGTGTGGCCGTTCGGGTCGTAGATCACGATGTCGGCATCCGCGCCGGGCTGGATGACGCCCTTCTTGCCGTACAGACCGAACATGCGTGCCGGGGTGGTCGCCGTGATCTCCACCCAGCGCTCGAGGGTTATCTGGCCGTCGACGACGCCCTGGTAGAGCAGGTCCATGCGGTGCTCCACCGAGCCGATACCGTTCGGGATCTTGCGGAAGTCGCCGAGCCCCAAGTCCTTCTGCCCCTTCATGCAGAACGGGCAGTGGTCGGTCGAAACCATCTGAATGTCGTTCGTGCGCAGCGACTGCCACATGGCGTGCTGGTGACCCTCCTCCCTGGAACGCAAAGGCGTCGAACACACCCACTTTGCGCCCTCGAAGTTGCCCCACTCCTCGCTCGACGCGCCGAGCTGCTCCTCGAGTGAGAGGTAGAGGTACTGCGGGCACGTCTCGCCGAACACGTTCTGCCCGTTGTCACGCGCCCAGGCGAGTTGCTGCACGGCCTGCTTCGCGCTCACGTGAACGACATAGAGCGGCGCGTTGGTGAGATTGGCGAGCATGATCGCGCGGTGGGTGGCCTCCTCCTCCATCTGCCACGCGCGGGCGTAGCCGTGGTTGATGGGGTCGGTCTTGCCTGCCTCGGCGAGCTGGGCGGCGAGCACGTCGATCGCCGGTCCGTTTTCGGCATGCATCATCGTCATCATGCCGGTGTCGGCGGACACCTGCATGGCCTTGAGGATCTGCGCATCATCCGAATAGAAGACGCCCGGGTAGGCCATGAAGAGCTTGAAGCTCGAGATGCCCTCGTCGGGGAGTGCGCGCATCGCCTGGAGCGAGTCCTCGTTGACCTCGCCGATGATCTGGTGGAAGGCATAGTCGATGGCGCAGTTGCCGTCGGCCTTGGCGTGCCAGGCGGCAAGCCCATCCATCACACGCTGACCGAAGGTCTGCACGGCGAAGTCGATGATCGTCGTCGTGCCGCCCCACGCCGCGGCACGAGTGCCGGTCTCGAACGTGTCTGAAGCGGCCGTGCCGCCGAACGGGAGCTCCATGTGGGTGTGCGCGTCGACACCGCCCGGGATGACGTACTTGCCGGTGGCGTCGATCACCGTGTCGACCCCCTGCGTGAGGTCGGTGCCGAGGAGCACCGACCCGGGGGCGAGCACGGCGGCGATCGTCTCACCGTCGACGAGCACGTCGGCCAGGGAACGGCCGGTGGAGGTGACGACGGTGCCACCGCGAATGAGAGTTGTGGTCATGAGAGTCTCCTGGGTTTCGATACGCGCGTTGTGCTACTCAACCAGCGGTTACGGCTTCGGGATCGACGTGTAGGACTCGGGTCGGCGGTCGCGGTAGAACTGCCAGTCGTCGCGCATCTGCTGCACCATGTCCATGTCGAGGTCGCGGATAAGGATCTCCTCCTTCTCCCCCGACCCCCGCTCGCCCACGAAGTTGCCGCGCGGGTCGATGACCTGACTGGTTCCGTAGAAGTCGACGGCGAGGTCGCCGTACTCGTTGTCCTCGCGACCGACCCGGTTGGGCTGCAGCACGAAGTAACCGTTCGCGACCGCGGCGCACGGACCCTCGACCTCCCACAGGCGGTTGGACAGGCCGGGCTTGGTGGCGTTGGGGTTGAAGACCATGTGCGCACCGTTCAGGCCGAGCTCGCGCCATCCCTCGGGGAAGTGGCGGTCATAGCAGATGTAGAGGCCGACCTTGCCGACCGAGGTGTCGAAGACCGGGTAGCCCATATTGCCGGGACGGAAGTAGAACTTCTCCCAGAAGCGGTCAAGGTGCGGGATGTGGTGCTTGCGGTATTTGCCGAGGATCGTGCCGTCGGACTCCACGATGACGGCCGTGTTGTAGTACACGCCTGTGATGTCCTCCTCGTAGATGGGGAGGATCATGACGATGCCGAGCTCCTTCGCGAGCTTCGCGAAGCGCTGCACGATGGGCCCGTCGGCGGGCTCAGCGTAGCGGTAGTACTTCTTGTCTTCGGTGATGCCGAAGTACGGGCCGTAGAACAGTTCCTGGAAGCAGATGATCTGTGCGCCGTCAGCCGCCGCGTCCCGAGCGAACTGCTCGTGCTTGGCGATCATGGACTCCTTGTCACCCGTCCATGTCGTCTGGGTGATTGCTGCGCGTACGACTGTCATAGCTGCCTTCCGGATCAGGCCCCCAGTATTCGCGGGGAACGTTTCCCCATTGTTTCCCTTTGTGACGACCGCGTAAATAGACTGGGGGCATACAGACCCGTGCGCCGGTTATGGCGTGGTTCGCTGCCCGGAATTGGACAGCTGGTGCTGATCAGAGGCACATTCGTGCCCGGATGCCCCACGCCCCCTTTCTCGGAGAACCCATGCGCACCCCTTCCGCCCTGTCCCTCGCCGCCTCTCTTGTCGCCCTGCTCGCCCTCGGCGCGTGCGCCGGCACACCCATGACCGGAGCGACTCTCACACCGACCCCATCGATCGACCCCTCGGCCCCCGTGACCGTCGACAACTGCGGGTACCCCGTGACGTTCGATGCTGCCCCCGAGCGCGTCGTCACGATCAAGTCGTCCACAACCGAAGCGCTCCTCGCGCTCGGGCTCGGCGACCGGATAGTCGGCACTGCCTTCCAGGACGGTCCCGTGCCCGAGGAATGGACGGCGGATGCGGCGGGCCTCGAGTCGATCGCCGACAAAGTACCGAGCGAAGAGGTCGTCCTCGAGCGTGAACCCGACCTTGTCTACGCGGGCTGGGAGTCGAACTTCTCGTCCGATGGCGCCGGCGAGCGCGACGAGCTCGAGGCGCTCGGCGTACACACCTACGTATCGCCCTCCGCGTGCCAGAGCGCGAACCAGCCCAACCCCCTCACGTTCGACGACATATTCGCCGACATCGAAGAACTCGCCGCGATCTTCCGTGTCGACGCGAGCGAGCTCATCTCCGCGCAGCGCGCGACTCTCTCCCTCGTCGAGAAGGCGGGTGCGAACGGGGACGGCCGCACCGCGCTGTGGTTCTCGTCCGGGTCAGACACCCCCTACGTGGGCGCGGGAATCGGCGCACCGCAGCTCGTACTCGAGGCTGTCGGACTCACCAACATCGCGGGCGACCTCGACGCCACGTGGGCGCCCTTCAACTGGGAAGCGGTCGTGGATGCAGACCCGGACTTCATTGTGCTTGTCGACTCGACGTGGAACTCCGCCGACAAGAAGATCGGCGTGCTCGAATCCAACCCGGCAACCGCCAACCTGACCGCGGTGCAGCAGAAGAAGTACCTCATCGTTCCCTTCGCGGCCTCGGAAGCGGGCGTACGCACCGTGGAGACGGTCGCGTCGTTGTCGGACCAGATCTCCGAACTCGATGGGCGCTAGCCGCAACATCCTGATCGGGGTTGGCCTCGCGGTCGCCCTTGTGCTGTCGATCGTCGTCGCGGTGACGATCGGGCCAGCGGACATCAGGTTCGACGAGGTGTGGCGCTCGATCTTCGCCCACCTCGGAATTGGAGATAGCGGACTCACGGTTCTGCGCGACGGCATCGTCTGGGAACTGCGGTTGCCCCGAGTGCTCACGGCGGCCGCGGTCGGCGCGGGCCTGGCGATCAGCGGCGCCGTCATGCAGGCGATCACTCGCAATCCGCTCGCCGACCCCTACCTGCTGGGGCTGTCGTCGGGGGCCTCGCTCGGCGCGGTCAGCGTGCTGCTGCTGGGCGCCGCCCTGTTGCTGCCTCTTGCGGCGTTTCTCGGGGCGATGGTCGCGCTCGGGCTCACTCTGGTACTTGCCTCGTCGCTCGGGGCGATTACGCCCACGCGCACGGTACTCGCGGGTCTCGCGGTGTCGTCGCTCGCTTCCGCAATCACGAGTCTCGTGATCTTCTGGACCGTGACGGGTGACAGTTACCGCGAGATCCTCGGATGGTTGCTCGGGTCGCTCGCGGGTGCCCGCTGGCCCGCCGTCGCGATCTCGTTCGGGGCGGTACTTGTCGCCGGCATCCCGATCATCGCGACCGGTCGACTGCTCGACGCCTTCGCCTTCGGCGACACGGCCGCGCGCTCGCTTGGCGTCAACGTGAGCGGCGCAAGGTGGGGCCTGCTCGCTGCCTCCGCACTGCTCACGGGCGCGATGGTCTCGGTGAGCGGGGCGATTGGATTCGTGGGCCTGATCCTGCCGCACGCGGTCAGACTCGTCGCGGGATCCGCTCACCGCGCGCTGCTGCCGCTATCAGCGCTCACGGGGGCCGTATTCCTTGTCTGGGCCGACACTGCGGCGCGCACACTCTTCGACCCGCGCGAACTGCCGGTGGGCATCGTCACGGCGATCATCGGCGCGCCCGTGTTCGCGCTCATTCTCGCCCGACGCAGGAGCGCGACATGAGCGACGAGCCGCACGGTCTCGAGGGGCGAGGCATCACGATTACCGCCGACGGCACGCTGATCGTGGACGGCGTCGACTGCACGGCACCCGCCGGCGCCCTCACTGCACTCATCGGTCCGAACGGCGCCGGCAAGTCGACGCTCCTGCGCGCCCTCGCGGGCGTCGATCGGCCGGATGCCGGCGCCGTCGACTTCGATCACATCGACCTCTTCGCGCTCGCGCGCCGGCAGCGCGCCATTCTCGTCGCGCTCGTGGAGCAGGATTCGTCGACGGAGGTCGCGCTCACCGTGCGCGCCGCCGTCGCCCTCGGTCGCCTGCCGCACGACGGTCTGTGGGGCGGCGGCGAGTCGGAGGCAGTCGTCACCCACGCGATGTCGACCGCCGGTGTGCTCGATTTCGCGGAACGGGAGTTCTCGTCCCTGTCGGGCGGCGAGCGGCAGCGTGTCATGCTCGCACGCGCGCTCGCTCAGCAACCCCGCCTGCTGTTGCTCGACGAGCCCACCAACCACCTCGATATCCGTGCACAGCTTGACGTGCTCTCGCTGCTGCGTGGATTCGAGGAGGTCACCGTGGTCGCCGCGCTCCACGACCTGGGACTCGCCGCGACCTACAGCGACCACGTCATAGTGATGCGTGAAGGTCGTGTAGTCGCCGCAGGAGCGACCCTCGAGACCCTCACTCCGCAGCTCATCCACGAGGTGTACGGAGTGACCGCGACTGTGCTCCACAACCCGACGACGGGTCGCCCCGTCATCGCCCTGAGCTGAGAACGCCCGTTCGACCGGAGAACGTCAGGCGCCGACGATCTGGGCGAACCAGCGGGTGAAAAGAGACCGCGGAAAGACGATCCCGAGGAGGCGCTGACCGAAACTCGCGCGCCGCTGCAGAGCCCTGCGCACAGTGCGCACATCGGCGACTGCGGCCTCGCCACTGCGCTCCGCGAAAGCCTCGGCCTCCACGGCCTCGAGCAGCCGTCGCAGTGCAGGGGCCCCCCGGTCATCGACCCTCGGAAGCAGGTCGGCTGCGAGTTGCCGCGGAGTGCGCGAGTCGCTCGTGGGGATGCCGAGATCGTCCGCGGTGGCGCGCAGCTCCTCCCACGCCGCGGTGGCCGAGCCATCCTGCACCTGCGTCAGTCGGCGCTGGCGGCGCAGCTGCCTCACGACGAAGGGGGCTGCGAGCAGAAGCACCGCGATCGCGACGAGGCTCCACCACCACGGAATGCTGCGGGCCGCGCCAACCTCGCCCTGGGAGTCGGGGGTTGTGGGATCGGTGGCCGCATCATCCTCGTCGGGCGTGGCCGTGGGCGCGGTCGTGGGCGCCGCCGTGGGATCGGGCGCGGGAGGAACGGACTCGTCGACCTCGGGTGTGGCCGGATCATCCTGCGCGAGGGGCGCGAAACGCGGTGCCTCGCCACGACCAGGAGTCGGCTCGAACCGAACCCAACCGATACCCGCGAAATAGAGCTCGGGCCAGGCATGGAAGTTGTGCGTGGTCACGCGGTACTGGGTCAGCGTTGTGGGTGCCTCAGTCGGAGCATCCTCACCCGCCCCCGACGTCGGCGACTCGACCGCGACAGGCTCCCCGGGAGTGAACCCGACGGCGACACGCGCCGGAATGCCGAGGGTTCGTGCCATCGCCGCCATCGCCGACGAGAAGTGCACGCAGTAACCGGAGCGGGCATCGAGGAAGGCGGCGAGAACGCTCGCACCGGAGCCGTCGTAGTTCTGGTCAACCGGCGCTTGCTCGGAGTAGGTGAAGTCGCCACCCGTGAAATACGCCTGGAGTGCGACAGCTCGGTCGTAGTTCGTGGCCGCAGCCGACGTCACCTCGGCGGCGGTCTGCGCCACGACATCGGGAAGATCGGCGGGAACGTCTAAGTACCGGTCGAACTCGTCCCCGACCGTGGGATCAGCAGCGACGAGCTGGTCGACGGACGGAGAAACCTGCACGCTCGTGACGACGTATTCCTGCCCCCGGGCGTTCGAGTCGTCGGTTCGCACGGAGAGACCGTCCGGCTCCCACGACCATTGCCCGACGAGACCCTCGATGGTGGAAGGGGCATAGGGCGCGGGAAGCCAGCGCGACAAGATGTTGCCCACCGTGATGGAGCTCACGACACTCGTTGATGTGATGCCGTCGGCGAGGCCCGGAACCGGTCCGATGGCATCGACGCGATTCGCGGGATCGAAGTCGGTCTCTGAGGGAAACCAGGATTCCCCGGTGAAGTCATCGAGAACGGCAAGTCGGAGGTAGAGCGGGGTCGGTGAGGTTGACGAGTAGGTGACAGCGAGCGTCGGGTTGCCCCGACGCAAGTCGTCGCCGAGGGTGAGGATCGGGTTCAAGCCCGTGGCGATCTGTGCCCCACCGGAACCGGCGGTGGGAGTCGCGGGGCGCACCTGCGGTAGGGCGAGCGGCAGCACGAGCGCTGCCGCGATCGTCACCACTCCGATGCCGACCGCGAGGCGCCGACCCCCGCGACGTGCCCCGACGAGCAGCATGCCGAGGTAGGCGCCTGCCGTGAGCGCGAAGAGGAATGGGTCCCCCAGCTCGGGTCGCACGAAACTCGGGACGAGCAGCAGTCCGACGAGAGGGATGCCGGCGATCGCGGGTTTGCGCAACACCTGAGCCGCAAAGTCCATGAGGAACGCGATGATCGCGATGCCGACGCAGAGCAGATACTGGATGCCCGTGACGGCGTCCGCCGGAATGTCCTGTGTCGCGATCGAGCGCAGTCCCGCTTGCTCGAGGTCGTGGAACGCGTCGAAGGACTCGAAGGTGGGAATGATCCAGAGCAGTGCCGTCGTCGGCACGAAGATCGCCGTGATCGTGAACACCCCTGCGACGCATGCCACGAGCGGGGGCCACAGACGACCGCGCACGAGCGCGCGTGTCAATGCGGCGGCTCCCATGACGACCACGGCGAGCGCCATCGTCGCGAACCACCATTCCAACCCGTCGAGCACCGCGCCGAGCCCGGCGAGGGCACAGCCGAGGGCGACGAGCATCAGACCCGTGAGCAACCACTCCGCGGCGACGGAGCGCGCAGAGGCCCCGCGGTCAGGCGTGACCACGAGACCTCCCCGTCTCGATGACGACCGCGTCCCACGCGGCCGCGTGGTCGTCGTCGGCCCGCACGGGCACAACGAGCCAGCCGTCGTCGACGAGCAGCTCTGCCGCAAGAGAAGCCACCGGCGCGATACCGAACTCGCGGTTGATGCGGTCGACCGCCGAGGAGTTCTGCACGAGGAACGCGACGGCGAGTTCGCCAGGACGCCGCTGTGAAGCGAGCCAGTCGAGGGTCTCGGTATCGGACCCGCCCATGATCGCGATCACCGGGCCTTGAGTGCGCGGATCGGGCCTCGAGTGGTTCGTGTGGGGCGTGTCGACAAGTGAGATCGTGGCCAGTTCCGCAAGCAGTTCCTCGTCACCCCACGTGCGACGGCGAGTGGTCGATCCCGCATCGAGCTGCGGCAGCCCGGTCTCGTGGATCGTCACATGAAAGCCCAGGCGACGCAGGTGCACAGTAGCGGACGCGAGCATACGCACGACCCACTCGAAGGCCTCGCTCTCCGCGTCGTCGTCGTCGCCCTCGAAGACGTCACGGTATCCCTCGAACCTGGTGTCGACGATGACCCGCGCCTGCGGGAAGGAGCGCTGTTCCTCCTGCCGCACCATGAGGTCGCCGTGCCGAGCCGACGCCCTCCAGTGCACGCGTCGCATGGCGTCCCCCGACCGATACTCGCGGGTGATGGTGTCATCATCGTCGCCCGCGGCACGGCGCTGCACGAGGCGAGCCTCACCGTCACCGCCCGGGATGCTGATCGACGTCTCGGCGAGCGGGAAGACCTCCGGCGTCACAATGAGTTGCTGCGGATCCCCGGTCGTGTGCTCGCAGGTTGCGAGACCGAACGCGTCGCCGACCGTCACGTGCAATGGTCCGATCGAGAAGACTCCGCGCCGCGGAGGGCGAAGGTCGTACCCTACCGTCGCTGAGTTACCGCGACCGGCGAATCGCGGACTGCGCGGCTGGAGGGGCGGCAGATCGGCTTCAGGGGTGTGGCCCGGGTACCACGGCAACTCGTCATGCCATCGCGAGCGCAGGCTGCGTGACGGTGCCAGGTTGCGCATGGTCACACTGACGGAGGTCGTCGAGCCTGCCGGGATGACGTGAGGCGTGAAGACTCGCGACGCAACCAGTCGGGGACGCTTGACGAGCACGACGACGACGGCAACGGCGGGGAGCACGGCAAGCAGTGTGGCGATGTAGACGATCTCCTGGCGCCCACTCGAGTAGGCGACGATGAAGGCGACCACCGATGACGCCACGAACGTCAACCCACGTCGGGTCAGTCGCACTCCGCCGAGCGAGAGCGCGCGCCGGCCACGCGGAGAATCGGGCATGTGGAAACTCAGGCGGACCCGGAGGAGAGGGGAACGGGGGTTTCGGCGACGATGCGCGCGATGATCTCGGGGAGACTACCGCCCGAGAGCACGCCAGAGACCCCTGCGCGGCGGGCCGGGATGAGGCGATGGCCGAGCACCGGGATCGCGAGAGCGTCGATGTCGTCGGGAAGCACGAAGTCCCGGGCGTCGAGAGCCGCGCGGGCTTTCGCGGCGCGCACGAGTTGCAGGGTCGCGCGCGGGCTCGCGCCGAGCCGAAGCTCACGATCGTGACGCGTGGCCTGAGCGATGGCAACGGCGTACTGCTCGACGGCGCGACTGGCGAAAACGCGGCGCGTCGTGAGAATCATCGAGGCCAGATCCGCGCCTGAGACCACAGGGTGCACCGAGTCCAGGGGACTCGACGTCTCCCGACTACTCAACATGGCGACCTCGGCTTGCGCATCCGGATAGCCCATGGAGATGCGGGCCATGAACCGGTCACGTTGTGCCTCGGGAAGCGGGTAGGTGCCCTCCATCTCGATGGGGTTCTGAGTCGCGACGACGATGAACGGGCTGGCGAGTCGATAGCTGCGACCGTCGACCGTGACCTGCCCCTCTTCCATGCTCTCGAGGAGTGCGGACTGGGTTTTCGGGCTCGCGCGATTGATCTCATCGCCGATGACGATATTCGCGAAGACGGGGCCGGGCTTGAACTCGAACTCCCGCTCGCCCTGGTTGTACACGGAGACCCCCGTGATATCTGCGGGGAGCAGGTCGGGAGTGAACTGGATGCGGCTCACCGAGGCGTCGACACTACGGGCAAGCGTGCGCGCGAGCATCGTCTTGCCGACACCCGGCACGTCTTCGATGAGGAGGTGCCCCTCGGCGAGGAGCACCGTGAGCGCCATCTCGACCGCGGCGCGCTTGCCGTCGATGACAGTCTCGATCGCTCGCAGGATCTGGCCGGACTTGGCGGCGAACTCCGCGGGCGTCAGCACCACAGCACCGGGCGCGGTGCGATCCGATCCCAGGTCCGTCGGCGTACTCTCCATCCTGCGAGTCTGCCATGTGCCATCCGGGTCGCCGACTGGGAATACGCTTGGCATGATCATTTTGAGCGAGGAGCACGTAGCGTGAGCAATTCTGGGCAGGCACAGGCCAATATCGGCGTCGTCGGGCTGGCGGTGATGGGCAGCAACCTCGCCCGCAACCTCGCGAGTCGCGAGGGCAACACGGTCGCCGTGTACAACCGCACCTACGCTCGCACCGAAACTCTGCTCGACGAGCATCCCGAGGCGAATTTCGTCGCGTCGAAGACCATCGAAGAGTTCGCAGCATCCCTCTCCAAGCCCCGCACCGCGCTCATCATGGTGCAGGCCGGCAAGGGCACGGATGCCGTCATCGACGAGCTCGTCGCCGTCTTCGAGCCGGGCGACATCATCGTTGACGGAGGCAACGCCCTCTTCACCGACACGATCCGCCGCGAGAAGGCCGTGCGCGAGACCGGGATCAACTTTGTGGGTGCCGGCATTTCGGGCGGCGAAGAGGGCGCGCTCAATGGCCCCTCGATCATGCCGGGAGGGTCGGACGAGGCCTGGGCTACGCTCGGTCCGATCCTCAAGTCGATCGCCGCCGTCGCCGAGGGTGAGCCCTGCGTCACCCACGTCGGACACGACGGTGCCGGGCACTTCGTCAAGATGATCCACAACGGCATCGAATACGCCGACATGCAGCTCATCGCCGAGGCTTACGATCTCATTCGTCGCGGCACCGGCAAGTCCCCCGCCGAGATCGCCGAGATCTTCGCCGAGTGGAACAAGGGCGACCTCGAGTCCTACCTCATCGAGATCACGGCCGAGGTGCTCAAGCAGGTGGATGCCGATACTGGCAAGCCGCTCGTCGACGTCATCCTCGACCAGGCCGGCTCGAAGGGAACGGGCGTCTGGACGGTGCAGACCTCCCTCGACCTGGGCATCCCGGTATCGGGGATCGCGGAGGCTGTGTTCGCCCGCTCGCTGTCGTCGAAGCCCGCGCAGCGTGCCGCGGCATCCGCTCTCCCCGGACCCGACGAGAACGCCTGGAAGCCCGCCGACGCCGACACCTTCATTGAGAACGTGCGACTGGCCCTCTACGCGTCCAAGGTCATCGCGTACTCCCAAGGGTTCGACGCGATTGTCGCCGGTGCCGAGCAGTACGGCTGGGACATCAAGAAGGGCGACATTGCGAAGATCTGGCGCGGTGGCTGCATCATCCGCGCGCGCTTCCTCAACCGCATCACCGAGGCGTACGCCGAGAACCCGGGACTCGTCGCGCTCGTGACGGCGCCGTTCTTCGTCGACGTCATGGCGAAGGCGCAGGATGCCTGGCGTTCGGTCGTCTCGGATGCTGCTCGCGCCGGTATCCCGGCTCCCGCGTTCTCCAGTTCGCTTGCCTACTACGACGGCCTACGTGCGGACCGCCTGCCCGCCGCCCTCGTGCAGGGGCAGCGGGACTTCTTCGGAGCGCACACGTACCAGCGCGTCGACAAGCCGGGCACCTTCCACACGCTGTGGTCCGGCGACCGGTCGGAGATCGAGACGGAAGGCAGCTCGCACTAGCGAGCTCGCTAGGCCGAGAGGAGCGCAGGTGACGGACAAGCTGGCGGGCCTCACCGCGGTCGTGACCGGTGCAGGCTCGGGGATCGGCCTCGCTACCGCCCACCGGTTGAAGACCGAGGGGGCACGGATCATTGGTCTCGATCTCGCCCCCGGCGGACTCGAGCCGGTGGGTCAGTGGGTCGAGTGCGACATCGGCTCCCCCGACGCGGTCGACACGGCGTTCGCCGCGATCGGGGCGATCACCGAGGTCATCGACATCCTCGTCAACAACGCCGGAATCGGTGCGATCGGCACCGTCGAGGACTCCCTCGAGCAGGAGTGGTCCACAGTGCTCAACGTCAACGTCGTGGGCGCGGCGCGGGTAACCCGCGCCGCGCTG